>Ga0310697_10000170_pt1 | contig 93434 bp, 85 predicted proteins | sample 172DNAGHGlowgp2_FD_203883 | JGI IMG/M metagenome (GOLD analysis project Ga0310697, IMG submission 203883) | Sheep rumen microbial communities from Palmerston North, Manawatu-Wanganui, New Zealand - 1728 DNA GHGlow gp2 (v2) (version 2) | ecosystem: Host-associated > Mammals > Digestive system >...
GACAGTCCACTCGTTCAGAATCAGTGTACGTGTATCCGTATTATAGGTCACCTTCTTCTGACCATCGCCTAAGACATCGTCAGCGTTAAGGCTGTTTACCGTGATGCCCATTACTGTGATTCCAGTAGCGGTGACATGTAGCGTATAGCTTGCTATTGACCCTTCGTAGATATCATTGCCGGTAAACTCGCATGAGATTATAGTTTTACCCAACCCCTTGATGTTCAGTTCGCCTGTAGACTTATTGACATCAGCGACTTTCGTATCAGAGCTATACCACTTACTTATCGTTACATTATAGTCATTTTTGAGTGTAGGCGGTGTGAAGGGCACGTTCAACTCAGCGTAAACATCTGTCTTATCGAACGACAGATTCGGGTTGCGTTTCTTCACCGTTACTGAGTAGGAGCCAATCGCAGCATAATGATCATCGGTCTCATAGATCTCAGCAAAGATACGTGTTGTACCTTCTTTGAGGAATTGCACCTGACCCGTTGTTGCATTGACCGAAGCGATTTCCGGATTCTCCGAATACCAGTTATCGATGTTGAGCATCGACATATTCATCAGTGCCGACATTGACTCACCGACGAAGCCAGTGACCGAGTTCTGGTAGAAGTTGATATAGACATTGTTTTTTGGAGCCTCCACTGTGAGTTCGTACTCACACGTAGCAGGCATCCAGTTATCATCGCCTGGCCATGTAGCTCTGATGGTCGTCTTGCCATACGATTTCGGTGTTACACCTCTAGCATTCACCGTTGCGACAGCTTCATTTGTTGAAACGAGTTCACACTGGTGTGCATATATGTACTTATTTCTGAATTTCGGGAACGTATTCTGCTCCAGATACACCTCCTGAACATAAATCTCCAGATTGGGAGGGCTGAATGTATAGCCATGATCAGGATTGCCATCCCATATCAAACGAGCAGACGAAACGACCCCTTCTCTGCCGGTATACTGAGCAACGGGTACTCCCTTGATGACTTTATAGTGTATGATGTGATTGGTGACGTCACCCGAAGTCTGTCCGTCGCCACCGGCAGCACCGCCTTCTGCGCCCCCACCTCCACTTTCAGTGGTGAAGTAGGTCTCGGTGTAGGTCACATCAGCCTCACCGCATCCCACGATGAGTACTGCTGTATAGCCATTCTGATTATAGGTGCGCACCACATCCTGGTTGGTAGAGGTGAGGTTTTGCACCCAACTATGCATATTAGTAGCCTGTCCAAAATCTCCCACATTGACCGTAGCCTCAATCTCGTAGTCTTCACGATGAGGAGACTGCCCTGGGAACAAGTCGGGTGTGAAGTTTTGCGCCTTCAGACTCTGTGGAAGGATGGCCGTTGCCAGCAGCGCCGTTATTGCCATGCTTCTTAATGAGTAATGTTTCGTCTTCATAATCACATTATTTTAAATAGGTTAATAATAGTTTACTTATTCTTGTCCTTTGACTTATTATCCAGATACCTCTTGACTGCATTTTCTATACGGCAGTCAATGTCGCTACTCAATACATCCTCCATTTTAAGTAGCTGTTCCAAGTACTCATGGGCGTAATCTGTAGCTGCTTCTTGATATTTTGTCTTTGCCATTATACATAGGTTATTTTACACATAAGAAAAGATGCAGCAAAGATACGATGAAATGACGTTTTACATGTTATCATTTCATCAAATAGTCTTATCATTTCGTGTAAAATACCTATTCTACGCTCTCGATTCCTTCTGTCGGTCGAGATACTGTGTCGGTGTGAGTCCGAATGTTTTCTTGAATGCTCTTGTGAAATTAGGTGTATCGTTATAGGCACATAGTGTAGCTATCTCCGAGATATTCAGTTCCGGGTGCGTATCGAGCAGGTGTCTTGCCCTTCTCATACGAATGGTAGCGATGAAGTCCTGTGGTTTCTCGCCAGTCACGCTATTGAGTCGCTGTCGCAATTGGTAGAGGCTCATTCCCATCTGTTCTGCCACGCTGTTAGCATCCGGTTGTCCCTCACGTATGAGTTTATTGACTGCATTCACGATACGTTCGATAAACTCCCTGTCACTACTGTTCAGTTCCGTGCTGTCGTTCCGTTTCGCCGATGTAGTGATGGCATGGTCATAGTGTTCGCTGAGGACGTCGTATTTCTCGTTCAGTTCCTTGATATGAGCATTCAACTCCTCATTGATACGTGTCTGACGTCTGTGTCTGAGCTTCATCATCCACCAAATGCCTACAGCCACGAAAGCGAGTACCACTGCCAGTATGATGGCCCACGTCTTAGCCCGTCGTTGTTCATGATTCTCTATCTGCAGCCAGTCGTTTCCGAACTCCGCATTATATTTTGCCAGTACTTCCGCCGATGTGTTATTATACAAGGAGTCCTTCAGCGTTTCAAATCGTTTCAGGCTTCGTCTGGCCTCTTCTGGTTCATGCTTCCAGAGGCACTCGTACAGTCCTCTGTGTGCATGCACCTCATTATACGGGTCGCCCATTTCCCTGAAGATAATGGCAGCCTCACGATAGTATAGTGCAGCCTCTTTCTCTCTGTCTTGTGACAGGAGCGCCATTCCCATCTTATTGAGAGCGATGCCGAGCGAATGCCTGTCGGGAGTCTGTCGAAGGTATGGTATGACCTGTTTCAGAGTAGCCTCCGCCTTTTTGTATTCATGTTGTCCGATGAGCACCGACGCCTTCTGTGCCAGTCGCACCATTGCCCTCGGTTCGTTACCCATTTCTTTGTCTATCTCATAGGCCCGTTCTATATATGGCAGTGCCCTCTTGTCATCCCCCATCGCATGATACACCTCCGATGCCATTGCCTGGAGCACCGCCATCCGGCTGGGGTTATCTGCCTTCTCAGCCATCTCAATACCTTTGAGCACATACTGTTCTGCCTCTTTTGGCTGATTGGCCCCCATATAGATAGCAGCCAGCGTATTCAGACTCGATGACATCACGTCAGGGTCCCCACTCTTCTCGTCTATGTCATAGCATTGTTTTGCGTATTTTGCAGCCTCCTCATAGTCCGACAGTCGGATATTGATAATAGCCAAGAGGTTCAGGCAGTCAGCCTCACTTTCAGTACCCTTTGTCAGTAACAATGCCTCTGTAGCCACCTTGAGTGCCTCCTTATACTGTTGTATGCCATAGAGACTGTCTGCCTTCTCCAACAGTTTGTCACCGCGGGTGTCGGCATACACCATTGTTGGCAGCAACATTACAGCTACGACCATACACCTTATTACAATATATGAGCAATTCTTCATGAAAGAAACCTGACTTGTCATAATAGTCATATAGTGTTTATTTGGCGCAAAGATACAAAAAACCTGTGGAATAATTAACTATTCTTCTTTTTTTTTATACCTTTGCACCATAAAAACAATCATAACGAGGTAAAAGATATGAAAGAGATGAGAATGATGACAGCAGCCCTGATGCTGTTGATGACGACAGTTGTTTTCGGACAAAGCAAGGTTCTAAGACCTATGAACTCATTAACATCGACAAATAACCAACACACAAAATGACTAACAGACTTCTTGCCGTGCTTATGGCTTCAGCCATGAGCACACTTGTGGCCTCCCCCAGCCCACTTCAGAGTGACACTATTGCCGAGGTAGTAGTTACTGGCACCCGCCTTGCTGCCGATATCCGTCACCTGCCAATGACAGTGACCGTTATCGATCGTGAGCTGTTGACCAGTCAGCAGCAGACCAGTGTGCTTCCCACCGTGATGCAACAAGTACCCAGCCTGATGGTCACCTCTCGCGGCATGATGGGCTATGGCGTCTCCAATGGTGCTGCCGGTGGCATCAACCTTCGAGGCATTGCCGGTGGGAGCGGCGGACTCCTTGTGCTCATCGACGGTCACCCTCAGTACAGCAACATCTACGGACATCCCATCAGCGACAGTTACCAGACGCTGATAGCCGAACGTATAGAGGTGCTGCGCGGTCCCGCCTCAGTGCTTTACGGCAGCAATGCGATGGGCGGTGTCATCAATATCATGACCCGCCAGTCGAAGGCCGACGGTTCGCATACCCATCTGAACCTCGGTGCAGGCAGCTATGGCACGGTGCAGTCGCAGATTAGCAACCAGACGCGCCATGGTGCCTTCAGCAGCACCATCGGCATGCAGTACAACCGTTCCGACAACCACCGTCCCCATATGGGTTTTGAGCAGACCAGCGGTTATCTCAAACTGGGTTACGACATCGACCCTCACTGGACCACCTACGCCGAGACCAACATCACCCGTTTCGTAGGCAGTGACCCGGGCACCACGCAGCAACCGATGTACGACCGTGACCAATGGATTACCCGTGGCGAAGCCACCGTAGCCATTGAGAACCACTATCAGCGTACCAGTGGCGCGCTGAGCGTCTTCACCAACTTTGGCAACCACCGCATCGACGACGGCTGGTACGAGGGGCGCAACCCCAATGGCGATGACCGCCGCGACTACTACTTCCGCTCGAAGGATGTATTGTCGGGCTTCTCGCTCTATCAGACCATCAACCTCTTTGAGGGCAACCGTGTGACGGCAGGCATGGACTACCAGCACAGTTATGGCCGAGCCTACAACACCAGTAAGTTGACCAACCAGGTGACCAACGAAGGTATGCCCAGCTATGCCAAGTCCCATCGCAATGAAGTGGCAGGCTATGTGGACATTCGTCAGGAACTCACCCCCTGGCTCACCGTAGATGCAGGTCTGCGTCTCAATCATCACTCAGTGGCTGGCACCGAATGGGTACCTCAGGTAGGTGTTGTGGCACGTCCGCTGTCCAACGGTGAGGTAAAGGCTATGGTGAGCAAGGGCTTCCGCAACCCCACGATGAAAGACCTCTACCTCTATGCCATGGCCAATGACAGTCTAAAGCCCGAGCGTCTGTGGAACTACGAGTTGTCATGGCGTCATCGCTTAGGCCGATTCACCTACGGGGCCAACCTATATTATATAAAAGGTGACAACATGATTCAGACAGTCAACCGCAAGAATGTGAACACCGGCGAGGTGGAAAACTACGGCATCGAACTTGAGGCAGCCTATCAGATAGACCAGCACTGGTCGCTGAACACCAACCACAGCCAACTGAAGATGAAGAAGGTGCAGGTAACTGGGGCCCCAAAGTACAAGGGGTATCTAGGAGCCAACTATCACGACAAACGATGGAACATCCTGGCTGGAGTGCAATACCTCAGCGGACTGGGTCTCGACCAGAACAACGACGGCAAGGCCGACCTGACGAGCAAGGACATCTGCCTGGTGAATGCCACCGTCAACTACACCCTCTCCAAGAACCTTGCCCTCTGGGTGCGAGGCGAGAACCTACTGGCACAGAGTTACGAGATCAACTACGGTTTCCCCATGCCCCGTGCTACTTTCATGGGCGGCATCAACCTCAATTTCTGATGCCCCCACTCTTGTAAAGAAAAAGTGGTAAAAAACAGGCCTCTGAAAAATTACAATCTAGAGAGAAAAATAGCGCAAAAAACACAACCGAAAAAGAGTTGAAAAGCAATTTTGGCTGTTTTACACCCTAATTTAGCCAAACTTACAACCTAATTTAGCCAAAATTGCATGGTGATTTAGCCAAAGTTGGAGTGCAATTTAGCCAAGATTGGAATGCAATCTTGGCTAAATTGAAAACCGTCTTTTGTATAGAAATCGGAAGTCACAGTAAATCAACCATTTACAAACTCCCGAAATACTGGCCTATTTCCAAAAAAAATTTTTTTCGTTTCAGAATTCGCGAAAAATAACGGGATATATTGTAAAGAATTATTTTACTTTTTCTTGGCACAGATAGCCACGGATTAACACGGAGAAATATGGCTTTTAATTGTTTTTCTTTCGGTCTTGTTGAATCCTAAAGGGATAGAGGATATTGAGGCATGATTAAATGCAAACTGCTTTGCAAGTCAATCTGTGCTCAAGAGCATCCAAGACAATAACAACAATGGCAATTACCAGGAGAATGTAGAAACCTGAGAAATTTCTTACTCCAAGATAAATGACGATAATTGTGATTTTTTCTCTGCATTTGCTGCTCAAAAATTTGGAGTTAAAAAAAACTGTTTGTATCTTTGCAGTCAGTAAACAAACATAACCCAAAACAAAGAATCAAAATGAAGAACATCAGTCTTGACATCACAAAGGCCGCCTGCTTCTTGAAAGAGGGCGCTGTGAAGGCTTTTGAGCCTAAAGTAAAAGAGGCTCAGGTTGCATTGGAGAATGGCACTTGCCCAGGTAATGATTTTTTAGGATGGCTCCATCTGCCATCATCTATCACTCCTGCTTTCCTGGCAGAGATTGAGGCTACTGCAAAGGTGCTTCGCGAGAACTGTGAGGCAGTGGTCGTTGCCGGTATCGGTGGCAGCTATCTGGGTGCCCGTGCCGTGATTGAAGCTCTGAGCAACTCCTTCGGTTGGCTCATCAAGGACCAGAAAAACCCTGCTATTCTCTTTGCCGGCAATAACATCGGCGAGGACTATCTCTTTGAGTTGACAGAATACTTGAAGGGCAAGAAGTTTGGTGTCATCAATATCTCGAAGTCGGGTACTACTACCGAAACCGCCCTTACCTTCCGTCTGCTGAAGAAGCAGTGTGAGGCTCAGCGTGGCAAGGACGAGGCTAAGAAAGTGATTGTCGCCGTGACCGATGCCAAGAAGGGTGCTGCCCGTACCTGCGCTGACAAGGAAGGCTACAAGAGCTTTATCATCCCCGACAACGTTGGTGGCCGTTTCTCTGTGCTGACTCCCGTTGGTCTTCTGCCTATCGCCTGTGCCGGTTTCGACATCAAGGCTCTGGTTGAAGGCGCTCAGGAAATGGAGAAGTGCTGTGGCAAGGACGTTCCTTTTGAGCAGAACCTGGCCGCTCAGTATGCCGCCATTCGCAATGGTCTGTACCAGAGTGGCAAGAAGATTGAGATCTTGGTCAACTACCAGCCCAAGCTCCACTTCATGAGTGAGTGGTGGAAGCAGCTCTACGGTGAGTCTGAGGGTAAGGACAAGAAGGGTATCTTCCCTGCCAGTGTAGATTTCACTACCGACCTACACTCTATGGGTCAGTGGATACAGGACGGTGAGCGCACCATCTTCGAGACAGTCATCTCTATCGAGGAGCCTGAGAAGAAGTTGCTCTTCCCCGAGGATGAGGAGAACCTTGACGGTCTGAACTTCCTTGCCGGCAAACGTGTTGACGAAGTGAACAAGATGGCTGAGTTGGGCACCCGTCTGGCTCATGTTGACGGTGGTGTACCTAACATCCGCATCTCTGTGCCCCGTCTGAACGAGTATTACCTTGGTCAACTCATCTATTTCTTTGAGATTGGCTGTGGCATCAGCGGCAACGTTCTCGGTGTGAACCCCTTCAACCAGCCTGGTGTAGAGGCTTATAAGAAGAATATGTTTGCTCTGCTCGACAAGCCCGGCTATGAGGCTGAGTCGAAAGCTATTAAGGAGAGATTAAAAAACTAAAAGGTTCACTTGGAAAATATTTTTTCATCCCCTTTAGAACGGTATCTTGAAAAACACGACTTTGAGGCGTTTTGCCCCAAAGTCGTGCTTTTCGATATGGATGGTGTGCTCTACGACTCCATGCCCCATCATGCTGTGGCTTGGCAACAATCGATGGCCACCTTTGGCATCACGATGACCGCTCAAGACGCCTATGCCACCGAGGGAGCCCGAGGCATTGACACAATACGTATGATGGTAAGAGCGCAGCAGGGACGTGACATCAGTGAAGAGGAGGCTCAGATGATGTATAATGAGAAGACACGCCTGTTCCACCTGATGACCGAGGCTCCTATGATGCCGGGCATCCTGTCGCTCATGGAACAGATGCACGACCGTGGTCTGACGATAGGCGTGGTGACTGGTAGTGGTCAGCGTCCTCTCATCCGTCGTCTGCTGACCGACTTCAGCAAGTATCTCACTGAGGATCATATCGTTACTGCCTATGACGTGACACGAGGTAAGCCTCACCCCGAGCCTTACCTACGTGGTCTTGAGAAATGTGGCGGATTCATGCCCTGGGAAGGCGTCGTCGTAGAGAATGCTCCCCTTGGCGTGCGTGCCGGTGTGTCTGCCAATATCTTCACAATAGCTGTGAACACTGGTCCATTGTCTGACGAAATGCTATCGAGCGAAGGTGCCGATATGGTCTTCACCGACATGCCTACACTCAGTCGTGAGTGGCATCAGATGCCCTCGTCCTCGTATTCCTCTCCTTCCTGCGGGCGATAGCCATCATCAAACTCCACTTCCTCTATGGTGCCGTCGGTAAACAACTTAAACACGATATTCTGATCGTCTACCGCCTCAGGATCTTGCAGGCTGACATTAAAATAGAGGAACTTACCATTTTCATTCAACTCTGGTGACACGTTTTTCAGGATAGCCTTTTCTGAGAACGTGGCCCGCATCTCTGCATCTTTGATATACGACAGGAACATCCGTTTATTGAGAGAGCGACGGTACAGGCTTGTGCCGTCATCCTTTATCAACTGTACCTCAAAGATATTATCCTTGTACTTCTGTCCAAACTCATTTTTCACCGTCAGCGAGTCAGAGGCATGGCTGGTAATCACCGCATTGCAGGGTACACCTTGCCATGTGACAGCCACTTTTAAGGTAGGTTGTGACATATCGATAGGATCAACCACCTTCGGTATCTCATAGCTTTCAGCATACTCCGCAGTATCCTTCACTGCTTTTTTCTCTTTACAGGCCCCCAGCATCATGATGCCGGCACATGCCATGAGCAACAACACGTTCTTTTTCATAACAATTTGCAAAGATAATAATAAGTGGGGAAAATGCAAAAAAAAAGACACAAAAAAAACGTCCACTATTCACATAGTAGACGCTTTCGTTTCTTTTGCCCATTCCTTAGAAATAGCCAAGGATTGGGTTGGCTCGCTAGCCATTGTAAAACACTATGTTAACCTAAATCACTATGAAAAATCTTCTCTTTTTAATTATTTCTTTCCTTATGACCCCTAGGTCCCATGTTTTTGTGTGGGCGATTCTGCTCGTCAGTTTTATAAGCTTTGAATTGCTCCTCGGTCATAATTTCCTTCAGTTTTGCATCGTAGGCCTCACGGGTTTCTCGCATTTTCAACTGAACCTTTTGACCATCCATGGGTTTCATCTTCAATGAGTCCTTCTCCATCTTTTTTGGCGATGGCATCATCTTCTTGCGCGGTCCGTCAGGACGTTGACCATGCATGCGATGTCCCATTTTGTCTGCAAACTCCTTATTCACTTCGAGCAGCTGCCCTGCTTGAGTCTCGTTTAGTTCATATTTCTTTACCATTTGTTCAGTACGCTGCTTGACCATCTCCATTTTATCCATGGGCTTGCGCACCTCACGTTGTGTCGTTTCCTGTTGTGCCATCACGCTGGCACTCATCATTATGGCTGCTATAGCCAATAACATTTTCTTCATATTAGTCACTGTTTTAAGAGTTATACATTCTTTTTTCGTTGCAACTAATATTTTGATGCAAAAGTAAGCAAAAAGTTTAATTCAGGAAAAATAAAATTAATGTTTTTTTGCGAAATATGCTCTAAAACATACAAATTAGCGCACCTCTTTGACAATGACCCTTTTGTCGACTACCACAAAGCGTACTTCATGGGATGCGAAGGAAAGTCCATAGACTCGTTCGGCATCCTGATGATACTGTGGTCGAGGGTCGAGAGCCAGCACTTGTCTGAGTCCTTCCAGCTGTTCTTTGTCGAAGACCTTGGCGAAAGTCTCCGGTATAATTACCTCAAGGGGTTTCCACTCTGTCTGGTCTACGAATCCGCTTCGTGCTTCTGGATGGCAGTCGGCATAGACCACGTATGGTTTAATGTCGTAGATAGGTGTGCCGTCTACGAGGTCGGCTCCCTCCACATGGATGACCGGTCCGAAGAGTTCTGTCATCTCCACCTTATTTATATATACGCACGAGAGCCCCAATGGGTTTGGGCGGAAGGGGGAGCGTGAGGCGAACACCCCTACTCGCTCGTTGCCGCCCAGTCGTGGTGGTCTCACCGTCACCTTGCGGTTGAAGACGTCACGAGGCGGATTCATAGAAAACTCCCATATCAGCCACAGATAGTCGAAGTCCTGTAAGCCCCTGACGGCTTCTTCGTGCCTATAACGTGGGACGAAGACAATTTCACCCTTCAAGGCATTGGCCAGTCCACTCTGTCGCGGCGTTCCAAACTTAGAGCCTAGCGGACAATGAAAATGAGCAATGGGTTCAATTTCCATGACTATTATTGTTTTTTTATAGACGACTCACGAATAGCGATTTTCTGTGGCACTATCTCTTTATGGACCCTCATATCCCCTTTGATGCGTCGCAGTAGCAACTGGCACGCCCTTTCTCCCATGAGGTGTGCCTGATCCTCTATGGTTGAAAGCTGTGGTGTGACATAGCGTGCGTGTACGTCGTCGGTGAAACCGATGAGAGCCACATCCTGTGGGATGCGCAGTCCCGACTGCTTGATGGCTGTGAAGGCGGCAAAGGTTACCGTATCGTTGAAGGCGAGGATGGCATCAGGACGGCGTTCCGTCTGCAGCAACCTTTGTGTGGCAAGCAGCGCCTTGTCGTAGTCCATGCGGTCGCACACCACCAACTCCCGTTCTATCGGTATCCTGTTCTCTCTCAGTGCTTCCAGATAGCCATGTTTACGACGTCTCACCAGATCCAGGTGGTTAGGTCCTCCTATGAAGGCGATGCGCCGTGAGCCGGTGTCTATGAGGTGTTGCGTGGCTTGTTGCGCTGCTTCGTCGCCATTGGCAGTAACTGTCGTGAAGAGATCCGTCATACACGTTCTGCCGAAGAACACGAGGGGGATATTCAATCGGTGTATCTCCACATAATGCGAATAGTCGGTAGTCTCCTGCGACAGACTGGCTATGATACCCTCTACATGCATGCTGATGAAGTTGTCTATGGCCAGCATCTCATCCCTACACGACTCATGGCTGTTGGCACTTATCACGTTGTAGCCCGCCTTCTGTGCCTCACTCTCTATGCCGTCGAGCACAGCAGAGAAGAAGTGGGTCACCAGGTTGGGCACCACCACCCCAATCATCTTGGGAGCCTCTTTCCTCAAACTCTGTGCAAAGGGGTTCGGACGGTAGTCGAGTGCCTTGGCGAGTGCTGTCACGCGCTCACGCAGATCTTCGCTCACCTCCGGTTTCCCGTTCAGTGCGCGACTGACGGTTGCTATGCTGACCCCCAGTCGTTCAGCCAGATCTTTCACTGTGGTGCGGTGTGTTGCCATCCCGATGGTCACATTTATTTAGAAGGTAGTACGTATCATGAAGCGTATGCCCTGCTTATGGGCTGTAGGCAAGTCGTTATAGTTCAGGCGGCGCACATACTCCACATGAACGAGTTTGAAGATATTATGAATACCAGCCGACACCTCCACATAGGGACGTTTGGCATCCATGACATGACTACAGTCAGGGAAGTACATCAGTTTATCGCTACCCGCATTCTGTGGCAGGAACGGGTTGTTCTTGTCGCTCAACGTGCCCCAGAAACATCTCACGCTGAACCACTCCCTCCATTTCAGTCGTTTCAGAAGTGGTATGCGGTTGAAGAGTTTTCCACTCAGGTCCCAACTGACGATGGCTGCCGCATAACGGTCATTGAGAAACTCCATGTTATTGACCAGCATGAACGTGTAGTCCTGCAGGATATACGACAGGTTCGTCTCGGGCATGATGAGCAGCGGGAAGGGTACTTGGTTCCATTGCACACCGCCTTTCAACTGGAAGTTAATCTTACCCCACGACTTCATCCAGAAGCGTTTGAAGAATGTCAGATGCGTCAGGTTATAGTCGTACTTGCCACCGAGGAATCCTTTGATACCCATGTGATGGCTGAGTGTAAACACCGGTGCGTCAAGGTTGATAGGTCTGCGTCGCTGCTTGGTGTTGATAAAGGTCTCGCCGGGGGCGAAGCGCAACTCTGCCCTTAACTCCGTGGTGCGTATCTTCTGTGACTCCACGAAGTCGGCGGCATCGGCTCCGCTCGACAAGTCGGCAGGATGACTGTAGTTCACCCATTTGCTGCGATCGCCGCTCTCTGACAGTGGGATATAGTAGAGTGTGCCGGCACCCTCGTTCTCCTCGGTCTTCAGTGCCAGTGTGGTACGGAAGCCCCAGTCCTCCTCACGCTCGAAAGTCAGCGACTGTCGGTTGTAGAAGAGCATCTTGTCTACCGTAGCCCATTTGAACGCAGTAAACATATTATCCTTGTCCGTGCGGAGGAACTTATCCGATGGCGACTCGATGTCGTACGATGAGCTGAGCGTCACCGTGCGCTTGGGAAACTCTCTGGGCAGATACTCTTTCTTGTTGAACGAATAGATGAGGTCGCCCTTGTAGTACCACTTCTTCGTATCCATGCCACGGGCGATATACCCCGCTGCAAAGAAGTTGGAGTCGAGGTTGGCAGTGGTCTGCGCACTCACTCTGAAACGGAAACCATCGATGAAGTTTCTCGAGATCATCGTGTTCACCGGTCCTATATCCACCTTACTCGGAGTCTTAGCCGTACCCGTCTCCACAAAGTTCTCTATCAGCGCCTTCAGTACGAAGACGATATAATTGAAGCCCTTGATTTGCTCTATGCCGTGCACAAAGGCATCCATCGAGCTCTCGCTCTTCGTCAGTTCCACCTGTCGGTACTGCGCCCAGAAGTCGTCACCCTGCATCATCGCATTCACATCCTTCACCACCTTCTTCTTACCCTTGAACAACTGCTCCGGCAGTTCGTCGAAGGCATATTCTGTGAGACGCGTATTGCGGATCACGGCAAACGACTGCAGGAAGCTGGCAGCCTCCAGTTCAGTGAACATATCATCCACGCTGAGCACCCATTCACCGTTTGCCAACTTCTTGAACTCCTGCGTCACCTGCATGTTCTTCACGAAGTTCACGTCAGACTGCTGAGGGATGGTCATCTCACAACGCTTCACCTGGTAGCTCGAGTCCGCAAGGATATACAGTTGTCCGCGGAAACCGAAGTCTTGCAAGTTGTTGGGCAGGAACGACAGGTGGAAGCACAGGTCGTGGTCTACGTAGACGGTGTCCTGAATATAATAGCGGTAGAAAGCGATGGCATCATCGCCTATCGGACTTGTAAACGGATGTTGCAACAGTCGTATCTGGTCATCGTAGATATTGATGTCGGTAAACACATCCTGCATCACGGTGGTCAGAATGTCGCCCGTCTGTATCAGGTCGTTGATACCCGTGGAGTTTATACCCTTCACTATTGTCTTCTCGCTATGAGGCTTCTTACGGTAGATGATTTGTGAAGCCGTCTCATCGATCGACACCGGCAGTATCAGCTTATTGTTATACTTACACACCTCAATCTGGTTCAGCAGCCATTGCTTCTTCGACAGTTTGCCTGATTCGAACATCTCAGGTGTGAGGTCGTTGAGTGCCAGCGTCATCTTCTGGTACTTATTGTACTGGTAGAAGTCATGATTCGACAGGTCGGTACGTTTCTTGGCAGCCACCACCTTCTTCATCAGCTCCACCGCCGGATTGTTCTTTCTGCTATAACGCTGACGTTTCACCTTCACGGTGACCCCCTCCAACTGTTGCGTGTCGGGTTTCAGTCTCACCTGCAGGTAGGCAGGTGTCTTGTTGTCTACCATCACCGTGCGTTCCTGATAGCCCACAGCCCGGAAGGTCAGTGGCCATCCCTGATGTCGAGCTATCGAGAACCGTCCCTTCGTGTTGCACGCCACTGCTACGTTATGTCCCTTGTAAATACAAGTGGCAAACGACAGTGTATCGCCCGTCTGCTCATCCAGCACAATACCCTGTATCTGAGCCTTTGCCGGCATCACAGCCAGGAGCAAGACAATGATAATCAGTCCTACGGTTCTCTTCATCACTATAACATCAGACAGCAAACTCACTACACATCTTCTCATGACGGTACCTCATATAGAAATACAGTGCAGCCAACACCGTAATCTCAAAGACAGGGTAAATCCACGGCAGGTTGATAAGGCAAGCAATATACAACACCGTGGCACGCGTGTTATGTGTCAGCACATTAGTCATCCACATCAGCGGCAGACTCTTCTCTCGGAACGTCTCACGCAACTCTGCCGGCATGTCGGCAGCATTAGGGTACTTCGTCTTCACCTTGCCAAAGAATCTCTGGAATGCCGGTGTAGCCTGCTCCTGTTTCTTGCACCAACCTGAATAGAAGTAATAGAACGTTCTATCCCAGAAAGCGCCCTTCTCAGGCAGACCATCTAAGATCTTCTTCTGCTGGGCATAGCTAGCCAGTTCACTTCCCTCTTCACCTTTTATAAAATAAAGGTGTATCTGTCGGTAGTAGTCAGCCAACTGACACTGATGAGCGTGCCAGTAGAATCCTGCATAAGCACAGAGCAGGAATCCGCCAATGCCCCACTGCACCTCAGTAAACGGTATTGGCTCGTTCCACATGCGCAGAGCAATGGCCAGGTAGCAGAAGAAATACCACACGTCGCTGGCAAAACCGTCGAGCATACGTCCTATGAGCGTCTTATGATTTGTCAGACGAGCCATCTGTCCGTCGGTAGAGTCGCAGAAGTTAGCCAACATCAGCAGCGCCACGCCACAGATGTTCCACATCAGTTCCGTGTGATAGAAACAGAAACCCGCCCCCGCGCCAAGAAACATCGACAGGATAGTCACAAAATTAGGAGTCACCCCTATCTTTATCCACATCAGCGCGAAAGCCAGACCTATTGGTCTTGTAAAATAAATATCGAGCCATTCCTCGGTATCATTTGATTTGAATGACTCGTGTAACAGTTGATTAAAACTTTTTTTCATCTCGAAGTTTTTATTAGACTGCAAAGGTAAGCATTTTATATGAATAACCGCTATTTTGGGTTGTTATTTGATTTTTTTTAAGTATCTTTGTCCCCAAAAGCAGATTTATTATGAAACAGACAGACAAAAACATTATCATGATAACGTCGGGGGGCATGGGACAGCGCTTCGGGGCGGGGATGCCTAAACAGTATGTGGAGATTGACGGACGACAGGTCATCGACTATGTCATAGAGGCGTGTAAAAGGAGTAGGCTGGCAGATGGCATCCTCGTGGTGGCACATCCGCAATATCACGAGGAACTGCGTACCCGTTATGGCGTGGAGGTGGCCGACAGCGGTGCAGAACTGAACAATACCAAGCGGAATGGCATCGACTATCTACGACAACATACAGCATGCGAGAGACTGGTGGTGGTGGATGCGGTGAGACCAGCGGTGGAGGCTTCGGTGATAGATCGCTTCTTCACCCTTCTCGATGACTACGATGCGGTGGCTAACGCACGGAAGATTACCGACAGCCTAGGATGCTACGACCAGTGGATAGTGGACCGTGAGCGGTTCTACACACTCTCTACTCCGGAGGCGTTCCGCTTCGCACTGATTGAGGAACACTTCAAGGCAGACTCGCCATACACGGAGTCTATACAGCAGTTGCCTCCCTCGTCGCGCATCTACCTGGACTTCGAGGCGCCTTACTACGACAAGCTGACGTACCCTGAGGATTTGGCCAAGATACGGGCGGTACTACAGTCGAAGGTACACACGCTCGAGATTTAGAGCACCTTGATAAGGGGCGGCTTTAATGCGGGGATTGAAAATTATTGAAAACATATTTGGTTTTCTTCTCGCTTATTCGTACCTTTGCAGACGAATTTTTATATAATCAAATGAATCAGGAATTTGAAATCATCGCCAAAACGTTCATGGGACTGGAACCTGTGCTGGCGAAGGAACTGACCTCGATAGGGGCCAACAATGTGCAGATAGGTAGACGAATGGTATCGTTTACAGGTGACAAAGAAATGATGTATCGCGCTAACTTCCAGTTGCATACAGCCATTAAGATTCTAAAGCCCATCCGTCGTTTCAAGGCAATGAGTGCCGATGATGTCTACGAGGGCATCATGGCTGTCGACTGGAGCGACTATTTGGATAATAACCATACTTTCGCAGTTGACTCGGTGGTGTTCTCGGAGGAGTTTCGCCACTCTAAGTTCGTGAGCTACAAGGTGAAGGACGCCATCGTAGACCAGTTCAAGGAGAAGACGGGCGGAAGACCTAACATCTCGGTCTCTAACCCTGACTTGCGACTGCATATCCACATCGCTGACGTGGCTCCCGGCAAGAGCGAGTGTACGCTGTGTCTGGACTCCAGTGGTGAGTCGCTGCACCGCAGAGGCTACCGGCAAGAGTCGGTGGAGGCACCGCTCAACGAGGTGCTGGCAGCGGGCATGATACTGATGACGGGCTGGAAGGGCGACACTGACTTCATTGACCCGATGTGTGGCAGTGGCACACTGCTCGTAGAGGCTGCCCTGATAGCACGCAACATGGCTCCGGGACTGTTCCGCAAGGAGTATGCATTTGAGAAATGGCCCGACTTCGACGCTGAGTTGTTTGACAAGATTTATAATGACGACTCGCAGGAACGTGAGTTCAAACACCACATCTACGGCTACGACATCGACATGAAGGCGGTGAATACGGCGAGGCTGAATGCCAGAGCAGCAGGACTGTCGGCTGACATCACCGTGGAACAGCAGGACTTCAAGGACTTTACACAACCCAAGGAGAAGAGCATCCTGGTAACCAACCCGCCCTACGGTGAGCGTATCTCCACACCCGACCTGCTGGGTACCTACCGCATGATAGGAGAGCGACTGAAGCATCAGTTCGTGGGAGGTGAGGCATGGATCCTCTCCTACCGTGAGGAGTGTTTCGAACAGATAGGTCTGAAGCCAAGCATCAAGATACCAGTGTACAACGGTTCGCTGGAGTGTGAGTTCCGTAAATATCAGATGTTTGACGGTAAGATGAAGTCGTTCCGTAGTGAAGGCGGCATTGTAAAGACCGACGAAGAGAAACGACAGATGGCTGAGAAGCACCGTTTCAAGAAAAACCGTGAGTTCAAACAGCGTCTCGACGAACAGGAGGAGAACGAGGACAGCGACATCCGCTCGTTTACCTTCCATAAACATGATTTCTCAAGAGGAGAGAGAAGAGAGGAAAGAGGAGAGAAAAAAGGCTTCTCAAGAGGAGAGAGAAGAGAGGAAAGAGGAGAGAGAAAAAACTTCTCAAGAGGAGAGAGAAGAGAGGAAAGAGGAGAGAGAAAGGGTTATAAGAGCTCAGAAAACCGTGGTGGCCATGAGCGCTTTGACCGTAGCGGAGGTGGCAGAAAGCCTCAAAAACCATTTAAGCGACATGAAGATTAAATCCATCATTCTGGCATTTGTCTGTATAATAACCTGTAGTATGAGTGCCCAACAAAAGCTCTTCACACTGGAGGACCTGAACTTCGGCGGCGTGAACGCACATAAGTTCAGGGTGCAGAACCTCTACCATACCTGGTGGGGCGACCGTCTGATGTATCTCGATGCGGAAGAGGGGGGCACGATGGATGACAAGGGACAGAAAACTCCTGTCTTCCAGTTGAGCGAACTGGGAAAGGACTGGCACTCGGCCTACAATGCACAATACCCCTACCCCGACAAGCCGCTGGTGCTGCTGCGCAACGGTAAGGAGCGCGTGCTCTACGACTTTGAAAAGAAGGCAATAGCATGGCGACAAAAGGCTGCCCCCAACGAGGAATATCAGAAATGGAACAGCGTGTCGAGGGCATTGGCATTCGTACGCAATGACCAAATTTTCGTGAGGGATAGTGCCGGCGAAGAGCAACAGTTGACCACCGACGGCTCACGCGATATCGTCTACGGACAGGCAGTACACCGTAATGAGTTCGGCATCGAGGAGGGTCTCTTCTGGAGCCCTGACGGACAGAGGCTGGCATTCTACCGCATGGACCAGAGCATGGTGGCCGACTATCCACAAGTGAACATCGACGCGCACATGGCGCAGATGGTACCCGACAAATACCCAATGGTGGGAATGACCAGCCACGAGGTGACAATAGGCATCTACGACCTGAACACGAAGAAGACCATCTACCTAAAAACACCTCTATCGACAGACGAGGAATGGGCACCGGTATATTTCTCAAACATAGCATGGAGTCCTGATGCCAAAAACATCTACCTGCAGGAGTTGAACCGTGATCAGAACGACTGTCGTCTGGTATGCTATGACGCCGTGACAGGAAAGCGCAGCGAGGTGCTCTGCCGCGAGACAAACGAGAAGTACGTGGAACCGCTGAACCCTATCCTCTTCCTGCCGTGGAATGATAAGCAGTTTATCCTTCAGAGCAGACGCGATGGCTACAACCACCTCTACCTATATAGTACGAAAGGGGAGTGTGTCAAACAACTGACCAAAGGTGAATGGGAGGTGATTGAGGTGATAGGATTCAACGTAAAAAACCGCTCAATCATCATCAGCAGCAACGAGAGCAATCCATTGCAACGTAACCTGTATGCCGTTGATACCAAGACAGATAGACGCACTTCGCTCGATAATTGCAAAGGGGTTCATAGAGGCTCACTGTCAAGAACAGGTGCCCTACTCGTAGACAACTACTCCACCCCTACCGTACCGCGTGTCGTCAACCTCGTTGCACTTCAAGGGAAAAAGGTGAAGACACACAACCTATTGACAGCTCCCAACCCCTGGGAGGGTTACCAAACACCTATCTTCGAGTGTGGCAGCATCAAAGCGGCGGATGGCGTCACCGACCTCTACTGGCGCATGGTGAAGCCAGCAGACTTCGATCCCGCAAAGAAGTATCCTACGGTGGTCTACGTCTACGGCGGACCGCATGCACACAACGTGGAAGCCTCGTGGCATTGGTACAGCAGGTCGTGGGAGACCTACATGGCTCAGAAAGGGTATATCATCTTCGTCCTCGACAACAGAGGCTCACAGTACAGGGGACTGGCATTTGAACAAGCCACCTTCAGACAACTGGGACAGGTGGAGATGCTCGACCAAATGAAGGGTGTTGACTTCCTGCGCTCCCTACCCTACATCGACATGAACCGGCTGGGCGTGCACGGATGGTCGTTTGGCGGATTCATGACTATCTCGCTAATGACCAATTATCCCGACGTATTCAAGGTAGGTGTCGCAGGCGGACCGGTCATCGACTGGAGATGGTACGAGGTGATGTACGGCGAGCGCTACATGGACACTCAGGAGACAAATACGGAGGGCTACGAGAAGATCAGTCTTATCAACAAGGCTAAGAACCTGAAGGGGAAGCTGCAGATTATCATCGGATACAACGACCCGACAGTAGTGCCGCAGCATGCCCTGGCGTTCCTGAAAGCCTGTGTGGAGGCGGGTACACAGCCCGACTTCTTCGTGTATCCTGGAGAGGGACATAACATGATGGGGCATGCCAGCGTGCACCTCCACGAACGTATCACACAGTACTTTGAGGATTATTTGAAATAAAACATAACAACATGAAAATTCTACTATTAGGCAGTGGCGGACGCGAACATGCACTGGCATGGAAGATAGCTCAGAGCAAACGAGTGGAAAAACTTTTCATTGCTCCTGGCAATGCCGGAATGGGCAATGTAGGGACGGTAGTCAACATGAAGGCTGATGACTTTGAGAGCATCAAACAGTTTGTGGTCAACAATGGGGTTGACATGGTGGTGGTAGGTCCTGAAGACCCATTGGTGAAGGGTATCTACGACGACCTGAAAGCCGACCCGCGCACTAAGGACATACCAGTGATAGGGCCATCGAAGGCGGGAGCCGTGTTGGAGGGCTCGAAGGACTTCGCCAAGGGGTTCATGCAGCGTCATAACATCCCGACAGCACGTTATGAGACATTCGACGGCGAGCATCTCACCGAGGGACTAGCGTTCCTGGAGACGTTGCAGCCTCCCTATGTACTGAAGGCCGACGGACTCTGTGCCGGTAAGGGTGTGCTCATCCTCCCAACGCTGGAGGAAGCCAAAAAGGAACTGAAGGAGATGTTGGGCGGCATGTTCGGCAATGCATCGAGCCGCGTGGTCATTGAGGAATTCTTAAGTGGCATAGAGTGCTCGGTATTCGTGCTTACCGACGGACGACACTATAAGATCCTGCCAGAGGCTAAAGACTACAAACGCATCGGTGAGGGCGACAAAGGTCTCAACACTGGTGGCATGGGTAGTGTGACGCCGGTACCATTCGCCACGAAGGAATGGATGCAGAAGGTAGAGGATCGTATCATTCGACCAACAGTTGAAGGACTATACAGTGAAGGTATTGAGTATAAGGGATTTATCTTCTTTGGACTAATCAACGTAGAAGGTAATCCAATGGTCATCGAGTACAACTGTCGCATGGGTGATCCGGAAACCGAGAGCGTGATGCTGCGACTGAAGAGCGACCTCGTAGACTTATTTGAAGGTGTGGCTAAGGGCGACCTCGACAAGCGCGCCATTGCGTTCGACGAACGGGCTGCCGTCTGCGTGATGCTGGTCAGTGGCGGTTATCCGCAAGCCTATGAGAAAGGCTATCCCATCACTGGCATCGAACAGGTGGAGGGCTCTATCGTCTTCCATGCAGGCACAGCATGGAAAGACGGACAGATAGTAACCAACGGCGGACGTGTCATCGCTGTATCTTCCTACGGCAAGGACAAGGAGGAAGCACTGCAGAAGTCGTTCGCAGAGGCACAGAAGATAACGTTCACGGGAAAGTATTTCCGTAGAGACATCGGTAAAGACTTGTGAAAAGGCCTCAGAACATCATAGCTGAGAGTGGACTGTCACTGCCTGCCATGGTGGTCTACGGAGTGGGAATCTGGCTCGCCAAAGGGCTGATTCCCGACCGTCTGTGGTTGCAGATGGGAACTTTCTTCCTGGCGGTTTACCTGATGGTGGAGCTAAGCAACGGTAATGCTCTGCTCAGAATACGCAGCCGCATGGTGTCGTGTACATTCATCGCCCTCTCGTGTGCCGCCAGTTTCCTGTTCACATCGCTGGAAGGCAATCTATTGCAGATAGGTATCATAGCATCGTTGCTCTTCTTGTTTCAAACCTACCAGGACCCATTGGCTGTAGGAAAGACGTACTATGCCTTCTTCTTCTGGGGGCTATGCACGACCATCTGCACACAAATGTTTCTCTTCGTGCCCCTGCTATGGATACTCATGGCCACCCAACTGCGGGTGTTGAGCGTAAAAATTGTCATAGCATCGCTACTGGGGATTGCCACACCTTATTGGATGATCCTGGCATGGGGGCTCTTCAAAGGAGACGCCTCATGGATAGCCAACCATTTCACGGCACCGGATTCTTCGGCATGGGCAACTGGGATGATGACACTGACAGTGGGACAGATAGCCATTCTCGTACTCACTTTGTTGCTGACGCTGGTCAGTATCGTACACCTTTGGCAATATGGCTTTGAAGACAAGACGCGAATACGTCTCATCTATGGTTTCTTCTGCATCATGACGCTGGCAAGCACGTTATACATCGTCGTACAGCCGCAGTCATTCAACTACCTGATGCGATTGGTTATCATCATGGCAAGTCCAGTCATTGCACACTTCTTCACACTGACATCACATCGCTTTACAAACATCTTCTTCTTCGTAACGCTGGCAGTGGTGTTCAGCATCACGGTATTGAACTTATGGATGCCTTCATTGACCTTCTGACCAACAACGGTTATTGGGGTATGTTACTGGCAGCCTTTCTCGCCGGAAGCTTTATACCTTTCTCCAGCGAGGCGGTGATGCTGGGACTGTTGGCAGCAGGACTCGACCCTTGGCTCCTGGTGGTCTACGGCACCGTAGGCAACGTGGCCGGGAGCGTGGTCAACTACGGCGTAGGCAGGATGGGAAAGACGGAATGGATAGAGAGGTATCTGCACGTCAGCAAGGAGAATATGGCGAGGGCAGAGCGTTTCATGAACGGACGAGGAGCCATGATGGGGTTCTTCGCCTTTGTACCTATCCTGGGAAGTGCCATTACCATCCTACTGGGACTGATGCGTGCCAACATCATCATCTCACTGGCCAGCATCACTCTGGGTAAGTTCCTCCGTTATTGGATTCTTGTCTATGGCATCAACGCTTTGTTTTAGTCATAAAAGGGAAATTATCGCTTCGCATGGATGTTAAAGGGGAGTGCGAAACAGGCTCATAATCGTTAATAATTGTAGAGCGGCAGCAAATTCTTCACTTTTCACTCTTCACTTTTCACTTAAAATTACTAACTTTGCAGGCTGAAAAGAATTCTAACGTTAAAAATATAACTTTACAATGAAACAATTTCGTCTCGTGGACAATATCCTCGGGTGGCTGACCTTCTTTATCGCCGCCTTCGTATATTGTTCTACCATCGAGCCGACAGCCTCGTTCTGGGACTGTCCAGAGTTTATCACGACAGGCTACAAAATGGAAATAGGACACCCGCCCGGTGCACCTTTCTTCATGCTGACAGCAAACCTGTTCTCACAGTTTACCAGTGACCCGACACATGTGGCATACATGGTTAACATGATGAATGCCCTACTGTCGGCAGCCTGCATACTGTTCCTTTTCTGGAGTATCACGCACTTGGTACGCCGACTACTCATTGACCGCTGGGAAGAGCTGGACCTCAACAAGATGCTGATAATCGAGGCATCAGGATTAGTGGGCGCACTGATCTACACCTTTAGCGACACCTTCTGGTACTCAGCAGTAGAGGGCGAAGTCTACGCCTACTCATCGGCCTTCACTGCAGTGGTGTTCTGGCTGATACTGAAATGGGAAGACCATGCCGACGAGCCTCATAGCGACCGATGGCTCATACTCATCATGTACCTGATGGGACTCAGCATCGGCGTGCACCTGTTGAACCTGTTGTGCCTGCCAGCCATCGTACTGGTCTACTACTACAAGCGCTTCCCCAATGCCAACCTCAAGGGCTCGCTCGTAGCACTACTTGTATCCTTTGTCATCCTGGCTGCAGTACTCTATGGCGTGGTACCAGGTATCATCACCGTGGGAGGATGGTTTGAACTGTTCTTCGTCAACTCACTGCACATGCCGTTCAACTCGGGACTGATCATCTATATCATCCTGCTGGTGGCCTCAGTGCTGTGGGCTATCTACGAGACACAGATGGCCACAGAGAAAAACTGGAAGCGACAGAACATCGCCTTCCTACTTGGCTTCGGTCTGCTGGGTGTACCGTTCTACGGATGGGGCTGGTCGGCCTTCATCACAGGCATCGTGGTGCTGGCGGTAGTTGGATGGCTGCTCTTCTGGCGCAAACGCAACAAGGAGAGTAAGTCGCTCATACCCATCATCTCGGCACGACTGAAGAACACCACCCTACTCTGTATGCTGATGCTGATGATAGGCTACTCTACGTATGCTGTCATCGTCATACGTTCATCGGCCAACCCACCGATGGACCAGAACTCACCTGAGGATATCTTTACACTGGGTGACTACCTGAGCCGTGAACAATATGGCTATCGTCCGCTGATGTGGGGACAGACCTTCGCATCGGAGATTAAATTTGGAGAACCTGATGAGGAGGGGCTCCGCAAACCGGACAAGACCTACGAGGGTGTGGAATATAAGCGGAAGGAGAAGGCCAGCGCCGACGAACCCGACACTTACATACCAGTAGAAGAGGAGAAACGACAGAAGGTAAGATACATCTATCACCAGAACATGTTCTTCCCTCGTATGTACTCCAGTGACCATACCGCACAGTACAAGTCATGGCTCGAACTGCCCAAGGACGACACGGAATGGGGACAGCGCGTGCCGTCACAGAACGGAGAAGGCGACATCACCATACCAACGTTCTGGGAGAACATGAAGTTCTTCTTCTCCTATCAGGTCAATTTCATGTATTGGCGATACTTCCTATGGAACTTCGCTGGCAGACAGAATGACATACAGGGACATGGAGAGATGGAACATGGCAACTGGCTCTCGGGCATACCAGCTCTCGACAATGCACGACTGGGCAACCAAGACCTACTGCCCGACGTGCTGAAGAACAACAAAGGACATAACGTCTACTACTGCCTGCCGCTACTGCTCGGTATCATCGGACTCTTCTGGCAGATGCTACGACGAGGACAGAAAGGCATCAAGCAGTTCTGGGTGGTATTCTTCCTCTTCTTCATGACGGGAATGGCTATCGTACTCTACCTGAACCAGACACCATCGCAGCCTCGTGAACGTGACTATGCCTATGCTGGCTCGTTCTATGCCTACGCTATCTGGTGCGGCATGGGTGTCGCTGCCATCGCTACCATGCTCAACAAGTACCTGAAGAAATACCAAACGGTGCTGTCGGCTGTCGTCAGCGTGGCTTGTCTGCTGGTGCCTATACAGATGGCATCGCAAAACTGGGACGACCATGACCGTTCGGGACGTTATACCTGTCGTGACTTCGGACGAAACTACCTCATGTCACTGCAAGACGAGGGGTGCCCCATCATCTTCACGAACGGTGACAACGATACCTTCCCACTATGGTACAACCAAGACACGGAGGGAGAACGAACGGATGTGAGGGTTTGCAACCTCTCGTACCTTCAGACCGACTGGTACACCGACCAGATGATGCGTCCGGCATACGACTCACCTGGATCGCCGGCTGTGCCTATCAGCTTCACACCGTATCAGTATAACAACATGCCCAACTACTTCGTCATCGATCCGAACATAGGGTTTGCCATAGAGAAACTCTATCAGATGTACCCCAAGGAGCAGATTGACGAGATATTCGGAGAGGATCCCTTCGAACTGCATAATATTATGAAGTACTGGGTACGCAACGAACGTACAGAGGCCCAGCGCGAGAAGCAGAAGAAAGCACTCAAACTGATACTCAACCAATACAGTAAGGAGGGCGAATATCCTATTGACCTGAATGTCATACCTACCGACATCGTCTATCTGAACATCAACAAACAGGATGTGATGGAAAGTGGCATATCGATTCCCGGCATCAATATGGATGAGTTGAAAGACCTACCAGAAGCAGAGCGCGACAGTATTATCACCGAGATCATACCCGACCGTATCGCCATCAACATAGGAAAACGCCTCGATGGTGCCACCAACCGCTATTTGGGACGTAGCCAGATAATGATGCTCGAGATGGTGGCTAATGCCAACTGGAAACGACCGCTCTATGTGGCCATGACCGTAGGCTATGACCAGTATCCTGGACTCCATGAATACATGGCACAGGAGGGACTCACCTATCGCATCACTCCGTTCAAGACACGGCGCGCTGTCAATACCGAAAAGACCTACGACCGCGTGATGAAGCATTTCCGCTTCGGTGGTGTGAAGACTAAGGGCATCTACCTCGACGAGACGGTGATGCGCATGTGTCTCACACATCGATTCCTGCTCACCGACCTGGCTCAGAAGCTGTTGGAGGAAGGCAAGGAAGACAAGGCACGCGACATACTCAACCTCATAGAGCGTGAGTTGCCGGCGTACAACGTCACTTACGACTTCGACACCGGTGCTTCTGAATATGGTAATCCCGAACAGGGACTGGCACGACAGTACCACGCATGGGTAAGGAGTAGCGCGCTCGACATGGCACGTATCTACATACCGCTTGGCGAGACGAAGAAGGCACTCGACATCTGCAACGAGGCTTGGAAACAGGCACGACAGTACGTCAACTACTATTATGACATGGAACTCAATATGTTCCTGAAGAATGAGGGTAGTTGCGTGAAGCAGTTTGCGGTCATGCTCGATGTGCTGAAGACACTGAACATGGCCAACCTTAAGGAGGAATACAACAAGAAGTGTGACGAACTGCTGAAACTGATGAAGACCTTCATCGCTGAAAAGGGCGGCACATTCCACAAGGAGTTCTTCGAGAACAAGACCGATGAGCGCACCAAACAGCAAATGAGAATCTACCACTACACAGAATATGGTGGAATGGTACTCGACACCAGTGCGCTGAACTGGGACGACAGCAGAGTCTACGGCTACGAGGAAGAAGAAGAGGAATGGACGGATGAAGAGTTGGAAGAACTCTTGTCTGAAAACGACCCTGAATAGTCAATATGATTATAGAGCAACCGGCCATCTACCTGCGCTGGCTTTATCCGAAAGCCTATTGGCGTATGGATCGTCACGAACACTCAGTCTATCTGACGTTCGATGACGGTCCCATACCCGAGGCCACACCTTTCATCCTGAAAACCTTAAGGGAGTACGAGGTGAAGGCAACATTCTTCATGGTAGGCGACAACGTCAGGAAGTACCCGGAGCTCTTTCAACAGATTATTGACGAAGGACATCAGATAGGAAATCACACCCATAACCACATCAGCGGATTGACCCATACACTGCATGACTATAGCTATAACGTGGAAAAGGCTAATGCCTATATACGCAGCCGCTATATGAGACCACCGCACGGGTGGATGAGACTGCCACAGTATGCATGGCTCAGCAGGAAGTACAAGATAGTGATGTGGGACTTGGTGACACGCGACTACTCTAAGTGGATGACGGCAGAAGATATCGTCAACAATGTGAAACGGTATGCACGCAACGGCTCTATCATCACCTTCCACGACTCGCTGAAATCCATAGAGAAGCTACGAACGGCTCTTCCGGAGAGTATCAAGTGGCTGAAAGAACAAGGATATGAGTTCAAGATTTTCGAGTGAACAACTAAAAGCCGAGGCCTGTCGTCTCGGCTTTTTTGCTTGTGGCATCGCCAAGGCATCGCCTGTCAGCAAAGAGGTGGCATGCCACTATCGTCAATGGATTGCCAATGGCGGACATGCCGATATGCATTATCTGGAAAACAATATCGACAAGCGCCTCGACCCCACACTACTCGTAGAAGGCGCCAGGAGCATCATTGTTGTAGCCATGAACTACGCACCGGCACGTCGTATCCCGCAAGAGGAGTATCAACTGGCGGTATATGCCTATGGGAAAGACTATCATGATGTACTGAAACAGCGTTTACAGAAGCTCGCCTCTCACTTCTCACCCATAGTTCCTCCCCTCGGGGAGGTTAGGAGGGGGCCTCTCTCACCTCTCACCTCTAATAAGATAGCCACCGACACCGTACCCATCCTCGAGCGCTACTGGGCACAACAGGCGGGACTGGGGTTCATCGGACGACATCATCAACTCATCATTCCACAGGCGGGATCGATGTTCTTCCTCGGCGAGATCATCACTACGGCAGAGTTCGACCATTACGACGAACCGATGACCAACCGCTGCGGCACCTGTCAACGTTGCATCGACGCCTGTCCCACAGGAGCCCTTCAACGGACAAAGGACAATGAACATCTCTCCTTGTTCAATAGCCGGAAATGTCTATCGTACCAGACCATTGAGAATCGGGGGGAGTTGGATGATGACATCAAGGACAAACTCGGTAACACCATCTACGGATGCGACCGCTGTCAGCAGGCGTGTCCATGGAATCGGTTTGCCACACCGACAGAGATTGCTGAGTTACAACCCAGCGAAGAACTGTTGAACATGAAACGTGAGAAATGGGAAAAGCTTTCAGTAGAAGACTACCGAAAGCTTTTCAAAGGGTCTGCCGTAAAACGTGCGAAATACGACGGACTGATACGCAATATCAAGGCCGTCAAAGAGTGATTTCTGCCGAACCGTAGCAGCGGTGGTGCTCATCATCGTAGACGACGCAGAACTGGCCAGGTGCTACACCATGGATAGGTTTCGAGGAATGTACGACATAAGCACCTTCACCCGTCTTTTCCAACGTAGCAGGGATATACTCTGGTGTATGGCGAATCTTAAAGGTTATCTGCTCATCGGGAAACACACCGTTGATGCTGTGGAACCCGTGGATGGGAAAGTCTTGTTTATAGGCGGTCTCAGGGTCGTAGCCGTGACTCACGTAAAGGATGTTCTGAGCGACGTCTTTCTTCACGATAAACCAAGGGCCGCCACCAAAGCCTAAGCCTTTGCGCTGCCCAATCGTATAGAACCAGTGTCCTTGATGCTGCCCTATCTTCTTGCCTGTTTCCAGTTCAATGACATCTCCCGCTTGCTCTCCCACATACCTCTTGATATAGTCGGTATAGTTTATCTTGCCAAGGAAGCAGATACCCTGTGAATCCTTACGCTTGGCATTGACCAAATGCTCTCGTTCAGCGATCTGTCTCACTTCGTCCTTCATATAGTGACCGATGGGAAAGATGGCTTTCTCCAACTGCCAGTCGTATAGTTGTGCCAGGAAGTCAGTCTGGTCCTTCACTGGATCGGGACTGGTTGTCAGCCACTTGATGGTTTCCTTACCCTGGGAGATACCTTGTCCGGTAACAAGGGGAAGAATCTCGGTCTGTGCATAGTGTCCTGTCGCTATAAGATCGTAGTCATGACCACGTTTCTCGTGGAATGCGCCAAACTTAATCAGTCGGTTACACATCACATCAGGATTAGGGGTCAGTCCGGCCTTCACTTTCTCCATCGTATAGGCAGTCACCTGGTTCCAGTACTCCTTGTGACAGTCAACCACCTCCAGCCTGCAACCATACTTATGGGCAACGGCCGTAGCCATCTCCATATCTTCCTCAGAAGAACAGTCCCATTCCTCCTGCTCCTCTGGTCCTATCTTGATATAGAAACAGTCAGGATGCAGTCCCAGACGAGCAAACTCATACACCACGACCGAACTGTCAACACCGCCGGAGAGCAACACAGCAATCCGCTTTCCTTCCAAATCATCGATATTCATATCCTTCTTTTTTCAAAATGCAAAAGTACGAAAAAACGAGTGAAATGCAAAATAATTATGTAACTTTGCAGCGAAAAAAGATATCGTAAGCATAAAGTATGAATATCCACAAGATAAAATCGCTGACAGAACCGGGAATAGAGATCTTCAGCACACTGACAGAGGCACAACTGCGCAACCGCCTGGACAGCTCAAAGGGCATCTTCATCGCTGAGAGCCCAAAGGTCATCCAGGTAGCACTCACTCAAGGGTATGAACCGGTGTCACTACTCTGTGAAGAGAGACACATCACCGGTGATGCCTCCGAGATTATAAAAAGGTGTGGGGATATTCCTGTATATACTGGCACACGAGAACTGTTGGCCTCGCTGACGGGTTATACACTGACCCGCGGTGTGCTCTGTGCCATGCGGCGACCAACAGAAAAAAAGGTAGAAGAGATTTGCCGTGACGCCCGTCGCATCGTGGTAATCGACGGTGTGGTAGACACCACCAATATCGGAGCTATCTTCCGGTCGGCAGCAGCACTCGGCATCGACGGCGTGCTACTCACACGCAACTCCTGCGACCCACTGAACCGACGTAGCATCCGTGTATCGATGGGGTCGGTCTTTCTGGTACCGTGGACATGGATTGACGAGCCCCTACCCTCACTCCACAACTATGGGTTCCGCACTGCGGCGATGGCACTGACCGACAATTCCGTATCTATAGAGCATCCTGCATTGAAAGAAGAGCCACGGCTGGCCATTGTCATGGGTACTGAGGGCGATGGTCTGCCTAAGGAGACGATAGCCGAAGCCGATTACGTCGTACGCATTCCCATGTACCACCAAGTGGACTCACTCAACGTCGCTGCCGCTGCAGCCGTCGCTTTCTGGGAGTTGAGAAGACGGTAGTCGCTGCTTGCGCTTCGGGTTCTCCTGAGCACCATACTTCAGCAGTTTCGCTGCTGCCGTCGTAATGCTCTGACCCGATGATGCGGTACTGCGCTTCAAGTCCTCAAAGGCCTCACCAGTCTTATGCAATTGTTCGTCGACCTTCAGGAATCGTTCATAGAACAGTTGCACACGCTCCACAATGAGGCTCGCTGTCTTCATAATCTCCTGTTGGTTCTCCACTTGACGAACCTGTTTCCACGTCATCTCCAACACACGCAGCATGATATACAGGCTCTGACTGCCTGCAATGATGACGCCCTTGTCGTAAGCCTCCTTCCACAGACCGGGATCATTGCTCAAGGCGAGTTGAAGGGCACTCTCGCTGAACACGTACATCATCACGAAGTCCAGACGCTGGCGACCCTCACGGATATAACGGCTATAGTTTTTCTTCGACAACTCGTTCACATGCTGGCGCACCGACATCAGGTGACGGCGCAGTGCCGACTCACGCTCATCATCCGTGTCGGCATTGAAATAATCCTGGAAAGCCGTGAACGACATCTTCGAGTCGATAATCACATCACGCTGATCGGGGAAATGAAGAATCACATCGGGAATCATACGATGACCGCCATCCTCTTCATAGATGGTACGTCCCTGATCATCACGCAACGTAGTCTGTTCCTCAAACTGCACGCCCTCTTCCAATCCCATCTCCTCCAGCAACTGCTTCAGACGCAACTCACCGAAGTTACCTTGTGTCTTATTATCACTGGTCAGCGCCTGTGCCAGCTTATCGGCACGTTCGCCTACCTCCTGTGCCTGCTTCAGGTTTTCCTTGATAGAGGCATCCAGACGTTCCATGGTCACCGTCTGTGCACGGTCGCTCTTTTCCACAGCCTCCTTCATCTGCTGTATGTTCTCTCGAAGGGGATTAAGAATATGAGCCAACTGTTGCTCGTTAGTCGTTGACAGTTCAGCGGCACGTTCCTTCAGGATCTTCTCGGAGGCTGCGTTCATCTCGGCCTTGATAAGTCGCATCTGATCCAATAGTTGCTCACGCTGTTGTGTCTTCATCTCCTCCAAACGTTTCTCCGTCTCGCTCTTCATCTCTTCCAGACGCATCTCAGCCGCCTCCTGTTTAGTACGCAGCACATCACGCTCCGTAGCCAACTGTCGAACATCTTCCTTCAGCGACTCGTTCTTCACCACCAACCCACGTCCTTGTCTACGGGTTATCACGTAACCGACTATCACTCCGACAGCCAGTCCCAACAGAAGCATCAGTATCATTTCCATGCCGAAAAACTATAAACTCTTTTGCACATACCGTAACACGAAAACCGCGAAAAGCTTTTGTGTGTCACATTACCGCCATCCACTCTTTACGCTCCTCCTCACTCATCTTCTCGATGGCATAGCGCAACATCGTGCGAGGCATCTCGTGGGCATGCAACCGCAGAAAGTCGCGAAGCAAATCCATCGAACACCGCTTACCCATCTCTCTAAGCATCCACCCGACAGCCTTATGCATCAGATCGTGCGGATGGTGCAGATGTATCTCCGCATAGCGCAGACACCACGACGGATCTCCCGTCTGTAAGGTTTTCCACGTGCACACCATACTCATCCTCTGTTTCCACAGATTATCGCTGGCCGCCAGTTCATCCAATATCTGTCGCTTGTATTCAATCTGCATCGGGTCATCCCCCTTAGCAGGGGGACAGGAGGGGGTCTTTACCCAGGCCCCCAGAATCTTTGGTGCAGACAAATCCACCAAGTCCCAGTTATTCGCTCTCTCAGCATACTGCAGATACATCGTCAGAATCTCATCCCGCTTTTTGATGGCTTCTGCATCATTTACCAAACGCTTGGTTGACAGTTTTTCATACTTCGCCACCAAAATCAGTAATCCACAGAGCCTCACCTCATGCCATTTCGACATCAGGAGTATAGGAACCTCGCTCAAGGGTAAGTCCTTCCAGATATTCCTCACCACCTCCCTCGTCTGTGGCACCTTCAGCCCTAAGAACTCATCACCCTCACCATACTCACCAGGTCCCGTCTTAAAGAACCCCATGAGTATCCTCCGCTGCTCCTCATTATGCAGCGACTCCATATAGTCGATAAGATCCTTAGCAGTTACTTTTTTAATAAGAAACTTATTCATACTGATTTTTCCGCCTATACTGTTCAGTCATTTCCAGAAGTTCTTCAAACTTCTCCACCCTCTCCGGTTTCAACTTCCCAGCATTCAGCGCTTTACGATTCGCCTTGAGCCAGTTCAGCATATCATGCTCCTCAATCCGATATTTCGAAGGATTCCTATGATTCTCTTCAATAAAGGTTTTAACCTCCTGATACCTTGTCAACCAACGTGTCTCTTGTTTCATTGTGGCTAACTAAAAAATCGTGCTATACGTATTTTTAATGCAAAAAATCTGTTGTCCAGCTGTCCCCCATTCTCAGGGACGGCCAATTGTCAATTATCAATTATCAATTGTCAATTAGCGAAGCGTTCCACCGCTTCTCAACAACACTCCAGTCAACAATCTGCCACAGCGCAGCAAGATGAGCAGCCCGCCGGTTCTGATAATCCAGATAGTACGCATGCTCCCATACATCGAACGTCAGTAGCGGCCTCAACCCCTTCTGAATAGGATTAGCCGCATTCGCCTCCTGCGTGATGACCAGAGAACCATCTGTATTAGCCGACAGCCATACCCAGCCAGAGCCAAACAGTCCAACACCCTTAGCCTCAAACTCAGCCTTGAAAGCCTCAACACTACCCCACTGTCTTTCTATCTGGGCAGCCAGTGCCCCCTCAGGACCATGAACCGCCTCACTCGCAGGCTTAAACTGCGTGAAATACAAGTTATGGTTCAATATCTGTCCAGCGTTGTTAAATACCGCGCCCTCACTATGAAGGACAAGTTCTTTCAGCGCCTCGAGTTCTCCAAGACTCTCCTCGCTCTTAGGAGAGGGGGCAGGGGGTGAGGCTAATTTGTTGAGATTATCCACGTAAGCCTGCAGATGCTTCCCATGATGGAACGACAAAGTCTGAGCACTGATCACAGGCTCCAGTGCCTCCGGTGCATACGGCAATGCCATCAATTCATATTTCTTCATATCAATAGTTTTAGTTTATTTATACTCCTTCCATCCGCCCTCAGCCTTCAGACTTCAGCCCTCGTCCATCCGCCTTCAGACCTCAGACTTCTTACTTCATTCTTGAAACAGGTACCCGTCCCTCCGTCCCTGGCTGTCCCGTCTGCATGTTCCAGCCTGCGCCACCTATATCATTCAAGACTTCTCTCTCTTATTCATTGTACACGAAATCGACTCCTTCGTTCTCACTAAGGATTTCACGACATGTTTATATCCATTCTTGAAATGCTTCATTTCGCATTCTGTTTTCTCATCTTCCCACTTGTTCATCACATAGTGTTTGAATGAGTCATAACGCTCCACTGAGTTCTGCGTCTTTCTCAAATGGGTCTGGTAACTATACAGCAAATGATGGAAAACGGCAAAGTTCTTATATGCTTTACTCACCACCAATATCAACATATCATAATCTATTACCAGCAAGTCACCAATCTCTTTGGTGTGTTCTTTCAGAATCTCACTCTCTAAAATCCGTTGATGCAGTTTCTGCTGCAATATATAGTTGATACCCCGTACTGTAAACAAGCGGCTATTCACCACTAATATCGGATGTATCTTAACGTTTCCTTTCTTGTAGTCTTCACTCCATGACCGTTTCCCAGAAAAGAACTCCTCCATGTCGCTCACCAGTTGCGGCAGTCCCTTGTTTCCTCCTTTACTTCCCTTTTCTTTATTCAGGCGGTCATCCATGAATTCCATCAGCAAATTCATATCATTGCCATCAGCCACATCTCTCAGCACCCGCATGTCCTTATACTCGAACATGAACAGATGGTGTCTAGTCCGTATGGCAATGTCTGGTGAGGGCTGACGGTCATCAAAACAATACTCATTATATATCCAAATGCGTTTGTTTCCCACCATCTGAACCGCTAGATTATAGAATAGTTTCTTCTCTGAGAACTCTTTGGTCAACAGATTCATGATGGCTTTGTCTGAATAAACAGACTTTAATTCCTCTTTGACGCTCCACCAGAATCCATCATAAAACAAGTGCGAATAATAAGGCTGTGAGGCTATCAAATATTCTTCTTCCGACATCTTCAAGACTGGGTATTTCCTGAAACAGGTATTGTCCAACAATTCCTGTTCGGAGAAGATGGTTTTCATCTTTTCCGTGTCCCACACATCAATATGTTTATCCGACACATAAGATACGAACTCCTCCCATAGTCTGAGTGCTCCTAATTGTTCAAAATCTGCACGATGCAAACAGAAAAGGCCCTCACCAAATTTTACCTTATCGTGATATACCGACAATGGCATCTGTGCCAGTAACATATAGCTATACGCACTTTCAAAACCGTGCTTTCCAATTACCCTTTTGATGGCTTCGCCAACCTCTTGATGCTCTTTGCTAAATTCGCACAATGCCAGATATTTCAACATCTGCGATTTCTCTATCTCTTTCTTGTTCTCACCAAACTGGTCAATATTCAGAACGTCCTGCTGCATCACAATCATAGCATCCCTGATGTCTGCCTTACCACCAATCTTGCTCAGCATTTCTTTCTCGCGAGCCATCTCTTTGGTATTTTCCGCAAGCATGGCTTTCAAAAGCAACAGGTATGCCTCAAAACTTTCACCCTTTCCCTGACGCTCATTTGATAACATCAGAACCTTTCTCAAAAGTCTGAATAGTGCTTGGTGATTAATCAACGTGTGCCATGTTCCAGGATACACCTCTTCAATTCTTTTCAGCCTGCGGAACAATTGCTTCGTCTCGCTTTTCTCTTTATAGTCTTGGAACATCACCAGCAGGCCACGTTCCGCATCCATGGAGAAACTTTCAAAGGAATCCACACTTATCATGTGAACAACACCCTCTATCAACCATCTTTTGTTGATTCCTCTAAGATAAGTTTCCGCATCCTTCACATCATCATCAAACAAATCCGCATATTCCACCGTCTTGGTCACATATGAATGATGTCCCAATTGCTTAGGGTGTTTCACAACAGAACTCAGAACTTCCTTACTCAGTTCCTCACCACCCAACAACCGTTCGCCTTTCATGAAAGTGCTAAACGACATTGTTTGATTCATGACATTGGTTGTATAGTCACCTTTGAAAAGTGTCCTTGGATCAAAAACCGTCTTTTGGAAGTACTGCACAAAATAATGTAGGAAACCGTATTTCTTGAAATTATGCTTATAGGTAATGAGTGTACCTAAATCAGTCAATACCAACGGGCATACTCTTCTGTAGTCCACCTTTTGCCGCACACACTCCTCAAACATCTTCCTGTTCAGGTAGTTCTTCCATCCACCATCCACATGTCTGGTGTCTGCTAATACCAAAACAAGATATATTCTGCTGTCTTTATCAACATTCTTGTCCCAAGCAAACAGACCATCTTGTATTCTTTTCGTATTCCTTACCAGTTGTCCTACGCCCTTATAGCGCCACTTATCCTTCTCAGTGTCATGATACCCAACAAAATCTTTGTCAACCTCTTCAATAAGGCGCTTAGTTGTACCATCTGCTTTTATTTCTTTCGGTATTCTGACATCCTTGCACTCAAAGAGTATCGCATCTTTACCATCACGTATATAGAAATCTGGCGGTGAGCTCAGTTTCTTTTCAGGAATCAGCAACTTACATTCTTTATCCGTAAGTGACAACCAGCCAAACGAATCAGATATTTCTTTTAGGCAATTCACCAGAACGGTTTCCTCAGAGAATTCTGTTGTAAATATCCTGTTAAAGCCAGGAAGGTCATCTTCATGTTTACTTTGCCAGAGCGCGTTAAAATCAAAATATAGCCCATCAAACATCCTTTTTATCATAAACGACACATCAATGACAGCATATTCGTGAGGTGCTATCTTGATAAAAGGCTTTTTCCTAAAAGCTTCATAGTCTATATTCTCCGTTAGAGGTATGTCTTCGTGTATATCAATGGAGTCCTTGTTTACTATTTCCTCTGACAGCAGTCCATCTACATCCTTCAACTTTTCAAAGTTTATCACACCCGTTTTATCTCTGGCCAAAGTTTGAATGCTAAAGTAAGTTTTTACATATTCATTCCATGAGGGCAGGTTGTATTTATCCAAGAAATCATCAAGTAGGTCTTTCAGTTGTGCATGGTTGGCCACGAATCTGAAGAACTTAACCGTTCTACTGCATTGGTTTCTCACCAATTCATCTAGTTCAGATTTATCATTAAAGAAATCCTGATACGCATACCTCGACATCAGGAGGCAGGCTATGTATAATTCTAGATCATCCTCTTTCTTATAAGGTGGTTTGCCTTGTTTGCGGTTAAAGGTCACCTCATTGGCTATCATAAAAGCCTCTAAAAGTTTTTTCTCCAACTTGGCAATATCCTCTGTTTCATCGCTTTCAGGCATCGCCATGATATATTTCAGCAGGAGCAATGGCGTTTCACAACCTGTGGCATACTCCATTGGAAGTTCCTGCCGTTCCACTTCAGAAGCATGATAAGCTTTGTATCTCTGTATAACATCAAGCGACAGTTCAAGGTTATTTGGTCCCAAAAAGAATCTCGGCACATCAATCTGGGTGGTTTTCTCATCCCTAAAGTTTGGATTATAGAAAGGTTTGCCTACCAATTTGTTCTGCATATTGGAGCATAGTCTGATAGCCCAAATGCGAGGTAGTCCAGCAAGAAGGCCATCAAGTGCAGGCATAGCTTCGCCTGGATACAATTGTTTGTACCCAACAACACCTGCCAATGTTCCCTTACTATATATCCCCATACACTTTTACTACCACTCCATCTTCTTCGTTCTAACCTCTCTCGACAGCACTCTGTACATACCTGCGCTGGTTCTCATCGTCACAATGGCATGAATAGCACATTCCGAACTGGCCAGATAATAATGTTCATTCCATTCCCAATCAATAATCGTAGGCAACTTATCATCGTCAAAAAACGGATAGTCCCCCCGATACAAATAGAATTCGATATCTGCAGATGCGGTCACCTCGCACTCAACAACCACTGTATCATCTGTTAGTTTATGCACAGACAAAGTATCAACCGAACCTAAGCTTACTTCATTTATAGTTGGATTCTCACAATACTCAGGCAACACCCCTTCTGCTTCCCCAATGTAATTACCTACAACATAAGCATCATAGAGTGCTGTCGTTAGCTCTGCATCCAAATCAATGCGGTTGTACTTTTTCTTATTTTTTAGCGATTTTGCAATATTATCCAGTTCTTCAAACTCAGAATTTATTCTCTCTGAGAAGAACTTATCTATCTTTGACACAAGTTCGACTTCATTTCCCAAGAAACCATGCTCTGTCAGTTCTCCTTCCAAGTCGGAATGCAAGGTCTTGTCCTTTGCATTTGCAAAATCATTGGTATTGTTACTAAGAAACAAAATCTGCACTTCTCCCAACAAATCTTTTACTTGTATCAGTTCCGCTTTTACCGTTTCCCATATCAAAGAGTCACGATAACCCTTCATGCTATTGAAGAAAGGCTTTTTTTGATAAAGTTCCTTATGTACAATGACATTATGCTCCGTTTTCGGATATGGAAGTATATCTATGCCAAGACTTTTAAGCCGCTTGTAATAGTTCGTTTGCATCTCAGCGCAGTCCTTATCCACAAAGTCATCACCTAGACTATCTTTCACACCATTATATCGTAGATGATTTACCAAACGGCAACCTCTACGATACTTCCTGACAGCTTCCTCAAGTTCCTCTTTGTACTGATGGAATATCTCATCTATTACAATTTGAGGTATATAGACTTGATAACCCAATTTATGAGCAGCATCGCTAAGTTTCAAGATACGCGCACCTTGCAACCTATAGTCTTCCGTTATAACATTTGCATCTAGGATTATCTTCATAGTGCAATCTACCTCTTTATTTCCAACTGATTTAAAATATCTTTTGTCAATTTCGACAATGGTCTATCTTCATATTCTGCTTCAGTAAGATGCTTTCCCCACACAAAGTCATAGACTTCTTGGGCTGTTTTAGCCTTGGTCTGGAATGTCGTAGCCAAATCTGAGTATATATCATCATACATCGGAACTTTCTCCACTATCTCACTGATATATTTATCTTGTATAGCATAGAGTTCATTTAGCGCAAAGGTTTCAATGTTCCCCTTGTCATCATTGCTCTCTTGCCCATCAGGCTTTCTCAACAGCACCCTTCCACCGCCACGTTTCATAACCTCAGCTTTGGTAAGAACCTTGCTGGAATCTTTGTCGTCAACAAAAACAAACCTACTCTCAAATCCCGCAAAGTAAGGGTTCACGGTAACTGTTTTCTTTATACCCTTGATGTGATTGCATACATGACAAGAAGGCACAAGATTATAGAAGGAAACCGCTAAAACAGGATAGTCCGATTTATCGTGGAAATGATCATATTCAGGAGCTGTCTTTCCTTTATCACAATCCAACGTAAAAGTATATTGCATATTGCAATAAGGACAGGTAGTTATCTTCATTCTATTGAAAAATTGGTGTGATCGAGTTATTCCTCCACCACTCGATTGTTGTGTGAAAGCGTCATACAATTTTTCCATTAACAGCTGATAACATGCCTTTGCTTTATCTGATGCGCCTTTGGCTCTGGCAACGAAAAGATTCTTTTCTTTTTCCAGACCATTCTTATCTGCAAGAATTATTATTTCGAAATTATCCTTGAAGTATTGCAGCTCAGCGCTTATCCAAGTCTTATCTGTAGCATCAATTACTTTATTAGCAAGATAGAAATCCACATCACTTTCCATCTTTTTAAAATAAGTATCCACCTTACTTCCATCCAAACCCTTGCACTTATTGCACTTCTTCTCTCTTTTTTTGAAGAGGAAGTCGTGTAGTTCGGTCTTCCAGATACCTGCTATAGAATCGATGTTAGTTCTTTTTGCGCCAAGATATATCATGCCTGATGACCTCTATAGTTATTAAACATGCTGAGTAACTGGCCACGTAAGAATGGTTCGCCTACCAATAATATCTCCTGATAGATGTCATCCATCTCGTCTTTTGAGAAATCTCCGGTGTTCATTTTCTCAAACAACCCGTTTATCTTCTGATATGCGAACTCACCCATAGTCAGATTTGGCAGGAAGAAGCCATTCTTAAGCATTGCATGTATGTTTGCACCAAACGTATTTTCCTGCATCAAATGCTGATCCATGCCATCACGAAGGAATAACACATTGCACTTGGGTATGTCTGAAAGAATAAAAGGTGAATGTGTCACGAACACGATATTGATGTTCCCTAGATTGTTAAGTTTGATACCACTTAGTAGATGCAACAACATGTTAATATAATTGCGTTGACACTCTGGGTGATAATAGAGTTCTATCTCTTCCAACACTATGTTAATGTTGCTGTAGTGCGTTACCGCAGTAGTATTCAAATTCTGCAAGTGGTAGATGACGGCACCTATTGAGTTTAGCATCTGTTTCTCACCAGAACTGAAACTGTCAAATTCTATATCGCATTCATTTTCTCCAACTTTCTTAAACTTCATATCCCACTGATACAAAGCCGGTGGCATATTGTCAAGCAGTAGAACCTTCCCTTCATAATTGTTTTTCAGGTCATCCATCATGACAAGCAGTTCTCCTGTCTCATCATCTCTTTTGCCAATCCTTTCATACAAGTCTCCTCCTTCGAAACCTGCTGCCATGTAATTCTCCACTTGGCGCAATTTTCTTGTTACATGCGAGGTCTTGTCTTCTTTGAGTTTTTTGTATGCATCCTCTAACTGGAGGCTGCACTCGCGTATTCTTCCCTGCCCCTCATCCGAGAACACCACTGCTTTGTATTGCGGATAGGTGGTCAGTATAGACCAAGTCTTATAGATGGTATAATGGTCACATTTTTCTTCGTAAGACAAATCCTTAAAGTCCTTAATGATAAGCGAAGCCTCATGACCGCAAAGAATACATATCTGATACAGTGTTAGCAATCTTGCCAACTGGCTAGAATTTAAATGTTTCAAGAAATTGTATTTGCGTCTAAAGCCGTTTCCCGATGTTTTCAGGTTCAAGTCCCTGTATTTACGCTCAAATAATTGAAATTGCTTAAAGACCTCCTCAATATCGCTTGTTTCTGGGAACACGTCTGGATGATTCTTTTCTAACCAGTCAATAACCTCCACCACAAATCTCTTAAACCTGTTCCCCTTTTCAAGAAGTTCGTCTATCCGCTCTTCAAAGACATACGGCAATACATTATCTATTAAACGCTCATACTCAATGTCACTAAAACTGCCTCCATTATCAGCCTTTTTAATCTGATTCAGAACACCTATAAAGTTATTTTTTCTGCGACACTGTGTGAAGTATTCCACTATACATTTCTGCTGTAGTTTACTGTAAGGCAGCGGCTTCATAACAATCAACTCGGCATCCTTATCGTTGATTCTTCTAATAGAAAGTTTATCCTTCTCTGAGTTCTCTGCATTGACGAAGAGCGATAGAAGTCGCTGTTTTGACAGTTCCTTTTCTCGGTTCACATCTATATTCCCCTCGTAGCGATATGGATGAAGTGTAATGGGTGCCATATATCCATCATTTTTGTGGAATATATAGTGCAGCCAGCATTTCTCATCATCATCATCTTCATTTCCTATCACCGTCCACTCTTTTTTGAAATCCCGAGTATTATATGCATAGTGCGAATAATTTGAAACCAACGTAAAAAAAAAGCTATCATGATCATCGTGGATATTTATATGTTGCGGCTTAGTCTCCCAACGACATAAATCATCACCAGCTATTTTTCCCAGCTCCCATACTGTAGCAAACTCATCACCTTCCGCCTCTGTCAACTTATAGAAGGTGTTATCAATCATATAGTATAGTGAGGCCTTAACACCCTCTACTCTTCTCAGGCTCTCTGGTGTAGCAGCCAGATCGTTACAGATAGCACAATTGTTTACCAACCTCATCATTAGTTCTACCAGCGTACTCTTGCCATCACCATTCATACCCACCACAGCAGAAATGTTCACCTGTGGTTTCCCCAAAAAGAAATCCTTCTTCAAGGGCTGGATATTCTTACTTCTACGTTCAATGTACGATTCATCCTCTGCAATGTAGTAGTCATTGCAGAAATAATACATCATGTCTGTCTTCAGACATTTCCGTATATGCTCTAGGCAACCTTGAAGTGGTTTTATCGCAATAAGTTTAAACATAAACAACAAAGATTATTAAACCCACTGATTCACGTGTTTATTCTCTTCCATCAAAGCGAGCAACTTCTCAAACAGCACTACTCTCTCAGGCTTCAAATCCCCAGCATTCATCTTCTTTCTACAGGCCTTTAGCCAGTTGAGCATATCGTGTTCTTCTAATCTGTGACGTGATGGATTCCGATGGTTGGTTTCTATAAAACTAGCCACCACATTATATCTTGTCATCCACCTCTCCTCCTGCGTCATCTCACCTAACTATTTTGTTACATTTTCAAAACTATATCGCCATTCGGAAAAACTTATTACCATTATTATTTATATTGTAAAGGAATAAAATTTAATGAACCTTTATGTCGAATTTTTACTATTTAAATGAAAAGGAAGATAAGAATCACTTGAAAAATCCATGTCGAAATAGTATAATTTAAATATGAGCAACAGTTTTTTTTCAAACAAATATTGCAAAATTAAAAACTAAATCGAAAAGTAGCGATATAATTTTCAGAACATAAAGATAAATATAAAAATAAAAAGCGAAATAAATATGAAGAAGAAAGAACTATTCAGGCTGTTTTCAACAATCGTTGAAGTAATCAGCTTATTCGTCACCTTAGTAAGTTGGTTCATTTGATAACCAATCATCGCTTAGGTCTTCGGCATCCGCCGAACTGGGTTTGAATTACGCTTGCTCTTCGTGAGCCTTTAGGATGCTCTCAGACATATCCAAGTGTCAGGGAGCATCTTCTTTATCACCACTAATTGTCATCTCAGCCACCGCTCCCTACGATTTTCCGTAGGGCCTTTATCTCCCCCTTCCTTCTCCCACATCCCCCACATGGGGCACTCATCCAACTCGGAATAATCCTCGTATTGGGCTTGGGCATCACAGAGCATGTCAGTGAAGCGGGAGCTGCAGTGCAGGTCACCGAAGAAGCCGGTTTGAGGTTGAACACTTCCAGGTTGATATCCATCTCATCGGCCATGCGCTTCTGCTTGTTTGCCTCCTCTTGCATCCTTATGCCATTTCTAAAAGCCAACAAGCGGTCATATCCCTATTAGAAGTTCTCTCAAACCAATAGTTCCATGACCGACTTGTCTGTGCTTTACTCTAAGGTCAATGACCTTTGGATACTATACACCTCATATATTAAAATAGTCCTTTGGTCTTCGTTGCGGCACAAACACATACGAACAAAACAGCCATAATGCTTTCAGCACCTTCATCCAACTATCGCCTCCTTGATACTCTCCACGATATACCGCACATCATCATCGCTGACGTACGGACCTGCAGGCAGACACATGCCAATCTTGAAGATGTCCTCCTCTACCCCATTGGTATATACAGGTGCGCCCTTATATACCGGTTGCTTGTGCATAGGCTTCCATACAGGACGGCATTCCACCTTCTTGCTCAGCATAAACACACGCATAGCCTCCACGTTTTCGTTTGGCTGACAATCCGTAACAGGGCTATCCACCTGATGAATCACACCTGCAGCACCACCTACGGCAGTCTTTATTACCTCCTTGTAAGCGTTCTCCTGACCCTTCACCTTCACCGAAGGATCAATGGTCATTGTGCAGAGCCAGTAGTTTGAGTCGTAACGAGGATCGTCCGGCTGACGGTTTATCTTCACGCCAGGAATATCCTTCATTAATTCCTCATATAACTTCTGTACATGCTTATGGTGCGCAATATGCTGATCCAAGACTGTCATCTGTCCGCGACCGATACCAGCACATACATTGCTCATACGATAGTTAAAGCCAATAGCCGTATGCTGATAGTAAGGATAAGCATCGCGAGCCTGCGTTGCCAACCACATAATCTGATTGGCATCTTCCGCATTGCGACATATCAAAGCGCCACCACCAGAAGTGGTAATCATCTTGTTACCATTGAACGACAGCACACCATATTTACCAAATGTTCCCAGCACTTGCCCGTTAAAGCGAGAGCCCATACCTTCAGCAGCATCCTCTACCACAGGAATGTTATACTTATCTGCAATCGCCATAATCTTGTCTATCTGGTAAGGCATTCCGTATAGTGCCACAGGTACAATAGCCTTTGGATACTTTCCTGTCTTAGCTTTTCTGTCGATGATAGCCTTCTCCAGCAGTTCCGGGTCCATATTCCACGTATCCTTTTCTGAACCAATGAACACAGGCTTAGCTCCGCAATAAGTAATAGGATGACTCGACGCGCAGAAGGTGAAGCTCTGCACACAAACCTCATCACCAGGACCTACGCCGCATGCCAACAAGGCAAGATGCACAGCCCCCGTACCAGCACTAAGACATACCACCTTAGTATCCTTCAGTGCCTCATTCATATGCCATGACGCAGGATTCGCCTCTGGCCAACGAGAGTCACCATATACTGCACTTTCCGTATTACCAGTAACAAACTTACGGAGGTCTTCCTCGAATGCATTCACATTCGGTCCCATAGGAACCACCCAGTTGGTGTCGAACGCCTCTTTCACATACTTCTGTTCCATTCCGTCCTCACTCATGTGAGCCAGACAGAGGTAAATTGTTTTTCTTTCAGACATAATTTATTATAGTTTATTATTTGTTTTCGCTTTTATTCTCAGTTACATAATAGCCACCCGTTTTGGCATCATTATTTGTTACTTGAACCATTGTTGAGCCATTAGTGATGCAATTCAAGAATAAATCTATTCAATGTATTTTATTCTGAATACCAACGACTTACAACCCAACCCTTAACCTCTAAACCTTGAATCTCAAACCTCAAATGATGCAATTGTGAGCCATTAGTGAGCCATTTAATAGTTGCGTATCCTATAGTAACCTGCCATTACTTCATATTCAGGCTCTGGATTCGTCATGACTTTTTAACAACGACCCAGTGTCCCTCCTTTCGTCCGCCTTCACGAATCAACACGCCTTTTTCACGAAGACGTTTCGTATGGTAGTACACTCCATCAGGAGTCATATCACACACACGAGCCAACTCCTCTGTCGTTATGTTAGGGTTCTTTATTATCAAACTCAGAATCTTTTCCGTAGTCTTTTCCGTAGTCACCACATCCTTCGCCTGTCTAAGCCACCCCCACGGGGTCTTTTCCTCCATCTCACTTTACGTAATACCCCCCCGTTTTCTTACTACCACGACGTTCTATCATATTCAATTCAAGAAGCACATTTATATGCTTAACAATGGTTCTGAATGGTTTGCCAAGGTCGTCCGCTATTTTGGTTGTATTATAACCCTCGTGAGCCTTTATAAACTCAAAGGTCCCTTTCTGGCTATCGTTTAATTGACCATTTAATTGACCATTTAATTGACCATTTAATCCGCCGTTTACATCACCATTGCCTGCTACTTGCTCTGCAGCATCCTTCGCCTGCCTAATGGTCGCATACACCATAAACTCATTCTGCTTGTACTCCGGTGCAGGCAATCCTGCCTCCGCCATCTCACGAAACATCCTGTCCACGCCCTCGCCGAACTCCTTCACCAACTTATATGACCGCATATACAACGCAATCTTCGGGTTCCTCGAAAAATGCATCCATAAAATCACCCATGCCTCATCACACTACATACGCCTAATCAAACAGCCCATGAGCCTTTAACAATTTGACCGTTCTGTCTTTTATAATATCATCATCACCAAGATTCCCCACTATCAAGGGCGAATCTATATGATGCGACTCATGCTTGTGCAGTACTTGGGTCTGACTAAAATTAGCATAGCAATACAAGCAATGATGCATACATGTGTTATATTCACCGATGTCAATACTTTCCACACAGCCACATTCCTTTCGCTGGTTGGGGTCTTTCTTCACCTCCAGATGATAACCGACAATTTGCTCTATCAACTCTCGGTCAACACAATGACCATGACTCACACCCTGTTTATCTAAATCAATGGTCTCAGCGCAACTCTGGATTTTCAAGTCCAAACCCTTACCTATTGCAGCAAACTCAGTCGCTATCCTACGCATTGTTGCCTCATCAGGTGCATACGCACCAGTGCCAGACATATTCCGCTCTGTTTTTTTATATAAATCAAGGAAACTGATGACGCATCGCTGGGTATAGCCCTTCAATATGGAAGACAATTTCTCAAAATACAACAAATGATAGTCCGTATCTATTTCGTTTGTGAAAAAGATAGGGTCATAGCGCCAAACGACTCTCTCTGGCCCAATCTTGTCCGATAGCTTTTTAAAGACATCTATGATACCATTTTTCCTAGCTACTGCCGTTTCTATATTTTTTCCATAAGGGTTCAATGTAAACTGAAAATAGTAGTGATAATCCTTCAATTCATCCAGCTTACTCATCATCGGAGCGGGATTCTTAGTCCAGAACACAATACAGTCGGTAACCTCTGGGCGAATATCTATCCTGCTTACTTGGTGATAGCTCATGGGATTACGTACGCAGGCATACCCTTCCCTTATCCTATTCAGAAACCATTCAGAATAGAATGCCGGTACATCTGTTCTCCTGCTTACACTAAGTATCATAAACGATTATTAAAACACGACCTCACGAAGCCTTTTTTCTATCAATGCCACATCAACGTCTTTATATGTATTTCGTAGCCACGACCTTCTACCTGTAGCATTCTTGTTCCTATAGAAATAGTCGCAGAGTTTTGTGACCATCTCATTATATCCTAATTTATTTTTGCCTGTGAACCACTTATAGTCTCTGTGAATCTGTTCTCTTATCCACTCATCATTTGGCAGGCATTCCACAATTACATCCCACGGGTCTGTGATAACTCTTTCCTTTTCATTAGTGGGTTCTTCCGAGAATGGCAACTGTCCGGGTGCTATTCGCATTAAAGGCTGGAGAAGTATCTTTAATCCCTCCAATTTTTTCTTGCCTATACCTTTTATTTTTCCGATTGCTTTCAAGTCGTTCTCATCAACAGTTCCTCGCCCCATCTCTACGATTGCAAGAATCTCTGCTTGCTGAGAACTTGTTAGCTTTAATGGTGAATCTTTTAGCAATTCCTTTATTCGATGATCTTTTGAACTTGTCTCAATAGTTCTCTTTGTAGATAGGCTCCATGCAGTAGCATGCTTCTTTACCCTCTCCTCTTTTTTCAATACTTCCTGATAACTGTCTGCAACAGGTCTCTTGGGCACCTCTCGCCCTGTCATTACTTCGTATGCTCTTACATAGCAGTCTATTACCCGTTCTTGTTTGAGCCCAAGCATGACCGGGAAAGTTTTGGGCATATCAACATAGCCTGTGCTGACACCCCAAAGGCCGAATGCAAGTCCATAGTCCTCCACACCTGTCATCTGCATGTACTTATACATGTCATCAATAGTGTCACCTTTCAAGATGTAGATAGCAAGTGCCCTTAGTGATTTATCATGAATCCAGTTGGGATCAAAAGGTTCTGAATAGGCTATGTTCCTTCTTAGACGATTCCAGTATTCCTGGCACTCAGAACCTTCCCAAGTGATATTGGCTTCTTCATACACTTTCTTTACGAACTTGATAGCATCATTAGCAGTTTCCAGTTTCTGCATCCTGATGCGGTCTATCGACAGCCATTCCGTATTATTCATCATTTCGGCCAACAACCGTTCGTAAAGCCTCATACCTTCATCAGAGAAAACTGCCGTGTAACCATCTACACGTAGCATATCACTGTCATCCAGTCTCTTCTCTTCAGTATATTGTTTCAATATGCCCTGAGTGTATTCTGTTATCTGGTTTTTATAATCTGCCCAATCCCTACTTGTAGCATAATAAACATCAAAACGGGGATTGAGTCTGATTCCCTGCTCAGTGGCGAAAGAATCCATCGCCTGCCTCTGAACACCAAGCCTCTTTAACTGCTCCTCAAAATTCTTGCCGTCTTCGACTGATGTAAATGTTCCCAACACCAGTTTTTCCCATCTCTGCTTAAGTTCTAATCGGTTGGGGTCGTTGGCGTTGAATATCTTCTTCAGATTTTCTACAGTATCCACCATCTCCTTGCTGGGGCTTTTCATCCCTGCAAGTGCTGTTGCCAATCCATAGATATGTCGTTCGGCACGTAAAAGAATTGCCAGTTGGGGGGTGAGCGAACATGCCTTACCCAAATAATAGGCAAAGGCAAACCCCTTCAGACTATTCACCTTACGGTCTCTTAATATTTCCGTTGATAAATCGCTTATAGTAGATTCTGCCGCAAAGCCCGATGATGAAGGTGCTGGCCTAACATCAGATATAACGTCAAAAGCATAGCAGCCCCACATTTTATTTGCCAAGCTGCTTCGGCATATGAATATAGTTTCCTTCGCATCATCCACCGACTTAAACAATATTCGGCAATTCCAAGGATAGAGTCTGAGAGTACTGCTGACTGTATGCCCGCAACTCACACTATTACCAATCAACTGGCTATTGTCCTCAACTAAAAACTCAATATATGCGACATCCTCTTCTGAATCATCAACTTCCTCCGACAAATACAGTTCATAGTCTGACGTATCATCATTGGCATGGTCAAACCTATTGTAACCATACCCTCGCCTCCCGTAGAAAGCCGCTGGTGATATACTCTCAGAAGAGAGAATATTATCCAAATTCGAACGTAAAACCTTAATATAATATTTCATTACTAAATCTTGTCAAGTGTTGTCATCTGCTCATAACAATCAGAAGTCTCCAGTGGGAAGAATGCTGTGTTTATATGACCAGTGTACCCTATATATAAACGATTCCAGGCGCGAGTTATTGCCACATAAAGTGTCTTTCTTCTCTGTTCCTCGAAAAGATTCTCACAGAATGGGATAAACACATCGTTAAATTGTAATCCCTTAGCACTGGTCCATGTTAATATCTTCGGAGTTGGTGACTGGAAATCCAGTTCATTCATGTCAGTTGTGTCGCTGCTCATCTTTGCTTCCGAAGGCATACCGTGGGCATCCAGATATTCCTTCACATACTCCACGGAGATATGGCTGTAGGTATCATGACTGTTAGCTGCGGTTTGTTTTGTATTCATTGGAACCAATATACCCACCCTCGTCAAGTTGCGGTTCCTGATGATATTAATCATGGCATCAAGTTGCTCATTGATGTTGTTGCCTGTAAACAGTTGCGGTTTGGCACCTTCTCTTTCGCAATGAGTCACGAGGTCGTGTGTCTGCCCGACGTATTCTGCTAACACTGCATTTTGTTTGGTCAAACGATAATTCTTAAACAGTTCTATAGGATCTACACCAACCATTGCCGCTGTTTCTTCAACTGGTTGCACCTGAGTACGCCAGCCGTATATTGACTGTTCGCTGTCACCGAAGAAATAGCAATACTGGGCATTGTCTATAAAGGTCTGTATTTCTGCCCTACTGAAATCCTGACACTCGTCCACGAAAATATAATCTACTGGCTGCGGTATCCAATCGGCATGATGGAAAACCTTTTGCTCATCTATGCCAAGAGCCTGGAATCCGTCTCGGAAGTATCGTTTCAAAGCCTTGGTATACACAATAAGGACAGCTCTTTTGTCATCACGAACTCTTCCCAGTTTGTGTAATGCAATCAACGACTTGCCTGTACCGGCCTTGCCTTTTACCGCAAGGTGGTCGTGGAACTTGTCTGTGATTATCTTTATCTGCAAGTTGTCAAGTCTAGCATAATCCACATAGAAATCTCCATCCATAGCCTACTTATTTTGAATTGATATCAAATACATCTTTCACGCCTTTACCGGCAATCATGGCACAATATTCATTATTATCGTTTACTCTATAGTAACTATCTTTCAGTGCTGGGCAGACTGCATCTGCGACCTCTTTATGTGCCACCATGCAATATGACAACGACTCAGAAGTAAACACATTGCCATAGAATGTCTTTACAGGATAGCAACGGTTCTTGCAGTCAACACCTTTTGTGTGACATGGTATGGGTACAATGGCAGAGGCATCTTCATGTGCTGCCAGAAAACTGCGTAACCCTTCTGTAAGGAATACGGGCATATAGTCGTTCCGACCTTTCCATGCGGGTTTGATAGGAACATCCGATACCAACATGACCCCCTTTCCGTCTAAATGTGGATATAGCCCTTCCATGAACTGCCCAATTGGGTTCTCATTAAAAATTCCCCTTGTACACAGTTCATTCACCATCTTCATGGAAACAATAACATCAAATCCTTTCAGGCAGCTACAAAAAAGATTAAAATCCTTTCTGTCCTTCATCGGTATAGGAGAATAGTCTGGACTTGGAACTGTCTCAAACCGTTGCTGAACCGCTGGATGCTCAACTATCTTCTTCAACATATCAACTGCATTGAAGTTACCGTCATAAGCCACCATGTCCAAAATCCTAATCCAAGGCAATTTCTCAGCTATCGCACCCATCAATCCCAACAAATCGCCGCCAGTGCCACAACCAAAGGAAAGAAGTCTTAGGGTATCCCTATCCTTCATCATATTCTGGTACTCGGCGTTCTCAAATAGGTTGCTAAAGATGCAATACGACTCAGTATAGCTCCTTGGAAAATAAGTCCCAAGATACCGTTGGTTTTCTTTCTCTCCAGAGTTCAGGTTGTCACGTGCAGCAAACCTATCTGGCTGGTAATACCCGCCCAGCGTTTCATATATGAAACTATATAGCCAATCAGGCAGATTCTTTGTTGTTATCATTGTTTAAAACGGGCTAATCATCCTTCTCCATTGCGTTCTTAAAGGAACAATATATTTCAGCATCCATACCTTCACAGAAGCCATACTCTATATATCGTATAAATCCGGTAATCTGAGTTAACTTTCTAAGGTGGAGTGTGTCTTCAACTCCATCTGCAGAAATTATCCACCCATTATTTTTTCCATTGGCTATTTGGGTATTGAATAAACCACATTTACAGCAGTTCCTCAACGAATGAACCAAATCACTTACATGTTCATACTCACTCTCTTCCAATCCTACCTCGTTGAACCAGTCCTTAAAATCATTCAGTGTTGTCATAGTCTTTATATTTTATTGTTTAACAAATAACCATTCACCATTAACCCTTAACCGTTAACCATTTATCACAAACCATGAACCATCATTTCTCCTGTCCCCGTGTTTTTTGTAATCTATATATTCATGTATAATATTTTCTTATCATTTATAATATCTCCTATAGAATTGCTGTGTCAGCCTTACTTTATTGTCGCTGAGTCTTTCTATCAATTCCACGAACTTCTTTTCCTCTGTCATATAGATAACGGGGAAGCTCTTCAAGCTTTCAATTGTGCAGGTGTTCACATAGTCAATGATAGTGTTCATTAGTTGTTTCCCAGAACCTTGATGTTCAAACCAGTCAGATAGCACTTTCTTGTATAGGTGCTTGAAGATGGTTTCATATCCCTGCATGACATTATCCACGTAGTTTTCAATTTTGACTCGGTTCTTTTGACGCTTGACATAAGCCTTATATTTAGACCTCATCTCCTTCTCTGTATAATAACCATCGGGATTCATCATTTCGCCAAAAATTCTATCATTATACTCCCCCCAATTAAATTTGACGCCCATCTTCTCTCCGTCCATGATTACCTTAGTCACTTTCATAATTTGAATGGCATAGTCGTGAATCAAACAACTCAGAGAGTCTTTCGCATCCGCTTTTGTCTTTACAAGCATCCCGTCTTCTATTGTCATCCCTATCCGATTGGAACTCTCAATGAATGAAAAGAACTGAACTTTGAAGTTCTGAGCCTCTCTAAAATAAGCACTCAGGGCATATTCTATTCTTCTCTTCATCGAGACCTCATATAGGCCATCATCTCGCTGCTCCGTAATCAGCAGATAGACCACAGCAATAAGTTGTGACAACAGTATGATCCTTGGCAAAAGCGATTCATATACCTTTCTTCGCAATTCCCGTCTTTTCTCAACAAACTCTTCTAGAGTTCCAGGATTCATTTTCAGACTGAAAGTAAAATCCGGTCCCGCTTCAAGGGTGTATTTATTACCTATGATTTCATTAATGTTCAACACCCAAAAGTCCCATAGAGAAGTCATCTCCCGGCTTCTTTGCTGTACCGTATCAATAGTGTTACAGCCCTGAATGCATTCATACAAGGTGTAAGGCGTTATTACCAGCATGAAGTTCTGCTCATCGATAAACGTCCTCACACCATCGTAGTCAAACCTTGCATTCTCCTTCTTCTGTTCGCTGATATATTTCAAAAAACAGTTTGTGTCCATCACAACGAACCCGTTAGTTTTTATCTCGTTTGAAGACATTCTCTACAATAATGTTTTTTCACCTCATTGTGTCTTGTCAACCATCTCTCGTCCTGCGTCATAACTTAAGCTATTATACTGTAAACTGAGTCTGTTTTGAGGTTGTTCGTAACCTATGGTATTTTCCATAACAGTATTGAATCGTCTCTGAAAGAGGATGAGATATAAGATATATGTTTTACCTAAGTGCTTGCATTTAAGGGAAAATATATGGATTATATCGTTTGTGCTGCATAGCACTTTAATACTGATATGGGGTTTTCGAGTTTTTTTGTTCTTTTCGATGTTTACGGAATTAAAAAATCTGTGTTCTCTGTGTCATCTGTGTGACCTAATCGTTTTCGTTTTTGTTATCGTAAACGTTATAATTGAAGTATTCCTTCCACCTCATGCGGCACAAATGGCCCCTCTTTACATTCAAAGAATACACTCCCTGACTCCAAGCATTCCACATTATGCCAGACGCCCTTGGGGATATCCACCCCATAGAGTCCTTCTTCTGGGCAGAGCACTACACTTTCTATCACAGTACCGTCATCATTGTAGGTATTCACTTTAACCCTCCCACGAAGTAGCACAAACGACTCGTCTTTCGTGGGATGACGATGTATCTCAACTTTCGTACCAGGCTCCACAGCATTCAAAAAGCGATGACACCTTTCATCAAGGCTCTGATGAAAATTATAGTTAATACCTCAGCCTTCTAACATCTTCCTTCTGACATCTTACTTCTTCCCTCAAGCATCCGCCTTCAGCCTTGAAACACAGGAACCTGTCCCCGTGTTTCAAATCAATCTGTGCAATCTGTGTGACTTAAATCTCCTTGCGCCAAACCATCTTGTTGACTACGCCAACGTATGACTGTATGATGCGTACAACCTTCGTTGATACGTTTTCATCTACATAATCTGGTACAGGAATACCATGATGACCATCTTTGATCAGCTCAACAGCAATATCTACGCTCTGGAGTAGTCCCTTAGTATCAATACCACTCAACACAAAGCAGCCTTTGTCAAGTGCCTCAGGGCGCTCTGTAGAAGTACGAATACATACAGCAGGGAACGGATGACCAACCGAGGTAAAGAACGAACTCTCCTCAGGCAGTGTGCCACTATCTGAAACCACACAGAAGGCGTTCATCTGAAGACAGTTGTAATCATGGAATCCAAGCGGCTCGTGCTGAATCACACGCTTATCCAGTTGGAAACCGGACTGTTCCAAACGCTTGCGACTGCGGGGATGGCAGCTATAGAGAATCGGCATGTCATACTTCTCTGCCATCTTATTGATAGCATTGAACAGCGAAAGGAAGTTCTTCTCTGTGTCGATATTCTCTTCCCGATGGGCTGACAACAGGATATACTTACCTTTCTCTAATCCCAAACGCTGGTGGATGTCGCTAGTCTCTATCTCTGCCAAATTCTGATGCAGCACCTCTGCCATAGGCGAGCCAGTCACGTAGGTACGCTCTTTAGGAAGTCCGCAGTCAGCTAAGTAGCGACGGGCATGTTCAGAGTATGCCATATTCACATCACTGATGATATCTACGATACGGCGGTTGGTCTCCTCGGGCAGACATTCATCCTTACAGCGATTACCAGCCTCCATGTGGAAGATAGGAATATGCAGGCGCTTGGCACCAATCACACTTAAGCAGCTGTTGGTATCACCCAATACCAAAACAGCATCAGGCTTGGTCTCTACCATCACCTTATAGCTCTTGTCGATGATGTTACCCATCGTAGAACCAAGGTCATCACCCACAGCTTCCATATAAATATCAGGATCTGCCAACTTCAGGTCTTTAAAGAACACCCCATTGAGGTTGTAGTCATAGTTCTGACCAGTATGCGCTAACAGGCAGTCAAAATACTGACGGCACTTATTAATCACAGCTGCCAATCTGATAATCTCAGGGCGTGTACCCACGATAATCAGCAGCTTTAACTTTCCATTTTCTTTAAACTTTGCCATACAATTTCAGTTTAAAATGTTTCAAATGTTTAAGGGTTTAAGCCCTATTCTTTGTATTTAGCACCAGTAATGTCACTGGCTTTAATCTCTTTAATGAAATTCATAATGCCTGCTGAAAGCTTACGGCATTCAATATAAAGTTCATTGTACTCTTCCGGAGTTAAGTAGCCAACATCATTGGCTCTAATCAGTTGTGAGCGGACTTCGCCACAAGAGCCTTTTGCTATGTATAAGAAGTTCAAGAATTCTTTGTTTCCTCCTCTTTCAAACCCTTCAGCGATGTTATCCATGATGGAACCTGTAGCAGCTCGTATTTGCTGTACAAAACGAGAATCGTACTTAAACTCTCCCCTTCTTGTAACAGGATAAATCTTTGCAGATAGTTCACGAGCTTTCTGAAAGATTGCCAACTCTTCAAAATCTCTTACTGCCGCCATCTTAAACTTCTTAAACCTTTAAACTCCTTAAACTCATCATACCGGTTCAAAAAAAGTATCAGGTTTATTGGGATTGAAAATCTCGTTACAGTACATCACCGTCACCAAATCCTCCGTATCCGAGAGGTTGATGATATTATGCGTATATCCTGGCAACATATGTACTGCTTCTATCTTATCTCCGGAGACTTCCCACTCCAGCACCTTACCTTCAGGATCATTGAGGTTCCTTTGTTGGATAAGGCCATGTCCTTTCACTACGATGAACTGCTCAAACTTGGTATTATGCCAGTGCTGGCCCTTGGTGATGCCAGGCTTTGAGATGTTGATGCTTACCTGACCAGCATTCAGCGTATGAACAAGCTCTGTGAAAGAGCCTCTTTCATCCACATTCATTTTGAGGTCAAAGGCTGTTTTCTCGTAAGGAAGATACGAAAGATAAGTGCTATACAGTTTCTTAGCAAAACTTCCAGCAGGAATCTCTGGAATCATCAGTGTCTTGGGCTGTTCTGTGAAGCTCTTCAGCAACTCTACGATTTCACCAAGTGTTACCTTGTGGGTGATCGGGCAATAGCGATACTTTCCAAGAGGGCCAGGAATAACCTCCAATCCTTCAAACTCACAATGATGGCCTTTGCCTTGCAAAATGGCAAGCATTTCATCAACCAAGTCGTCAATGTAGAGCAGTTCAAGCTCTACACTTGGGTCATTGACCGTATAAGGCAGGTCGTTGGCAAAGGCATTGCAGAAAGTTGCAACGGCCGAATTATAGTTAGGTCTGCACCATTTACCAAACAAATTTGGGAAGCGATATACATGCACTTCTGCACTTGTCTCTTTACCATACTCCAAGAACAGGTCTTCACCAGCCTTCTTGGAACGTCCATACTCTGAATTGCCAAAGCGACCTGTCAGCGAAGCCTGTTGGCTTGAAGACAGCATCACAGGACAAGTGTTCTTATGCTTCTTCAGAGTATCAAGCAAAGTTGATGCAAATCCAAAGTTCCCTTGCATAAACTCCTCTTGATTCTGAGGGCGGTTTACACCAGCGAGATTGAACACAAATCCCGCATCCTTGCAGAAGGTATCCAGCAAAGCAGGATCTGTATCTATATCATACTCATATATATCTTCAATGGTAAGGTCAGGATATCTCCTGTCCTTACCATCTTTGATATTATTCAATGCAGCACATAGGTTTTTACCTACAAAACCTTTGGCGCCAGTAACAAGTATCTTCATATCGTTAGCTTAATTGCTTATTTGTTTAATTGCTTAGTAGAGGCGCATTCGCGTTGGTTAATTGTTTAATTGCTTAACAGCTCCCATTAACCTGCTAACCTATTAACCTTCATCAAGCTGCCGCGCATAATTATTATGCAAGGCATTTATCATCTTTGCAACGGCATCAATCGAAGGCTTAATTGCTTCTACGCTTTCTTCTGTTATATAAGTAAGTTCAATTGCTATTAGTAGTTGGTTGTAGGTTTCCATCAGTGAGCCATAAGCTATTTCTAAGAAATGAATCTGTTCCTTCAATGACCTACGTCCACTGCCTTCTGCAATGTTTGAAGGAACTGATACTATGGCTCTTCTTATCTGGTCACAGAGGGCATATTTTTCAAACCTCGGAAAACTGTCAAGCAGATGATAAACATCTACCACCAGTTTCTTGGCTTCCTGCCAAACCTTCAGTTTTTCAAAGGAATAAACAATGCCCGTCATTCTACTACCCCACTAAACTATTAACCTACTAAACTAAATTCGGGATTCCGTTAAGTTCATTCTGGATATACGTCAAACCTGCAATCTTAGCCTTAGTTTCCTCAACAGTCAACAGCTTTGTATTATTACTATTAAACTCTGTAAGCACCTCACGCTTGACATCACCCTTAGAAAAATACTTATCATAATTCAAATCACGATTGTCGGCAGGCACACGATAGAAGTTCCCCATATCCTGAGCCTTAGCACACTCCTCATTGGTCAGAAGCGTTTCATAGAGCTTTTCACCATGACGAATACCAATCACCTTAATCTCAGGTTCTGTACCCTCAGGTGCCTGATGCTTAAACAATTCTTTCACAGCCTCAGCCTGTGTCTGTATGGTGCAAGCTGGAGCTTTCTGTACCAGAATGTCACCATTCTTACCATTCTCAAAGGCAAACAGCACCAAGTCAACAGCCTCTTCAAGCGACATGATAAAGCGAGTCATCTTGGGCTCTGTCAGTGTGATAGGATTACCCTTACGAATCTGGTCAATCCAAAGAGGAATCACACTTCCACGGCTGCACATCACGTTTCCATAGCGCGTGCAGCAAATCTTGGTGTCACCACTCAAACGACTCTTAGCCACAGCTATCTTCTCCTCAATAGCCTTGGTAATACCCATCGCATTAATAGGATAAGCAGCTTTATCAGTGCTCAAACAAATAACGCACTTCACACCAGCATCGATAGCCGCATCCAACGTATTGTCCGTACCAATCACGTTCGTCTTCACTGCCTCCATCGGGAAGAACTCACAGCTGGGCACCTGCTTCAAAGCAGCAGCATGAAAGACGTAATCTACACCCTTCATGGCATATTTGAGGGTAGATTTGTTTCTTACATCACCAATGTAGAACTTAATCTTGTTAGCTACCTCCGGCATACGCGCCTGGAAATCATGGCGCATATCATCCTGCTTCTTCTCGTCACGCGAGAAAATACGAATCTCTCCGATATCTGTACGGAGAAAACGGTTCAACACTGCGTTACCGAAACTACCTGTTCCTCCTGTAATCAGGAGGGTTTTGTCTTTAAATACACTCATATTCGTATATTAATTATAAATTTATCTTTCTTTTTTAAAAAACTTCATCCTCATCCAGCGGTCTATAGGCACCATCCTTTGCTTCCAGAAGTATAGTTCCAGATTCAAGACACTTCAAGCTATGCCATTGCCCTTTTTCTATATTGAGAACTATACCCCCCGGAACCATATCTATGGTATCTGTCAGATTACCATTCTCATCGTAGAAGTATTCTTCGAAGTGCCCTCGAACACAAACGCACGTCTCGCTGGAGCCCTTATGTCTATGTATAGGCATTATGGTTCCAGGTTCCAAAGCATTTAGCATTCGCTGGCTTTTATCTTCAGCAGAATTCCTCAAATCAAGATTACACCTTAATCTTGGAGATGATTTCGCTTTCTCCGTTAGTTCGTCTAATATATCTTTCGTTATTATCATTCTTCAAATCTTGGTTTACGTTGTGGCCAAAACAGATACGAACAGAACTGCCATATTCCTTTGACTACTGCTTTTACTTTATTCATATTGAAGCAGGTTTTAGCATGTGGTTCCATATGCCATTCCAGAATGCACTCCACCTACTCTCTTTATAACACAGATCATGTTTCCACCCGTTAGCATACCATCTACGAAACTTATAACTTATTCTTGGTATCAGGTTTTTTGGCTGTTCCTCAGAAAACTCAGGTTCAAGGATTTCATTAAAAACTCTATCCTTTACAGATGGATTAAACTGTACCAGAGGGAAAATATCAGCTTTAAAACCCAAATCCTCCACACAAATTGCATTGAAAATATTGAAGATTGTTGTCATTCCGAACTTATTCATAACACTCTCAAGCCATTTCCAATCAACTTCCTTGCCATGATTCTTCATAAAGAAGGCCCAATCAAGAAGCTGGCGCAACGTGATTCTTTCACCCACAAAATGTGCTATCATGTGTTTCAACAGGAATAATGCATGAAGATTAGGCGATGGCAGATACACCTTGGTTGCTGAGCTCGTCGAAGCACTCTTCACCTCTACATAGTGATTATCATCTTGACCAAGATCTTTAAATATCTTTTCCAGCTCAATATTTCCCTTTAAGTGATGAATATTGATAAAATCATAATGATTCTCTACCGTGAATTCGCCCCATTCAAATACAGTATGGTGGTGATGCGATTTGTCTATAGTAATAGAATTCGTTCTATCCGTTAGATTCGTGTTCGTTTTAATAAGGGCTTCATCCGCTTCTTTCTGTCGTCCGAATTGCCATATGTCAATATCCCCACAAGGACGGTGTGAGGGCTTAGGCCAATTCAGCGCACAAGCATAGCCCTTCAATACCATCATCTTAAACCCTTGCGAGTTATAAAAGCCAGCCAGATTAGAGATAGCCCCCTCATACTGCTCAAAGCGATACTCGTATCCTTGAAGAACTTCCCCTATCCATTCAAGCAACATTTCTTGTGGTGGTCTCACAGATGCTGGCAGCTTCTCTATGCCGTCTAATACGATGGCGTACAGCCCCTGCTGCTCTGCAAGAGTTCTTATCGCAGACCAGTCAATTGGCCCCTGAAACTTGCGCTCGACCTCTGGTCGCTCATTCGAACCTGCGAGTCTTGAGAAACATGAATCTTTTTCCGTTCCAAGTCCCAACCTCACCAGTTGCAGAAAAGCTTTATGTATATCCGTACGATTCGTATTCATCCGTATCCAAACAAGTTATTCTCTAATTCTCAAATTCTTGATAAATTTTGAATCAGATATTCTTAAGATTTTGAGCCTTTAGACGACCACTATTCTTCTCAACAATTCTGGCAATCATATTCACTGACCAATATCCCAACATACAACCAAGGACGTTATGAAAAACATCATCAAACTCAAACAACCCTCTTTTAAACACTAGTTGAGCAACCTCAATACATAGTGACAGTACGATGCTAAACAATAGAGCCTTCCACCATTTCCTATTCTTCAATGCGAACCATAGCAAGGCTCCCAATGGTATAAAGAACAGAACATTCAGGTAGATACACATCCAAAGGTTCACGCCCTCACCTCGAATCAAGGCCAGATAGCTCCAAAAGGGCAATAGGTCATAAGTATACTCCTCTGTTTCTGGCCTGCCAATAATCGTTTTACTCAGTATGAAAACGATGTAGCCGACAACAAGCACCCACGCCCAACGTCTAACTAGTCTCACTTATCGACCGAATCTTTAACCGCTAACCATTAACCTTTAATCAGGAACTCACGCCCGATACAGCGGGAAATAATGCGAAGACTCATCAAAGCTAGCGTCCGACTCTCTACGAATCTTCACCAATTCATCATACTTCTCTTGGTCAAATATCTGCTTCCCTATCGAGAACTGATAATCCGACATCTTATTAAATGCTGCCTTGAACTTATAGAGGTTGTCCTCACCAGAACCAACGCCACCCCCCAGATGGAATGTTTTGAAGCCCTGTTCACAGCCCCACAATGCAGCTTTGTAAAGCAACAAGTTCGAAGGAGCAAGATTGCGGTATTCGATCATCGAGCCAGACAGATGATAATGCATCTGCTTATTGCCAAAGAGCATAACGCTCATGGCAATAATCTCCCCATTCAAGACCGCATAAAACATCTCGTAATTGTCATGCAGGTCATTATGGATAGACTCATAGAACTGCTCCCCAAAGTAGTAATACTCTTCAGCATTGTCCTTATCCATCGTTGCATTATAGATGCGACGGAAATCCTTGAACAATTCCAAGTCCTTCCCGTGGAGAATCTCAATACCGTTCTTCTCTGCCTTGCGAATCATATTACGGTTTTTGCTGATGATGTTCTCCCAAATCACCTCTGGAGAAGTCAAGTCAAAAGCAATAGTCTTGCCTAAGTCTATGACATTCGACAAATCCTTCATGGGTACTGCATTTTTCAGCACAGGATGATAGCGAACGAAATTATCTACGATATTCTCTTCCTTCATCTTGGCCACGTATGCCTTCCAGAATGCCTTTCTGTTCTCTTCCGATGTATCACCTTCGAACAGTACACCACCATAACCGTATGGCGTCACAGAATCATACACTCCAGCCAATGCCGTTTCCCTACGCATATACACATAGATGGCACGTAATCCATTCTCTTCATAATATAAGAGAAATGGATCACCATCACCATGGATATGGAATGCCTTCACATATCCACTCAGATAGTAAACATCCCATTCAGCAAAGCTCTTAACGCAAGCGTCCCACTGCTCTGCCTCAAAAAGATTGAATAACTTTATCATTTTGTTTCTTCTATTGCATTATTCAGGATGCCAGCTAATTGCCTAACATCCTCTTCTGTATATCTTCCGTCACAATGTATAGAAAGCATTCGCTCACTAAAATCTTTTGAACTCTCAGACGCACTTTCAGGCACCATCCACAAAATTGCCGGATATACACAAGCCTCAATAAGACGTTTTCTAAGAGCATCCCTTTGTTTTTTTGTTTGCATCAGAAGTATCAACGAGAATGCGGTACAGAATTCATCTTCTGGTGTCAACACCTTACAGGAATCCTGATTTACAAGACTCTTCAGCAACAACCAGTTCTTCCGTTTAGTCCCTTGCCAAAGGTTAATATCCAGCTTTTTCGACACTACTTCACGACTTCTACTGTCAATCACTGCAGGTTCTGCTTTATCAAAGAACTCTTCAGTTTCAGTATAGCGTTTACGGAATTCGTCTTTGCTGACAGTTTCACCTTTCAGGTAGGCAGTTTTCATCTCCATGCCTTCCCAACGAGTTGCAGCAATCTGCTCATTCTCCTCAGATTTTTGCAGAGGAATTGTTAGTTTGTAACCTTTAGGCGACCACAGCATCCCTCCCTCTGGAAGAGGCAAAATCTTCCTTATAGAGGATATGCACCAGTCTGCATCACTATAAAGAGCCCAATGTCCGAAAGGATCATGTGAATGGTCTTCTATCACAGGACAAGGAACATTCTTATTACTCCTTTGACCTCTCATTCCAAAGAAATTCATACGCAACAGGACATCTCCTTCCTCAAAGGGCAAATTTTCAACCTTACACTCATCAAGCGGATTATCTACATAGAACAACACCTTGTTGCCAGTCTGCTCTTTAATTGTATCGATTACTTCATAACAGAAATAATCAGGCATCCACAATCTCCTCCAACCATACTGCCGTATCAAAGCAACGATACACTGCCGACCATCAGCCAGCAGCGAAGCCCCTCGAAACACATCTGTCAGGTGCGCTCTTCCAGAGTCGTATGAATTTATGAAATGAAAATCAGATCCGAATTCTTTCATTTTCTATATTCTGTTTCTATTATTGACATGGATAATACATCATAATAACGATCATTCTTGAAAACATCATCACGCAAACAACCGTCTATTGAAAAACCACATTTTTTGAACATGGCTACGGAAGGTGCATTCTCACTTAACACCTCTGCTGTTACCTTATGTATTCCCATTGTACGAAAAGCATAATCTACCATCAGTTTTGTTGCCTTAGTACCATAACCCTTCCCGCGAGAGTCATCATCAGCTAACAAAATTCCATACTCGGTTTTTTTTGCGATTCTGTCTATCTTGTATAAACCGACATGACCTATTAACTTGCCTGCCGCTTTATCTTCAACAACCAACAAGACTTCTTCTTTATTGTTATTATGGAAATTAATCCAATTCACAATATCCTCAGAAGTATATGTGTGGTGGACTCCTCCTAGTAAAAGAGCAGCCTTTTCGTTATTCTTCAAATCACGAATCTGATCTACATCATCCATTGTGGGACGACGGAAATAAAGATTATCACAAGAAAGCATATTAGTCTAATGTTATTCGTTCTGCGAAATGTAAGTCATCAACCTCTGCCATATTCCCTGCACCCTCACCTATATCAGACCTCTTCAAGACATTCATAATGGTCATCCATATAATCTTAACGTCCAACCACAAGGAGAGATGATCTACATACCAAACATCATACTCAAATTTTTTGCTGAGCATAAGAAGGTTTCTTCCATGAACCTGTGCCCAACCCGTTATTCCAGGGCGCACATCATGGCGACGATTCTGCTCTGGGGTATAGAGTGGTAAATATTGCATCAATAAAGGACGGGGACCAATAAAAGCCATCTCGCCTTTCAAAACATTCCATAACTGAGGAAGTTCATCAATAGAAGTGCTCCTAACGAACCTACCAACTTTTGTAAGACGTTGAGTGTCGGGCAGTAATTTACCGTCAGCTCCTCGCTCATCAGTCATCGTCTTAAATTTGACCACATAGAACGGTTTGCCTTTCAACCCCGGTCTTTTTTGCTTGAAGAATGCACCAGATCCTTTATTGGCAAAGTGCAGCCAAATCGCAATGATGATTAAAAACCATCCTATCAGCAACAATGCCACAAGAGCAATCAGGAAGTCGAATAGTCGTTTAAAGAAATGTTTATACATGACTCATTATCGCATTAAAAGTATTATCAACCAGATAGTTCTTTTTCAAGAACTCGAAGCCTTTTTCTCCCATTACCTTTCTGTCGGACAGAATCATCTTATCCACAATAGCAGTAAAGGCCTCCACCGAATTGCTCTCACACCAGTAACCATATCCGTTCTCTTCTGCAATACATCCCATATCGGTATTGGGGTCTGTTGCACAAAGTACTGGCATTTTGTATTCCATATAGCTTAATATACGTGAAGGATAGTTTGGGATGGTGAATCTGTGGTCAAGGAATATCAAGCCCACATCACATGTCTGCACCAATATATCATAGTCTGCTTTGGGTAAAGCTTTCAGCACAGTAGCATTCTCCGGCTTGGTGGTATCATACCATGTCTGTATTTTCTGCTGCTCAGTTCCAGAACCCACCACTACAAAATGACAATCCCTTCGACCTTTGTTTGCATCCAAACATTTCACCAAGAAATCTATTCCCTGCGGTTTACCCAGATTACCACCATAGATAAACACCGGCTTATCAACTGGCAGCCCATACTTATTACGCACCCTTTCTTTCAACTCTCCACTATCCACTGTCTCTAAACTCTCAACACTCAACTCTAAACTGTTAGGCGCCACCTCTACTCTGTCGGGAGCGATTTCCGGGTTATGCTTCAACACATATTCCACATTTGCGGGCGACATACAGCCTATAAAGTCACTAAGCGCATATAGTTTTTTTTCTTTAATACGGAAAAAGCGGTAAAGAACACCTTTCACTCCAGTTGTGCTCATCATTCCAATATCCACAGCATTCTGTGGGAAAATGTCTTTCAACAGCAAATAGGTTTTTGCCTGTGGATTATTACTTTTAAGGTATAAAATCACTTTCGGGAATGTGATTGGTGGTGTACTATAAAGAATCAGGTCAAACTTCACGTCAGACAGATGTTTCTTAATGGCAGCTTTATACTGTTTCTCTACAAGTATCTGTCCAATTCCTTTTTCTATAATATTGGTTTTTAGGAGATTTAATGTACGCACGCCCAGGAAATACACCCCGTTCTGTTCGTACAGTTCAGTCCGCAATCCTGAGCGTCTTTCTCTGGGCATTACTATATAAATGCTATTGCCCCCATCTCTAAACTTACGCAACAAGTCTGTATAAATGTGACGTTCTTCTATATCCGCCACAGGGGACATTGTAAGAAAAATAATATTCATAATTTGTTATTCGCGCTATTTCGAACAAGTTCAAAAAACTGAGGCCAAGAACTCTTCTGTCGTTCTATTGGTTGATAATGTTTGGGAGTATTGATAACCTTTTTTATCACCTCTGCCCATTTATTATCATCGTAAGGATTTACAAACTCAACTCCTTCATAACTACCCAGAACTTGATGGGCATAATCAACATCCGCAGCCACAATGGGGCTTCCAAATGCAGCGGCTTCCAATAGTGGCAAGCCAATGGTTTCGATTGTACTTGGGAACAATAGACCTGCTGAACCCTTATACATGGACAGAAGTTGTGAATGAGTGATAGCTCCATCTCTAATGATTGATTCATCCAATCCCGCTTCTGTTATCATCTGGTCAATTACAGGGTATGCGCCCTTTGCTATTGTAAGATGCAGTTTGATTCTCTTATCATTGAGTTGTTTCAATGCTTTGATAAGGGTTATATGCATCTTATAACTGGAGCCATTTGCCGGATAAAGGAAATGAATGTCACCATCAGCCCAGTCAAAAGTTTCGGTAGTTTCCACGTCAATATTCTCTACGTCGGGAAACATGGTGTGAACGCGATTGGCTGGGACATGGAACTTCTCAACCATTCCCTTTTTGATGAAAGGAATCTGCACTACGTATTGTGTCTTTTTATTCCGTGTGCATTTCACAAAGAAAGGATAGATGTATTTATAGTAGAAAAGCGGCCTTTCCTTCTTTTTAAACAAGCTCCAGCCCTGTGGGTACAACGGAATCGACTGGTGATAATAAATAACCTGCGGAAGGTTACTTTGAAACAGTCCCGTGTTCTGAAAAGAGATTATCACATCCGGAGCAAAACCTTTTTCTTTCAGCATCCTTTTCCCGCTGTAGAAGTCAAATAGCAATCGGTTCTTCGTGCTTGTTGTATCAATCACGAAATACTGCACTCCTTCTATAGAAGGTTTTGGTACGCTCTCATTGACCAAGATATAATACTTGTCATTTCCTATCTCGTCTTTCAGATGTTCAAGGAATTGCTTATATATGGTCAACGCACCGCCTATTCTTGAAGCTGTAGCTAATACGACAACATTCATATATGTAGATTATTAACGACCTCCTGTCAGAACTGCATAAACTTTAGGGACATACCGTTTGAGTAATACTGCCACCAAAACAGCAACACAGTACATAACGATAGGGCAAGCCAAGTATAATACTATTAGAGACGCATCATTACATCCAGCCACTTTAAGACCTACCTTCTTGATAATATTTAAAACTGGTTCGTGAAAACAATACACAAAAAAACTATAGGTTCCCAATTTTGCCAAAAAACTTGTTACCTTAGCATTCTCATTCTTTACTATCATATCATACCCCCCCCAGATGGCAATTACGCCACAAAGCATAAAGAGAACGGATATCCCTTTTATTAAATCCGGCAAAATAGCCACCATGACAGCATTCCCAACATATAAAATAGTTGCAGTTATGGTTAACCATTGGGGTATTTCAACGTTTTGGCGGAAAAGTGCAAAATAACCTCCCAATACAAAGAAAAACAATCCCCATACTTTCACTTCTGATGGAAGATATATTAAGCCCACAGTAGCTATCACAAATAACAATACAGGAAATGCCCATCGCATTTTTTTTAATAAGATATAGATAAGCGGAGAAAACAGTACATAAAGTATCAAATCCCTTAAGAACCATAATTGAAAGGCAGCTGGTTTTATCAGCAAATAGTACAAACCTTTTCCAACGCCATTACCAAATACGCTACTCACCACATCACTGTTCACGAAGTTCCTCACTACTGGTAGATTCTGCAATATAATAAACCACAACACGAACACTGCGTTCCATATCAAGTATGGAACAAGTAGAGTGCGGCAACGTTTCTTCATCTTGGGCCAGCACTCGTTTGCCTTCTGCATTCCAATAAAGAAGAGGAAGCCACTGATGCAGTAAAAAAGTGGATTCGCAAGCAAACTCAAGCCTCCAAATCCGAAAAATTCTTGCACCCGATGTGCTAAAGGGAAATCCAAAGCCTCTGTATATACCGAATGAATGTACAGAACCATCAGGATGGCTACAAAATTGAGGACATAAATTTTATTTGATACGTAACTTGTAATTTTCATATACGTTTGTTCTATTCAGATTTCACGATATGTTATCAGTTTTGCGCCCCATTGGGATACATCCGTTTTCATCAAGCATTCATACTCTTTAATGTATATCGGATCAGAATGCCCTGGATGGCACATCAGCTCTATCGTCTCGCCCTGCTTATTATTAGAGTTGCTGTAATATTGATTGAAAGAACAGAATGTTTCAGGCATTATCATTCCTCTAGCTTTCATATAGGCCGCCCATAGCGAACGTGCTGCACTGCTAAGACCCGAAAAGCCATAATTGGAAACTTGTCGGCAACGCTTTATACCTAACTCTTTAAATAAAGATGGCATGACTAACAACATACTCGGTTGCGTGTGATAAAAATGATGACTGTCTGCATGACTAATTTCTATCCCACTATCTCGCAATTTACCCCATTGTGCTTTTAACTCTTTCCTAATTTCATCTCGTGTACTTCTATCAAGATACTTCTTACCAAAGCCCTTTCCATTCAGGTAGCTTCTGCCATTTCTCTCAACGAAAAACCCCTTATCCAAAAGTAGTTGGCTATGTGTCATGGTTTCACCTTCATCCAAATTGATATGCCATCCAAATGACACTTGTTCTTTATATTCCTTATATAAACGTACTGCTCCTTCAAAGTCGTCCATGTTAGCCATGATTGTTGTACTTGATAATTTTCCTGCTACTATGGCTTTCTCTATACATTCATCTACAGAGACTGATTTTCCACAATCATCTGCATTGACAATAATTCTCTTCATTTTTCAATTATTTCTTGCTGTTTTCAACATCTTCAATCACTTGGTTAGCAATGCGACTATATGTAAACTGTAATGCTTTAGGGGATTCGGCATTGTTTTTAAGAGCTTGGTACTTTTCTTTATCATTAAAAAGCATTATCAGTGCTTTCCTACACGTTTCTTCAGTTATTTCATCCAGCATCAGGCTATTATTATTGAAGTTCACATGTTCGAAACCTTCTATTCGGTGGAACACGCTCGGTTTCTGACATGCCATCGCCTGTTCCCATAACACCGAATGCAGCCCAGGGAAGAATACAAGATCGGAGGCGTAAAAGTATCGATAGACATCAGTCGAAGGTACCCATCCTGCAATTAACACCCTATTTGACCCGATTTTCTCATAATACTCTTTCATCTCACCACTCGGTTCGCCGAAGATGAGGAGTTTTAGATTTGGATTATCAATTTTTTTTACAGCCTCTGCCAACAAGTGAATATTCTTCCTCTTGTCTAATTTGCCACCAGTAACGACAAGAAAATCGTTATCGCTTACTTTGAATTTATTTCTGACTTCTTTTCTCAGTTCTTCTTTTTTCTCCAACTGCAAATAGTCATCGTCAGCCCCAAATGGCAATAGCTTGATCTTCTCTCTGGGTATATTATATGCCTCTTCTAAGAAATCACATCGCGCAGGTGTTACACCATAAAACACTCTCACATACTTATTAAAACGCCTAGTTATCAAAGGATTAAATAGACCTTTTAACATCCACAACGACAACCGGTTATGATATCCGTTATGCCAATCTGCATGATTATCAACAACAACATCTGTTTCGGGATGCTTTTTATGATATTTAGTAATGGCAGGATAACTTAACGATTCTATACCATGAACGAACAGCAAGTTAGGAGATTCTTCGCAAATTGACTGATATAAGCCGCTGAAAAGACGTAATCTTAGATTGATTCTCTGGGGCAATAGCGGTCTTAGACGTTTCAATTTGATTCCATCATCAAGCATTTTAACTCCTGGTTTTTCAACAACATGACCACCTGTAGCCTTCTGAGTGCTATAAGCTGAGGCGATGATAGTCACTTCATGACCTGCTCTTCTATGATACTTTGGTAAGAGATTGTCCTGATATGCATAAGTCTCACTAAAGTTCCCACAAAGACACACATGAACTATTTTCATGACTTATTTTTTATTTAATGGATTCACTTACTATCTTTTCAACGTCAACTGAATAAATCTGTCGAGTGCCTTCGTGTATAGAGTCAAAAACGGCATATTTGCCATCAGCACTCCAACGGGGATGAAGATCACAATGAAGTCCACTACGTGTGAATGCTAATTGCTCTTCTGAAACCGTATGTAATATTCTTGCGTCAATTCCTTTTTGGAATTGATCTTTCAACGCCATTTCCGGTTCTTCAAACAATCTTTTAAATCGTCCAATATCATAACGAGTATTACTCGGGAAATGATAAAGCATAAGGTCTCGATAGCCCTCTTCGTTAGGATAATTATCATTTACGCACCAGTCTGTATAGACAGGATTGGTCATGGGGTGTCCATCCGAAAGAATCAGTCCCTGTGCAAACGGTTTCACTTCTGGATTGTCAGTGTCAGAAATCATCAAAAATGATTTACCCATGCTGCCTCCTTTGCTGCCTCGGCGAAGAATTGCGCGAGCTGGCTTCTTTGCCAGTTTCATTAAACAGGCGACAACTGGATTAGAAGCAATGGACATGCTACGTAATGAATCCATTGCAGTATTAGCTCTTCCCCATATATACACATGACAGTCGTCTTTCCAATGAAAATGACTGAGATCACCCTGTGCTAAACAACGCAGGCCACTGCCATCAACGCCAATAGTCATCAATCGTGTATAGAAGCCACCATCAGCCAAAAAATAGCGGTGTAAGAAAGCTATACGTGTTGACGATGGATTTAAGACCAGATGAGTAAGATAATGATGTGAATCACCTTCTTTGCCGCTTGCAGCACAATGAGCAACCTCCTTTACCGACACCAAAAGTTTTATCTCCTTGGTTTTCAAGTCAAGCACGGTGATACCGCTATTGTCTGGCAAAGCAATGTTATCATTCACATCTGCTATTCCAGTATATCCATAACCTCCAAGCCTGTGCAAACGAGCATAATCCAAACCGTATGCATAACGCCCATCTTTTGATAGCATGTGCGTTGTGGCAGGGAAACTATCCAATAATTTATTTGTGTCAGCATCATACATATTGGTACCCCACACATCTCCCACACGATTGTTGACTGTAAACAGGTTGGATTCACCAACCCATTGTTGTCTTGCACCTTGTGGATAGTTCAATGCTGTGGTTTCACCAACCTTTACGAACTGACCATTTTCCACATAGCCAACTCCAAACCTTTCGTCAGGTAGTGGAGGTCTGTTGATCGTATCTACTTCCAGAGACAAATATTTGTCCCCTGCCTTACTCGAAATAAGCAAATCATGGAAGCCAAACAAATGATGCTTCGGGCCATTTGTCAAACGCTCCACAATAATTTCTTTATTTGATATCATAGTCAATTCCAAATTGTTTGATTAAATTAATCCCAACTAAAAATTTCTTATTGTATAAGGCCTTCAGCATAGATCCATCCAAAGCCCTCATAGTCAAGCCAACTATACGCCAAAATTTAGAAGGATGGTAATTGTTTTTCTCCACAATGTACTTCTTTTCTCTCGCCATTTCAACCTTCCCCTTGTCTGATTTTTCGTGGTCACCAAACTCTGCCGTCTTACTTGCCTCATGCATACGGAACCCCCAACAATAGTGGTTAACGCGAACCTGTCTGTATCCCATGTTGTTCAAACGAGTCCAATAGTCAATATCCATGGCATAGTGTAGTGTCTCATCAATAGGCCCAACTTTCTCGTATGCTTCGCGACTCCAGAACGTTGTGGGCCCAAAATAGACTATAGTCCTTCCTTTTCCTTGCAACCAAGAAGGAAGGAAATGTGGGCCCCAAGCTGCCTCTGTTATAGTCTTATCCGAGTTTGAAAAACGCAAGAAATTACCCGTCGCCCAACAGATACCTGGATTGCGTTCCAGCTTTCTTTTAACCGCACTTAATGTTCCTGGCAAAAGGATGTCATCAGCATTAAGCCAGGTATAAAATTTACCCTTTGCGTGCGAAAACCCTTTATTAAAAGCATTGCTCTGCCCATTATCAGGTTCCGATACCCACCATGCCAGACAGTCCTCGTACTGTTTGATAACTTCAACGCTGTTATCTGTGCTTCCTCCATCAACAATTATAATCTCAAAGTCATCACAATCTTGGTGCAGTAGAGATTCTATTGTTGCAGTCAGCATGTGACCATAGTTGTAATTTGCTATAACTATGGAGAAAAATGGATCTTGTTTCATATTTTCAGCTTTTTAATTATAATACTTGAATTACTATAACACCCCTTTTGGTCATAATCATATATAACTAACATGGATAACATAATAAACAAAAAGCGCATTCGGTCTCCAAAAGGCGAGAAAGCCCAATCCCATAATAGGCCAACGAACAAATACATCATCATACCCAGGATGCGAGGTTCGTGTAAAAGACAGCCACTCTTGAATATTTTCCATACAAGAACTATAATGAATATCCAAAATACACCACCCAAAATGCCATTCTGCATCCATGCACCTACTATGTAAGAATGAGCAGGCAATTCATATTCTAATTCAGGGCTTGTTATGTCGTCTATATTATGCTGATAATAATAGTTTGACATAAATCCCCATGTATCTTTTGCATAGCTTCCCCATCCAGTAATTGGCTTTTGCTTAATCAGTTCTATGCCCATGAAAGTAGCCATTCGCCCACCTTGAACTATATTACCAGTTTGTTTTTGTGTCATATATTTATCGAAAGCCGCTTGACCAAGAACCCCACTTGAAGCCAATTCTTCATAAACCACATCTACCATCAAGACTCCTATCAAACCAGCAACTAATAACGTAGGGACTTTTTTTCTAAAAGAGATAACCCTTTGCTGCGTGCTTCCCTTTATTTTATTAATATATAGAAGTAGAACTGCTGCTATAGTCGTTGTCAGAAAATAATTTCTACTAGCATGAAATAGAGTTAAAATAGCAATTACCTCTCTGATAAATATTGCAAGATTCTTTTTCCCTTTGAAATAAAATATGTATACAAATACACTGCCGAATGCCGCATACGCATAAAACCTATATACATCAGATGCCATTGTTTCTTTAATAAAATCGGTAGCTGCAAAAAAATGGCTATATAAACCAGATATTCCAGTGCCTACAAAATACAATAATACCCGTTCCGGCTTATCATACAACAAAGAATAAATCGGTGGTATAAGAAGCATCATCATTACTATGAAGAATGCTCCTTTTAAGGCATCTATGGTATCAGACTGGTTTACATAATCTGAAATAACCGTGCCAACCAACCATAGTGAAGCAAAAACAAATAATTTAACACAGTTTCTATCTCTTTTCCATCGGTATACAGATGATGTAAAATACATCGCAAGTAGAAGAAACTCCGACAAAGAGAAAGTACCTACTACGCGTATTTTAACAACAGCAAGCAAGCCCAACATCAGGGTAAAAACATCTCTCCCGTCTAATGACCTAACACTAAGACCCATTACAAAACTATTTAATATCAATAATTCCTATTGCTTGTTACGCCTCTTTTCAATCATTGATTTCACTCGATCTGCACCGATAATTGAAACTATCATATACAAGGCCACAATCTTTATTACTTTAAATGAATATAAATTACAATGAGATATGACAATACGTTTCAGATACTCTCTACGTAATGTAGCATCTTTTACACTAAGTAAAGATAACACCAATAATTTTTCGTTCCAGAATGGAATTTTCTTAAATGCCTTAATTTCACTTCCGTTTAATTGTAAGGCAGTAATTGCGAGTATATTACCAAATCTCAAATATGCCATTACGGGCAACCAAGAGCCACGACCTGGTGTGTAATTTGTGATGCTCTGTGAGCTGAAGCAGATTTGTTTTTTTTCTTTCTTTATTGCAAAAATTGGAAGAATGCACTGCGACATACTTGTGTCTGAAAAGATGCAAAGATCCGTTATATAAGTTTTAAGATGAGATAATCTAAAAACGTTATTGGACATAAATATAAACTCACCTGCACCTCTTTTCACTCCCGAATAATAATCAAATAGATCCTTTAAATTATCAAAACTATTTTCAATGTTTGGCTTAAATCCCCCGCTTATAGAATATTTAAGCCAACACACATCATCATCTTTATGTTTTTCAATATCTTTAAGAATTATTCTAATGCTATCAGGCTCTGTTATATCATCATCACTTAGTAACCACATCCAAGGCGTTTTAGGGAGTGTAAAGGACATTGTGATATTCATGCTCCCTCCGATATTAAAATCTCTCTGGACGACAGTTACAATTTTTAAAAATTCTGGAGTAAGTGAGGTTCTTATAACGTCTTTTACATCATAATCAGAGTGATTATCAGAAACTATGACTTCATATTTATCAAACAATCCCTGACATTCAATACTCCTTAACTGCTCCAACAAAGGAGCTTTACGATTGTATGTGGTTATGACAATCGATAATTTTTTATCATTGCTCTCGTTTTCCATATATTCTAGTATTCATTATTTAGCCCAAATACCTTTAGCTGTATTTGATACAATTTTTTTTACTTGTATATAGGTGAGGCCTGCCGTGATTAAATTTAGTCCTCCGACAGACATTACTACACCCATTGCACCATAGATTTCACCAAGATAAATAGCCATTGGAATATTGACTATGCTCATGATTATAGAACAATACAAAGAAATCGTGATGCATCCCGTACCATTTTTTAATGGAGAATGGATGTTATGCCATACCATAACTAAAACATATATCGCGACCGTAAGAACCATGCTTAAATGAACATCCACTTTGTCACCGAGCCACAACCTAAACGCTAATGGATAAACGGCAGCCAATAGTAGAACAGCCAATACCGCATACAAATACATTTTTAAGAGTTTATTATACGACCTTTGCATCCAATCAAAATCCTTGACCGTATAGGCGTCTGTAAACGCAGACCAGAAAGGTTCTACAACCATTGATGTAGCGAGCATGGGAATGCTGATATATTGATAAACCACATTATATTCTGTCACGGATTCTGGACCTGCCACATGAGATATAATTACATTCATTGTCTGATATAGAACTAACACTGCAATCTGTATCACAAAGAATTTCAGTCCCAGATTTAAGACATCGTGTACAAGACTTGTGTCGATACTCTTGTATGACGGGGCCAATTGCTTGAATTTTTTGCAATAAAGCCATACCGAACATACCAGATTAACAAAAATAGGGCATCCACTAACGACTAAGGCCAAATAGATTAAGGATGGTTCAGTAGTTAGGGTTAGTATATACGTGACAATTAGCACAAGTGCTTGCCCCAAAGCACCAAAGGCAGAAGCTAAAGCATTTAATTGAAGTGCTCTGAGTACTGTATTCTGAATGTTCACTATCATAGACAAACTAAAGAAAATGATGACAATACGCATCACTTGAACAATCAGATTTTGATAGGTAGCTTCTACGTTTAAAAGTCGCACCCAATTAATATGAGGACATAATAGAAAGATAATTACAGAGATAGGGACGAATACAATAATGAAATAAAAATATGCAGTACTTATATATCTCTTGGCTTTTAACCAATCATTAACTGCTAAACTCTCAGCTATCTTATTCCTAACTCCATTACCAAATCCCAAGTCAAAAAGATTCGCCCAGGAAATAACAGTTACCAATGTCAACCATATTCCATATAGCTCACTACTAACATATCCGATAGTTAATGGTACTAGTACAAGCGAGATAATGATAGATATTCCTTTGACTCCGAATGAGCCAAGGATATTCTTCTTCACCCTTGCTGAGCGGGATGTTCCGTGAAGACTTGCTATAAAATCTTTTATTTGTGCAACTATTTTTTCCATCTATTGTCAATTTCGTCAGGAATGATTTGTTCTTTGCGAGTAAGGAAAAAGTTGTATATGTTTTCGATACTACGCTGAATACCGTTCACATCTATTGGAAAGTCGTCATAAAAAGACTCTGCATTACATGTATACTCATTATTGAACCCATCTTGCTCAAATTGCACCAGTTCTTTTGAACCGCTTAAGGCTTTAATAACACACGCTATATCAGATAGTTTATATGGTGTAGGTAATGCCACATTATAGTCATGTTTGTTCACTTCGTTTTCAAACAAATACTTAATAGCTTGTGCCACATCACAAATATCCACCCAACTAAACAACACATCGCGTTTTAATGTCAGCGGCAACCCCATTACAGCCTTGGCACAAAGATTGCACACCACGTTCTTTGTATAGCGCTCATATGGATTCAAAGTACCAAACATTCGTAGGTTATAGATATTCTTACTACTGCGGCAATGCTGGTTCATGATGTACTTACCTAAACCATACTTATTCTTGGGAATGCTCTCTCCAAATTGTTCCTCTTTGATATTGACAATTGGTCGTGACTTATCATACTCAGCTCCGCTACCCAAGTAGACCATTTTTTCAAACTTTTCACTTTGGGAAGCGAGTGCAAAATACATCCTCAAATTGCTTTCCAACTCCTCATCCACCATGTGAGTGGTCTGGCTGATGTTACTGCGATAGGTGGCACAATGAACTACAAAGTCAATATGATGTGCATCAAAATAAGAACGGACTGCAGCATCATCTGTCAGATCCAATTCCTTGCTACTTGGAGCAAGAATAACATAGTCGTTCTCAAGAAACTCTCTAATAAAACGACCTGTTACGCCTGTTGGGCCTGCTCCTGTTATAAGTACTGTTTTGCCTTGATTGGCCATTGTAAAACAATTATTTCCTTAATTCATTCAAAATAGCATCAATCTCTTCTCTTTCCAAGAACGGACGCATATCTTCCAATGGTCTGGACTGCATTTGTCCCTTTTCGTTCTTAAAGCTGGCCTGACGAGGCTGGATTGGCTGTACTATGGAAACATTCACGTCACAGAGCACTGGGCCGTTATAATTCAATGCTTCTGCTACTACGCCATCAATTTCTGAATTCTTATTAATAGAATAGGTCTTGATGCCGTATGCTTCTGCAACAGCCTTAATGTCACCAAGTTCCAGATTAGAGTCGCTATTACAACCTACGAAATGCCCCTTGAACACATTGGTCTGAGTAGAAACAATAGTGGCATAACCGTGATTATTCAAAACGAATATCTTGAGTGGTAGGTTCAAATGCTTAACTACAGCCAGTTCCTGAATGTTCATCACAAATCCACCATCACCATTATTGATTACAATTTTCTTTCCAGGATAAGCAACAGCAGCACCAATAGCTGCTGGCAAGCCATAGCCCATTGAAGAGAGTCCTTTAGTGGCAATCACTCGCTGATCTTTCTTCACTTGGAAAGCATGTATAATGGTATCAACACAAGTGCCGGCACGGCCTCCGCAATAGACATCATCTGCATTCATCTGCTTTGAGAGCGATTCCACCAACAAATAAGAATTGGCAGGTTCATCTGCTTTTCGCCATTCGTCATTGATATTGGGGAACTGAGCTACTACATCCTTGCAGGCCTTGATCCAGCTTTGATGGTCTTGGATATTTACATTCCGTTTAAGCATCTGCTCAATGAAATCCTTCACATCGCATTCAACCTTCAAATAAGGATGCAACTTAGATTTATCAAGTTCCGCAGGATCAATATCAACCATCACCATCTTGGCATCACGGGCATAGTCATCATAATTGAAGCCTGTTTGCAATGATGCCAAACGTGTTCCGAAGGTTACCAGCAGGTCACAACTTTGGATGATAAAGTTTGCAGCACGCTGACCGATGCCTCCTGGCCTACCCATATAAAGCGGATGTTCATTCCAGATAATATCAATGCCGTTCCATGTGGTCATCACGGGAATGTTGAACTTCTCTGCCAACTGAACAAAAGCATCAGAAGCACTGCTCATATAGACTCCACCTCCACCATAGAACACAGGGCGCTTAGCTGTTTCAAGCAACTTAATCACTTCATCTAAGGTCTCAGCCTTAATAACAGGCTTCTTGTACTCGTCATTATATGATACCAAAGAATCTTCCTCCACAAAACTTGCCTGAACGTCCAAAGGCACGTCTAACAATACAGGACCAGGTCTGCCTTGGCGTGCTATAGCAACGCATTTCTCCAACTCGTAGCGTACCATCTGAGGGTCCTTGAGTTTGACCGCATACTTGGTAATGGATTCAACAATAGGAATAACCTCCAGCTCTTGCACGCCCATCGAGCGTACCCCTGTATTCTCCAAAGAGTCTGCCCTTTTTACCTGACCACTGATAACAAACAATGGAGTAGATTCAATCCAAGCTGCACCAATGGCAGTTACGGTATTTGTAACACCAGGGCCAGTCGTAACAATGGCAACACCCAAGTCACGTTTACAACGAGCGTAACTCTCAGCAGCCATTGCACAAGCCTGTTCATGAAGGCAGCAGACATAATTCATACCCTGATGGCTACCGGCAGAATCATTCAGATGCATAGCGCCACCACCCACGAGCATGAAGCAGTCCTTCACGCCTTGTTTAACAAGAAAGTCTATTATATAATCTGAAACCTTTATCATTTAAGAAATGCTTCTATCTCGTCCACACAAATATTATATACTTCTTCACTCTGATAACGCTTATACCAATCCGCAACCAAATCTATGGTCTGCAAAGCATCCAACCTTGAACTCCAACTCAAACGAGTTTTTGCCTTGGTGATGTCAAGCATCAACAAATTGGCCTCATGCAAGGCATTGGGGTCTGAAACATCCTTCAGTTCGCCCTTGCCAAAACTCTGAACCAACTTGGTAGCCACTTCCCATACCGTGGAAACAGAATCAGCTTCAGGCCCAAAGTTCCAACCCTCGCAATACTCTGTAGGATGCTCCCACATTTTCTGTGCAAGCAGCATATAACCGCTCAATGGCTCCAAAACGTGCTCCCAAGGACGTACAGCTTTCGGACTGCGGATGTCAATAGGCTTACCAGCCTCCAAAGCACGAATGCAATCAGGAATGATGCGGTCTTTGGCCCAATCACCACCACCAATCACGTTACCGGCACGTACACTGGCAAGGCTAACATGGTGTTTCATGCCGTAATCCTCGGGATTAAAGAAACTCCTTCGCCAGCTCTGGATGGCTATCTCGCAAGCACCTTTACTAGAACTATAGGGGTCGTAACCGCCAAATGGGTCATCCTCTTTGTAGCCACGCATCTGCTCTTTGTTGTCATAGCACTTGTCGGTGGTAATCATCACACCCACCTTCACGCTTTCCGTTGCACGGATGGCCTCCATGATGTTAATGGTTCCCATCACGTTGGTCTGATAGGTCTCAACAGGAATCTCGTAACTGAGACGCACCAATGGCTGTGCTGCAAGGTGGAAGACAATCTCTGGCTGATACTGAGCAAAGATTTCCTTCATCTTCTCACCATCGCGAATATCTGCACGTATGTCAGCCTTGATTTTGTTACCAATGCCAGAGAGGACGAAGTTGTCCTTCTCGCTATAGGGTTCCAGACCAACACCTACCACCTCTGCACCTAACTCATGGAGCCAAATGGAGAGCCAAGAGCCCTTGAAACCGGTGTGACCGGTTACAAGGACTTTCTTGCCTTTATAGAAGTTGTTAAAAACGTCAATGTTCATGCTCTTGAAACTTTATTCATGAAACTTGAAACTTATTTTGCATGTGCAATGCAAAATTCACGAATGCACTTAATCATCCACAGATTCATCTCCTTGGTCATGCCAGGGAATACACCAATCCAGAAGCCATTGGTCATCACGAAGTCGGTATTCTTCAGTTCGCCAACAATGCGGTAGCCCTCACCCGTCTGACGCATCTCATCGAAGCAAGGATGCTTAGTCAGATTACCAGCAAAGAGGTTACGGGTCTGAATTTTGTTCTGCTCCAGATAGCCTGTCAGCTCATTACGAGTGAAACCAGCATCTTCTTTCACAGTAATCAGGAAACCAAACCATGAAGGATTACTGTTTGCCTCAGCCACAGGCAGAATCAAGCCAGGAACATCTTTCAAACCATCATACAGCATCTGATAGTTGGCACGTCGGGCAGCTACAATCTGGTCGAGCTTATCCAACTGTGCACAACCAACAGCAGCCTGCATATCCGTAATCTTCAGGTTGAAACCAAAGTGGCTGTAAACATACTTGTGGTCATAACCCTGAGGCAGTTCGCCAAATTGGCCAGTGAAGCGCATACGGCAGGTGTTATCAACACCTGATGCACACCAGCAGTCACGTCCCCAGTCACGGAATGAAAGCGTAATCTTGTTCAGCAACGGGTCGTTGGTGTAAACAGCACCACCCTCACCCATGGTCATGTGGTGAGGGGGATAGAAACTGCTGGTACCAATGTGACCCCATGTGCCAGTTTTCTTGGTCACGCCATCAATGGTATATTCAGAACCAAGGGCATCACAGTTGTCCTCAATGAGCCAGAGGTTATGCTTCTCGCAGAAAGCAAGTACAGCTTTCAGATTGAAAGGATTACCCAATGAGTGAGCCATCATCACAGCCTTGGTCTTGGGACTGTAAGCAGCCTCCAACTGATTGACATCAATATCAAATCCGGGGAGTGCTACATCCACAAAAACAGGGATAGCGCCATACTGAATGATTGGCGTAACAGTTGTGGGGAATCCTGCGGCCACAGTGATTACCTCATCACCCTTCTTGATTCTACGGTCGCCCAACTTATGAGAAGTAAGCGTGTAGAATGCCAGAAGGTTTGCACTGGAACCAGAGTTGGTAACAGCACAGAACTTCACACCCAACCAATCAGCCAAACGACGCTCAAACTTGTGTGTCCAAGGGCCTTGTGTCAGCCAGAAATCCAGCGAAGAGTCCACGAGATTCACCATCTCCTCATCATTGAAGAAACGACCACCATAATGGACAAATGACTTACCAGGTTCAAACTCCTTCTTCTGGGCGTGAACCTCATTATAATACTCTCTCGTCAGCTCTAAAATCTGAGCCTTTAATTCTTCTTTCTTAGCCATATTATTATTACTTTTTAATTTCCTTTGGTACAGTTCTCTCCCACTTCTTCCAAGGTGCTTTTCCTTCTTGAAGCAGTTTCTCTAACATATTCTTTTCACGGATATTATCCATACACTGCCAGAAGCCTTCATGAATATAAGACATCAGTTCGCCTTTAGCAGCCAATGTTTCCAATGGTTTACGTTCAAAGATGCAATCATCTCCGTCAAGCAGTTCAAAGACTGCTGGTTCGAGAACCATATATCCAGCATTGATGGGTGAGCCATCTAATTGATTTTTCTCACGGAATGATTTTACAGCACCACCTACGATATCCAGCACACCTTTTTCCTGAGCCATTTTTACAGCTGTCAGAGTAGCAAGTTTGCCATGGTTTTTGTGGAATTCAAGGAGCTTATTGATATCCACATCGCACACGCCATCACCATAAGTCATGAAGAATGGCTCATTTCCTACGTATTCCTGTACACGCTTGATACGGCCACCTGTCATGGTGTTGTAACCAGTATCCACAACTGTCACCTTCCAAGGTTCCAGATGGCTATGATGCACAGTCATCTCATTCTTTCCCCCACGAAAGTCAAAGGAGATATCACTATTGTGGATAAAGTAGTTGGCAAACCACTCCTTGATATACTCCTGTTTATAGCCTGCACATATGATAAACTCATTATGGCCATAATGGGCATACTCTTTCATGATATGCCACAGAATAGGCATACCACCAATCTCAATCATGGGTTTGGGCTTGAATACAGACTCCTCAGAGATACGAGAGCCAAAGCCACCTGCTAAAAGTACGACTTTCATTGTTCCTATTATTTAATTGTTTGTTTCTTTTGACCAAGAACCCATGGAAGGTAATTAATAATTATGTTGCATATAGGGATTCCCAAAACTAACATCATAGTTAAACGAAGCGGTGCTGTCCCTCTACCAATTAAAGTGTATAATCCTTGGAAATATTTATTAATCATTAAATGAACAGGAAACATTACCAATGAATTGAAACCTATCCACATAAACATTCTGTAAATAACGTTTTGTTTTTTAACCAGCATGGCATACAATCTTTTTCCAGTAACAATCACTAATACAATACCTGTAATAGAACCCAAAAAGAACCAACCATATTCTCCATATTGATTTAAATACATAAGCACATGAGCCGAATTCATGTTGACTGAAAAAAAAACAGACAAGATACACAGTACAATTATTATAACATCAAACCAACATCTTCTGTTTTGCAACAAATAATCTACATAAGATTTCATTAAACTACCCATCAAAATAAACGCTGCCCCCATAAATGCTTTTTCTATTGCAAAAATAGATATCGGGTAATAATGTGTTGTAATATAAGAGAGAAGCACAAATAAAAATGCCCCCCCCAACTTAGCATAAGCACTTTTTCCAAACCACTTATTAATTGGATATAGCAACAAGTCTGCTACGAAAATGGTATAAAAAAACCAGTACAAGCCACTTTTATTATCAGGTACATATCCATATTGGCCTGTGACTAAACCAAGCAACCCCTTATCTATAGGATATGGATCTTGATAGATGATACCACCCAGATAATATATAATCATCTGAAAAAAACCAAACGCGAAATATGGTATCATCAATCTCTTAAATCTAGATAACGCATATCTATGAAACGAGGGTAGTTCCCTGCCACCAGCTGCCATTCCACTCAAGAAGAAGAACAATGGCATGTGGAAAGCTACTAAATACTCTCCACCAGGGAAAGCACTATGTTGTAACATCACAATAAACATAGCGACACCCCGAAGAAAATCATAGATGTCAATTCGGTTCTTTCCCTTAGGATAACTTAGGGTAAAAGTTCTACTGAAGAAATTCATTCTTTTTATATTATCAAGGAGGTTGTTTTTAACACTCCATATTATTTAATCCTTTAACGACTACATAATATATCATTGATAAGGGGCAACTGCTTACAGACTCCTTTTGTTATTGGTTAAAAGGGTGTGCCGCAACCACTTACTAAAACAATACATTCATATTCAAAATGGATTTGTAGTTGCTTGTAAATATGCTTGAGACACTGCTTCTTCAATGTAATTTATCTCGTCCTGCATAGCAGGGGAATTTTCTTTCAAAGTAGCATCTGCTTCGCCAGATGCCTTGAAACGAACGACCTCAGGGGAATCCTGAAGCTTCAGCGTCACCCACGGGTCATCAGAATCATCCACCTGAATGGTGATTCGTTTGTCTTTTACTATACGCTCACAGCCTAATGATAAGGCTAAAGCGTTATGGAATCGTTCTTTATCAAACATCTATTTATCGTTATATAAAGGGCAGGATTGACAGGCCTTGTAGGAACAACCTGAAAAGAGCCTGCCCACTGCCTCACGGCAGGTATATGTTATATGTTGACCTTCGGTCGACTCTGCTCACGCTCGACAATGTTCAAATATGATTTACATTGTACTCACTCAATCACAGAGTTAATTGTTAACTGTTAATTTTCACTATTTTGAAATATTTGTCAGGTACAGACAATTCTATAAATTCGAGTAAATGCAGATTAAATACTTATTCTTCTATCCACTGCACGCCAGACTGCATATATCGGGAAATCTCCTTTGCCACCATAGTGCGAATACTCTGGCACTTGGTTATATGCTTTCATGCCAGCTTGAACTTCTGGAAGGATATCTGCAATTCCCTTATTCAACTGACCACATCGATCGTTTAAGGCCGCAGCATTCCAGAGTGGGATATTTCTGTCGAAGGTTTTGAAAAGTGCGTCTGAGAAAGCGGTTCCTGTGTGAGTTGGGTTTATCTTGGCCACTTCGCCATATTTCGTTGATTGTAGCAACTCCACATGTGGTTCACAATTCTTTATGACAGTATTATAGTAATCACGACAAAAATCACCCATCAGTTGACCTTCGCCAGAGAATGTTTTTTCTTCCAAAATTAATTCTGAAGGAGTAGCTCCAATCAGTGAACGGCAGGCATCAACAATAATAGTTCTCTTTATTATGCCTTCCATTCCTTGCGGAGCCATCAAACATGATAAAGGAAGTATTTCTCCTAAGGATAGTTGAACTTGGTCTTTTCCAAGATAAGCACCACCATGACCGACAAATACAATAACAGAATAGTCTATATCTTTATTGAGTTCCTTTAGTTGTAAAGCCAGCCATGTAACTTCGCTATTTCTATCCAAGCCTGTAGGCTCTTCTATAATTTCGCCATTCTCACCATCTGTCCAATAGCCGCCAACTTCACTTTTGAAGAATTCCTTATAGCGTTTAAGCACATTGTTTACAGAAGGCGTATAATTAACACCCTGTATCCTTGGATTGCCAATCAATAACAGTTTACGTTTCATTTCTATACCTGTCTGCTATTGTGATATCTTCAACTTGTTCTAATTTCAATTTCTTTTCACTTTCTTTCTGATTACAGAAAAGAACTATACAAGGCTTACCATTTATACTACTACGGTACTTTATACCATCCAGCGACTCTTTTCCATAATACTTGAATACATATCGCAGGAACTCAGTGAAAACCTGTGTGGGTACGTACTCAATGTGTACTCTATTATCTGGCTTAATTGGCTTGCTAATCTCTTTCGAGAAGGTGTTTAAGAATCTCAACTGTTCACGATAATCCCTGTCTTGTTCCCAGAATGAAGTCTTTGGTATCTCTGTCAAATCAAGTATCAGCAACGGATGCCTAGCATGGAACTTACCTATCAGAAACCTACCCTTGCCGTCATGATCCGTTTCTGGGGTACACTCTCGACGGGCGGTTTCTTCATCATATGCACCGTAGAACATAGATATGCCCGCAGGACTCATGCGTCCTTGGCTGGCTTTATCGTCAGGTGGACTTGTTATTTCCTTGAATTCAAGTGGTGTATCTTTTTCTATCGGGCGTGCCCGATATATCAACTCATCAGGCTCCAGCATTTTGCAGAGGTCTGCCTCATGGATTAGCGAGCCAAGCTCGTGAAGGATATCCATCAAGCAGTTGTCGTACTCAGAAGGTACGCCACTGAACTCTTCTCTTGTCCAAAAGGTGAAGCGCTGGCGATGCTTAACCATTTCAGCAAAGTTGTTCCAATGTAGGCTCAACTCTTTGTCACGGCTAATGATGAAGGGATCTGAATTAATCCATGCACGAGCAGGTAAGGCTTCAAGCAGATCATTATATAGAGCCATAGGCTCTGGCAACAAATCAATAGCTTCTAACACCTCACTTGTGTCCTCATAACACTTTGCATCGCTTGGGGCTGTATAGCCATAGAAACGTTTTAAGCCAGGAATCCGCTCTTCATCATCGTCGAAATATGAACGTTCAGTAGGCAGTCCGGCATTATCTACATCTTCGAACTCGCTCTCTATCTTATGCCTGACAAGTTGCACGAAGTCTGGCATTGAAAGTACCGTATGGTGCTTGCCGCAATAACTACATTTTCCTGTCTCACCATTTTCATTGATGTAGTTCTGAAGGTAAGTGCTGTCGAAATGGTCAGCACATACGGATTTGTCCTGTATCTCACCAGGAACAATCCTACCTTCTTCTATATCCATCCAATAGTCCTTGATTCGAGACATGATGTAGCTTTTTTGCGGCTTTGCCGCTTAGAAGACCCGCTCTCTTCGTAAGATGTGAGCGATATCGCTTTACTGAATCGAAATGTGGCTGTAAGCCTCTTTGAGATTCTATTAGTTTTAGGTGGCAGGAGCCAAGCCCCTGTCACCTATTACTTAGATATGCTCCTCTACACCACGGAAGTGAACGTTCAGTTCGTGGAGGTGCTCCAGAAGGGTACCAAGAGGGGTACCTTCTGTCATCTTGGCAAAAGCATTAACATCCTTGGGGAAGCACTTTCCACCATAACCGAATTTACCATCGGGACCAGGTACATAGGTATGGGTGTCGTTAATATAACCGGACAGCAGCACACCGGTGTGCACCTTGCGCCAGTCAGCACCCATCTGCTCGCAATACTCACGGCAAGCATTGAAGTAGGTTACCTTATAAGCGCCAAAGACGTTGTGCATGTACTTTGTCAGCTCAGCCTCCAGAGGAGTCATAACAGTGAACTTCTTGCCAACGAAGATCTTGGTGAGCAGTTCGTGTGCCCCAGTAAACACCATCGTCTGCTTGCGGAAGTCTTCAAGGAAGGTTCGCTCGGTGAGGAACTCAGGCATATAGCACACCTGATGGCCGGTCTCCTTGGAGAGTCTATCGCTAGTGCCAGGGAGGATTGTGGTACGAACAAATACAGGCACATCAGGAAGGTTCGTGATGAGTTCCTTCATGAGGGTCAAATCCTGTGTACCATCGTCCTCGGTGGGTACGTGGATCTGCAGGAAAGCAATGTCGATGTTACTCAGGTCATCGTTGTAGCCCTTGTAAGGGTCGCTGATGAACAATTTACACTCTGGGTTGTTGTGTTCCAACCAATCTTTGAGGGCTCCACCTACGAAGCCACATCCAATAATTCCAACGTTAATCATTGTTGCTTAATATTTTAATTGTTTGTTTATTACTTTTAGTTCTGGCAGGCAGTATCGAACTGCGAACTTCTGTTCCACCTGAGCTGCCAGAAATCCTTATGTATTACAGAAGATTGTCCTTCTCAATATCCTTGAAATATTTGATATAGTAATGGGGTCGCATGTTTATCATCTTCTATTTCGAGTAAACGTCTGAAATCTGTTTCAAAAACGAAAAGATTACGAGAATAGGTTTGTTATCTCATTATTTATCTTTTCGTTATTTTTGCTTACAATTGTATTATATAATTGTACATATTGATTAAATAAGGGGTTGGTTCTACTTATCTTTCCCGTATAAATCAATGTGGTAGTTCCATAGAAACTAATCTCATAATAATTATAGCCACTAGCAGCACTATATGATTTTTCTAACACGATTGATCCTTTTAACATCACAAGACGATACTTATTATCACCAGACTGCTCCCAAACATATTCCCCAGAATTAGTCTTTGTTTGGAGAATATTACCATATTCTTTCAAATTAACTTCTACCATAAGACAAAGAATTTATATAGTTTGATGCTTCGTTAATATATGTTCTTATTCTGTGCAAATTAGCAATTATTATCTCTATCTCATATTTTGACGGTTTTTCTGTAATAAACTTATGAACAGTATTCATGTCTGTTGTAAGTTTTCTACAGTCATTATCGATATCTCCATTTAAATGTTTCTTTAAAGAATCATCACCTAAAATGTTTATCATTATATCATTTAACTCTACCATCCGATAATATGCCATTTCGTACTTTTCTGTGGTCATATTCTCTATGATAAAATCTACTATTAATTTTGCTTTTGTGATATCAATTGTACTTAGTGTATTCCTTATTTGATCTTTAACAGATTCTGCAGTCTCTTTTGCTTTCTGCTCCACAATGGTAGTTTGATAGAAAGTAATAGCCAAGCCCACTAAAGTCATAACGGATCCTACATATGAAATCCAATTGAAAACATTCTGAGTATTATCGAATGATATTAAACATATTATTGATATAACAATACTGACTATCGTTACACCTACGATCCAAAGTAATATCGTTTGAGATTTTGATTTTTTATCCATAAAACCACATCTATCGATATACAAGAATAGCAAATGGCACGAGATAATTGGACTGGTCAACGTCCTGCATACTTTATACAGTGTTTGACAAAATTATCCGCTGCAAACATACTGACAGGTCGGAATGTCACGCTGTCAGCAATGAATTTATCTAAGTTGAACATATATTATTTTGTTTCTTTTTCTATTCTTCGAACACGAATCACACGGATTGAACGAATGGGGATGTGCCACAATTATTATTGTTTTACTATCATCTTCACAAGATATTTCAGCATCTCATTAGCCAAATCTTGGTCAACCCTCATCTTTTGATTCTGGAGAACCATTAGCATTTGGCTTATCTGATTGGCATAATCAGTTTCGCGAGGCGTGAGATAACCTCTATTCTGATACACCTGGAAGAGATAATTGTATGCAGCGCTCGTCTGTTGCCACAGCCCCTCCAACTGCATCTCCTTCCCAACCTTATCTAATATAGACCAGCGAGAATAGGCCTCTTCAAACTGCTCAAAAATGTTATTTGCCATCAAGAATTAACTTTTACGAACACGAATGACACGAAGAATCTTTATCTCATATCAATCACACAATAATTGTCTGTTCTCCGTTTCTGGTATAAACCACTCTAAAATTCCATCCACTGGCACTGTGAAACCTAAATCAGAAAGAGCCTTTTGATCATGCTTAGAAAGTTGTACCTTGCAATGATCATGTGAAGTTCCATCAATGTTCATTGCGAACAACTGTCCGTGCTTGTTCTTAACATGGATGTGGGTTTGTTTTCCTGGAGTGCCATCCTCCTTATCAATACGATACACCTTTTCTGTAGACTTACCAAACCTTTTATATGTCTGATGTTCTAGAATAGCATTTTCTCCGTTCTCAATATATTGTTTTAAGAGCGTATCGATAATATCACCTTCATCAACTACAATCCCATCAACTATACACTCTACTATTTGAACAGGCACAGATATACCTGCTCTGAGTTTATTAAGTAGATCCTTATCGGGATAGCCTTGGGCAAGTAGACCGGTAGAGTCATATCTGAGTTCAGGATAAACTTTCTTTAATTCTGAAAAATCCAATGGTGCGTTTGCCATCAGAAGATAACTGTTTTTATAATATAGGACTCCCATACCTTATAATAGCGTTGATAAAGTGTTCTTTTGAGTATCAATATAATCGTATATCCTTTTTGCCATTGCCTTTGCACGCGTATCACTATTGAATGATGAAGGGTTGTCGTGATACCTTCTGTAAACATTACGCGTTGTCTTAAAACGAGAATCCATATACGAATCTACTTTCTCAGCAAATGATTTCGCGGCATTGCTCGCATTTGCATTAGCTTCAAGTAAGGTCAAATTACCAATATTAGCATTTTTTCTATCTGCAGAATCCGGGTTTAGATGTTCAATCGTGTAAGCATCAATAATCCAAGAGCCAGACTCTATAGCCTCCAAGGTCTCCAATGCTATCTGTGCCCTATGCTTTTGACTAATGTCCTTATGATACTCGTTGATCTTTGACCACCCTATGGACTGGAAACTCTTTTCGAATTCCTCTAAGGTTGGGAGCCTCCTAATAAGACCGTTAATGAACTTATGTAGAATATCTGGTGAATACTGCTCTTCTAGATTCTTTGCCGAACCTTGAACTGTATCGGTCAGTTTATTTGAGGTTAAACGGCCTAACAGATTGTAGCAAATGAAGAAATGCTTTATAAAAACCAAAACGCCTTCGTACAATTCCTGACTTATTTCTTCCGTCTTATACCTGTGAATAAGGCTTAGAAACATTGGGCGAAACAATACGCCCCTATTGGACTTCATAAATGAATACACGCTATATTCAACGTCTGAGCAGTTCCCATTATCGCCAGTTTTTGGATCAATTATAATTTTGTAGTAGCTAGCCTTCTGACACATATCATTCAGCAGTTGGATTACCTCATGTTTGTCGGTTTCGGCCTTTACTATATCATAATTAAAATTATGCCCATTTCCACTTTTGGCATAACGATGCGTGACGTAATGCTTCACAAACTGAGACACATTAGTACCCAGTGGCTGGATAATCTCTGTTTCCCAAAGGGTCTTAGCTGTATCTACAGCATTAGATGGCTCATAATAACGCATGATGAAATTCTTGATAAGCTCGTAGTCCTCCAATATCTGACCACGCGCATTCAGAATCTCAAAAATGGTATAGGCATCTTCTTCAGAAGTGGCAATGATCTCAACGACATTTGTAGTCAGCAATGCATTACGATATTTCTCTATTTCTTCTGTGGTTTTTGATTTCAGTCTATCATAGAAATACCGTACTGCATCATATATTTCGTTATTCTGCTTGGATGCTGTTGATGACTCACTTATAAGTTTTGCTATAGTATCGTATTTTTTATCCCAGTTGCATACATTCTTAACAAATGTATCCAAAGATGGATACCTTTCAGAAGTCAATTTACAAAAAGCCTTGTTGGAAAGGTTGTGAGTTATAAGATAGCTCTTTAAGCCTTCAAAATAAGCTTGCTCTGAACGCTCTTTGAAAAGGAACATGATGGTAGAGAGGAAAAGAAGGAATGTAGTGATTCTCTGTTGACCGTCAATAATCGAAAAGACCTCAACGCCATCACCCGTATCCTCACTTTCTCTCTTTTCCAGCACTATACTACCCATAAAATGAGAACGCTTAGGATTTACGATAGTAAAATCCAAGTCCTCCAAAATGTCTTTCCAATTATCGGAAGTCCATACATAGCGACGCTGATTTCGTGGGATTATATATACTCTCTTTTCAAGGAGCCCACTTATCTTTTTATCTTTAGATTCAAAAGCCATATTATTCCCTCCTAACAGATCCTATATCAATTATTATCCCATTGAGAATCCTGTAACGTCTGCCAATAATTGGTATAATTGGCATTGGTTGTATTTGGGTACAGCACCTTCTTCATAAAGTATTTCACCAGCACATCAGCCTCTGCATGTGACAGACCTCGTAATAAAGCCTGCCTATAGATGGTATCTGGATTATCTGTGATATGATACGTTTTGAGCGTATTGGCAACAATAGCTAAAGAGCCCTGCTGGATAGAGGTATGTGTTAGGTCAACACCTAACCTACGTGAATAGTCTTTAAGGTATCCAATAGCTCTATTCATTTCAGAAGGGCATGGGGCTATGCCTGTAATTTCCAGACCAGTCTTTAAATTCTTAGCAGAGTGCAGCTGCAACCAATGATAAACTGGCTGGTCAGAATCCATATCAGGTACTACAAACACCGCCTGTACTCCTCCATAAGACTGGAAACTCTGCAAAAGTTTCTCAGTGGGGCAAATAACAAATAGGATTTCTGCCCCTAAAGGGCCCATGTTTCTCCTTGTAACTATCTTGCCTTGGATGCTGTGATATTGAAAGGTATTCTTGGTATAAGTCAAATCCGTAACACCAATCAAGGTGTCAAGTTGATAATTCGACTCAATAGCTATGCGCACTGGCAAATTTGTATTATTTGCCAATGGTTCAATTATCTTCAGTGCATCTTCAATGTCTGAAGGTGAATAGAAATTTCCTGCTAAATTGTAATATACTGGGTACATAATATACTATTCAATGCGCCAGCCGAGTAATAATCTTATCTCTCTGTAAGAGTGATAAACACCTATGTTTAAAGCAGAAGGTTCTAATGGCAAAGCCATTTGTACCTAAAGCGTTTAGTTAAAATATTAAATGTTAAAGAAGGCGTGCTTCTGTCATTGTTTGTACTGTCAAGAATGTGCGAATTAGAGAATCCTTGGAACTGCAAGTTTCAGTCAAGCGACATGTCTAGAATAAAATCATTTCTTTGGTGTCGCTTTCACATTCACTTCTTCTACCTGCCCTTTATTTTTTTCCTCTAATCTTATTATTCGCTCGCGATTCTCATCAATTATTTTTTTGTTTTCTTTTATTTCAGATTTATTATCATCAACTCTATCAATAATATTATCATCAGAGCATTTGAATATAAACCCAAATATAGCAACTACAATTGCTACAATTATGGCTAAACTAGTAAGAAACGTACTAATCTTCTTATTCGACGATTCAATACCACTATCAAAATCTGCCTTATTTTGGGCTATCTGATTTTCAATATCTTGTTTTGTATTCCTTATATCTTGACGCCACTCCTGTCTCAAGGAATTATGTTCCTGTGTATTACTGTCACGAAGGGTATTAATACTATTCTCTAAAGAACTATATCGGTCAATATCAACTGCTCCAGTCAACTGCTCTCGCTTATTGCTCATTTCTGAAGCATTGCCTATTGGATTGTCAGCATTACCATGACCATCTTCACTAGAAACTGTCAAAACAGCGTCGGCCATAGATCGAGCAAAACAACCTAGGAACTGCATCCATTCTTTAGGAGTATCGTAGCCTTTTGGTAGTGGGGCTTGTGGCCTTGCGGCCTTGGGTCCTAAAGAATATCTATATGAAGTTGTATTATGCCTATTATTCTTGTTTGACATCCTTCAATGCATAAAGATTTGAGAACAACTTTTTCTCTACAGATAATGACGCCGTAAAAACTGGCTTAATTAGTTTTTCGTCATCGATATTTTGGACTTCATTCGTTATATAGTTATCAGTATCTATCGCAAAACCTATATGCTTTACAGAATCTGCATTAGGAAACGCTTCCATCATAAAAGGTTCGTTTTTGTCATTAACAGGTCCAATAATATACATTCCGTTCCTATACCTTAACTCAAAACGAAAATCCTTCGCAGAATAATCCTCTATCATGAACTGCTGCGGCATTATCGATTTCATTTTCATCAATATATCTTGGAAACTACTATCATTTGAAAGATACGTTCCCTGGATACGACAACCTATTCTTTGAACACTCAGAGCCCCTAATGTTTTAACAATAACATCGTATAACTTCTTGAAACTATTATAATAGCCATCAATAGAGTCAATCTTGCGACTAATGAAACTGATGCGATTAAGTTCTACATTAAGAGTCGTGTTAGAATCTTCTTTTTTTGCGCCATTGAAGATAACAAAATTGGCAGTACCCATCTCCCAATGGTAAGGGTTAAAGACCATACAATCTTTTAGGCTCTCTATCAGTTCGCCTTTTTTATCCGCAAGAATCATTTTGTGATCAAAACGCAATTCCAGGATAATTCTACGATTCCCAATGTACTTTTTTTCAATATTATCTTCCATAATTGGCTTATTTAGTAATCACATTTTTTCTCGCGATTCTCGCTTGTGAGGCTTTGCCTCTTTGAAAGACTCACAATAGAATGACCATGCAGCAGACATTGGACTGAACCACATTAGAACAGAATGCTCTGATGGCAAAGCCATCTGTGCCTGAAACCAGTTATTTAATTTCCTTTTATCTTTACTAGTCTTAACTCTGGCAGTATCATTGAACCTCGTTTAGCCATCTGCCCATATACTTGAACCTTGACTCCTTCTGGAGTCTCAAAGGGTTCTGTTAACACGCCATTTAACTTTGCGGCCTCGATATGGTTCAGTTCTAACGCGTTCTCCATCAAGTTCATTAATTCGACAGATTGCAAGAACATTCTTTGAAACTCATCGAAAGTAAGAGTCATATAACCCTTCTGAGGACGAAAACTAATTCTGCGCTGCTCTGCATCTATTGTATATAATGAATGAGCAAAAACAGGGGGGGGCCAACGGAGTTTTATTACAGTTTTTTTATTCTTTTTGCGGTTCTATCATCAAATACTTTTCTTTGACCAAGATGCCATAGCTTCTTGTGTATTTGATACAGTCTTCACATAGTGTTATAAGGTATTTGATGTCTGCATCGTCTTCCTTTTCCACATGGACAGCACGGATCTCATTCTCACTACAGAGGCCATCGCAGAATTGATTCCAACATTTGGCCTTAACAAGCATATGGTCTTCCCATCGCTGCAGGTCATCTGCACCGGCTACATTTTGTATTTTTATATTTACGTATCCCATGATGTCACACAGAAATCTCAGAAATCACTGAAAAGAGTTTCTAATACTCTATTTAGGGTCGCCTAAAGGTTCAAAATCAAGGATAAATCTGAATCAAAATATTACGAACACGAATCGCACGGATGGACACGAATCTTATTTATATATTAACGGTTAAAGCATAGAGATTTGCCTCTACCGTTACCACGTATATTCTAAAAAAGTAGCGAAGATAACGATTCTATTAGCAAGTTGGTTACTCATTTGACATATTCTCTTTGACATTATCTACTACTTTAAACAAATATGCTATCCAATATATTGAAAAATTCTTGTAACTTCACTAATCTTGAAGGAACGTTGACATAAAGATTCGCATAATCAAGAGAATCTATCGTTTTTTTACGTGTAGTCTCGCTCTTACCATAGTGCTTACCTCTCAACTGATATATCTTATCTAGCATCTCAGCAGGCATCGCAACTTGAGTTAGGTCATCAGTATAAGGATTGGCTCCTATAATTGCGGCGTTAGATTCTATTAAAGAACGATTCAGTCCACTATCAATTGAAACATAATGATTGGTTTCTGCAATAAACCATGTTTCTATCTCCATTACTGCTATCACAGAACTTACAGGAGGATTCGCACTACTAAACATTAATTTTTCGATATGCTCAACAATTGGCAAATCAGCTAATGTTCTAGGAACGTTAGGCTGCTTATCTCCACGCAGATCTTTTAATGCAACAATATTGGAAAAACCTGCAATTCTAAGTGAATCTATATGATCTCTTACGTCAGAGTTCACTCGATTATCTGCAGTTGATATAAAGATGTGAACTTCATATTCTTTATTCTTCTCTATGTTTGAGTACTTATAAATAAAGACACGTGGTGTTTTCTTCCCTCCCTGCCCAATAAATGTCTTAACAAAGCACTTTTCATTTGTATATTCTTTCAGTAGTTTAATAATGAAATCTCCTTCTGTCGGGCCTTCTACAAAAAATGCAATCTTTTTCACTTTTCAAATGCCTCCATACCATTTACGTAAAATTTGGTTGCAAAGAAATCAAAATTATTCAATCCCGTCATGGAGAAATCTTCAAAGGTCTTATTTGAGTTTCCTCTATTATAAAAAATAGACTTGTTACCTTCTCTATTTATTACATGCCAGTAATGTAAAGGGATGGTATTCATTATGAAACGATTATTTGTCGTCATAATAACCTGGACATGCGATGATTTCGTTTTTTCTATTATAATATTGATGAGATCTTGAGATCTTTCGTAGTCAAGACCTTCTCCGATATCATCTATCAGAATACAACTTGGAACATTAGACAGCAGTGAATATTCTAATTGAATGAGAAGTGAAAGTGCCCTAAACATGCCCTGTGACATTTCGAATTGGTCAGTATAGTCGCTTAATCCTTTTTCTTTCACTAATATGCCATAAGCATTCACTGGAAGAAATTTCAGCCTTGATGGTTTAATGTCTGTCAACTGATATCCAATTTTACTCATATCATTAATGACAATACTTTTTAACTCTTCAAATTCTTTCAGCGCTTTTACTAGTATTCCACTGACTTTATCAGTCTCTCTGGGCTTGAATATCTCTTTTGTGGCAATCGTGACATCTTTCATCAAAGTTGACTTTCCTAAAGAACTTCCAAAAGCATAAAAAGATAAGTTTCTACCCCATAAAAACAACGGTTCCATATATGCCTGTTGTACTTTATCTCGCCTTGTAATTGCGAGAACATTTTCATCCGTCTGAAAGGAGAAATATTTTTTTTCGCCTTGATAATAAAGCTTTTTATTCTTTCTATCTAATAGTGTCTGTCCATCTATTGTAAGGCGCTCATCTATCACAACACCACCTTTAACATCTAGAAAATAATCTATAGGAATGCCTTGATTATCAAAAGAAGCATGATAAATGCCCGTATTATAAATAATCTGCTGAGGTTCTTTCTCACCAGAAATTAAATCAGCTAGTATTCGAAGAGATGATACAGTATTTGTTTTTCCCGTTGCATTCTTACCAACTATCAGATTTACATCTACTAATTTTAAGGGAGATTCTTCTGTGGGCGATCCTTTGATTGCCCATTCATTTTTCGTCCCTTTATTACGAATATATGAAAAACTTTTTAATATCATAACTTAATCTTTACTAAATAAAAAGAGAGGCAAACTGCTTGGGGAGAGTAGTGATATCCTACTCTTTGTTTAACTTGTTTATCACACAGAAATCTCAGAAATCACTGAAAAGAGTTTCTAATTATCTATTTAGGGTCGCCTAACGGCTCAAAATCAAGGATAAATCTGAATCAAAATTATTCAAGAGCGAACACGAATCGCACGCATGCACACAAATTACAATGGTTTCAAGTTTCAAGATTCATGTTTCAAGAGATTTAGATTCAGGTTTCAAGATTCAGGTTTCAGGTGTTTTAAGCCTGTGATTGGACTTCCTTTGAGGGAAGTGATGAACTTGCTTATTGCTTTGCTCAGATTGAGGCTATCATTATATAGCTTCTTGGCCGTGTCCTTGTCAATGAAACCGACATCAGTGGCTCTAATGATCTGACTGCGAACTTCGCCACAGGAGCCTTTTGCAATATACAGGAAATTGATAAATTCCTTGTTGCCATCGCGTTCGT
>Ga0310697_10000171_pt1 | contig 92766 bp, 78 predicted proteins | sample 172DNAGHGlowgp2_FD_203883 | JGI IMG/M metagenome (GOLD analysis project Ga0310697, IMG submission 203883) | Sheep rumen microbial communities from Palmerston North, Manawatu-Wanganui, New Zealand - 1728 DNA GHGlow gp2 (v2) (version 2) | ecosystem: Host-associated > Mammals > Digestive system >...
TTCTTATATAGCAAAACCCGTCTGCGCTTTGCCTGAAGCCACTGATTCATCACATGGTTCCTCCCCGGCTCACCACAGCAAGAAAAATGCGCTGACCATGCTCCTTCGTGATCTGACGTGGGATCACAGTCCAAGGTTAAAATCTATACTTTTGGATTGGTCGAGAAAGCAGCAGCCCGACTTGATCCTTTTACAGGTGGGAGACGCTTCCCTGCATATCCGTATCGCAACGTATCTTGCCAGGAACCTGGATATCCCGCTGCTGACCTACAATACAGAGGACTACTATTTTAAGAAGCACGATTATATGCGGCGCACGATGCGTCCCGGTCTATTCTATCGAATATTCCATCACCGTTTTTGCCGGGTTTTTGACGAACTTATGAAGCTGCGTCCGGTATGCCTCTACAACTGTGACGGCCTGAAGGAACTCTATGCTCAACGATTCGGCGATCATGGACGCGTCCTGTATTGCGGATCTGATTTTTCTCCGAAAAAAAGCGCTGATACGGACGGCCCTATCCTGTATGCGGGGAATCTCGGCATCGGCAGAGTGGATGCGTTGATAGAACTGGGAAAAGCTCTTCAGGGCATCCATAAAGAATTGAGCATCGACGTGTATGGAAATGCGCCCGCTGATACCGTGCAAACGCTTTGCTCTGGCAAAGGCATACGGTATCACGGATCGGTGGACTATTCTGAACTTAGAAAACTGATTTCAAAGAGCCGGCTTCTGATCCATGTCGAATCTTTTGACCGTTTTATAGCGAAGGACATCCAATACGCGTTTTCTACCAAACTCGCTGATTATATGATGAGCGGTGTCCCTATCCTATACTGCGGACCCGACAGCAGTGAAGGTGCCAGGTATCTTGCCAGGAACGATATGGCGTTTATTGTTACAAATCGGGAATGCGCCGAAAAACAGCTTCGAGACGCCTTGTATGATACGCGTCGCCGAAATCAAGTTGTCGATAACGCCCTACGACTGGCTCATGAGAATCATGATTTAACGGTGATCCATGCAAAATTCGCTGCAATCATCGGCGAAACGCTTCGTAAGGAATGCTGAAATGAACAGAAAAACAGTCAAGCACGGGATTATCAGCGTCATGTTCACATACTGGATTCTTGTGATCCTGTGGCAGACCTTGCGCCCGGTGGACAATCGAAGCATAACCGATTCCTTGGTAAAGATCACTCTGTTTGGATTCGTGCTGCTGCACGCTTTTATAAACAGGGACATTACTCATTCGAAAAAAATCACGGCCGTTTTTGCCGTGTTTGTTCTAACCCAGTGTATCACCATGTTTACCGATCAAGTGACCACCGGCTCCCTTATTACGGTCGCTTTTATGTTTGTTGAGATCGTAGTGTTCCTGATCATGCAGAGGGATGAGGAGATCACAGAGGAATCGTTGGAATGGTTCGGCAAAATGCTCATCATGGTCGGTATCGTTATGGGGCTGTACAGTATCCTGTTCAAGACTGGACGATTTGTCCGTGCATTCACGAACCCCAACGCATACAATTCCGAATGCAAAAGCTTTCTCTACAGCAATCATGAATATGCTCTTTATTTGTCTGTCTCGATCATATTTGCTGCGTGGATGCAGTTTAGAAAGCGCGGAAATGCCGTTCTTAGTGTTTTGATCCTTTGCTTTCTTGCCGTAAACCTTGTTTCGACCTTCTCAAGAACCGCCATAATCGGCTGTGTCGGCGGATTGATCATTCTCTCGTTTGCCATGGGAAGCAGAACGACAGGGTATCTTATCCTGGCTTTTGCCGCTGCTGTCTGCGCCATATGGGTGAGTGACACGCTGCGAACGTTTTTCTTTCAGAAGATTCTCAAAAACAGTATCGCCGATTCCGGCTCGCTGATCGACAAAGGCCGCGCCGCTCTATACCGTGGGGAGTGGTCGTACTATCTTAACGGCACTTTCATGGAGAAGCTGTTCGGCCATGGTTATAACGGCAATCAGACCGGCGGGCATAACGCTTACCTTATGATCCTGAATACAGGCGGTGCCGTCATGTTCCTGTTTTTTGCCGTCACGATTTTGTGGAGCATATCCAAAGCGTTGATCTGTTATAGAATCCATCGTGAAACCGGCTCGCTTTGTTTTGCTTTGCAGATTCTCATACTGCTCAATATGGTCGCTCAGACGCCCATCCTTTTCTATTCCACCATGGATTCCTATTTTATCACGATGCTCTTCGTCATGATTCCGCTGTACCTGTCCAATCAGCTGCTGCGCTCCGCACGTTGGGAAAAGGTTTCGTAGCATGAGAATCGTACAGATCAACTGTGTATATGCGAAGGGAAGCACCGGCAGGATCGTCGAGACGCTTCACCGCTACTACCAGACCCACGGGCATGAAAGCTATGTGCTGTACGGAAGAGGCGAATCCCCCGATGTGCAAAAAAACATCATCAAGGTCAGCCGTGAGCTTCCATCAAAAGCGCGAAGCGCATTATCCCGGATCACCGGCAATCTATATGGTATGGCGCTGATGCCTACACGCAGGATCAAAAAAAGCATTGAGACGATTGCTCCCGATGTGGTACACCTTCACTGCATCAACGGAAATTTCTGCAACATATTTCAGCTGATCTCCTGGTTAGGCGCCGAAGAGATACCCACTGTCATCACCCAGCACGCTGAGTTTCTGTATACCGGGAACTGCGGGTATGCATATGACTGTGAGCAGTGGAAAACCGGGTGTCATCACTGCCCGGATCCCGTCGGTGCGATCGGATCACCCAGGCATGCTGCAACGCACGAAAATTGGCTGAAAATGAAAAATGCTTTCGAAGGTGCCGCTCAATTCCGACTGGTAGGCGTTTCAGATTGGGTAAGCGAGCGCTCCCGTCAATCAGCTATCCTCGGCGCGTACCCCTGTCTCACGGTGCTCAACGGGCTGGACACTTCAGTCTTTCATTTCAGAGGAAAAGATAAAAAGGCATGCTCTGAAGTCATTTATGTCACGCCATACTTTGAAGACGAAAACAAGGGCGGCCTGTGGCTATTGGAGCTGGCAAAAGAAACGCACAATCAACCCATTCATTACAGTGTTGTCGGACGCACAGAAAAAGAATACGCTGCCGACAACGTTACCTTTGAAGGCGTTGTGAATGATCCGGCCCGGCTTGCAAAGCTGTATTCCAACGCGGACGTCTGTCTTCTGACAAGCAGAAGAGAAACCTTCAGTATGGTCACGGCAGAAGCATTGTGTTGCGGCACCCCGGTGGTTGGTTTTAGAGCCGGCGCCCCGGAGCAGATTTGCATCCCGGAATACGGTTCCTTCGTTCCGTACGGCGATATACATGCCCTCAAAACAGCTCTGGTAGATATGCTGAAACGGGAGGTGGACCGGCAACGCCTGTCTGACACCGCAAAGAGTAAGTACAGCAGCGAACGAATGGCGAAAGAATACATTGGTATATATGAGGCTTTTGCCTGAGATGCTTGCGGGGGGGGCAAACGATGAATAAGATAGATTTTGTACTGCCCTGGGTTGACGGCGACGATCCGGACTGGCAGCGTCAGCGGGCAGCCTACGCAAACGACGCATATGACAGCCGTGCCGCGGCTCAATATCGTGACTGGGGCACGTTGAAATACTGGTTTCGGGCAGTTGAAAAATATGCGCCTTGGGTGAACAGCATTTTCTTCATCACCTGCGGGCAAACGCCGAAATGGCTTAATACGCACCACCCGAAGCTCCGCGTTGTCACCCACAGCGACTACATCCCCGCAAACTGTCTTCCTACCTTCAGCGCAAATCCAATCGAACTGAATCTGCACAGAATCGAAGGCTTGGCTGAACAGTTCGTATACTTTAATGACGATACCTTTTTGACCGCGCCCGTGTCGGAAGAGGATTTTTTCAGGGACGGATTGCCCTGCGACGCCGCACTGCTCTCCAGCCTGATTCCAAGCGTCAAGAACGAAGTCATCACCTATATCCTGTTCAACGATCTGCTTTTGATCAACAGCAATTTTTCCAAACGGGACGCGCTAAAGAATCAACCGGGCAAATGGTTTTCTCTTCGGTATGGTTCCGGACTGTTCCGGAATCTTTATTATCTTCCCGTTGGAAAGTTTCCCGGTTTTATCGATCCGCATCTTCCGAATTCCTTTTTGAAATCCTCCTTTGAGGATGTGTGGAAAATCGAAGGAGATTACCTCGATGAAGTTTGCAAAAACAGGTTCAGAACTGCAAGAGACGTGAACCAATACCTGATGCGTTACTGGCAGCTCGTCACCGGGCGGTTTATACCAAGAAATCCTAAAATCGGTGCGGCGTTCACAGTCGGGATGGATGACCGGGCTATCGAAAATGCCGTTTTCAATCAGCGTTTCCGAATGATTTGTATCAACGATAATCCAAGTCTGGATGATATCGATGGGGAAAAGCAGTGGCTGCTGTCGCTTTTTGAAAGGATGTTTCCAGAGAAAAGCTCATTTGAAAACTAGCACAGAAAAGAGAACAGATTATCTCAGATGGGGGGGCAGTACTAAGCTATGCTTCGTTAGCGATCAACATACTGCTCTCCATTCTGTATTTTCCGCTCATGCTGTGCATTTTGAGGAAAAGTGGGCATGGCCTTTTCAATACTATAACCTCTGGCTTTTCCTGCCAAGGATTCGCACCCATGAACGATACGTCCAATCCAAGATCGTTGCAATACTTCAAAATGTCTGTACGCCGCTGCTGATCCTTCGCTGTTATGCATTGCCAATACCACGCCGATGATGCAGAGCATCGGCATGGAAAGCCGGCGAACCCAAAACAAACACCTGGTTCGGATGCTGCTCTATACTATCATGACTCTCCTAAACGTCGTGCTGACTTTTGCCCTTTTGTCGCCGATATGCGGAAATCGGCACAGCTATCTCCAGCATTGCCATTGATGCTTTATTGCCATAGAGCGTTGAACGTGAATATCATCGCATTTTGGGAAAAGATGCTCTCCATGATAGAGGGGTTGTTGCTTCCGATAGCGGTTGGCCCGACACTGATAAACCTGGCAAAAGCGCCTTCCATTCCCGTGTTCGTCATGACCGTTGTGATTTGTTCGGGGATCTGTTTTGCTTCCATGCTGCTGTTCGCGATGAACCGGGGAAAAAAGTCCTTTGCTTTGGGTGGATACAGAAGATGATACATACGAGGCGGAAAAAATGATCAGTGTTATCGTTCCCGTATATAATACCGGCAAATTTCTTGACAAATGCATCGACAGTCTCCTGGAACAAACCTATGCTGATTATGAGATACTGATTGTTGATGACGGTTCCACCGATGGAAGCAATGAAATCTGTGATCGTCAGACGAGCAAAGCACACAGTATCCAAGTGTTTCACAAAGAAAACGGCGGCCTTTCTTCCGCAAGAAATTACGGTATGGATCGTGCCATTGGGGAATATGTCATTTTCCCTGATCCCGACGACTGGGTAGAACCTGATTATTTGAAAAAGCTGCTAAGCATTCGCGAACAATACAATGCCGATTTAAGTATATGCGGACATTATAACAGCTATGATTATCAAGGGGATATTTGGTGGAACAGCCAAGCGAAACCAGTTGTTCTCCAGCAGGCGGATGCTCTTGAATTGCTAATGAGACCGAATTCATTTTGTGGTTATGCTTGGAACAAGCTGTACTGTTTAGATGTAATTCAACAAAACCACCTGCGTTTCGATGAAGAACTGGGAATGGTGCAAGATTTGCCCTTTGCACTAAGGTACTTTTTATGCTGCCAAACAGTGGCATATGATCCAATTCCGCTGTACCATCATTCTCGCAGCAGTGGCGGAATCACGTCTTTTTCTCCATTGTCCCCCCAAAAGCTTAGTTCCATTACCGCATATAAAAGAATAGCATCCATGATGCGCGAAACACATCCTCAGATTGCGGCAATCGCATATAGCTCCCTATGCAAGACGTGCGCGAAGTTCATTGCTATGTACTATCATTTCCACACACATGACAAGCATACTTTATGCATGGTGAAGAAGAATTTTTCTATATATAAAGATTACTTTTTTTCCAGCGATGCTTATTCTGACTATGAAAAACGCTATACCAATATCATTCCATTCAGTCCTTGGCTATACTATCAAATATATAGGGCAAGGTATTCCTATAATGTAATGGTAGCATCACTTCGAAAAAGAAACGAGACAAAAAGAGTACCGGATAATTAAGTAGGGGCAGCGTTGTTCGCAAAAGAGATTCATTCTGCTTACAAACAAGGGGCTCACAGATTTGTGGCTTTAGATATATAGGAAGAAATCAGATACAAATGAAAATCATTTTTGTCGATAATGAGTTCAAAATGGGCGGTGTTGCATCAAACCTGTTAAACATGCTCAATTACATCGTCAAATCGGAGGATCAGGTTGAGTTTCACGTTCTGTATCAAAAGGTTCCCTTTTTTCAGAATGTGCCTGAACGCGTAAAGATCGTACGCGCCAAATCAAATTATAATAAGCTCATCGCAATTCCTTTTGTTGAATTGTTGAAGAATTGGAAAAAGATCGGTATACGCACCATAGTCAAGCGATTCATCATCTCTTTGGGCTTCCATCTGAATAAAAACTTTGTCCATCTGCTGTATAAAGACCTATATAGCGACAACCCCATATCTTCATGTGATGTATGCATTGTTCTGAAAGAGTGCAGAGAATCTATATATTATGCGCTCTCCCAGATTAAGACAAAAACATATATCTGCTATTTTGTTCAGGACCGAAATTACGTCCCGATATTCCGTGACATCTATATTAACAAAATAATTAATCATATCGTTACTGTTTCTGAAGGAAACAGGCAATACTTGATCAATAAAGAACCTTCCCTGTCCAGCAAAACACATGTGCTGCACAATTACGTTAATCCACAGGCAATTATCAATAAGGCATCTGCTTTTCAACCGGATTACGATCACAGTATCACAAACATCTGCACGGTTGGCAGGATATGCGAGGAAAAAGGCTTTGATGTTATTCTACAAGCCGTGGAATTGTTGCAGCAAAAGAAAAGGTTCCCATCGTTTCGATGGTATGTGATCGGCCCGTATGTTTCGCCCACAGTTCAGTCATATTGTAAAAAAAAGCTGAACGAAGGAAACCTAAAGGATCATATCGTTATCACTGGCCCGATGATAAACCCTTATCCTTACATTAAGGACGCTGATCTCGTGGTCAATCCTTCAATAATTGAATCTTATGGCATCATTATTCGAGAGGCGCAAATACTCGGAACACCCGTACTTTCGTCCGAAACTGATGGCGGAAGGGAATTGATTGAGGGTGGTAAAACAGGTTTTCTCGTTCCTGCGGGAAATGCTGTCGCTTTAGCAATCGAAATTGAACACCTGCTTACTCATAAGGAACTATTGCACAAAACGAAAAGCAGCCTTGCCGCTATAGATTACGATGAACGAATGGAAATCAAAGAAAAGCTGTATGATCTGTTTTAACAGCAGAAACGCAGAGATCTATATTGAAGCTTTTTGATAAAAAATGATAAAACTTGTTCGCTTGTCAGAGGAAAAAAGATGAATATCGACTTTGTTGTCCCTTGGGTGGATGGAAACGATCCCAACTGGCAAAGAAAAAAGGCTATGTATGTCACGCAGGGCATAGAGACAGCAAGTTTTTGTGCTGCACGCTATCGTGACTGGAATATGTTTAACTATTGGTTCCGGGCGGTGGAAAAAAATGCGCCATGGGTCAGGTATATCTATCTGGTGACAGATCACCAGGTTCCTGCTTTTCTGAAAACAGATCACCCCAAACTGAAAATCGTATTTCATGATGAATTCATCCCCGAAAAATACTTGCCGGTTTTCAGTTCCCGCTCCATCGAGTTGAATTTTCACCGTCTGCCCGGGTTAAGCGAGCATTTTGTGTATTTTAATGACGATATGTACATCAATAAACCTATGAAGCCGGAGGATTTTTTCAGAAAAGGAAGACCGTGTTATGCGTATATCGAACGTCCGTTGACCCCGTATTGGCCCGTTGACATAATCCAGTCCACTGTTATCAATGAAATGGCTGTAATCAACCGGCATTTTTCAAGAGACAGTATTCTGAAACGCCCTTGGCTTTATCTCAACTATCGCTATGGAAAACATGCGATCAAAAATGCGTTATTGCTTCCGTGGCGTAAGTTTCAGCATTTCGAAGATGACCATATGCCCTGTCCCTATCTGAAATCGACGTTTGAAGAGGTATGGGCCCATGCTCAGGATGTGCTGGACGCCACATGCCGTCACAGATTCCGCAATCGAGAGGATGTGAATCAGTATATATTCAAATATTGGGCTTTGGCATCGGGGAATTTTTCGCCGATCTACCGTGAGCCCGGTTATTATTCTCTGAATCCTCATAATGTGCAGGAAGCCGTTGACGATATTATAAGAGGCTCTCATGCAATGATTTGCATTAATGACAGCTATTCGAATGAATACGAACTCCTCAGTCAAACTATCAGGAATGCTTTCCAAAAAAGATATCCCAATCCGAGCAGCTTCGAGCTGAGCGAAATGGGCGCCGGGGAGGAACGCGATTGAACCCTTGAGGTGTAGGAACGCTTTATCGGGCGGCGCAGGAGCCGCCCTTATTTATTTAATTATTCAAAGGATTTTGTGCAAATTGTGAAAAAGATGTGGCTTTTTTGAGAACGGTGTGCTATATTTATGATTGCGGGAAACCGAAATATCATGTTTTAGGAGGAATCGTATGGAAATCCAAGTCCTGCCGCTCATTATCGTAGTGGCCTACCTGGTCGGCATGCTGGTCGTGGGCTTCATCGTCAGCAAGCTGAAGATCAAGAACTCCAAGGACTACTTGGTTGCCGGTCGTCGGATGGGCCTCTTCATGGTGGCCTTCTCCCTGTCCGCCAACAACATCGGCGGCGGCTGCACCACCGGTCTTGCCCAGAAGGCCTTCGGCAACTGGGGCATGAGCGCTATCTGGTACGTGCTCACCGCGTCCATCGCCATGATCCCCCTGGCCTACTTCGCGCCCAAGATCCGCAAGACCCTGGCCGTCACCATCCCTGAAGTCGTGGGCCGTCGGTTCGGCAAGCTCAGCAGCAACTTCACGGCCATCCTGTCCGTGCTGTCCCTGTTCTGCCTGACCTCCTCCCAGATCGCTGCCTCCGGCGGCGTCATCAACGCCCTCATCCCCTCCATCCCCCTGAACGTGTGCCTGGTGTTCGCCGGCATCGTCATCATCCTCTACACCACCCTGGGCGGCATGATCGCTGACCAGATCTCCGACTTGGTCCAGTTCATCATCATCCTCGTCGGTTTGGCCATCGCCACCCCCATCGTCCTCAAGGGCGCCGGCGGCTGGGCGGCCATCTCCGCCAAGCTCCCCGGTGAGAAGCTGAACTTCACCCAGATCGGCTGGGCCTCCATCATCGGCTACATCTTCAACTACTTCTGCACCTTCCTGGCCGGCCCCGAGATGGTCTCCCGGTTCGAGACCGCCAAGGACGAGAAGACGGCCCGCAACGCCTCCTTCCTGTCCGCCGTGCTCATGGCCGCCATGGCTGTGTTCCCCACCCTGCTGGGCCTCGCCGCCTTCGCCATGAAGGATAACCTGCCCAACCTGGCTGCCAACGGCTCCAACGCCATGGTCGCTGTCACCGGCGCCTATGCCCCCGGCATCATCACCGGCCTCATCTCCGCCGCCATCATCTGCGCCACCATGTCCTCCGCCGACTCCAACTTGCTGTGCATGTCCACCATGATCATCAACGACCTCTATAAGGGTCTCGGCGGCAAGAAGGAACTCTCCGAGCGCCAGATCATCTTCTGGACCCGGTTCAGCAACGTGGCGGCCGCTCTCGTGGCCATGTGCATCTCCCTGTTCGGCGTGTCCATCGTGACCATGAACACCTTCGCCTTCGGCATCCGCTGCGCAGGTCCCTTCGCGGCCTACGGTCTCGGCCTGGTGGTGCCCAAGGCCACCAAGAACTCCGGCCTCATCTCCATCCTCACCGGTACCGCCGGCTTCGTCCTCTGGCAGATCCTTTCCAACGGCGGCACGCTGTGGTTCATGATGCCCGTGGTCTTCGGCTGCCTGGTGTCCGTCATCACCTTCTTCGTGGTGAACTGGATCGAGTGGGGCCGCGGTGTCAAGCCCGCCCCCTCCGCCTACCTCACCGCCGAGGAGGAAGCCGCCCAGCTCAAGAAAGAGCAGCAGGCCATGTAAGTCGGCTCTTCAGGCCAACAATACTTGAACCCAACGGGAGAGCCGATGTTGCATCGGCTCTCTTTTGTGCTATACTGTGTCTGAAAAAGACAAAAGAGGCGCTGTTATGTTCGATATCGTCATTCTCAACGGAGCGGTTTTGGACGGCTCCGACCGGGAGGCCGAGAGGCTGGACGTGGGCATCCGGGGCGGCAAGATCGTTGCCCTGGGGGACCTGAAAAACGCGGAGGCTGAGGAGGTCGTCGACGCCGGGGGAAAGACCGTCTGTCCCGGCTTTTTGGATCTGCACCGGCACGCCGACGCGGCCCTGTTCCGGCCGGGCTACGGAGACTGCGACCTGTTCCAGGGCATCACCACCATCGGCAACGGGAACTGCGGCCTGTCCCTGGCCCCCCAGGCGGGGCCGTACCGGGAGGCCATCGGGGCCTATCTCAAGCCGGTGACCGGCGACTTCGAAGGCATCCCCGTGGACACCATGGCCGACTACCTGAAGGCGCTGCAGCAGCGGCCCCTGCCGGTGAACGCCCTCATGCTGGCGGGCGGCGGCGCCATCCGGGCCAGCGTGGCCGGGTTCCAAAAGCTCCGGCTGGCGGACGAGGACTACGCCGAGATCCATCGACGTCTCGAACAGTCCCTCGCCGACGGGGCGGCGGGCGTGTCCCTGGGCCTCGGCTACGCGCCGGAGTGCTATTACACCACGGACGAGCTCGTCCGGGCCCTGGCGCCCATTCGGAACACGGACACCGTCCTGTCCGTCCACATGCGGGAGGAGGCCATGAAGCTGCTCCCCTCCCTGGACGAGATGATCTCGGTGGCGAAAGCCCTGCGGGTGCCCCTCCAGATCAGCCATCTCAAGGGCACCGGCCGGGAGAACTGGGGCAAGCTCATCCCTCTGGCCCTGGACCGGATCGCCCAGGCCCGGGAGGCGGGGTTGGACGTTTGCTGCGACGTGTACGCCTACACCGCGGGCAGCACCCAGCTCATCCACATCCTGCCCCCGGAGTTTTTGCAGGGCGGGCCTGCCGCCATCACGGAACGGCTCCGGGACAGCGCCGCCCGCAAGCGGCTCCTGGACCGGCTGGAAAACGGCCGGGATTTCGACAACTACGTATACCTGGTGAGCTGGGAGAACATCTTCGTCTCCGCCCTGAAGCGGCCGGAGGACGCTGGCTATGTGGGCAAGTCCATCGCCGAGGCCGCGGGGGATCGGGATCCGGCCGTCTTCGCCCTGGACCTTCTCAGGGACAACGAGTGCGAAGTCACCATGATCGACTTCATCACCAGCGAGGCGGACATCGCCCGGATCTTGCAGAGCCCCTTCGCCTACAGCATCTCCGACGCCACCTTCCCCACTGGTGGAAAGCTCCACCCCCGGGTCTACGGGGCCTTCAGCCAGGTGATCGAGACCTATGTGAACCGGATGCGCGCCTTGACCCTGCCCGAGGCCGTGAACCGGATGACCCGGCGGCCGGCGGACCGGTACGGACTCAAAAACAAAGGCCGCATCGCCTTGGGCGCAGACGCGGACGTCCTGGTGTTCGACCCGAAGCGCGTGCATGTGACCGCCACCTACGATCGGCCGGCCCAGCGGGCAGAGGGCATGGACTATGTGATCGTCAACGGCCGGATCGCCCTTACAGAGGGCAAGCTCACCGGCGTATGTGCAGGAACGGTATTGGAGGGCAACAAATGATCAGCGAAGCTTTGCAGCGGGAGACCTTGGAACTGTTACGGCAGCTCATCGCCTGCCCCAGCCTGTCCGGCCGGGAGCAGGGGGTGGCGAATATCCTCCGGGAATACTTGGCCGGGAACGGCTTCACGACTCTGGAAACGGATCGTTACGGGGATCTGGTGGCCGGCGCGGCCGGAACCCGGCCCGGCGTCCGGCTCCTGTTCGATGGACACATCGACACCGTGCCCGCCGACAACGCCCAGGACTGGACCACTCCGCCCTTCGAGCCCACCCTGCGGGACGGGAAGCTCTACGGCCGGGGCACCAGCGACATGAAGGGGGCGGACGCCGCCTTCGCCGTGGCAGCCGCCCAGTACCTGCGGGAGAAGGGCCGCGACTTCGCCGGGGAGCTGTGGTTTGCCGGGGTGGTCCAGGAGGAGTGCTTCGAGGGAGTCTGCGCCAAAGAGGTGGCCAGGCGGGTCCAGCCCGACCTGGTGATCATCGGCGAGGCCTCCGAGGGGAATCTGAAGCTCAGCCAGCGGGGCCGGGCGGAGATCGTGCTGGAGACCTTCGGCGTCCCCTGCCACAGCGCCAACCCGGAGAAGGGCGTCAACGCCGCCGCCCACATGTGCGCCCTCATCAACGAGATTTTAAAGCTCCCGCCCACAAAAGATGCACGGATGGTGGGGGACGGCATCCTGGTGCTCACCGACATCAAGTCCGAGCCCTATCCCGGCGCGTCCGTGGTGCCCCACTACTGCCGGGCCACCTTCGATCGGCGGCTGCTGGTGGGCGAAACCAGGGAGAGCGTCCTTGCGCCCATCCGGGCCATCATCGACCGGCAGAAGGCGCTGGACCCCACGCTGAACGCCCGGGTGTCCTACCCCATGGGCAGCGCCGTCTGCGCTACCGGCGAAACGGTGGCGGCGGAGCGGTTCTTCGCGCCCTGGTGGTTCGCCCCCGATGCGCGGGTGCTGCAGGCGAAGGCGGCCATGGAGGCGCGGGGCCTCGCGCCTGAGATCACCGGCTACAGCTTCTGCACCAACGGCAGCTATTACGCGGGCGAGGCGGGCATCCCCACCTTCGGCTACGGCCCCTCCCGGGAGAATCTGGCCCACACGGTGGACGAGCACATCGCCCTTTCGGACCTCTACGACGCCGTGGACGGGTATCTGGCCATCCTCCATTCGATTCTGGATTAAAAAGCAGGCACCCTTTCTTCCATGAAAGGATGCCTCCAAAGCTCTGTATTCGGGAAGGATCGCCGACGCGATGCTTCCTTTTTTGCACGCTCACATCTTGGGCAGGTATTTTTCCGGGTTCTCGGGAAGGCCGTTGACGATCAGCTCGTAGCGGATGGTCGCCAAATGCCCTGTGACCGGCTCCGGCAGCACCGCCACCTGCTCCCCCTTCTTCACCCGCTGATACAGCTCCACCAGCGCCCGCTGGCAGCCCACGATCCGGGAGACGCACCCGCCCTCGTCGTGAAGGATGTCGATGACCAGGCCCATGTTCCCCCGGTTCCCGCAATAGATCACCACGCCCCCCTCGGGCGCCATGACCCGGGACACGCTCTCAGCGGTGATCTCCGCTCCGTAGCGCATGCCCTCGTCCGTCATGCCGAAGGAACCGGTCACGGTCCCCTGGGTGGGCCACATGAGCGACAGCCCGCCAAGGGGCAGCGCCTCGGGCCCCGCCTCCGGGGAGGCCGCTTCCCTGACCCAGCCGCCGTCCTCGACGACCTTGTCCGCCTTCCCCTGGCCCACCACGAACTCGTTGGTCTTCACCTCGGAGAAGGCGGCCTGGCCCCGGTACGTGGTCTCATAATAGGTAAGGGTGTAGGGATAGACGCCCATGGTCCGATAGATGCGGCTGCCCGCCGTGAGCCGGACGTTCTCCTGCAGCAGGGTGCCGATCTCGCCCCGCTCGATGACGCAGCGGTCCACGATCCGAACGATGGGCAAAAGGCTTTCGTCCGCCTTCAGGGTGTTCACCGCCTCGTCCAGGTTCAGCAGCTCCCCTTTGCCCGAGGGCGATTCCAGCGTCAGCTTCTGCTCGAATCCGGCCCGGATCAGCCGCTGGTCGTTTCCGAGCCCCAGAAGAGCGCTCTGGCTGAGATACCGCTCCACCGCCAGCTGCCCGTCCTCGGCGCTGGGGACCGTGAACAGCACCCGGCCGTCCGCCACCAGATCCAGGGCCTCCGGCGGATACTCCCGCTGCACCTGGACCACTTTGGGCGTGGGCGCCGGGGTCACCCGTAGCTGCGCCGGGGCGGCCGTGGCCATGGGCGGCGCCGTGGGCGAGGTGCGCGGCATGACAAAGCCCGCCTCCAGCCGCCCCTCGCCCCGCAGCAGGAGCCAGAGGAGCAGGCTCAGAGCCGTTACCAGCAGCACCGGCGCCAAAGCGCCGTAGCGTATAAGCTTGTCCCGATCCAATTTCATTTGGATATAGTATAACATTTCCTCACCCGGGGGGCAAGTCCCGGGTCGAAGGGCTTTCGCTCGCGAATTGCGCGGCGGGTATTGAAGTTTGGTATTGGCAAATGATTGGAACGATGATATTATATATGTACACTTAGGGTATCTATGCACTGGGGGAAACTATGAGCGATCTGATCCAAGATTTCTACGAAGGCCGATGCATACGCGCCTACCGGGTCCTGGGCTGCCACCGGGCCGAGCGGGGCTACCGCTTCATGATCTGGGCGCCCAACGCCCGCTTCGTCACCGTGGCCGGCGATTTCAACGGCTGGAGCTACACCCAGAACCCCGCCTGGCGGCGGCCGGACGGGCTGTGGGAAGCCATTATCGACAACGCCCAGCCCTATCAGAAGTATAAATACGTGGTGACCCGCGCCGACGGCACCGTCGTCATGAAGGCGGACCCATACGGCCGCATGGTGGAACCCCGCGGCACCGCCTCCCTAATCTACGATCCGGACCCCTACCCCTGGCAGGACGGGGCCTATATTTCAAATCTCAAGGACGCCCACAAGGGCCCCATGAACATCTACGAATGCCACTTGGGCAGCTGGAAGGAGGGTCTCTCCTACCGGCAGCTGGCGGACGAGCTGCTGCCCTACGTCCAGGACATGGGCTACACCCACATCGAGGTCATGCCCCTCATGGCCTATCCCTACGATCCCAGCTGGGGCTACCAGGTGACGGGGTACTTCGCCGCCACCGGCCGCTACGGCTCCCCGGACGACCTCAAATACTTCGTGGACCGGGCCCATCAGCTGGGCATCGGCGTCATCATGGACTGGGTCCCCGCCCACTTCACCCGGGACGACCACGGCCTGCGTCTCTTCGACGGCACCCCCTGCTACGAATACGCCGACCCCCGCCGGGGCGACATGAAGCAGTGGGGCACCCTCCTCTTCGACTACGGCAAGCCCGAGGTCCGCAGCTTCCTCACCTCCAGCGCGGTCTACTGGCTGGAGGAGTGCCACATGGACGGCCTTCGGGTGGACGCGGTGAGTTGCATGCTCTATATGGACTTCGGCCGGGACAACGGCGACTGGATCCCCAACGCCCAGGGCGGCCGGGAGGACCTCTCCGCCATCGCCCTCTTCAAGCACCTTTCCTGGGCAGTCCACTCCCTCCAGGGCCGCAAGCTCCTCATCGCCGAGGAATCCACCGCCTTCCCCAAGGTCACCAACAAATACGACGACAGCCTGGGGTTCGACTTCAAGTGGAACATGGGCTGGATGAACGACATGCTCTCCTACATGGGCATGGACCCCATCTACCGCCAGTACCACCACAGCAAGCTGACCTTCAGCCTGACCTACGCCTTCTCCGAGTACTACGTGCTCCCCTTCTCCCACGACGAGGTGGTCCACGGGAAGAAGTCCATGCTGAACAAGATGCCCGGCACCTACGAGGAGAAGTTCCAGCAGCTCAGGCTCCTGTACACCTACCAGATGGCCCACCCGGGCAAGAAGCTCACCTTCATGGGCATGGAGCTGGGCACGTTCATCGAGTGGCGGTTCTACGAGAGCCTGGAGTGGTTCCTCCTCGCCTACCCCAAGCACGACGAGTTCCGCCGGTTCGTCCGGGGCCTGAACCGGTTCTACCGGGACAACCCCGCCCTCTACGAGCGGGACGACGGCTGGGACGGCTTCGAGTGGAGCGTGGTGGACGACAAGGACACCTCCGTGGTGGCCTTCCTGCGCAAGAGCCAGAGGGAAACCCTCCTCTGCGTGTTCAATTTCACCCCCGTCCCCCGGCCCGGCTACACCCTGCCCGTGCCGGAGAAAGGGCGCTTCGAGCCGGTGTTCTCCACCAGCGAGCAGCCTCCCGCCCAAAACAAGGCCCTTATCGCCAAACCCGCCATCCCGGGGCTGCGGTTCCCCTACATGATCGAGACGGATCTGTTCCCGTTCTGCGGGATGTATTATAGATTCACCAAGAAAAACGACGGAAAGGATGTGACTCAAGGATGAAAAAACGGATCGTGGTCATGCTCTTAGCCGGCGGCCAAGGCAGCCGACTGGGCGTACTCACCTCCAACATGGCCAAGCCTGCCGTCCCCTTCGGCGGCAAGTATCGGATCATCGATTTCCCCCTCAGCAACTGTGTCAACTCCGGCTTCGACACGGTGGGCGTTCTTACCCAGTATCGGCCTTTGGCCCTCAACTCCTATCTCGGCACCGGCCAGCACTGGGATCTGGATCGCAACTACGGCGGCGTGTTCGTGCTGCCCCCCTATGTGACCGAGGGTGAAAACGGCCACTGGTACAGCGGCACCGCCAACGCCATCTGGCAGAACCGTGAGTTCGTGGACCAGTATGATCCCGACTACGTGCTCATCCTTTCCGGCGACCACATCTATAAGATGGACTACGCCAAGATGCTGAAGTTCCACCGGCAGAAGAAGGCGGCGGCCACCATCGCCGTGCTGCAGGTGCCCTGGGAGGAAGCCCACCGCTTCGGCATCATGAACGCCGACGTGAACGGCTTCATCGAATCCTTCGAGGAGAAGCCCAAGGAGCCCAAGAGCAACCTGGCGTCCATGGGCATCTACATCTTCGACTGGAAGAAGCTCCGGGATTACATGGAGGCGGACGACGCCGATCCCAATTCCAGCAACGACTTCGGCAAGAACATCATCCCCAATATGCTGACGAGCGGCGAAGTCATGGTGGCCTATCCCTTCGAGGGCTACTGGCGGGACGTGGGCACCATCCAGAGCCTGTGGGAGGCCAACATGGACCTGCTGGGCCAGAAACCGGTGCTGGATCTGGACGACGACAACTGGCGCATCTACACCCGCAACCCGGTCATGCCGCCTCATTACGTGAGCCTCACCGCCCAGGTCACCAATTCCCTGGTGTCCGAAGGCGCGGTGGTGGAGGGCACGGTGACCAACTCCGTCATCTTCTCCGGCGCCCGCATCGAGAAGGGAGCCGAGGTGAAGGACAGCATCATCTTCCCCAACGCCGTGGTGGGCAAGAACGCCACCGTGGAGAAGGCCATCGTGGGTGAGAATTCCGCGGTGGGCGACTTCTCCATCGTAGGCGGCCCCGTTCGTCCCGGCGAGAAGGTGAACAACAAGCTCACCGGCGACATCACCCTCATCGGCAACGACGTGACCATCCCCCAGCGGGCGTATCTCGCCAAGGGCGCCGTGGTCAACACCGAGAACCCCCACCAGCCCGCAAAGGAGGCGTAAGCTATGATCAACAACGCATTCGGCCTCATCGTCACCGCTGATCGGTCCACCCACCTCAAGGATCTGACCCTGTCCCGCTCCGCGGCGGCGGTCCCCTTCGGCGGCCGGTATCGCTTCATCGATTTCACCCTTTCCAACATGGTCAACGCCGGTATCACCAGCGTGGGCCTGGTCACGGAGAAAAACTATCATTCCCTCATGGACCATCTGGGCTCCGGCAAGGAGTGGGACCTGCACCGCAAGCGGGACGGTCTCTTCATCCTGCCCCCCTTCATGACCAAGGACAACTCCGGCGTATTCCGGGGCGCCATCGACGCCATCCGGTCCGTGCTGGGCTACGTGCGCCGCACCCAGGAGGACTATGCGGTCCTGGCCTGGCCCCGGGTGGTCATGAACCTGGATCTCACAGCCATGATGGAGCAGCACATGGAAACCGGCGCGGACATCACCATCCTCTACGCGGAGGACGGGTCCCTCCGGCCGGAGGAGCAGAATCAGGACCTGCGCCTCATTCTGGACGAGAAGGGCCGGGTCACAGATATGGAGCTGGACGCCTATCGGCCCCATAGCGTGAACCGCAGCGCCGACGTGATGATCCTGAAGAAGGAGCTGCTGGAGTACCTCGTCGAGGAGGCCTACGCCCGGGGCGAATACGATTTCCACCGGGATATCCTGCTGAAGAAGTACAAGACGCTGAACATCATGGGCTATAAGTTCGAAGGGTTCCTGGCGCGGATGGAGTCCGTGGAGGGCTACTTCGCCAACAGCATGGCCCTTCTGAACCCGGACGTGCAGGCGGATCTGTTCAACGCCCGTCGCCCCATCTACACCAAGGTGAAGGACGAGGTGGCCGCCCGCTACTCCGTCAGCGCCCAGGTGAAGAACTCCCTGGTGGCCGACGGCTGCGTCATCGAGGGGCTGGTGGAGAACTCCATCCTCTTCCGCGGCGTCCACGTGAAGCCCGGCGCCCGCATCTACAACAGCATCGTCATGCAGGGGGCTGAGGTGGACGAGAACGCCATCCTGGACCACGTGATCCTGGACAAGGGCGTGAAGATTTTGCCGGGCCGGAGCCTGCAGGGCTACGACAGCTTCCCCATCGTGATCAGAAAGAATCAAACCGTATGAGCACTGCTAAAGCCATAAAGCGGCCCCCTGCCTCCAAGGTGAGACCGGTGGTCGATAAGAACGCCCCAAAGCCGGAGCCCGTGATCGAGAAGCAGCCGTTGAAGGTGCTCCTGTGCGCCAGCGAGGCCATGCCCTTCATCAAGACCGGAGGCCTGGCCGACGTGGTGGGCGCCCTGCCCATAGCCCTCAATCAGGAGGGACTGGACGTGCGGGTGATCCTGCCCAAGTATCGGCTGATCCCCTACACCTACATCTGCTCCATGGAGCACGTGACGGACTTCACCGTGCTCATGGGGGGCGATCGGGTCTACTGCGGCATCGACACCATCGTGGAGAACGGAGTACGGTACTACTTCGTGGACAACCTGGCCCTCTTCGGCGGGGATCGGGTCTACACCGGCGACCAGAACGAGGGCTATAAGTTCGCCTTCTTTTGCCGGGCCATTCTGGAGGCCCTGCCCCGGATCGGTTGGTTCCCGGACGTGCTCCACGGCAACGACTGGCAGTGCGGCCTTCTCAGCGTGCTCCTCAGAGCCCAGTACGGCATCGACGAGCGGTATCGGGCCATTCGCACGGTCTACACCATCCACAACCTGAAGTTCCAGGGGCTCTTCGACTTCCACTGGCTCAACACCTACCTGGGCCTCAACGAGGGCTACTTCTCCACGGAGAATCTGGAGTTCTACGGCCTGCTCTCCTGCATGAAGGGCGGCATCGTGTTCTCCGATCGGGTCACCACCGTGAGCCCTACCTACGCGGAGGAGATCAAGTCCGCCTACTACGGCGAGCGGTTGGACGGGCTCATGAAGAAGCGGCAGAACGTCCTTTCGGGCATTCTGAACGGCATCGACACCGAGGCCTACGATCCCGAGGGGGATCGGTTCCTCCGGGTCACCTTCAGCGCCGACAACCGGCGGGGCAAGGCCGTTTTGAAGGCGGACCTGCAGCAGGAGTGCGGCCTCGAGCAGCGGCCCGAGACGGCCCTCATCGGCTTCATCGCCCGGCTCACCGCCCAGAAGGGGCTGGACCTCATCGAACGGGTGCTGGACGACATCATGCGTCAGGACGTGCAGATCGTGTTCCTGGGCAAGGGCGACCAGCACTATGAGGACTTCATCCGCAACGCCCAGAACAAGTACCCCGGCCGGGTGGCCGCCCGGGTGGAGATGAACGAAGCCCTGGCCCACCGGGTCTACGCGGGCACGGATATGTTCCTCATGCCCAGCCAGTTTGAGCCCTGCGGCCTCTCCCAGATGATCGCCATGCGCTACGGGTCCATCCCCATCGTGCGGGAGACCGGCGGCCTCAAGGACAGCGTGCAGCCCTTCAACGTGTACACGGACGAGGGCAACGGCTTCTCCTTCTCCAACTACAACGCCCACGACATGCTCTATACCGTGGAGCGGGCGGTGTACTACTTCCACGACGAGGCCCTGTGGGATCGGCTGGTCAGGCGAGCCATGGCCACCGACTTCTCCTGGCACAAGTCCGCTTTGGTGTATAAACGGCTCTACGAAGAGCTGACGGAAAACTGACAAGACAAACCTGGGACAAATCTTTCACGTCGAGGCAAAAAAAGTATGGATAAGATCGTAAGACGTATCGGTATTCTCACCAGCGGCGGCGACGCGCCCGGCATGAACGCGGCCATCCGCGCCGCCGTGCGCAACTGTCTGCAGCACGGCATCACCCCCGTGGGCATCCGCCGGGGTTACAACGGCCTCATCCAGGGGGACACCTTCGAGATGAACGCCCGCTCGGTGAACAATCTGAGCGAGCGGGGCGGCACCATCCTCTACACCGCCCGCTGCAAGGAGTTCACCACGGACGAGGGCGTCCAGCAGGCAGTCCGCACCTGCAAATACGCGGGCATCGACGGCGTCATCGCCATCGGCGGCGACGGCACCTTCCGGGGTGCCCAGAAGCTTTCCGCCGCGGGCGTGAACACCGTGGGCGTGCCCGCCACCATCGACAACGACATCGGCTGCTCCCACTACACCATCGGTTTCGACACCGCGGCCAACACCGCCATCCAGTGCATCGACAAGCTCTCCGACACCATGCAGTCCCACGAGCGGGCCAGCGTGGTGGAGGTCATGGGCCGGCACGCGGGGCACCTGGCCGTTTACGTGGGCCTGGCCGTAGGCGCCACCGCCATCCTGGTGCCGGAGTTCCCGGTGGACTTCGAGCGGGACGTGATCGAGCGGGTCCGCCAGGGCAAGTACCGGGGCAAACGCCACTTCGTCATCGTGGTGGCTGAGGGCGTGGGCCGTTGCGACGAAATCGCCAAACGCATCGAGGAGGAGACCGGCATCGACGCCCGGGTGTCCATCCTGGGCCACATCCAGCGGGGCGGCGCCCCCACGGCCCGGGATAGGGTCATGGCCGCCCGCATGGGCCACACCGCCGTGGAGGAGCTGGCTGCGGGCCACACCAACCTGGTGGTCTGCTACCGGGATTCCCACATCGTCACCATCCCCATCGACGAGGCCCTGCAGATGAAGAAGGGCATCGACCCCTACATGTACAAGGTCGCATACGACGTGTCGATCTGACGATTCTTGGATAAAGAACGCTGGGGACGGTAGCAAATGCCGTCCCTTTTCTGTATCCCTTTTGGGGCGGTTCTGTGCTATACTGTGAGAACAGAAACGGAAAAGAGAGTGTGAGAATGAAAGTTTGTCTGCTGAACGACTCCTTCCCCCCCGCCATCGACGGGGTGGTGAACGTGGTGCTGAACTATGCGGACCATCTGGGAAGGGACCACGGGGCTCAAGTGACCGTGGGCACGCCCCAGTACCCGGACGCCCACTACGAGCAGTACCCCTACCGGGTGGTGGCCTATCCCAGTTTTGACACCACGGCCCTGATGAGCGGCTATCGGGCCGGATACCCCTTCTCCGGACCGGCGGCGGAGGAGCTCTCCGCCTTCGGACCGGACGTCATCCACAGCCACTGCCCCGTGGCCTCCACCATTTTGGGGCGGCTCCTCCGGGAGCGCACCCAAGCGCCGCTGGTGTTCACCTACCACACCAAGTTCGACGTGGACATCCACCGGGCGGTGAAGCTCCCCCTCGCGGCGGAGGAGGCCATAAAGGTCATGGTGGCGAACATCGAGGCCTGCGACGAGGTCTGGGCGGTGAGCCGGGGCGCGGGAGAGAATTTGAAGTCCCTGGGCTATTCCGGGGACTATCGGGTCATGAACAACGGCGTGGACTTCGCCCGGGGCCGGGTGGCCCAGGCGGACGTGGACCGGGTCACCGCCGGCTGCGACCTGCCCGCGGACGTGCCGGTGCTGCTGTTCGTGGGCCGGATGATGACCTACAAGGGCCTGCCCCTCATCCTGGACGCCCTGAAGCTCCTGGCGGACGCCGGGCAGGACTTCCGCATGGTGTTCATCGGCAAGGGGCCCGACAAGGCGCTGATGGAGGAGAAGGCCCGAAACCTGGGACTTGAAAGGAAATGCATCTTCGTGGGGCCCGTGTACGATCGGGACGCCCTGCGCGCCTGGAACACCCGGGCGGACCTGTTCCTCTTCCCCTCCACCTTCGATACCAACGGCCTCGTCGTCCGGGAGGCGGCGGCCTGCGGCCTCGGGTGCGTTTTGATCAAAGGCTCCTGCGCCGCCGAGGGGATCACCGATGGCCGCAACGGCTTCTTGATCGAGGAGAGTCCGGCGGCCATGGCGGAACTGCTGAAAAAAATCTGTCCCGACCTGCCCCGTCTCCATGAAGTGGGGCAACACGCCATGGACGAGATCTATCTCTCCTGGCAGAGCGCCGTAAACGAAGCCTACGACCGGTACGAGGCCATCCTCGACCTGAAGAAGAGCGGGGCCCTGCCCCCCAAGCGGAAGCTCCCGGCGGACTATCTGGTGTCCCTGGCCTCCCGAAGCATGGAGGAGCGGGTGCGCCGCCATCGTATCCGGCAGGAACTTTTGAGCGATTTCAGGGAGACCGCCCAGGGCATGATGGAGAACATCCAGGAGGCCCAGAAAACCGCCGAGCAGCGCTGGACCAAGGTGGCCGAGGACATCCAGCGGGAGCTGGACGCCCTGCATCGGGAATAGCCCCACCACATACACCTCTTGACATGTGACCGTTTGTTCACTATACTGTGATCGAACGGTCACTTTTTGAAAGGAGGACTGCCATGGCGAAGGATACGAAGGAACGGATACTGGCCCTGGCCCTGGACAAGTTTTCCCAGAACGGCTACGACGGCACCAACATCCGGGAGCTGACCTCGTCGTTGGGGCTGGTCAAGTCCGCCCTATACCGGCATTTCGACAGCAAGGAGGCCATCTGGAACGCCCTGCTGGACGAGATGATCGCCTACTACGAGGCCGGTTTCGGCTCATCGGAGCACCTGCCCCCCGTGCCGGATTCCCTGGAAGGGCTGGTGACGCTGACCATGGGGATGGCGGACTTCACCATCCACGACGAGAAGGTGGTCAAGACCCGCAAGCTTTTGTCCATCGAGCAGTTTCGGGACGAGAGGGCCCGGGACCTGGCCACCAAGCACTTCCTCACGGGCCTGACGGCCATGTTCACCCCCCTCTTTCAGGGCATGATGGACAAGGGTCTCCTCCTTCGAGACGACCCCGGGATGCTGGCCTTTGCCTACACCGCCCCCATCTCCGCCCTCATCCACCTGTGCGACCGGGAGCCGGAGAAGACGGACGAGGCCATCCAGAGGATCGAAGCCTTCAGCCGGCATTTCATCGCGACGTACAAGGCATAGGACCCCGCATGGACGAGTATTCCGGCCGACTGACCGTGTTCTATGAGGAGCCCTTCTGGGTGGGGGTCTTCGAGCGGATCGAAGGGGACGAGCTCAGCGCCTGCAAGGTGACCTTCGGAGCCGAGCCCAAGGGCTACGAGGTGCTGGACTATGTGCGCCGCCACTATGGTGAGCTTCGCTTCAGCGAACCGGTGCCCCGCGAGGCCCGGGAGAAAGCAGACAATCCCAAAAGGCGGCAGCGAGCCGCGGCGAAGGAGATGCAGCCCACCGGCGTAGGCACCAAATCCCAGCAGGCCCTGCAGGCCCAGCGGGAGCTGATGAAGACGGAGCGCAAGCGGATCACCAGGGCGGAGCGGGAGGCCGAGGAGCAGCGCCGCTTCGAGCTCAAGCAGCAGCAGAAGAAGGAGAAGAAGCGAGGCCACTGATGGTACGAGAGATGGACCCCAACAAGACCAGCCGGGCCGCAGCCTACCGGCTGTGGATGGATGCCCCCAACCCCATGGTCACGTTCATGAAGACCATGGACGTGACGAATTTGGTCAAACTCAGCCGTCGGCGGGGACTGAAGTTCAACATGCTGCTGGACTGGTGCATCGGCAAGGCTGCCGCGGGCATCGAAGAATTCTACGCTCTGCCCGTGGCCGACAAATGGATGCAGTATGACGCTCTGGCGGTCTGTACCATTGTGGGCAACCGGCAGGGGGGCGTTAGCTCCTGCGACGTTCGGTTCCGGGAAGATCTGCAGGATTTCAACCGCGAATACCTGACCTATACCGCCCGGGCGGCCGAGACCTGTGAGGATCGGGACCTTTCCGCGGGTTGCATGGTCATCGGTACCTCCGCCATCGTGGACACGGAGCTGGACGGGGCCGTGGGCATGCACAGTGGCATCTTCAACAACCCCTTTTTGATCTGGGGACGCTATCGAAAGAAGCTATTTCGCTATCGCCTGCCCCTGTCCTTCCAGTTCCACCACGCCCAGATGGACGGGGCCCAGGCGGGCCGTTTCCTGGAGACCCTGCAGCGGGAGATCGACAGTCTGAAATAGAGAGGAAAGCATATGGAGTACAGAGAAACCATCATCCTGAAGGACGGGCAGTCTTGCCTTATCCGCCACGGCACGGCGGCGGACGGAGAAGGAGTCCTCCGCAACTTCGTGCTGAACCACGCCCAGACGGACTTCCTCACCACCTACCCGGACGAAGTCCGCTTCACCGTGGCCCAGGAGGAAAAGTATCTGCAGGAGAAGGCCGACAGCCCCGACGAAGCGGAGCTGGTGGCGGAGGTGGACGGCGTGATCGTGGGTCAGGCGGGCATCGCCCGGGTGGGCCGAGCGGACAAGGTGAAGCACCGGGCCACCTTCGGCATCAGCGTCGACATAAGCTGCTGGCATCTGGGCATCGGCCGGGCGCTGACCCGGGCCTGCATCGCCCTGGCGCAGCAGGCGGGCTATCTGCAGCTGGAGCTGGAGGCCGTGGCGGACAACGAGCGAGCGCTGGCCCTCTATACAAGCGAGGGCTTCGTGGAGTACGGCCGGAACCCCAAGGGCTTTATATCCCGGCTCACGGGCTGGCAGGCCCTCGTCCACATGCGCCGGGAGCTGTGAAAGGAGAAGAGCATGGCCTATCGAGTCATCGACAAGGAGACCTATTACCGCAAGGACGTCTTTCGCCGCTTCTCGGAGGACTGCAAGTGCTCGCTGTCCATGACGGCGCGGATCGACGTGACGGACCTCGTCACCTGGTCCAAGGCGACCGGAACGAAATTCTACCTCAACTTTCTGTACCTGCTGACCCGGGTCATGAACGCCCGGGAGGACTATCGCATGGACTATTTCTATAAGACCGGGGAGCTGGTGGTCTACGACGTGATCCATCCCACCCATTATTGCTTCCACCCGGGGACGGAGACCTGCACCCCGGTCTACTCCCTGTATTATGAGGACTATGCCGCCTTCTATGACCACGCCGCGACGGACCTCGATTGGGCCAAGGCGCACCCGGTCTATATCCGGGAGGCCACAAAGGAGCCCAACCGGTTCGACGCCTCCTACATCCCCTGGCTTTCCTACGACGCCCTCCACATGGAGCTGCCGGACGGGTACCTCTATTTCGCCCCCATCGTCAACTGGGGCGCCTATCGGGAGGAAGAGGGGCGGCTTAGGATGCCCGTGTCCGTCCGCATGAATCACGCCGTGGCGGACGGGTATCTGGTGGCCAGGGTGTTCCGCCTTTTGGAGCAGGAGATGAAAGCCTTTTTGCAGGAACGCACACGGGAGAACAAGGCATGAACATGACGGCGGACGGCCAGGCCTACACCGTCCTCCGCCTCCTGGGCCACGGCAAGGGCGGATACTCCTATCTCGCGGAGGACGGCTCCAGGCAGCCGGTGGTGGTAAAGCAGATCCACCACGAGCCCTGCAGCTACTATACCTTCGGGGACAAGCTGGGGGCGGAGCTTCACGACTATGAACGTCTGAAAGCGGCGGGCATCCCCGTGCCGGAGCTTCTGGCCGTGGACCGGACTGCCGAACGGCTGGTGAAGGCCTACATCGAGGGCCCCACGATCTTCGAGCTGGTCCGGGGCGGCGAGGACGTGACGCCGTACCTCGAACAGGTGCGGGCCATGGCCGCCCGGGCTCAGGGGGCCGGGCTGAACATCGACTATTTCCCCACCAACTTCGTGGTGCGGGACGGGCAGCTTTGGTATATCGACTACGAGTGCAACGGGTATATGGACCGATGGAACTTTGAGAACTGGGGCGTCCGCTACTGGTCCAGGACGCCGGAGTTCGAAGCCTATCTGAAGGAGACAGAATCGTGAAGATCTTGGTGTTCAACGGCAGCCCCAAGGGGGAGAAGAGCGACACCCTGTGCATCACCCGTGCCTTTCTGGCGGGAATGGTGGAAACGGCAAAACAGGAAGTGAAGATGATCACCGCCGTGGAGCAGCACGTGGACTACTGCCGGGGCTGCTTCGCCTGCATGCACAACGGGGGCCGCTGCGGCCCTATCCCAACATGACCGGCTGCTGCGGCCCCTGGGCGCCCGGATCATGACCGGCGGTGTCAGCGACTTCTACCGCCGAATCGGCTACCGGGACGCCATTATGACCCTGCATTTTGCGAAGGAGCCGGAAAATGCGCTGTGTGACTTCGACTCCCCCGGGACAGATTTGAGCAGGGATTGACAGGACAGGTATCCCGGGGTCTGGTATACTGAGAACAGTCAAAGGAAAGGAGACGGCCCATGGAATGGCTCACCGCGATCCGCGGGGCGGTATCCTATGCGGAGGATCACCTGACGGACGACGTCAGCCTGGACGACGTGGCCCGGGCGGTGCACCTCTCCCCCTTCTTCCTGCAGCGGGGCTTTTCGCTGATGACCGGCTACGGCATCGGCGAATATCTCCGAAACCGGCGGCTCTACCAGGCGGCATTGGACCTCAGGAAGAGGTCGGAAAAGGTCATCGACGTGGCCCTTCGCTACGGCTACGAGACCCCGGAGAGCTTCACGAAGGCCTTTGCCCGCTTCCACGGCGCCACGCCCACCGAGGTGCGCAGCGGGGCGGCCATCCGGGCTTTCCTTCCCCTGACCATCCAAATCCACATCCAGGGAGGCAGCAAAATGGAACCCAAGATCACCCCCATGTTCCCCTTCAGGCTTATCGGCTTTCAGAAGGTGTTCACCTATGAGGAAGCTTACAGCGAGATCCCCAGGTTCTGGGACGAGACCTGCGAGAAGTACGCCAACAACGTCTACGCCGGGAACCCGCCAGCCAGCCCCTACGAGCAGGCCCTCATGGACAACTGCATCGGCGAATACGGCGTCTGCATCGACGATCTGAGCGACGGCCGATTCCGCTACCTGATCGCGGGCAAGTACACCGGCGGCTCCGTGCCCGAAGGCATGGTGCTCTATGAGTTTCCCCGCGGGGAGTGGGCCGTGTTCGACTGCGTAGGTCCCAACCCCCAGACCCTGCAGAGCGTCAACACCCGCATCTTTCAGGAGTGGCTGCCCGGCAACCCGGACTACGAGCTTTGCGGCAACGCCACGGTGGAGTGGTACGACTGTTTGCATGGCGAGATGACGGACGCCGACTATCACAGCGCCATCTGGATCCCCGTGCAGCGGAAGGCGTGACGGCACGCTCCGTCTCCACGCTCCGTAGGTTGCTTTCATCCGCTTGCACGGGTACACTGGGGCCATAGGAGGACGAAGCTATGGATAGATATGTGACCGGGGATGTGATCCGCGCCCTGCGGGAGAAGAAGGGATTGACCCAGGAGGAGCTGGCGCAGCGGATCTTCGTCAGCGGCAAGGCGGTGAGCAAATGGGAGACCGGCAAGGGCTACCCGGACATCAGCCTGCTGGAACCCCTGGCAGCGGCCCTGGGCATCTCCGTCATCGAGCTCCTTTCCGGCCAGCACGTGCGTAACCGGAACCGGGCCGCCAATATGGCCCGGGGGAAATGGTACGTGTGCCCCGTGTGCGGGAACGTGCTCTGGGCCGCCGGGGAGGCGGTCGTCAGCTGCTGCGGCATCACCCTGCCGCCCCTGGAGCCGGAGGCGGGCGATGAGGAACATGGAATCGAGGTACGGCGGGTGGAGGACGAGTACCTGGTGACGGTGGACCATCCCATGACCAAGGGCCACTACGTCTCCTTCCTGGCGGCGGTATCGGACGGGAGCGTGCAGCTTGCGAAGCTCTATCCGGAAGGCCCCGCCCAGGCCCGCTTCCGTATCGACGGCGTCCGGCGTGTCTACGCCTGCTGCAACCGGCACGGGCTGTTTGAAACGAAGATATGAGCTAAAAACATAAAGGGACCGCGGCAAAGCCGCGGTCCCTTTGCGCGTTGCAGGTCATAGCTGCAGCGTGGCCTTGTGGAAGTCCTTCTTGCCCTTCTTGATCTTGGCGCCGGCGCAGAGCTGTTCCCGGGACACGGTGGCGTAGGTGGAGGTCACCTTCTCCCCGTTCACCTTCACGCCCCCCTGCTCGATGAGCCGCCGGGCCTCGCCCCGGCTCTTCACGAGACCGCAGCAGACCATGAGGTCGATGATATTGATGCCCTCCTCCGGCACCTGCTCGCAGCAAAGGCAGGTGGTGGGCATACTGGCGTCGTCCCCCTCGCCGGAGAACAGGGCGCGGGCGGCGGACTGGGCCTTTTCGGCCTCCTCTTTCCCGTGGACCAGGCTGGTGAGCTCGAAGGCCAGGATCTCCTTCTTCTCGTTGATCCGGCTGTCGGGCCAGCTGTCCATCTCCCGGATGGTCTCCAGCGGCAGGAAGGTGAGCATGCGGATGCACTTCATCACGTCCGCGTCGTCCACGTTCCGCCAGTACTGGTAGAACTCGAAGGGGCTGGTCTTATTGGGATCCAGCCACACGGCGTTGCCGGCGGTCTTGCCCATCTTCTTCCCCTGGGAATCGGTGAGCAGGGTGATGGTCATGGCGTGGGCGTCCTTGCCCAGCTTCTTGCGGATGAGCTCGGTGCCGCCCAGCATGTTGGACCACTGGTCGTCGCCGCCGAACTGCATATTGCAGCCGTAGTGCTGGAAGAGGTAGTAGAAGTCGTAGCTCTGCATGATCATGTAGTTGAACTCCAGGAAGGAGAGTCCTTTCTCCATGCGCTGCTTGTAGCACTCGGCCCGAAGCATGTTGTTCACGGAGAAGCAGGCGCCCACCTCCCGAAGGAGCTCCACGTAGTTCAGGTTCAGCAGCCAGTCGGCGTTGTTGACCATCATGGCCTTGCCCTCGCCGAACTCGATGAACTTCTCCATCTGCCGCTTGAAGCAGGCGGCGTTGTGGTCGATGTCCTCCCTGGTCAGCATCTTGCGCATGTCGGTGCGGCCCGAGGGGTCGCCGATCATGGTGGTGCCGCCGCCGATGAGGGCGATGGGCTTGTTGCCCGCCATCTGCAGCCGCTTCATGAGGGTCAGGGCCATGAAATGGCCCGCGGTCAGGCTGTCCGCCGTGCAGTCGAAGCCGATGTAGAAGGTGGCCTTGCCGGCGTTCACCATCTTGCGGATCTCCTGTTCGTCGGTCACCTGGGCCAAAAGGCCCCGTTCGATCAATTCCTCGTAGATTCCCATAGTCTATCCTCCTGTTGTAGTAAAAAAATACGTCCCCTGCCCAAAAGCAGAGGACGACGTGAAGCCGTGGTACCACCTCAATTCAAGGGACGCCCCGCAGGCTGACCCTTCTCCTTGGACGCTGTATCGGGCGCACCCGTCTCCCCCTACTCGCGTTCAGGGAAGCGGCTCCGGAATGTACTTCAGCCGCGTCTGCCGCATCCTTTCACCAGCCGGATGCTCTCTTCAGGCCTCGCGCCGCCTACTCTTTCCTTCACAGCCTTCATGTGATTGGCACTATTATACCAGCAGATTTATATTTTGCAAGATATTTCTTTGCGGAAGTATCCCATAAGACCGAATAAGTTTCTCTTTTTCCGCCGCTTTTTTCTCTTCACCAGAGAGGATTTGTCAAGGGGTATTTTGAATTTGTAGGTATTGAAGAAAAACAAGATGGCCGTTATTAAAATGGCCTTCTTGTTTGGGTCAGGACCGAGAATTATCATTGTCGCATTTAGACAGGCGATCTAGACGAAGGATTCTTAACCGGATTGTTTTTAAACCATTTGATAACGTATGTTTTTCTTGACATAATTGCCTTAGACAGTATACAATCCACTTAACAACAAAGGCACTTTGGGGCTCTGGAATGGAGTGAAATGCTCCGCGAGTCGGTCACTGTGAAGCCGTCGAGGGAAGCCATCCTTCGGGCGGATAAGTCAGATACATCCCCATGGTGTGTGAAGTACTCTGCCGAAACTGGAGTTGCTTACGCCATACCGTATTATGATTTGGTTGCGCGCATTCCGTTTTGGTGCGCGCTTTTTTGTTGTAAAAAAGGAAGAAGAGAGGAAGAAAAACATGAAGAAGACCTTGAAATGGATCGCCCTCGTTCTTGTCGCGCTCCAAGTGATGCTGCTGCTCGTTGCTTGCAAGAAGCCTGCCGTTACCGAAACGGCTGCTCCCGCCCAGACCGTAGCCGCTGCTCCCACCGAAAAACCCGCTGAAAAGCCTGCCGAGCCCGCCAAGACTGAGGAGAAGCCTGCTGAGCAGCCCGCGGAACAGCCTGCTGAGCAGCCCGCAGAGGAGGACTATGACGGCAAGCTGGTGAGCGAAGGCATGATGCCTCTGCAGTACGCCAAGCGATTCACCATTGAGCTGTTCAAGGGCGGTTATCGTCTGATCTCCGCTGGTACTGGCGGCTATAAGTATCTGGTTGTGCCCGAAAACATGAAGGTCCCTGAGGGCCTGGAGGAAGGTACCTACATTCTTCAGATGCCCATCAATCGGGTGTATATGGCTTCTACCGGCATGATGAGCCTGGTAGACGCTATCGGCGCCAACGATCGGATCCCCCTGGTGGGCACCGCCAAAAGCGGCTGGTATCTGCCCAACGTGGTGGCGGCCATGGATGCCGGCACCATCCTTTTCGGCGGCAAGTACTCCGAGCCCGATTTCGAGCTGATGGTGTCCCATGATATCCAGCTACACATCAACACCACCATGATCGACTCCAAGCCCGAGATCCTGGAGAAGTTCGAGGAACTGCACATCCCCACCCTGGTGGAGGATTCCTCCAAGGAAGGCCACCCGCTGGCCCGCGTGGAATGGGTCAAGCTCTTAGGCGTGTTGTTCGGCATGGAAGAGGAAGCAAACACTTATTTCGAGAGCCAGGTCAAAATGGTCAACGATGCCACCAGCCCGTCTTTGGGCAAGACCGTGGCCATGGGCTACGTGGCTTCCGACGGTGAAAAGTGCTATGCCCGGAACGGAGGCGACTACTACGCTCAGATGCTGGGCATGGCCGGCGGCGATTATGTCTGCGCCGACATGGAACCCACCAAGGGCGGCAACAGCAACATGACCTTCGAGGAGTGGTACAACAAGTTCAAGGATGCCGACTACTTCTTCTATATGAACTTCGCGGCCAAGTTCAACTCCATCGATGAGATGATCGCCTTCAATCCTCTATTCGCCGACTTCAAGGCAGTGAAGGAAGGCCGGGTGTGGGTCACCTCTGCGGACTTCACACAGTCCACTGCCGCCATCGCCGGCATCCTGCAGGATATGAACACCATCCTCAAGAGCGACGATCCTTCGAATGTCACCACCGACCACCTGATCAAGATCAACTAACACAGATTCCCTGTCCGGCAGGGCGGTGATTCGTCCTGCCGGGTTATTTTTTTCTGAGGTATCTTTATGAAACAACGAAAGATGGCGGATCCTGCCGCGCAGGAAATGACCCACAGCGCACGCATCGCCCGACGGTTCATCATCATGGTGATCGCGCTGACAGTGCTTCTTCTTTGGGGATTGGTGCTGAACGTGAATGCCGGGTCCGTGAAGATCCCTGTGGGGGATGTGTTCACGATGGTGTTCAAAGCCATGGGCTTGCGCATCGCCAACCTGTTCAGCGGCGGAAGATATGCCGCCGCCCTGGATGCGGTAATCAGCGCTGACAGCAACAGTAAGATCATTTTCAGCATCCGTATCCCCCGCATGCTGCTGGCGGCTATCCTGGGGGGTGCCCTCGCGGTGGCCGGTTTTCTCATTCAGACCTTTTTCCGCAACCCCATCGCAGGCCCCTTCGTGTTGGGCATCTCCTCCGGGGCGAAGCTGGTGGTAGGTTTAGTGATGATCATAGGGGCCAGCGTTTCGATGAAACTCACTTCCCTGCATATGATTTTGGCTGCCTTTATCGGCTCGCTGCTGATCGTGGGGGTGATCCTGCTGTTCTCTCAGAAGGTGAACAACATCTCCTGGCTGCTGGTCATCGGCATCATGATCGGGTATATTTGCACCGCCATCACGGATTTTGCCGTCACGTTTGCGGACGAAGCCAACATCGTCAGTCTGCACAACTGGTCCAAGGGCAGCTTCAGCGGCGCCAGCTGGGCCAACGTACAGACTGCCTTTTGGATCTGCCTGTGCGGCATGATCCTTGCCTGGCTCCTCAGCAAACCCATCGGAGCATATGCTCTGGGGGAAGGCTATGCCCAGAGCATGGGCATCAATATCAAACTGTTTCGGACGGTCCTCATCACCCTGAGCAGCTTTTTATCTGCCTGTGTCACGGCGTTTGCCGGGCCCATCTCCTTCGTGGGTATCGCGGTGCCACATATCACGCGCTCGCTGCTCAAAACATCCAAGCCCATTATGGTGATCCCGGTGGCGTATCTGTGCGGGTCGGTGTTCTGTGTCTACTGTGACCTCATTGCACGCACAGCCTTTTCCCCTCGGGAGATGGCTATCAGCACCGTCACCAGCGTATTTGGAGCGCCGGTGGTCATCTATATGATGCTCAAGCGCCGCAAGGCTGCGGGACAGTGAGGAGGCGAAGAAATGGCATATTTTTCTACGAAGGATCTTGCCGTGGGATATGATGGCAACGTACTGATCCACGATATCGACATAGACATCGAGAAGGGGAAGATACTGACCCTTATCGGTCCCAATGGGGCAGGTAAATCTACTATATTGAAATCCATCACCCGTCATCTTGCCAAGATAGGCGGTCAGGTCTGGATGGATGGCCACGACGTATACCAATGGGCATCCCGGGAGATGGCCAAGCAAGTGGCAGTGGTGCTGACAGATCGCATCCGTCCGGAACTCATGACCTGTCAGGAGGTGGTGGCCTGGGGCCGTTACCCATACACTAACGCCCTGGGCAAGCTGACTCCACAGGATCAGGAGGTGGTTAACGAATCCCTCCGCCGGGTGCATGCGCTGGAGTTGGCGGATCAGGATTTCAGCACCCTCTCCGACGGCCAGCGCCAACGGATCATGCTGGCTCGCGCCATTTGCCAGGACCCTCAGATCATCGTGCTGGATGAGCCTACCGCTTATCTGGACATCCGCCACAAGATCGAGCTGCTGGATATCCTGCGGGAAATGGCCCATGAAGAAGGTATCACCGTGGTCATGTCCCTGCACGAGATCGACCTGGCGACAAAGATCTCGGATTACATCCTCTGCGTGAAAGGAGAGACCATAGCCGCATTCGGTCCTCCGGACGAGATTTTCGAGTCCGGTACCATCAACAGGCTGTATGACATCCAGCACGGCTCCTACAATCTGCTCTTCGGCAGCGTGGAGCTGACGAAGCCTGCCGGAGAGCCTCAGGTCTTCGTGCTGGGGGGGTGTGGCTTCGGCGCTTCGATATACCGGGCGCTGCAAAAACGGCAGATTCCCTTCGCTACCGGCATCCTGTTTGAGAATGATGTGGACGTGCAGGTGGCTCGGGAACTCAGCGACCATTTGGTGACGGCCCCGGCTTTCGAACCCATGTCCGAAACGTTATATGACTCTGCCTGGGCCTTGGTGAAGCGCTGTGGCAAGATTTTAGACGCTGGCGCGCCGGTAGGCTCCCTGAACGCGCTGAACGGCAGGCTAAGGGAGGCTGCCTTAAGGGAGGGCATCCCGGTGCTGCGCAACGTATCGGAGCTGACAGAATAATAAAAAACAGCAATATCCGCCGCCCATTCGGGGGACGGATACAGATCATAGGAGAGGAAGGACGCCATGGAACAAACCTATCCCTTTACCGCCATCGTAGGCCAGGAGCAGATGAAGCTGGCCCTGATCCTCAATCTTATCAACCCTACCCTGGGCGGAGTACTCATCCGAGAGGATATGTCAAGGGGAATTTTTAACAATCTGCTCTTTTGTTCGATGAGAGTATACATGAATGAAATGGATTTCGTCAATATAGCGGATTAGATAGATGACGGCTGCGCATCTTGAATAAAAAATCCGGTCGGACAGCCGACCGGGTTTTTGTGTTATTGATAAACTAGTAAAGACCGAAGAGGAGTTTTTGGATGGCGACATTGGGTAAAATGAATTGCGGCTACCAGCCGGATATTACTCCTTTCCGATAGCCGCAATGTAACATTTTTACCACCCATATCCCGTCGCAGCTATTCTGTAGTAGTGGTCTTTGAAAACCACCCTTTACAGCATAGCTCTCCGAAGAGAAAAAAGCGGCAAAAGATACCTCACTTCCCCTGCTTCAACCGTTCCTTCTCGAACTGCAGGGTGTAGAGCTGGTAGTACTTGCCCCGCTTTTCCAGGAGCTGGTGATGGTTGCCCTGCTCCACGATCTCGCCCTTGGAGAGCACCAGGATGTTGTCGGCGTGCTGGATGGTGGAGAGCCGGTGTGCCACGATCAGCATGGTGCCGATGTTCATCATCTTCTCCAGGGAGTCCTGAATGAGCACCTCCGTCTCCGTGTCGATGTTGGCCGTGGCTTCGTCCAGGATCATGACCTCGGGCTTGTGGAGAATGGTCCGCGCAAAGCTCAGCAGCTGCCGCTGGCCTGCGGAGAAGTTGTTGCCCCGCTCCCGAACGGGCTCGTCCAGGCCCTTTTCCAGACGGTCGATGAAGTGGTCCGCGTTCACGTATCGGCAGGCGGCCATGATCTCCTCGTCGTCCACCCCTTCCATGCCCAGCAGGATGTTGGAGCGGATGGTGCCGGAGAACAGGAACACGTCCTGTAGCATCTGGCCGAAATGACGGCGCAGGGAGGCGGTCTTGATCTTGCGGATGTCCATGCCGTCGATCAGGATCTCGCCCTTCTGGAACTCATAGTTCCGGCAGATCAGGGACAGGATGGTGGTCTTGCCGGAGCCGGTGGCGCCCACGAAGGCCACGGTGTCCTTGGGGTTCACGTGGAAGGAGACGCCCTTTAAGACCCACTCCCCGGGGATGTAGCTGAACCACACGTCACGAAACTCGATCTCGCCCCGCACGTGGTCGAGCTCCACGGCGTCCGGCGCGTCCACCAGCTTGGGCTCGATGTCCATGATGGTGAACACCTTCTCCGCCGAAGCGAAGGCGGACTGGAGCCAGTTGAACTGCTCGGCCAGATTCTGGATGGGGGTGAAGAACTTGTTGATATACATGTAGAAGCTGACGATGATGCCCGCGTTCAGCGTCTGACCCAGGAAGGAGGCGCCGTCCAGATACCCTTTGCCGCCCAGGTAGAAGAGGCAGAGGATGGAGCTGATGTAGAGCATATACACCAGCGGCCGGAAGATGCCGAAGACCAGGATCTGATCCCGCTTGGCTTTGCCGAGGCCCAGGCTCTTGTCGGTGAAGTCCCGCAGCTTCTCGTCCTCCCGGTTGAAGATCTGCGTGATCTTGATGCCGGACAGGTTTTCAGACAGGTACGTGTTGATGTCCGTGGTCCGATCCTTCACCCGGCGGTAGGCCCGGCGGGCGAACTTGCGGAAGATCATGGTGAACAGCACGATGAAGGGCACGAAGCAGAGGACCATGAGGGTCAGCTCGAAATTGAGGGCCAGCATGGCCGCCAGCACGCCGATGATGACGAACAGGTTTTTGACGAGGTTCACCAAAAGGCTGGTGAACATCAGGGAGATGGCGTTGGTGTCGTTGGTCACCCGGGTCACCAGCTTGCCCACGGGGGTGGCGTTCATCTGCTCGTGAGACAGGCTCTCGATGTGGATGAACAGATCCTCGCGCATGCCGGAGATGATCTTCTGGCCTACCTTCTGGAGCACGATGGCCTGGACGTAGGTGCAGACCATGGACACGATCAGGATCCCCGCGTAGGCCGCCACCAGGCGATAGAGCTCGTGAAGCTCGAAATCGTCCTTGATGAGGTCCGTCACCTTGCCGATGATGGTGGGGGACAGGATGTCGTAGGCGATGCCGAAGAGCATGATGAAGCCCACGAAGATGAAGTGACCCCGGTAGGGCTTGGCGTATCCGAGGAGCCGGCGAACGATCTCGCCGTCCTTCATATGCCGATCGAAGCCGATGGCCTGTTTCTTGTCCTTGATGGAGGCGTAGGCCACGATGAGGAGGATGGAGATGAAGCCGATGATGCCGCCGGTCAGCAGCAGGGGATAGTAAGCATGCATGATCGTCACCTCCTCATTCCCTGGCCTCGTCCTCGAGGCGCTGAAGTTCCACCATCCGTGCGTAGGCCGGGCAGGCGGTGAGCAGTTCCTCGTGGCTGCCCACGGCGATGATCCGCCCATCCTCCACAAACACGATCTTGTCCAGGGTCTGGATGGTGGAGATGCGGTGGGCGATCAAAATGGTGGTCTTGCCCTTTCGGGTCTCCCGCAGGTTCTGCAGGATCACCTTCTCCGTGTCCGTATCCACGGCAGAGACGGAGTCGTCCAGGATGAGGATGGGCGCGTCCTTCATGAGAGCCCGGGCGATGGAGATGCGCTGCTTCTGGCCGCCGGAGACGGTGACGCCCCGCTCGCCCAGGATGGTCTCATACCCCTCCTTGAACTCGGCGATGTTCCCGTGCACGTCCGCCAAGCGCGCAGCCTGCCGCACGGCCTCCTTGTTCACGTCGTCGAAGGCGAAGTTGATGTTGTTGGTGATGGTGTCCGAGAACAGGAAGTTGTCCTGAGGCACGTAGGCGCAGCCTGCCCGGAGGGATTGGATGGTGATGCCGTTCACGTCCCGATCGTCGATGAACAGCGTCCCGTCGGGCACGTTGTAGGTCCGGAGGATCAAATCCACGATGGTGGTCTTGCCGGAGCCGGTCTTGCCCACGATGCCCACGCTCTCCCCCGGTTCGATGGTGAAGGACACGTGCTCCAGGGCGTCGAACTCCCCGTCAGGATAGCGGAAGGTGAGATCCCTGAACTCAATCTTGCCGTTGACGTGCTCGATGTCCGTGGCGCCGGGCTTGTCCTGCACGTCGATCTTCGCCTCCAGGAGCTCCGTCACCCGGTTCAACGACGCCTTACCCCGGGCGGATTTTTCGATGAGCATGGCCACGGCCATGACCGGCCAGACCACGGAGGAGAAATAGGCGATGTATTCCACCAGCTGCCCGGCGTCGAACCGGTGCTGATAGACCAGATACCCGCCGTAGCCCAGAATGACGCAGATGACCGTCTCCACCAGGAGCGTGATGAACACGTGGAGCTTGGTGGAGGTCTTCACGTAGCTCACGTTGGTGTTCTCGTTGTCGATGTTCAGCTTCTGGAAGTCCTTGAGCTGGACCAGCTCCTTCACGAAGGCCTTTACCACGGCGAAGCCCGAGAAGCTCTCCTGGGCGAAGTCGCTGAGGTTGGAGAAGGCCTGCTGGCGGACCTCCCACTTCTTCATCATGGTCTTCCCCATGAACACGCCCACCAGGAGGAGCATGGTCAGGGGCACCAGGGTGAGGAGGGTCAAGGTAAGGTCCATCCGCAGCATCTTGGAGAAGGCCAGCATGCCCAAAAACAGGGCGTCGAAGAACATCAGCAGACCGTCGCCGAAGCACTCCTGGATGGTGTCCAGGTCGTTGGTGAACAGGCTCATAAGGTTGCCCACCTTGTTCACCTGGTAGTATTCCCGGGAAAGGTCCTTGCAGTGGTCGAACATGCGGATGCGGATGTCCGTCTCCACCTTGATGGCGGCGCCGAAGAAGCATACCCGCCACAAAAACCGGCCAATGACCATGACCACGATGATATACACGATGGGCAGGCACAGCTTGTCCAGCAGGAAGTCCATGGTGAAGGGCACCGTGGCCCCGCGATAGAGCACCTCACCGGTGTTGAGGCCATTGACCAGCATCCGGTAGAGCTCGGGCATGATGAGCTGCACGTAGTCCACCAGAATGAGGGCCACCGCTCCCAGCAGCAGCCTTGGCGCGTATTTGAGATAGTAACGATTGATGTGCTTGCCGAATATCAAGACGTGTCTCTTTCTGCCGGGCCCCGCCCAGACTGGGGATTGTATCTTCATTATACGGTAACGCCGGTAAAAAGCAAGCGTTGTTTACGAAAAACGGGCGTCTTTCGACGCCCGCAGAAGAGAGGGAAGAAATAATTATTTTGACGGCACCTTTCCCGAGACTTTGACCAGATCCGAGCGTATATAGCCCTTGGTCTTACCGTAGGAGACATAGTACCAGGTGTGGCCGTCGGCCCCTTTGGCCTTGTAGTAGACCGTCACCTTGTCGCCGCCAGAGAGCTCCTTGAGGCACTTGGAGCCCGTATCGGCGCTCTTGCGCAGGGCGGCCTTGGAGTTGGTGTTCACGGTGCCGGCGAAGGTCTTGCCGTCGCTTTCGGCGGCGGCCGTGGCCTTGGGCTTGCCCTGGGAGATGTAGTCCGCCTTCACGTAGCCATAGTGCTTGCCGCACTTCAGGAACCACCAGCCGTCCTGAAGCTCATACAAGGTCACGGCGGTATTCTGCTCGATCTTGGTGCCCACGGTCTTGTATTTGGTGCCGGGGCCGGAGCGCAGATTCACCTTGTCCTTGTTTACGTAGCCGTTCTTGGCGTTCTTCTTCTGGGCCGACGTAGGCGTGGTGTAGATGATGGTGGTGGGGGCGGGCGTGGCCGTGGCGGCGGCTACGGGCTCGTCTCCCGGCTCATTCCCGGTGGCGGGGGTGGCGGCAGCCCCTGCGGTGGTGCCGAAGCGGTAGGTGCCCCGCTGCTCCATGAGGGGGGCTACGGTGGAGCCGTCATTGGAGAGAGGCGTGGCCGTGACCTTGAAGGACAGCTCGTTGCCGTTGCTGCCCTGGCTCGGGACGGAGAAGAACATAGTGATATAGCAGCGCATGCCCGGAGCCACCACGGTGTCGCCGGCGCCGTTGATCGCCGCGCCGTTCATGGATACGTCGGTCCAGGCGAAGCTCAAAAACCGGTCGGTCTTGTTCTCCAGATAGCCGGTGACCTCCACGTTGTCCTCGTCCTGTTCGTCCGCCCTGGCGTCCAGAAGGATCATGGAGCCGAAGCCGTTGTCGAAGAAAATCTGCTCGTTGGTCCCCTTCTGGCGGACGGGATAGACCACGTTCCCCTTGCTCTGGCCCGTGGGATAGAAGCTGAAGGCGCCGTCCACCACGTCGCCCTGGCCCATGGCCACGGCGTCGTCGTAGATCAGGGGGTAGAGGATCAGCTCGTCCACCGAGGACACGCCGGAGCGGCGCAGATCGTCAGCGGGGATCTCGATCTCCCCCGCCACGGTCTGGCCCGCAGGGACCCGGGCCTCGTAATCGGCGTCCTGCATGTACCCGTTGACGGATAGGTAGGGCAGCGACACCACGAAATCCCGGACGGAGGACTTGTTGACGGAGGTGAGCTTCAGCGTCAGCCCCTGCTGGGGATCGAAAGCGGCCTCGTTCAAAACGAAGGAGAACAGAGTGCTCTCGGGGATGGTCTCCTGGCCCACCCGGCAGGTCCGATCGCCCAGAGCCTTCAGGGGCGCCGGCGTACTCTCCGCGCCGCTCTGCGCGGCCGCCGTACTGTCCGGCAATTGCAGCACGGAGGGGTTGTTCTTGCCGCAGCCCGCCAACAGCAGCAGCGCTGCCAACAGCACCCACACCCGCGTTTTCGTTCCTTTCATACCGTTTACCTCCCAGGCCGGGGCCATGCCCCGCCCTTCTTTAACGAAATCATACCAATTACTGTATATCACATCGCGCCCGGGATGTCAAACGGAAGGAAGACTTTGCCAGCATTGACACTATCTTTTCACTTTTTCCTCCAAAAGCAACCCGGGAGTCGTTGTAAGCACAGCGACTCCCAAACAAATCTTATTTAGCTGTTTTCCATCAGGGATACTGCCGATCACGCCTCCAGATAGCCCTTGAGGACCAGGAGGGTGTTCTTCACGCCGTCCTTGTGGCTGCGCTCGTAGCCATGGGAGGCGTAGACCCCCGCGCCGATGAGGCCGTGGCGGATGTCGTAGCCCGCCCGCAGGGTGGCCTCCACGTCGGAACCGTAGTGGGGATACACGTCCACGGCGTAGTCCGCGCCCTCCCGCTGGGCGGCGGCGATGAGCTTCTTCACCACGTCGTAGGAATAGGGGCCGCCGCTGTCCTTGGCGCAGATGGACACCTGCTTCTCGGTGCAGCTGAGCCCGTCGCCCACGCAGCCCATGTCCACGGAAATGGCTTCGGTGACGCCCGGGGGTACGGAGGCCGCGCCGCCGTGGCCCACCTCCTCATAGGCGGTGACGTGGGCGTAAACCCTCCGCTTGGGCGTGATCCCCTCGTCCCGGAGGTACTTGGCCAGAGCCAGCAGGATGCCCACGCTCAGCTTGTCGTCCAGGAAACGGCTCTTGATGTACCCCTTCTCGGTGATGCGGGACCGGGGATCGAAGCAGACGATGTCGCCGGCCGAAATGCCCAGCTTCTTCGTATCGTCGGCATTTTTCACGTCCTCGTCCAGGACCACTTCCATGCAGGAGAACTTGCGGGCCGTATCGCCATAGCTGCCGTTCACGTGGACGGAGGCGTTGTCCAGCTGCAGCGTGCCCTCGTAGACGCCGTTGAACTTGGTGATCACGCGGCAGTTCTCCGTCTCGGTGTTCTCTGCCCGAAGGCCTCCAAGGGGGGAGATGCGCAGACGGCCGTTGCCTTTTATCTCACTGACCATGCCGCCCAGGGTGTCCAGGTGCGCTTCCAACCACAGGGCGTCGTCCTCGTCCGCGCCGCCCAGGTCCGCCACAACGCCGCCCTTGCCCGTGAGCCATGCTTCACAGCCCAGAGCTCTGAATTCCTTCAAACAGGCGTCCGCCGCCTGGGCGGTGTACCCGGAGGGGCTGTCGATGCCGAGCAGCGCCAGGGTCTTTTCCACCGCGAAATCCACGTACTTTTGGTCGATCATAGTTTTTTCCTTTCTGTCTGTTGCTGCTGATATTGTACCAAATGAACGATGCCACGTCCATAACAAAAAGGGAACCCACAACGGAATCCCCTTTACCCTACTGTGCTTCTCTTTTTCGATTCTTTGTTCTCTTCACCAAAGAGAATAAAGAAATATGGCCTACGCCTCGTAATAGTCCCCTCGCCGATAATCATAGAGCACGTTGCGGTAGGTCTTGATATCCTCCAGGACCCGGCCCGCGCCGATGGCCACGCAGGAGGCGGGGTCTTCGGCCACGTAGCAGGGGACGCCGGTCTGCTCGGAGATGAACTTGTCCAGGCCGTAGAGCTGGGCGCTGCCGCCGGTGAGGCAGATGCCGGTTTCGGTGATGTCGCCGCAGAGCTCGGCAGGCGTCTGCTCCAGGGCATCCTTCAGCTCCTCCACGATGGCCCGGAGGGGTTCGGAGAGGGCGTAGGTGATCTCGTTGCTGCCCAGCTGGAGGGCCAGCGGCAGCCCGCCGCCCAGGGAGCGGCCCTTCACGTCCATCAGGATCTCCTCCTTGCGGGGGTAGGCGGACCCGAAGCGGATCTTCAGATCCTCCGCGGCGGTGAGGCCGATGACGATGCCGTGCTGGCGCTTAAAATAGCGGACGATGGCCGCGTCGAACTTGTCGCCGCCCACCTTGATGGAGGTGGCCTTCACCAGCTTGCCCAGGGACGTGACCAGCATGTTGGACGTGCCCGCGCCGATGTCCAGGACCATGGCGCCCTTGGGGGAGAAGATGTCAATGCCCGCGCCGATGGCGGCGGCCATGGGCTCCTCGATGAGATAGGTGTACCGGGCGCCGGCGCCCTCGCTGGCCTCGATGACGGCCCGCTTCTCCACCTCCGTGGCCTGGCTGGGCACGGCGATGACGGCCCGGGGCTTGAAGAAGATGCGGCTGCCCACCACCTCCTGGAAGAAGGCGGCCAGCATGCGCTCCGTGGCGTCCAGATTGGCGATGACCCCGTCCTGCAGGGGGCGGAAGACCAGCTGATCGTCGGGAGCCCGGCCCAGCATCTCCTTGGCCTTTTCGCCCAGGGCGGCCATCTTGCCGGTGCCGCGCTCCACGGCCACCACGGAGGGCTGCCGAAGGACGATGCCCTTGCCCCGCACGTAGATGAGGGAATAGGCGGTGCCCAGATCCACTCCGATGTCGGAGGAGGAGAACAAACCCATAGCGTTTCCTTTCAGGGCGCATAGACCCAGTTTTCGATGATAAAATCATACCATTATCGATAATTTGTGACAATGAAACAAAGTGTTAAAAGAACGTTGCAATCTTCCGTCATCCCCGCTATACTCACAACAGAACCGAAAAGGAGCGAACCATGGAACCCTTTCGCATCAAAAAGGCCGTCTTCCTCACCAGTGTGGGCCAGGGGGGCGGCTACCCCGAGAAGCGGCCGGAGATCGCCCTGGTGGGCCGGAGCAACGTGGGGAAATCCAGCCTCATCAACTGCCTCGCCGGCAACGGAAAGCTGGCTCGCATCAGCGCCGCCCCGGGCAAGACCCGGCTGGTGAACTATTATCTCGTCAACGACAGCTTCTATCTGGTGGATCTGCCGGGATACGGCTTCGCCCAGCGGAGCAAGGGCGAGCGGGAAAGCTGGGGCAAGCTCATGGAGAGCTATCTCACCTCCGGCCGGGTGGACCACCTGTTATTGCTGCTGGACATCCGCCATGAGCCCACGGGCGAGGATCGGCAGATGTTCCAGTTTCTCCTCTACTACGGCATCCCCTTCACCATCGTGGCCACCAAGGCGGACAAGGTGGCCAAATCGAAGCGCCAGCAGGCGGCCAACCAGAACGCCAAGCTGGTGGGCGCGCCGCCCTGGGGCCTCCCCTTCTCCGGCGAGACCGGCGAGGGGCGGGACGCGCTCCTCGGGCGCCTCGGCAGCATCGTTTCGGAAAAGCTGACTTCTGTGAAAGAAATTGAAACGGAGCCCTTGACAGAACCATAACAAGAACGCATACTATGGGTCGAGAACTACCCAGGAGATGGAATTATGGCGTTACGGAAATGCCCCAAGTGTGAACTGAATTATCTCAAGCCCGGCGAGACCATCTGCCACGTGTGCGCCTCCGCCATGAAGCGGCGCAAGACCGCCGCCGTGGAGGAGGAAGAGGTGGTCATGTGCTCCAACTGCGGCGAAGCGCCCGCGGTGAAGGGTCACGACCTGTGCGAGGAGTGCCTGCGGGAGCAGAAGCGGGAGGCCGAGCTGGAGCTCATGGCCGACAAGCTTCGGGCCGACGAGGCGGATATGCCCATCGAAGAGGACGTGGACGACGAAAACGACGACGAGGAATAAGAATGCCCCGTATCTTTGCCATCGGTGATCTGCACCTTTCCCTGTCCGTGGAAAACAAGGCCATGGACGTGTTCGGGCCGGGGTGGGCGAACCACGTTGCCCAGCTCCGGGAGGGCTGGCAGGACACCGTGTGCGAGGAGGATCTGGTGTTGATCCCTGGCGACATCAGCTGGGGGCTCAGGCTGGAGGAAGCCCAGGCGGACCTGGATTTCATCCACGCTCTCAAGGGGACCAAGATCCTGCTTCGGGGAAACCACGACTACTGGTGGACCGGATATACCAAGGTCCAAAGCATCCTGCCCCCCTCCGTACAGGCGGTGCAGAACAACGCCCTCGTCTGGGGCGATGCAATCATCGGCGGGACGCGGGGCTGGAACACCCCCATGAGCGCCGATTTCTCCGAGAGTAAGGATCGGAAGATCTTCGAGCGGGAGAAGCTGCGGCTGAGCCTGTCCCTCGCCGCCATGGACGCCCGGGAAGGGCGGCTGCGGCTGTTCATGCTCCACTACCCGCCCTTCAACGAGAAGGGGGAGGCCACGGAGTTTGCCAATCTCCTGGTGGGGCGTGCCGATCACTGCGTTTACGGGCACCTGCACGGGCGCTCCTGTTTGGGGGGGTTCGAGGGAGCGTATGAAGGAACGGCGTATACCCTGGTCTCGGCGGACCATCTCAAATTCGTGCCCCGGCTGATCGCAGAATTATAATCAGAAAGCGCACATACACTGAGCCTGTGAAGAACAGGCTTTTTGTTTTGCTTTTGGGGCTGCTGCTGGGCTGCGGCAAAGCCGCTGCCGCACCCGAACGGGAACCGCTGCCCACCCCGGGTCAGTGGTACGTGATCCTGGACGCGGGACACGGCGGCTTCGACGCCGGGGCGTCCGGGCCGGACACGGGCGTGAAGGAGAGCGATCTGAATCTGCAGGTGGCCCTGCTGGTCCAGGAAGCTCTGGAGGACGCCGGGGTGCGGGTGCTCATGACCCGGACCGACGCAGGCGCTTTAGGGGACACTAAAAGAGAGGACATGGCCCGGCGGGGGCAGCTCCTTTCGATGGAGGGCGCGGATGCGGCGGTATCCATCCACATGAACAAGTTCACCGACCGGAAGGTCCGGGGGCCTATGGCCTTCTATCAGGCGGGCGCGGAAGCCGGGCAGGCGCTGGCCGCCGCCGTCATAGACAGCCTCACCGATGCCCTGGACCTTTCCCCCCGGCTCCCGAACCCCGGCAACAACTTCGTGACACGGGTGCCTCCCTGCCCCGCCGTGCTGGTGGAGTGCGGGTTTTTGAGCCACCCCCAGGAGGAACTTCTGCTGCAGGAGCCGGAATATCAACGGGCGATAGCGGAAGCTATCGCCCGGGGGGTGCTGTCGTTTTTGGAGGAGAAAGAAAGTGCCGCGGCAGCGCCATGACCCCTTTCGTGCTCTTCTCAAATCATTTCATCAATTTCTGCGCCGTTTTATCCAAGAATGGGCAGAGGGGCAAAGATAGGATCAGCACGGCGGCATCGGCCACGAAGGCGTAAACGTTCATGCCCGCCCGGACCAGGAACGGCTGGGACTTGATGAGGCTGTCAACAAGGGACTTGACGCCTAAAATCCCGATGGCAGTAAACAAGACTGCTGCTATCACCCACAGGCTGTATCGGAGCCATTGAGGCTTCGTTCCCTTGGTGGTCTTGAACGTGAGCCCCAACCCCAGGCCGATGACCACGTTCCCCAGCGCCCACCCAGGCATACCGCGAAGCCCGCTGGTCAGCAGGCAGTAGAGCACCACACCTAAAGCGCCCACAGCGGTGCCGCTCAGGGTGCCGAAGCTGTAGCAGTATACGGCCATGGCCACGTATCCAAGACATAGATAATAGTTCTGGAACACGGGTACCTGTACGCACAGGGCCAGCACCACGAACAGGGCGATGCCGATAGCGGTAGCGGTCAGCTTTTTAAGATTATGATTCATAGCGAACTCCTTCTTTCCCAATATATCAAGACGTTTTAACAGGTTTATCTTCAGTACAGGTCCTTCTTTTCAACGAGCCGAATCACGACAGCTACGGTATAATGTGGGCGCGAACCTTATCGCCTCGTTCTGCGTTTAGTTTTCCGCCAGGGCCGCGTTACGGTAGGCGGGATCGTCGGTGACCTCGCGGATGAGGCGGAGCTTGGGCGGCAGTACCACGGGGGCATGCTCGTCGGAGAGCTCGATCTCGCAGATGGCCCTGTCGGTCCAGAAGGGGAACAGGTCGATCTCGAAGTACTGACCTTGATGGATCAGGCGATAGCGGGTCTTTCGGATGGTGCGCTTGTTGGGGTCCGCGTTCATGAGGCGGTTGAGATACTCCTTTTGGGTGAGCCGACGCTCGATCTCCACCCGCTTCAAATCGTTCACAGGCGTTTTCACGGTCTCGTAGTAGGTATAGTAGCCGTCGGAGCCCTGCTGCCGGACGCGCACCTCCTCCCCGGGATTGGACAGGAGATACGTCTGGCTGATGTCCACCCGGCGGCAGTTGGGCTGGTTCTCCAGCCATTCTACGTCCGGATACTCGATGAGGAATTTGCGCTCTATCTCCAGGGGCACCGGCTCGCCCAGGAAGGAGAGGATCTCCCGCAGCAGATGCTCCAGCTTGCTCTCGAAGGAGGTGCCGTTGGCGATGATCCGCAAATGGGGATGGCCCGTCCAGGCGGCGATGATCCGATCGTCCAGAGCCGCGGCCTGCTCCGGCGTCTCGTACCGGGCGGCGTTGTTGGCCAGGGAGTAGGCTTCGATGGCCCCCTTGGCGGCGGTGACCAGATGGAAGACGGCGTCATATCGATCCCGCAGCTCCGGCACGCTGGTGTTCATCTCCCGGCACAGCTGGGAAAACTCCTCATCGGTCATATACCCCTTGTTGTCCATGGCGCCCCGGTCGCAGACGATCAACACCTTGTCCGCGGGCATGGTCCGGGCGCCCCGCTCGAACAGCCGCTCCTTGGTGAGCTGCAGCTCCATCTGGCAGCGCTGGTAATCCAAATTCGTCCCGCAGCCCCAGGGGGTCAGGCCGCCGCCGATAAGCTCCGTGGCGGTCTCGGGGACGAACAGGACCGTATAGCCCTTTTGGGGCAAATTGTTGGCGATCCAGCTCAGCGCCGTGGTCTTGCCCGCGCAGGGGCCGCCGGTGATGACGATCTTCCGGATGGTCATGGATCTCTTCTCCTCTCTTTTGCAGTGCCTTTTCCCTCCGGCAAAGGCACAACTGCTTCACTCATTCCTTCAGCAGGATTCCGTCATGATGTCCAAAATCTCCCGGTCCGTGTCGCGCATGCCCTCCCGGGCCATGCGGCCTACGGTGCGGATGGTGTTGTCCACGCCCTTCTTGACGATGCCCTCGCCGGAATAAAACTGATTCTTGCCGTGAATGTACATTTCATAGCCCATTAGCCCCGCCTCCACGGCCATGGCGATCTTCCCGGCGCAAGAGGGCTTGGCCCCGTCGCAGACCATGCCGGAAAGGATGGCCAGGGTGTTCACGATGGTGTGGGCGATGACCTCGTATCCATCCCCGTGGAGATAGGCGATGCCCGCCGCCGCCCCGCAGCCCGCGCTGACCGCCCCGCAGAAGGCGGAGAGGCGGCCGATGCTGGTCTTCTGATGGATGGTCACCAGGTTCGACACCACCAACGCCCTGAGCAGCCTTTCCCGGCCCGCTTTCAGGGCTTTGGCATACTCGATGACCGGGAGGCTGGCCGTCATGCCCTGGTTCCCACTGCCGGATACGATGACCACAGGCATCTCGCATCCGCTCATGCGCGCGTCGGACCCCGCCGCCGCCGCGGCCTTGGCCCGGACCCGCACGCCGTCCCCCTGGGCTTCGATCAGGGTCTGCCCGATGCGGGCGCCCCAATCGTGGGTCAGCCCCTCTCGGGAGATGGCGGTATTGTAGGCGATCTGCCGATCCAGCACCACCTCCACGTCGAACAGGTCCACATGATCCGCGAAGTCCACGATCCGCTCCACGGACAGGAGGCCGTACTCCGGCCCGTCGCCGGATTCGGTCTGCTCTGCGCACGGCCCTTCCTGGGCGAAGAGGCAGCGGCCGTTTTTCTCGATGCGGGTGATGTTGGTATGAAAGTCCTCGATGACCACCCGGGCGCTGTCCCCACCGGCCCAGACGGTGACAGCGATATAAAAGACCTTGTCCCCCGGATAGGGGACCACCTCAATGGTATGGCTGTCCCGATAGGCGCGGATGGCGTCCCGGTCCTTTTCAGCCACGTGGGAGATGACTTGCAGCTGTACGTCCGGGTCTCCGGCTACCAGGCCCGCCGCCGCCGCGGCCTCGATGCCCCGCATGTACCCGGTGTTTGGCACCACCACGCTCTTCACGTTCTTGATGATGTTCCCGCTGCATTCCACCCGGCACCTGTCCGGCAGCGCGCCCAGGGCCTGCCGCGCTTTGGCCGCCCCGTAGGCGATGGCGATGGGCTCCGTGCAGCCCGTGGCGGGGATCAGCTCCGCCTCCAGTATGCGAATATACGCGCCGTAGGCGGGATCGGTCCGATCGAACATAGCGCCCTCCTCTCGCTTCACCACATGAAACAGGAGAGGGGTCACCTCTCCTGCACTAAAGATTTGCTTATCCGACTACCTTGAAGCCGATGCTCTCCACAGCCTTTTTGATGGCGTCCAAGGGCAGGTCCTCCTTCAGGACCAGCTCCACGGCCTTGGTCACGTGGTCCGCCTTGCAGCTGGCCACCTGGGGCAGGGCCTCCAGGACCCGCTGGAGCCGGGCGGAGCAGCCGCCGCACTTCATGCCGTCTACGATCAGGTTCAGCGTCTTCATATGTCTTTCCTCCGTTGCTTTTGTGATTCTATTGTACTCTCTCAGGACCGCCCGTGTCAATCCACGCCGTCCACGATGTAGCCGATGGCCTCCACCGCTTGGGTGAGCGCCTCGTCGCTGACCTCGCCCGTCAAGATGACCCTGGCCGTGCCCGCCTCATGGCTGGCCGCAGCCTCCCGAACCCCGGGCACCTTCTCGAGAGCCCCCTTCACGGCGGCCTCGCAGTGCTCGCACATCATGCCGGTGATACGAACGGTCTTCTCGGCGAAGACCGGTTCTGCCACCGTGATGGGCTCCTGGGGCAGCTCCACGGGATGCTTCTTCCGCCGGTCCCTTTTGCCGTCATACATCTTGAACAGGTTCAGCCGCAGGGCGTTGGTGACCACGCAGAAGCTGGAAAGGCTCATGGCTGCCGCGCCGAACATGGGATCCAGCGACACGCCCCGAATGAGGCCCGCCGCGATGGGGATGCCGATGCAGTTATAGAAGAAGGCCCAGAACAGGTTCTCCCGGATATTCATCAGGGTCGCCCGGCTCAGACGGATGGCCGCCGGCACGTCCCTCAGGCTGCTTTTCATGAGCACCACGTCCGCCGCGTCCATAGCCACGTCCGTGCCCGCGCCGATGGCGATGCCCATGTCCGCCCGGGTGAGGGCCGGGGCGTCGTTGATGCCGTCGCCCACCATGGCCACCCGCCCCAGCTCCTTCAGCTCCCGGACCACCTTTTCCTTGCCGTCAGGAAGGACGCCCGCGATGACCTTGTCCACGCCCGCCTGATCGCCGATGGCCTGGGCCGTACGGGCGTTGTCGCCGGTGAGCATGACCACCCGGATGCCCATGTTCTGCAGCTCCTTCACCGCCTGGGCGCTGTCTGCCTTCATCACGTCCGCCACGGCGACGACGCCCAGAAGACAATCGTTTTTCGCGAAGAACAGGGGCGTTTTTCCCTGCTCCGCCAAAGCTTCCGCCGCCTTGCGAACGTCTTCCGGCACAGGGCAGCGACTTGCAATAAAGGCCAGGTTCCCGCCGGACAGGGTCGCCCCGTCCAGCTTGGCGGTGAGGCCGTTGCCGGGCAGCGCTGCAAAGTCGCTGACCTCCGCCGCCGCCAGCCCCAGCTCGTCCCCCTTCTGCAGGACGGCCTTGGCCAGGGGGTGCTCACTCTTCTTCTCCAGCGCGTAGGCCAGGGTCAAAAGCTCAGTTTCCTGAACACCCTCGGCCGGAACGATATCCGTCACCTTGGGCTCGCCGGTGGTGATGGTGCCGGTTTTATCGAGAACCACGATGTCCGTCTTCCCCGTCTGCTCCAGGGATACGGCGTTCTTGAACAGGATGCCGTTCTTGGCGCCCTTGCCGTTGCCCACCATGATGGCCACCGGGGTAGCGAGGCCCATGGCGCAGGGGCAGGAGATGACCAACACGGTGATGGCCCTGCTCAAGGCGAAGCTGAAGGGCCGCCCCAGGGCCAGCCAAATCACGAAGATGACCGCCGCGATGCCGAGGATGGCGGGCACGAACACGCCGGAGACCTTGTCGGCCACCTTGGCGATGGGCGCCTTGGTGGCGGCCGCGTCGCTGACCATGTGGATGATCTGGCTCAAGGTGGTGTCCTCGCCCACCCGGGTGGCCCGGCAGCGCAGGAACCCCGACTGGTTCACCGTGGCGGCGGAGACGCTGTCGCCCTCGCTTTTGTCCACGGGGATGCTTTCGCCCGTGAGAGCCGCCTCGTTCACGGCGCTGTGGCCCTCCAAAATGACGCCGTCCACAGGAATGTTCTCCCCGGGGCGCACCACGAAGATATCGCCCGTCTGGACCTCCTCGATGGGTACCTCCACCTCCTGACCGTCCCGGACCGCCACGGCGGTCTTGGGGGCCAGCTTCATAAGGCTCTTCAGCGCGTCGGTGGTCTTTCCCTTGGACCGAGCCTCCAGCATCTTGCCCACGGTGATGAGGGTCAGGATCATGGCGGCGGACTCAAAGTAAAAGCTGTGCATGAGGGCCATGGTCCTCTCCCCGTCGCCCTTTGCTACGGCGTCGGTCATGAGGAACAGGATCACCACGCTGTAAGCGAAGGAGACGCCGGAACCCATGGCCACCAGGGTGTCCATGTTGGGCGCGCCGTGGCGAAGGCTGGTGAAGCCGCTGACGAAAAACTTCTTGTTGATGAGCAGGATGACGGCGGAAAGGAGCAGCTGCACCAGGCCCATGGCCACATGGTTGCCCTCAAACCAGGCCGGAATGGGCCAGCCCCACATCATATGGCCCATGGAAAAATACATGAGCACCAGCAGAAAGCCCAACGACCACAGGAGCCGCTTCTTCAGGATCGGCGTCTCCCGATCCTTCAGGGCCTCCTCCTCGGCGGCATGGTCTACCTTCTTCGCCGCGCCCTTCTCCCGGCAGCCGTAGCCCGCCGCCTCCACGGCTTTGATGATCTCCTCCGGCTTGGCCGTGCCCTCCACGCCCATGGAGTTGGTCAAAAGGCTCACGGCGCAGGCCGTGACTCCCTCCACCCCGTTCACAGCTTTCTCCACCCGGGCGCTGCAGGCCGCGCAGCTCATGCCCGTCACATCGTATTGCTTCATGTTCGTTCCTCTTTTGATGCTTTCATTTGAGCATACCACGGGTATTTTGCCTCTGTCAACGGGATTTCAGTCTTGACAGAGGCCCCTGCTTCCCCCATACTGCAAAGAAAACGGAAAAAGGATGGAAGGATATGAAGCGTATCGCGGTGATCACCGGGGCGTCCAGCGGCATGGGCCGCCGGTTTGTGGAGACGTGTGGGGAGTTGGGGCCCTTCGACGAGGTATGGGTCATCGCCCGGCGCAGGGAGAAGCTGGAAGAATTGAGGGGGACCGTCCCCTATCCCCTGCGGGTGATGGCCATGGACCTGACGAACCGGCAAAGCTTCGACGCGTACGCCGCCGCTCTGCGGGCGGAGCCGGTGGAGGTCCGATTGCTGGTGAACGCGGCGGGCTTCGGCAAGTTCCGGGCGGTCATGGACACGCCCCTGGACGTGAATTTGAACATGGTAGACTTGAACTGCCAGGCGCTGCAGGCTCTGTGCCAGCTGACGGTGCCCTATATGCCCCGAGGGAGCCATATCTTCAACTTCGCCTCCCAGGCCGCCTATCAACCCATTCCTTACATCGACATCTACGGCGCCAGCAAGGCGTTCGTTCTGAGCTACAGCCGGGCGCTGAACCGAGAGCTGAAGGGCCGGGGCGTCACCGTCACGGCGGTGTGCCCCTTCTGGACCAAGACCGCCTTCTTCGACCGGGCCATCGATCCGGACGAACCGCCGGTGGTGAAGCAATACGACGTGATGTATGACCCCAAGGCCGTGGTAGACCTGGCCTGGCGGGACGCGAAGAAGGGCCGGGATATGAGCAAATACGGCGCGGTGGCGCGCCTCAACGGCCTCTTGTCCAAGCTCCTGCCCCACAGCTTCGTCATGCGCTACTGGATGCGGCAGCAGAAACTGAAATAAGCGGTCCGGCTCTATGGGCGATCCCTTTGGGATCGCTTTTTCTTTTGGATCTGGCGGATCAGGGTGTATATGAGGCCGACGAGCAGGGCCGCCAGGCTGCCCAGGAACAGCAGTCCCGCAAAGGCCGTCGCCCGTCGATCCTCCGGAAGCGGCGGCGTAGGCGTGGGTTTCGCCGGGGCAGGCGTGCCCAGCAGCCGGATCGGCGCCTCCCTATCGCCCACCACCTTGGGCGGCTCCGGTGTCTCGGGCGGCGTAGGAGCGGGAGACGGCGTTGCCGTCGGGCTGACCGTTGGCGTCGGCGTGGGAAGCTGCGTCGGGGTCGGTGTGACCGTCACGACCGGAGTGCGCCTGGGGGTCGGGGTCGGCGATGGTTTTAGCGTTGGCGTGGCCGTCGGCACCGGTGTGGGCGTAGGTATCGGTGAATACGTTGGCGTAGCCGTCGGTGTGGGTGACGGTGAAATCATTGGCGTGGCAGTTGGGGTAGCCGTCGGTATAGGGGTAGGCGTTATCGTAGGCGTGGGAGACGGTGACGCAGTAGCCGTAGGCGTAGGTATCGCAGTCGGTGTGGGAGACGGCGTCACGGTCGGGCTGGGTGACGGCGTCATAGTAGGGGTAGGAGACGGCGTCGCGGTCGGACTCGGCGAAGGAGATGCCGTCGGCGTCGAAGTTGGTGTAAAGGTAGGCGTAGCCGTCGGCACCGGGGTAGGCGTCGCAGTCGGCGTGGGTGTAGGAGACGGCGTCGCGGTGGGACTCGGCGAAGGAGATGCCGTTGGCGTTGAAGTTGCTGTCGGTGTAGGGGTAGCCGTTGGCGTTGAAGTTGGTTTGGGCGTCGGCGTAGCCGTTGGAACCGGTGTGGGCGCCGCTGTCGGCCTTGGCGTTAGCTTGGGCGTTGGCGTAGCCGTCGGCACCGGTGTCGGGCTTGCCGTTGGCTGGAGCGTAGGTACAGCCGTCGGCACCGGCGTGAGGGACGGTGTCGGTGAGGGAATCGGCGTTGCTGTGGCCGTGGGCGACGGCGTCGCCGTTGGTTTTGGAGTTGAAGTCGCCGTGGGTTTTGGCGTGCCGGTCGGCGTTGGAGAAGGGGCAGGCGTAGCGGTCGGAGTATCCGTCGGCGTGGAAGACGGCGCAGGGGTTTGTGTCGGCTTCGGCGTTGGGGTGAATGTTGCGGTCGCGGTCGGCATAGCTGTCGGCCGGGGCGTGGCAGTCGGCGTGGCGCTGGGAGACGCCGTCGGTTTCGGCGCAACAGTCGGAGATGCCGTTGGGGACGGCGTGCGGGTAGGCGACGTTGTGGGCTGTGGCGTGCGGGTTGGCGCAGCGGTCGGCCGCGGCGTTTGAGTCGCCGCAGGGGAAGCGGTCGCGGTCGGCAAAGCCGTGGGCGAAGGGCTTGCGGTGGGCTTTACGGTCGGCGAGGGCGTCGGTCCTGCTGTCGGCGACGGGCTGATCGTTGGTTTTACAGTGGGTGAAGCTGTCGGGCCCGCTGTCGGTGAGGGATCAGTCGTGGGATGCGGCGAGAAAGAGGCCGTGGGATGCGGGGACGTCGTAACAGTGGCCGTTGGATTTGCGGTATGGGTGGGCAAAGCCGTGGGGCCCTGGGTGGGTCCGGCCGTGGGCACGCCGGTAGGAGCCGTCGTGGGCGCTGACGTGGGGAAAAAGGTAGGTTTGGGGGTGGGGGTCGGTGTCGGCGTCGGTGTGGATGTCGGCGTAGGGGTGGGTGTTGGCGTCGGTGTGGGGGTCGGCGTCGGTGTAGGCGTTGGGGTTGGGGTCGGCGTGGGTGTAAGCGTGGGAGTCGGCGTGGGCGTAGGTGTGGGGGTTGGCGTTGGGGTCAGTATCGGCGTCGGCGTAGGGGCAGCGGTCGGCGTGGGTGTGGGTACGGCCACAGGCTGGATGCTGGGCCCCAGGATGATCCGGCCGCGGATGTTGGCGGAGAGAACGCCGGTGACGATCAGGAGTTGATCGTCCGAAAACGAGTCCAGGGAAAGCTGCAGATCCGCAGCGGCCAGCTCAGCCTTGGTGGCCTGGACCCGGACCCGCACCGCCATCAGCCCGTCGTTCAGCTGGCTCAGGGCGGCGGAAACGGTGGTGGCTGTCGCGCCGGAATCGGCCACGGATTCAATCATGGCGTCGGTGATCTCCGGAATATGATAGCCGGCCTGGTTCAGTGTCATGGACACGCCGGACACGGTGACCACCTTGCCCGTTTGGACCGCGTTCATGTCGTTCGGATCGTTGGTGCTGTCCAAAAAGGCAAGGATGCCCCGGGTGCCGTTCTGCAGATAGACGTTCTTTCCGCTGCGAAAGGTGACCACGCCGGTGAAGGCGCTTTCCGCCGTCACAGGACAAAACGGGATCGCTATCAACAGCAACGCCGCCAACAGGACCCCGACACGCTTCATATATGCACCTTGAATACTTTATATTCTGATACGGATACTATACCGCAAATATCATCGTTTTTCAACACTTTCAGACAACAAACCAAGCCTTGTCATCCCCTGCGCCCTGTGATAGGATACGGTATATCCCATTCTCAGGAGGCTCATATGCTCTTTTTCCGGCGGAAACAAAAGAAGGCCCCCGCAGAGGCCTATGATCGTACAGCGCTGGAGCCGGTGATCCGCAGCAGCATCTGCACAGGTGAAAAGGTGGCCGGGTTCCGGGAGAAGGACACGGGCCGGTTCCGGGAGGTGGCTTTAATCCGCACCCCCGCGGATTTGGACGCTTTCAAGCGGAAATACGGCATCGAAGGGGAGATCCCCACGATCTATTGAACTAATCCAGCAAATACGCCATAAACACCGGTATCCGCTGCTCCCAATAGGCCTCGGAGTGCTGGGCGTCGGGGACCACCCGGGCGTCCACGATGGCCCCGGCGCGAGACAGCCGCTGAGCTGTGCGGAACATGCCCTCCAAGACGCTGGTACGGCCGTCGATCTCGGCGGTGCCCATGTCCATATATACCCGAGTCGGGGATTGCAAAGGATGGGCCTTCAGCAGCTCCGCTTCGTGGCCACGGGCCGCCCACAAGCTGGGGGACAGGGCCGCCGCCCGGGAGAAGGTGCCGTTATAGGCTACTGCGGCGTAGAGGGCCATGAGCCCGCCCATGGAGCTGCCGGCGATCAGGGTATGCTCCCGGTCGGGCAGGGTCCGGTATTCCCGGTCGATGCGGGGCTTCAGCTCGTTGACGAACCAGTCCATGGTCTTTTGTCCCCGGGCCTCGAACATCAGCTTCCCCTTCCAAACGATGTCGAAGGGCGTATACTCGTTCATGCGGTTCTCGCCCTCCGGATTGCACTCCACCGCCACCAAAATGAGGGGGCGCTTTGATTTTTCCAGGTACTCTTTCATGCCCCAGCTCTTGCCGTAGGTGGCGTGGCTGTCGTAGAAGACGTTGTGCCCGTCGAACATATACAGCACCGGATACCGCTCGTCGCTTTCCTCATACCCCTTCGGCGTATAGATATACAGCCGCCGGGGCTTCTTCGTGGGCAGGGTGGGTATCTGGATCTTCTCTACACGGATCATGAGCTTAGCTCCCTTCGTCGTTTGTTCCATTGTAATCCCGCCGCGCCTGTCCTGCAAGGGGCGATATGAAAAGCGGAACGGGCATACCCGTCCCCTGCGCTGGCATATATGTGCCTTGTTGCACGCGGAGTTCCCTATTCCAAGGTATCCTCCCTGTAGTTCAGCAGGAATCGGGCGCTCTTCTTCTCGTATAGCCGGGCGGCCAGAGCGTCGGCCACGGGGATGAGGATCCGTTCGTGCTCGCACTGAACAGGGGCGACCCGGTGCATGTCCCCGGTGAGGCTGAAATTGAGACAGGCGCAGTGGTGGCGGCAGCGATCCGCGATGGCGCAGCCCTCGCAGTCGGGCTCCGGGGCCAGGGAGGCGGCGTAGGTGGCCCGCTGCTTCTCCCTGTCGATGCCGGTGGACACGTGGCCCATGCGGTACTCCGGCAGGTACAGGAACTGATTGCAGGGATAGACGGACCCGTCCTCCGCCACGGAGGGCTGGCGCATGCCCAGCTTGCATTCGAGGCAGGGCCGGTCGTTGAGATAGGCGGAGATCTTCACCAGAAAGGGCAGGAACAGCAGCGGACGCTTTTCGTCGAACCGGGCCTCCATCAGCTCCGCCACGTCCTCGTACTGTTCCCGCAGCACGGCCAAAGAAGCGTCGTCCCAGCCCGCGTCAGGCCGGTAGTCGATGACGGAATTGACGCGGGTGAACCCCCGTTCGTAGAGCCAGCGCACCGATTCGGCCATGCCGCCCACGGTATTAGGGGTCACGGTCTGCAGGGCTGCGGCGTTCGGCTGATACTCCAGCAGCAGGTCGATCTTCGGCTCCAGCTGCGCCCGGGTGGGCCGCCCGTCCCGGGTGAGCCGCTGCTCGTCCTGCAAAAGCCCGTCGTGGGAGAGGGCGATCTCCAAATCGTGATCGTTGGCAAACCGCAAAAAAGCTTCGTCCAGAAGGGTGCCGTTGGTGGTCATCTTGAACCGGACGCTGACGCCCCGCTTTTCTGCCTCAGCCTTGGCGTAGCGGCAGATCTTCTCCGCCAGTGCCCGCTCCAGCAGCGGTTCGCCGCCGAAAAGGGAGAACCCGTTGGTTTTGTGACCGTAGGAAAAGACCAGGTCCACCGCCTGTTTGGCCGTGTCCCAGGTCATATGGTTTTTGCAATGGGTCTCGTAGCAGTAGCGGCAGCGCAGATTGCAGTCCGCCGTCAGGTGGAGGGTCAGGTTCATAGGCTTACGCTTCGGGGGTATCGGTGGGCATCAGCAGCACGCCGGTGGTCTGAAGGGGCACCTCCGCTGTGGGCTCCGCCTCGGGAATGCACACGTCCCCGTCCAGCACCAGCTCCTCCTCGGTGGGCTCCGGAATGGCGACCTCGCCGTCCGTGACCAGCACCTCCTCCGGAGGCTCCGTCACCGCGATCTTGCCCAAAAGCATGGGTTCCTCCGTGGGTTCGGCGATAGCCACCTCCCCGTCCAGCACCAACTCTTCGGGTGGCGGTGTCAATATCTCCATCATGCCCATGACCTGGGGCTCAGGCTTCTGACAACCCGCAGCGCCGGCGATGGCCACCAGGGCCAACCCCGTCAGCGCCGCGCTGCGCAGCGGCTTTCTCGGGTAATTGGGCCGATAGTTTGTGAGTTTTTGCTGTTTCATAGGGGCCTCCTTGGATTCCTTTTGCCTATAACACCGGGGAAAAAGGGAAACGGTTGCAGCGGGATCAGGCTTTTTTCAACCCCCGCCAATAGGACCACCTCAGCATCAGCAGGCTCAGGAGCATCATGCAGGCGATAAGAACGTAGGCCGACTTGTATTCGCCGGTGTGATCGGCGATGACGCCCGGCACGGCGGAGAAAAGGATGCCGCCCAGGTTATAGAAGATCTGCAGCCATTTGAGGAGCCTGGGGTACCCCGCCTTATCGGACAGGTCCCCCGCCCAAAGCGGCGGACCCACGTTATAGACCGAAGCGCCGAAGCCCATGAAGCACACGGGCGCGAAGCACCAGAAGAGGCTGACCCCGTTCATTAGCTGGACGGCCGCACAGCCCAGGATGAACAGGACCATGAGCAGGGACGTACACCGCTTGGAGCCGAACCGGTCCGCCAAGCCCCCGGACAGGAACTTGCTGCATACCAGCACCAGGCCCTGGAGGGATACCACCGTGGCCGCCGCCCGGGCGCCGTAGCCGCAGCTTTGGGTCAGGACGGACAGATGCCCCGAGAACGCCTGGCCCGCGCCGCCCACCAGCAGCATCATGAGGGCCAGCATCCACAGCACGGTCTTCGGCAAGGACGCCGGTCCCTCCTTCTCCCGGGCCTTGGGATCGATCGCCCCGCCTTCACCGTAGGGAAGGAGCCCCTTTTCGGCGGGCGTGTCCCGAAGAAGCAGGAAGATGGCAACGGCGCTGATCAGCATGAAGGCCGCCTGCAGCAGAAAGGTGGTGCGCAGAGAGGTCCGGAGCGCCAAAGTTGAGACCAGAGGCGAAAAAGCCATGGCCGCCACGCCGGATCCGGCAGAGCTGACGCCCAAGGCAAATCCCCGATGGGTATGGAACCAGTTGGAAAGCAGCAAAGAAACGGGGTAGATGGCTCCCAGGCCGTAGGCTATGCCGCCCAGGGCCGCCCCGGCGTAGTACACGAAGGCGCTGCCGCCGGGGGATGCCAAGCTCCCCGCGGAATAGACCACCGCCGATGCTGCGCCGATCAGCGACGCCAGGAAGATGCCCCGTCGCAGGGAAAGCTTGCGGTAATAAAACTCCACCAGAAAGGTCACGGCGAAGGAGAAGAGGCAGCGGATGGACAGGATGGCGCTGCCCATGCTGTCGCTGAGGCCCTCCGCCTCAATGAACGGGAGGTACACCGACAGGATGTTGCTGCACAGGCCCATGTTGCACACGAACAGCCACAGCCCGCACAGGCAGACGACCCAGGCGTAATGGCGTTTTATCATCGATCGATACGCTCCTTCCTGTCAGCAATATACCACGCCCGACACCTCCTGTCAAAGGGCGGCGAATCCGGCGTGCAGGTGGAAAAGTGGGCGTTCTTGTTGACGGAGCGACGATGCTTGAGGTAAAATATTTATGTATACGCGATACTGTGACAAAAAAGTTGAAACCGCCGGTTTCCCGGCAAAATGAGGGGTTTATGAAGAAAAGGATCTGGCTGCCGATCATCATCATCTTTCTGCTGGCTTTGGCTGCAGGCGGAGTCTATGTCTTCCTGTACCGGCCGGTAGAGGACGCCTATGCAGCCGCTATGGCCAAGAGCGAGTCCCTGCCTTACGCTGAGGCGCAGGAGGCGCTGTCTGCCGCCGTCCGGGATCTGGACGGCAAGCCTTTTGCCGAGACGCGGATAGCTGAACTGAACGCACGGATGGACCAGCTCCTTCTGGCGGAGGCGGACCGGGCCATAGCCGCGGACGAGCTGTCGTATGCGGCGGATCTTTTGGAGAAGCGGGACCCCGCCCGCGCCCAGACCCTGCGGCAGACCCAGGCGGATCGGGAACACGCGCAAGCCCTCCGAGAAGCCTATGCCGCCGCGAACGCTTTGGAACAGGCGGGTAAGGACGAGGAAGCCATGGCAGCCTTCCTGGCACTGCAGGACTACGATGACGCCCCCCTGCGGGCAGCGATCATCCGGGCACGGATCGATTTCGAAGCGGCAAAGGCTGTTTTCACCGGAGAAAACTTTGACGAGGCCATCGCCGCCCTGACGGCCTTGGGCACGGCAGATGCACAGGCGGCGGCAGCGGAACTGGAGCAGCAGAAGACGGAATGGATCGAATCCCGCCGTCAGCAATACCGGGCTGCCGCTGCAGACCGGCTCAGCGCGGGGGCCTGGCACACCGCTGCCATCGGCACCGCCCCCTGGATCTTGGGGGACGGTCGATACGCTGCGGCACCGGCTCAGGCGGAGAAAGTGTTCTCCGGCCTGGCCAGCGTTTTCTATCTTTCTGAAGGAAAGGTCTATACCGCCGGAGAGACCTTCGGCGCAGAGGAAACCATCTCCTCCCTCACCGATGTTACAAAGGTGGCTCCCGGCCTGGTCCACGCTCTGTTCCTGCAGGGGGACGGCCGCGTGACCGCCGTGGGGAGCTTAGCGCTCGACCGGCTCCCCAAGGAGCCCTGGGAGGGCATGATCGACGTAGCCGCCGGCGCGTGGCACTCGGTGGGGCTTCGATCCGACGGCACCCTGATCGCCTGCGGCACCAACGATCACGGCCAGTGCAACGTAGGGGAATGGACGGATATGATTGCCGTCAGCGCCGGGCTCTGGCACACGGCGGCCCTTCGCAAGGACGGCACCGTGGCCGCCTGCGGCGACAACACCTACGGTCAGTGTAACGTAGAGGAATGGACGGATATCATGGCCATCAGCTGCGGGGCCTGTACCACCGTGGGCCTCAGGCAGGACGGCACTGTGGTGGCCTGCGGCGACGACGGGGCGGGCCAATGCCAGGTGGCCGGTTGGACGGACGTGGCTGCCATCGCGGCGGGCGCCTATCACACCGTCGCCCTGCGGCTGGACGGGACCCTCGTCGCCGTGGGGCTCCTGCCGGCGGACCTTCCGGATGGACCTCTGTTCGATTCCGACTGGACCAGCCCGGAAACGGTCGCTCAGGAAGTTGAGGCGCCTGCTGCTACCATTTACATCCAAGGGGAGGATTCCACCCTGGGCCCCTGGCTCTACATGGATACGAACGGCATCGCGCTCATCTGTCTGGACTACTCCGGGGACCGGGAGCTGTTCCGGGCGGACATGCTGGCCACAAAAAACGCCCTGCCCAGCGGCAGGGTCACCCGGCCGGGCGCCTCCGGCAACTATATTCAAATGCCCGCCGTCATGGCCGACGAGCAGGCCCGTAACGCCCACGCGGTGCTTGCCTTCACCGGCGACTACCTGGGCTGGACCTCCAACCGCAAGGGCGTCATGATCCGCAACGGCGTGCTGTACTATGATCGGCAGGAGACCACCACTCTGGCCATCCTGCCCGACGGAACGCTGACCATTTTCCAGCCATATGAGACAAGCGCGTCCAAGCTCATGGAGCAGGGCGTGCGGGACAGCTTCTCCTTCGGGCCCACGCTGGTGGAGGACGGAAAGAAAACGGACGAATTGATCCGTTTCGTCGCCGGGGGCTACGACCTGTTCACCACCCGGGTGGGGTTCGGTTACTCAGACCCCTACCACTATCTGGCCATCGTCACCCCCCGGGAGCGGTATACGTCCTTGTCCTGGGAACGCCTGGCGGAATACTTCATCAGCTATGGAGCGCGAGTGGCCTACAACCTGGACGGCGGCCACTCCAGCTCCCTGGTGTTCATGGGCCGGGAGCTGTCGTTGGTGTCCACCCGGAGCAACTGGAAATATAACAACATCCGGGGCCTGTCCGACGTGGTCATGTTCCTGGAAATCGATCAATCGATCCTGGACGCACGGGAAGAAGCGAGGCTGAACAGCCTCGAACAGGCAAATGGTGTAAACGGTGAAGAAGGGACTTCTGCCAACGGCCAACCGGCCCAGAATGGCGGCTGATCAATCCTCCGGCAGGAAAGGCGCCACAGCGACGTTTTTGCTGAACATCTCCTGGAAAGCGTCGAAACGGGGATGCTCCCGCCAGCCCCGGTTGGTGCAGGACACGGAAATCAAATCATATTGTGCATCGGGAAACGCCTCCAGCAACGCCTGGAGGCTTTCTTTTGAACAGCAGTCCCGGGTCTGCTGCCCGATCCAGATGCGCTCCAGCTTCTTGCAGTTCAGCAGCGGCGTCAGATCGGTCACGTAGGTGATGCACAGGTTCACGTCCAGCAGCTCCGGCAGTTCGCCCAGGGCCGTGATGTCCCGCAGCGGGGTCATGAACAGCTCCACGTATTTGAGCTTCTTCAAGGAAGCCAAGGGCGTGATGTCCTTCATCCGATTATCCGCCAGAATCAGCAGCTGCAGGTTTTGCAGCGGCTCCAGCCAGGTAAGGTCGTCTATGCCGTTGTGCCCGAGATCCAGGGCGATAAGGTCGGTGCAGTATTGCAGCCCCGAGACCATTTGCGACGTCAGACGGAAGGTCGTATACCCGGACTGCATGGTGGAGAAAGCTACCGCATCGGTACGGCAGGCCCAGCGGCCGAACCGGATCTGCCACACCACCCCCGCCTGGGGATAGCGGCTTCTCAGATCCGCCAGTTCCTCGTTGGAGAGGGAGCAATCGCAAAGATCCAGGTTCCGCAATTTCGGAAAATGGCCTACCTCCGTTGCGAACGCGGCATAGTCGTCGATCCGGGCGCCGTTCAGGTCGATACGCTCCGTAAAGCTGTCGAAAGTCTGCCCGTTCAGCGTCGCCATGCGGCGCAGCGCCGCCGATGGGAACGCAGCCGAAAGGGCGTCGCCCTCCGCTTCGCTCAGGCCCGCGGCCAGCAGATCCGCTTCCTGCAAGCGGGGAAAGCAGGATAGATAGGCCGTAACATCGTCCGCCGCCGCAGTCGCCGACAGGGTCACGCTCTCCCAGGCGCTTTCGGAGGGACCGAAGGCCTCGTCCTCCCACTGCACGTTGACTTCGGGAGCCGAAACTGCCAACAGGGCGATCGCCTCCCGATCGGGCGCCAGGGCCTTTAGGTCCAGTACGGCCAGGTTTGTAAAGACCTCCTGGATTGCTTTCATCTCCGATACGTCCGGCACGCTCGGCGGCGCGAAGGTCGTTACGGTTTCCGCCATCGTGCCACGGTACAGATCCCGGCAGGTGAAGGAAAGATTTGGAAACGCCGCTTCCATGGCTTCCCAGGCCGCGAGCCATCCGGCGATACCCTCCTCCGGAACGGTGCGGTCCAGTGTCAGCGAATGCAGCGCAGGCAGCCGGACCAACGCGTCCTGGATTTGATCCGGGGTTGCGATTTCGCCGGAGATCGTCAGCTCCTCCGTATATGCCGGAACCGGCTGTCCGCCTATCTCCACCGGGGCCAAAGTGGGCTCCGGCGTGGGGACAGGGATCGAGGAGGCCGCCGGCGCCGCGTCGATAGACGGACCCCCGGGAGCGGCCGTGGGTGCAGCGACGGGCTGTGCCGATCCCCGATCACAGGCGATCAGACAAAGAAGGCACAGACACAGGATGGACATGAGGAGACTTTTTTTCATTTTCGGATACCAGGGATAAGGGGGTTAAAGCCCGCGCTTTCGCTCTTTAGCCCAAGGAAAAAAGATTTACTTTACAACAACGATAATAACACGAACAGCCAGTGGGCTGCAATACCCGCGCAGAAGCCGCCGATAGTGTGGGACAGGATGGACTTGCCCACCAGCTCGTTGGCGTGGAGCATATCCATCATGGACACGTGGGTGGAAAGATACCCGCTCCAGCACATGCACATGCCGGTGAACACGGCGATATCGTTGGCGTTCGCCGCCCCTTCCCGCAGAAGCTCCGGCACCATGCCCAGCGAAGCGCCGGCGGACCCCAGGGCCGTAATAGGCACGGACACACACTCCGAGGAGGTGAACCCAAAGAGAGGCTTGAAGAGGAACTGCAACTTGTCGCCCAGCAGCGGCAGCACGCGGATGCCTTCGTACGCCGCGCCGGTATAGGTCCCGTCAGGGGAAGGGCCGTAGGTCAGCATCATGACCACGGTGCAGATGACCAGCACCCCCGGGATGATCCCCAGGCCCAGCTCCACGCCGTTCTTTCCTCCCTCCATGAGGGAGTTAAGGAGCCGCAGCATGAACCCCTGCTTCGGTTTGTTCTCCTCGTCCGTCATCTGGCCCATCTCCCGGGGAGACAGGGCCAGCGTCTCCGTGCCGTACACCTTCTTGGAGAAGCCCAGCAGCATCCGGGTGCTGACCACACTGCCCACCACCGCGCCCAAGTTCCCGCAAAGCACCGCCTTGCCCAGACTCGTCCCCGTCACGGCGGAAAGGCCCGCCATATAGCTGGTGACGATGAGACCCATGCCGAAGGCCGTGCCCAGGTTGGTGAGAGCCGGGATCTGATACGCCTTGAAGTACCGGCGGTACTGCTGCTCCTTGGCCAGGGCCAGGATGGAAGGGTTATCGGAGAAATAGGTAGAAACGACCCCCAGAGCCGCCGCGCCGGGCATGCCGTACAGCGGCTTCATCAGCGGGGAGAGCAGATAGTTGAACAGCTCCAGCACGCCGAACTCCGTCAGCATCTCGGACAGGGCCCCCGCCAAAACGGCGATGGCCATGATGTAAAAGACCGTGTCCATCAGAATACGGTAAGCGGTGTTCATCATGGTGTTGATGGCTTGGCTCATGCCCATGGGCACCATGAACAAGGCCATGAACCCCAGGAAAACCGCCAGGAACAGGGCGCTTTTCACAAGCTTCTTCCCCGTCACCATCTGTTGCTGCCGCAGGGCCTCTCTCTTTTCGTCGAAGGATGCCATGTTCTCTCCTTTGATGCGTTCAGAATAACCGAATGTCCATGGCTTTGGACAGATACTCCAGCACGGCGATGCCTGCCACGCTGTTGCCCCGGTCGTCCAGGGCCGGGCCGAACACGCCGATGCCCATGCGGTCCACCAGCGTTGCCGCGATGCCGCCGCCCACGCCGCTTTTGGCGGGATAGCCCACCTTCACGGCGAACTCTCCGGAGCCGTCATACATGCCGCAGGTGAGCATAAGGGTCCGGATGATCCGGGCATGCTCCGCCGCCATGAGCCGCTCCCCCGTCGCCGGGTCCAGCCCCCGATGAGCCAGGACCAGGGCCAAATGCGCGATGTCCTCCGCCGTAACGTACAGGGAGCACATGCGAAAGTACACGTCCAAATCCTCCGTCACGTCTCCCTCCAGCATCCCGGTGGCCTTCAGGTGATAGGCGAGGGCCCGGTTTTTGTCTCCGGTCTCCCGCTCGGACAAGTACGCCTCGTTGCAAAGGGAAATGGTATCGGAGCCGCAGAGCCGTTTGAAATACCGAAGCAGCCGCTCGAACTTTTCAGATCCGCAGCGGCCCTGAATGGCCCCCACCACGGCGATCGCCCCGGCGTTGATGAAGGGATTGTACGGCTTTTTGTCCGTCTCCAGGCGAATGATGGAGTTGAAGGGGTCCCCGGTGGGCTCCAGGCCTACCCGACCGGAAAAGAGGTATTGTTCCCCCCGATCCTGCAGCGCGAGGGCCAGGGCTACCACCTTGGCGATGCTCTGGACGGTGAAGGGAACCCGGCAGTCTCCGGCGCTCAGACGGCGTCCGTCGACCGTCTGGACGGACACGCCCAAGAGCTCCCTGTCCACATGGCGAAGATAGGGGATATACTGAGCCGTCCTGCCCTGACCGATGAAGGCGCGTCCATAGGCGAGGGCATCCTCCAGCATGGATTGGGTGATATCGTGCATGGGTTACGCGTTATAATACTTGTCGAATTCGGCGGGATGGGGGATCTTTCCCAGCTCCGCGCATTCCTTCCGCTTTTCGGCGATGAAATTCTTCAAAAGGCGTTCCGGGAACACGCCGCCCTTGGTAAGGTAGTCGTGGTCCGCCTCCAGGGCGTCCAGGGCCTGATCCAGCGAAGTGGGCAGATGATGAAGCTTGGCCTTCTCCTCGTCAGAGAGGCTGTACAGGTTCATATCGTAGGGACCCCAGCCGTTCTCGTGGGGGTCGATCCGGTTCTGGATGCCGTCGAGACCGGCCATCAGCAGGGCTGCGTAGCAGAAGTAGGGGTTGCAGGTGGCGTCCGGGTTTCGGATCTCGAACCGGCGGAGCTTGGGCGATTTTGCATAGGCGGGGATGCGGATGACCGCGCTCCGGTTGGAGGTGGCGTAGCCCACGGTCACCGGCGCTTCGAAACCCGGCACCAGGCGCTTAAAGGAGTTGGTGCTGGGGTTGGTGATGGCGCAGAGGGAGGCTATATGCTTGAGAAGGCCGCCCATGAACCAGTGGGCTTCCCGGCTCAGGTGAGCGTAGCCCTCGTCGTCGGAAAACACGGGCTCCCCGTCCTTGAGGAGCAGCATATGCACGTGCATGCCGCTGCCGGCCTCGCCGTAGACGGGCTTGGGCATGAAGGTGGCGGTCTTGCCGTACTTCATGGCGGTGTTGCGGACGATGTACTTCACCAGCATGGTGGCGTCGGCCATCTTGGACATCTCGCCCAGCTTGGGCTCGATCTCGAACTGGCCGGAGGCGCCCACCTCGGGATGGTGATACTTCACGGGGATGCCCGCTTCCTGCATCCTCAGGCACATTTCGCTGCGGCACTCATAGGTGCGGTCCAGGGGTTTGGCCACATGATAGGCCCTCTGATAGGGGACCACGTAGCCCTTGCCGTTGGAAACGCTGTTCCAGTAGCTCTGCTCGGCGTCCAGGCTCATCCGGATGGAACCGGGCTTTACCTCCCAGCTGATCTGATCGAAGAGATAGAACTCGAACTCCGGCAGCACCAGCATGGTATCGGCGATGCCGGTGGAGCGCATATAATTCTCGGCAGCCTGGACGATGTTCCGGGGATACTGATCCAGGGGCCGGTTTTGAGGATAGTCGATGATCATGGCGTTGCCGGTCATGGACAGGGTTTTGATATCACAGAAGGGGTCCACATAGGCCGTGTCCAGGTCGGGGATAAAGACCATGTCGCTCTTCTCCACCACCGCGTAGCCGTAGTTGGAGGCGTCGAAGCCCACACCATCCGTCATCATGTCTTCGCTGAAATTCTCCGCGGGGATGGTCACGTGGCGGAACTGGCCGTGGATGTCCACCATCTTGAAGTCCACCATCTCGATCCCTTCGTCCCGGATCATACGCAGGATGTCCTGCACCGAATTCGCCATGGCTCTTTCTCCTCCTGATTCGTATGCTTTGTTGCTTTCGACCCGCCGGCGCGGGCTGTTTCCCGAATATATCCGTTTTCATTGTAGCACGGCTCCCATAAAGCGCAAGGCTTTTTTCCGATGGACGACGAATATATAAAACGGGGGTCGACGGACCGGAAAGCAAGGCGGATCACCAAGGCAGGACAGGCGCTGCCGCGCTGCTGCAAGGGATTGTTTTTTGAACCGTGACCGGGTATAATGACGTTGTATCATGCTGAAAAGGAGCGTTATGGATGTTTCTGTCCCAATCCTCAAGCTGTGAATGCGCTCTGCCCCTGGATGAGGCCATCGCCCGGCTCGATCTGTTTCAATGTGCCGTAGCCGACTCGGAGCCCCGCATCAATCCGCGTCGCCTTTCCCTTACCCCCGTGACGCGCAGATCCGATACAAGTGCGTCCTGCAGGGGCGCCTTCGGTTCTTTTTCCGTTGTTTTGCAGTTTACCGAGCGTCAGGAAAACGGCAGGCCGATCACCAGGGTGGATCTGACGATGCAGGCAAGCCTTATCCCCTTTCTGTTCATGCTGATAATCCTCATACCGATGGCTGCCGTGGCCTGCCTTTCTGCCCGTGCTTCAGCAGACAAGGCTTTTGGGGCGGTTCTCCTCATGGCGCTGATTGTCATAGTCCCCCCATTCCTCATCGTGGAAGCTGCCCTTCCATCCGCTTTTAGCAAGCTGGAATCGATATTGAAAGATTCTCTTTCGACAGATTGATCCTCCCCCTCCCTTTACCCTCCTCTATCCTCGATCCGGCAAATCTTCTGCGAAGTTGAAAAAGACCCGGCTCCGTCTGTTGACGGGCCGGGCCTTGTTTCGTGTGTTCTTTACATGCCGATGCGCAGGAGCAGCCCTGCCACCAGGAAAGCTGTGCCCACGATCAGCCAGGGCAGGAAAAACCGGTCGCCGCGGCGGCGCTTCTCCTTCTTGGCCTCGGTATATTCGTACAGATCGCGGTACCGCCGCTGGCTGCGCAGCGTGGAGAAGGAATATCCGAAGATGTCGAAGGCGCCGAGATAGGCCGTCAACAGCAGCAGCCCCAGCAGCAGCGTCACCGCCCCGGCCATGGTCAGGGCGTTGTAGTAGCTGATCCGCAGGACGAACCCATCCTTGATCAGGGACAGGAGGGTGATCGTCACGGCCACGCCGGCGGCCACCGCGTATTGCTTCCAGGGATGGCGAAAGATGCGGCTGAACACGCTCACCTTCAGTCCTTCAGCTCCTTCATGTACCGTTCGCACTCCGCGTCGTTGCAGTACACGAAGTGATCCTTCTTCAGCTCCCGCAGGGAGGGCAGATCCCCATGCTCATAATCGTGCGCCTCGGCAGGGTTGTATGTGATGCGCTTGCGCTCACGCTCCGACCGGGGATTAGGCTTGGGGATGGCTGACAGCAGGGACCGGGTGTAGGGATGCATGGGGTTCTTGAACAGCTCGTCGCTGGGCGCCTTTTCCACCACCTTGCCGAAGTACATGACCACGATGGAATCGCAGAAGTACTTGACCACGGACAGATCGTGGGCGATGAAGATGATGGACAGGTTCAGATTCCGCTTCAGGTCGTTCAGAAGGTTGATGATCTGGGCCCGAATGGACACGTCCAGCGCCGAGATGGGCTCGTCGCAGATCAGGAGCTTGGGGTTCATGATGAGGGCGCGGGCGATGCCGATACGCTGCCGCTGGCCGCCGGAGAACTCGTGGGGGTAGCGGGAGGCATGCTCCTCTACCAAACCCACGGTCTGCAGCATCTCCACCACCTTCTTGTGGTTCTCGGCCTTGTTGCGGAAGCCCTGGATCTGCAGGCCCTCCTGGATGATGTCCTCCACGGTCATGCGGGGATCCAAAGAATCGATGGGGTCCTGGAAGATCATCTGGATCTCGTTCATCAGCTTGCGGCTGACGTTTTCATTGTCGAACTTGATCTGCTTGATCTTCTCCTTTTGGACCGCGTGGATCTCCCGCACGCTTTCCTCGATCTCCCGGATCTTCGCATCGATCTCCTGCGCCTTGGCGGGATCGGCCTTGGCTTCCTGCTTCAGCGCCTTGATCTTCTCGTTGGCGTGGATGCGGGACCACTTGATTTCCTTTTTGTTCCAGCGATCGCCCGCACTGATGCGAACGCCCCGATAGTATATAGAGCCGGAGGTGATATCATACAGGCGGATGATGCAGCGGCCCGTGGTGGTCTTGCCGCAGCCGGACTCACCCACGATGCCCAGACATTCGCCTTCCTTCAAATCGAAGGAGATGTTGGACACAGCCTTGAGCTTCTGCCGGTTCACGCCCTTGCCGAAGAAGAAGAACATCTTCAGGTTCCGTACGGACAGCAGAATATTCTTTTTGCGAAGCTCCGGCTTTTGCTTGACCCGGGGGTTGATCTTATACTTATGATTGAAAGCAGTCAGCTCATCCGGCGACTCGATCTGATCGTGGACGTCCTCGTGCTCGTCCGAGATGAATTGAGCGGCGGGGGCTTCCTGCATCACCAGGGTCTCCTCCATCTTTTCCTCGGGGGTAACGTCGTATTGATCCAACGGATTGCTCATTTGGCACCTCCCTCTAAGGAATTACGGATACGCTCGCTGACGATGCGGGGCATTTCCACCTTGGGCGCTTTGGGATCCAGCAGCCAGGTGGCGGCGTAGTGCGTGTCGGACACCTTGAAGAAGGGCGGCTCCTCCCGAAAGTCGATGTTCATGGCATACTTGCTCCGAATGGCGAAAGCGTCGCCCTGGGGCGGGTAGATCATGTTGGGCGGCGTGCCGGGGATGGCTTCCAGCTTCTCCTTGCTGTCTACGTCCGGGATGCTGGAGAGCAGGGCCCAGGTGTAGGGATGGCGAGGATCGTAGAAGATTTCGTCGGCAGTGCCGTATTCCACGATCTTGCCGGCGTACATGACCGCCACCCGGTCCGCCATGTTGGCCACCACGCCCAAATCGTGGGTGATGAAGATGCAGGACAGATTCCGCTCGGCCTTGATCTTGTTGATGAGCTCCAGGATCTGGGCCTGAATGGTCACGTCCAACGCCGTGGTGGGCTCGTCGCAGATCAAAATCTCCGGAGAAGCCGTCAGGGCGATGGCGATGACGATACGCTGGCGCATACCGCCGGAGAACTCGAAGGGGTACTGATTGAATCGGCGCTCCGGTTCGGAGATGCCTACCTCCTTCATGATCTCCAGGGCCCGGCGCTTGGCCTCAGCCTTGGTGATGGAGAGCTTGTTCTCAAACTCCACGTCCAGCTGCGCCAGCTCCTGCTTCAGGGCCGCCTTCTCCTCGCCGGAGGCGGCAGCCAGCCGCTGCTTGAGCTCCGCCCGCTTCGCCTTATACTCGCCGGTGACCTGAGCCTTGTACTCCGCCACCTGCTTTTTGGCTTTCTTCTCGGTTTCCGTGAGGACGGCCTTCAGCTCCTTGGCCTTCCCCATGTACTCCTCCCGGGTCCGCTTCTCGAAGGCCTTGAACTCCGCCTTCTTCTGCTTGATGAGCGCCTTGTTGGCAGCTCTCTGCTCCGGGGTCAACCCCTCCTTGACCTTGGTTTCGGCGATGAACGCATCTATCTTCTTCTGCTCGGTGGAGATGGCGATGTTCATCTTGGCCAGGGTGTTCTTGTACCGGATCAGATCGTCGCTGATAATGTCGTTGTACATGAGCTTGAGCTTATCGGCGTTGAGGAGCATGGCCTCGGTGATCTGCTTGCCGATCTTCACGATGGGGTTCAGGGAGGACAGGGGGTCCTGGAAGATCATGCCGATCTTGTGGCCCCGGATCTTGTAGAATTCGTCCTCGGATACCTCCAGCAGGTTCTCACCGCGGTAGATGATGTTGCCGTCGGCGATGATGGCGTTGTTGGCCAAGATGCCCATGATGGTCTTGGAGGTGACGGACTTGCCGGAGCCCGACTCGCCCACGATGCACAGGGTCTCGCCCTGATAGAGGTCGAAGGACACATTGCGCACCGCCTTGAGGATGCCGTTATCCGTCTTGAAGTTGATGACAAGATTGTTGACGGACAATACTTTTTCTCTCTGGTCTGCCATCTTAGTCACTTCCTTTCAGGGACGGGTTGATCGCATCCCGCAGGCCGTTGCCGAACAGGTTGAAGGAGATCTCCATCAGCGCCAGGACTACGGCGGGGAAGATGACCAGGTTCGGGTAGATCCCCAGATACTGCTGGTTGGAAGCCATCATGACGCCGAAGGACTGGACGCCCTGGAGGCCCAGGTTCAGGTACGCCAACGTGGCTTCGGAGAAGATGACGCTGGTGATCATGAACACGCTGGCCGTGATGATGGTGCCCATGGAGTTGGGCAGGATGTGCTTGAAGATCAGCCGCTTGTCCGTAGCGCCCAGGGTCCGGGACGCCAGCACGTATTCACGACCTTTGAACCGGTAGAACTGGGTCCTGGTCCGGTGGGCCGTGCCCATCCATCCCGTCATGCACAGAGCCAGGAAGAAGGTGAAGATGTTGTTGCCCAAATGGAGGATGCACAGCGTCATCACCACGATCCAGGGTACGCCGCCCAGGATCTCACAGAAACGCTCCATGAACAGGTCCACGTTGCCGCCGAAATAGCCGGAGACAGCGCCCCAAACGAGGCCGAACAGGAAGCAGAACGCCGCCGTGCACACGCCCAGGATCAACGACGTCCTAAGGCCCGCGAAGGCCCGCTTGAACAGATCGAAGCCGGAGGCGTCGGTGCCCAGGATGAAGGAGGGCATCTTGTCATACCCCATCTTCCGGTAATTCCATCCCCGGGCAGTGATGCTCGAAAGCTTCTTGGTGACCTTCAGCACCGTTTGGCTCTCCACGAAATCCACGGGGCAATCGTCCGTCAGCCGCACGAAGGATTCGGGACCCACGGTGTAGTCGTAGGTGCACCAGCCCTTGTCGATCCAGTTGTTCAGTTCCGTGGCGGAATAGGTGACCAGATCCGCATCGCCGTAAACCAGCATATAGGTGTCGATGACGTAGTTGCAGTAGAAGATCTCTGAATTATGGATACCCTTGCGGCCGGAGCAGGACCAGTAGCCCTGGCTGTTCTTATCCGCATTGTTGATCATGAGGGTGGCGTTTTCGAAGGAGACCTCCTCCAGGACCTCCTTGTTCTTGGCCCGCTCGCCGCCGGACAGCTTCACGCTCTCGAGCAGGATGTAGCGGATGGCGTCCGCCGTGGAGCGCACCTCAAACACGATTTGGCCCGTGGCGGAGCTCATACCCTTGTCCTTCATGGCTTGGCTGATGTTGAAGGAAAGGGGACTGTAATCCCGGGAGAAATCCCGGATCAAGATCCGATCCTCAGGCCGATCGCCCATCTTCAGGTAGACGCAGTACTCACCCAGCTTGGAGTCGCTGACGCCCTCCTCGTTTCCAAAGATCACGTCCAGCATGTAAGCGCCCTTGTCCGTGAAGTCTATAGACTTGGAGGACAGGAACACGTCCTTATCGTTCACCGCCGCGTCCGTAGCCAGCACGATGACGCCCCCGGTGCCGTACTGGCTGGCGGAGTCGATGAGTTCCGGCTGGGGATCCACCGTAAGGGAGACCAGGGATTGCTTGATGGCCGCCACGGAATACTTGTCCGACAAAGCCGGGACCTGGTTGACGGCGTCATACACCACGTGGGTCTTCTCCCGGGTGCCGTCCCAAAAACCGGTGCCGGCTTTGAAGAGCTTGGGCGCCAGGAACTTCTCCGGCGTGCGCACGTTGTCGATGTTGTGGGGAGAGAGCCAGGGGACCAGGATGGTCAGAACGATAAGGATGGCCAAAATGATGGCGGCCGCCACGGAGGATTTGTTCTTGCAGAACCGCCGGAACGCGTCCTTCATGAAGGTGGTGGGCTTGGTCTCCAGCTTTTTGTCCATGATGCGAACGTTCTGCTGGACCAGCACGAAATCATCGGGCTTGAACTCAATATGTCTCTGTTCCATTACTTCTTCGCCCCCATTCTGATACGCGGGTCAATGAACCCGTAGCTCAGATCCAGCACCACGCCGGCCAGCAGACTGATGGTGGTGAAGATCGCCATGTCCACAAACAGGATATCGTAATCTTTATAATTCAGGGACAGTACGAAGAGCTTGCCGATGCCCGGGATGCCGTAGAGGGATTCCAGGATCATGGAACCGCCGAGGATCCCGATGAACTCCGCCAGGATGGAGGGGAAGATGGGCACCATGGCGTTTTTCATGGCATGGCGGACGATGGCCTGACGCCGGGTCAGGCCCTTGGTGCGGGCCAGCAGCAGATAATCGCTCTCCATGACCTCGCACAGCTCCGCACGGACGAAACGGCAGTAACCGCAGATGGAACCGAAGGAAAGGCAGAACACCGGGATGATGTAGCCCTTCACCTTGGCGGACGTCATAGCCGTGTCCGGCGGCCAGGTGGACGGCAGCCAGCCCAGCCTATAGCTGAATATGCGCAGCACGAAGGATATCAATACGAAACTCGGGATCGAAATGAAGATCATGACCAGGGTGGAGATGGTATGATCGGTGACGGTGTTTTTCTTTAACGCCGCCCAAATGCCCAGCAGTATGCCCAACGGCACCGACACGATGACCGAGAGAATGTTCAAACGAATGGAATAGCCGATGCGGGACATGATGATGACCGAAGCGGCCACGTTAGGCTGAAACGATTTGCTGTAGCCCCAGTCCCAATGGAAGACCACGTTCTTGAGCCAGTTGGCATACTGCTCCAGAACCGGTACCTGATAATAGTAATAGGCGCGCCCTTTCTCCGTGGGCGATTTGTACAGGAGCGTGCCGTATTGGGGCATCTCCTTTTCGAATCGATTGACATATCCAAGATGTAACTGCTTGTCGAAATAAGCGATCTGTTGCTGATCTCCGCCGATGGGGCGCTCAAAAGGCAGCAGTTTCACCAGGATGAATGTCAATGACAAAATGATAAAGGTGGTGAGGAACGCGAGTCCGATCCTCTTAAGGACATATTTCCCCATTCTAAACCCCCCAGAGTCTTTTGTTCAACTGACGGGCGATGGGACAATATGCCCCATCGCCCGTGCATTCATCAAGGTGTGTTCACTTATTGAGCAGCAGGAACTTCGAAATGATCCTCCTGGACGGAGTAGTAGAGACCGCTGCTCTCTGCGCCGTCGAAGACCTGATCATAGTAGAAGTCGAAGCCGGTGAGACCGGAGGGGTTCTCGGAGGTGCCGCTGCCGGTGGCGTAATCCGCAGCCAGCTCAGCAGGCACGGTGAAGGTCACGACCACGACGCCGCCGTCCTTGTTCTCCACGGTGAACTCCACAGACTTTTCATCATAGTTGCCGTCGCCCAGCTTGTAGCGCTCGTAGTTGCAGCAAACCACGTCGGTGGGCGTGATGGTGGTGATGTCAGCCAAAGTGGGCACGATCTCCATGGAACCGGTGTAGGAGCCGTCCTCGTTCTTCACGATCTTGGTGTAGTTGAACGTAGCGATGGGCTTGTTCTGGCCCTTGCCGACGATGCCCTTGGAGTTGACCGCATTGTACAGCGCGTCGAAGGACCACCGCATGTTCTTATACACGATGGGATACACTTCGGGATCGTTGGTGTCCACGCCCCAGTTCAGCGTGAAGCTGTTGGAGATGTTCTGATCGGAGGACAGCACGGACACGAAGCCGATGGGATCCAGGCTGTTGCCGGAGATGGAGCCGAAGCCGATATCGAACTGGCCGACCATCATCTTGTTGTAGTACACATCGCTCCAGGCATTGCCTACCCAGAAATCGACGGACAGCTGATAGACGCCGCCGCAGACGCTCTCATCGTTGAAGGCGGTCTCCAGCAGGTTCTTGATCTCGTTGTGGTAGTTCTCCTCGTGAGTGGGATACATCCAGGCGATCTCAATGTGGATCACGGTGGGGGCATCCTTGGTGCCGGGGGTGTAGGCGCCGTCAGCTTCCAGCTCGGTGAGAGCCATGCGGAAGTAGTCGCGGGCCAGCTCCAGGCTGTAGCCGTAGCCGTCGGTATCCTCCAGCAGCGTCTCGACCGCCTTCTTGTGGGCGGCGGTGACGGCGTAGGAAAGACCGTTCTCAGGATCGGACATGTAGTTGGAAGCGAGATAATCCACGGAGGGGATGGAACCACGCGCGTTGGCGAAGGTCAACCGATCGATGGAATAGCTCAGAGCCTGGACGAAGTGGTGGTTGCCCAGAGCAGGCTTGATCTCCCAGTAGGAATCCTTGGGCGTCTGGGTGACAACGCCGTTCTCACCGAACAGGTATTCCCAGGTCTCGGCGTTGGTGGCGTTGACGTTCAGCTTGAAGTTGGAGTTACCGGTGGTGGAACGGGTCCGAGGATCGTTCCGATACTCGTTCAGGTACTCCTGGGGAATGCCGGAAGCATCGAAGTGACCGGCCAGGAACTCGTTCAGCACCGCGGAGGTGTCCTCACGGGAAGCGGTGAAGATCTTGTCATGGATGCCCTCGATGGCATACTTGGTGTCGGCATAGACGTAGTTGGGGTTCTTCTTGTAGACGATCTGCTGATCCTGATCGTAGCGCTCCAGATAGTAGGCGCCCAGGGACAGCGCGTTGTCCACGGGAGTTTCGGTCTTGTCGGTGTTGTAGCCGAAGATGTTCTGGACGGTGACCAGATCGATGAAGTCCTGGGGCAAGGGCATGTACAGGCTGGAAGAGATGTAGTACATGCAGTAGAACTGGGTCTGCTCCTCAACGAAGGTGACTTCGAAGTAGTTCTTGCCATCCTCCTCATAGGCCTTGAGACCCACGTTGGCCCACAGCTCGTCGTTGGGGCCTTCCGCGGTGCCCTGGTAATACTCCTTGGCACCCTTGATGGCACCGGACTTGGTGTTGGCCTGCTCGGAGCCGCGGTACAAGGCGTTGGCCTGGGTCAGCAGCATCTTGAAGGGAGTCAGATAGTCCTCCAGAGCAACCTCACGGTCGTTGAAGGCCTTGCGGCTCTCCAGCTCGGAACCGGTGACATACTTGAGGCCGTCAGCAGCACCCGTGCGGACTTCGAACCGCCAGGTGGTGGCCATGCCATCGCCATCCTCATCGTTGACCGCAACGGGCTTTTCCTTGGCCAGCTCGGGCACCCAGTCGTAGCCGTCCTTGGTCTCGTTCATGAAGTTGGTGTAGAAGCTGGCGGCCTGATAGCCGAACAGGTCGCCCACCACAGCACCCTGGTCGTTGTAGTAGTTCAACGTGCCGGGATCCTCAGATTCAGAGATGTGATAGTAGCGCTTCCAGGCTTCGTTGGTCTCGTACTCGAGATCGGCGGTGATGGCGCCCTCGGCCAGGATGCCGAAGCCGTAACCGACGATGTAGTTCTCGGTGCCCAGCGTTACACGGGGGTTGTACATGACGTAGCCGCCGTTCTCAAACAGGGAGATACCAGTGATGCCGGTGGTGACGGCGAACCGCTCCAGGATGCCCAGAACGTTGGTGCGCTCGGCGTTGGAGTCCTTCTTGTAGGTGTAGAGGCCGTCAGCCAGGGGGATAGCTTCCGCAATGGCCTTGAAGCCGGCTTCATAAGCCGCACGAACCTCCGCCAGGGTGGCGGCTTCGTCGATGGCCTTGTCGGCGTCCTCGCGGGCCGCCTTCACGGCTGCGTAGGTGGCGTCCTCGAGCTGATCCTCGATGGCGGCGATGACCACATCCAGATCGTTCTTGACGTACGCTTTGTAGTCGTCACGATCCATGTAGGCGCCGTCCCAGGGAGCCATGGGCTCTTCGGTGGCCTTGGGCTCTTCCGTGGCCTTGGGAGCTTCTTCCTTCTTGGGCTCTTCAGCCTTGGGAGCGTCAGCAGCCTTGGGCTCTTCCGTCTTGGGCGCTTCCGTTGCGGGCTGAGCGCAGGCGACAGCCATACCGAGGACCATGACCAGAGCCAGCAGGATTGCTATTGTCTTTTTCATCATTTTTCCTCCTGTTTTTATTTTTCTCCAATTGAGAAATTGAGTTCTTACAGTCTGTGGGGAACGACGACTCTTCATCCGGCCGCGCTTTCATCCGGCGAATGAGACGAAAGTATGACCTTTATATGAATTGATTGTAATTATACCATCGGCTCGGGCGCTTGTCAAACCGTTCCCATCGGAAATCCTGCATCCTTTTCCATTTTTTGAAGCATTTTCCGGCTTATTTTTTGTTATTATGCAGCATTTTCCCGTTTTATGCAGGAATTCCCGTTCCCCGGATGCAGGTTGACGGCGGACCCTTTTGGTGATAGCATGGCCATAAAGAGAAACGGGAAGGGTGGACACCATGTGGAAGCGATTCAGAAATCTAAAGATCAGGACCCTTTTCATACATATACTCGTCACCGCCGCTTATCCCGTCGCCAAGGCCGTTACCGCCGAGCAGCATAAGCTGACCGTCTTCTGCGACGTTCTCACCATCGTGGCGGGGATCCTCCTTATCGCCGGCGTGGTGTACGGTCTTGCTCTGCACGGAGATTTCGATATCGCCGGCTATACTTTCCGGCGGGGTTTTCGCAGCGGGCAAAAACAGACCTACGACGCCTATCGTAAAAACATGCAGGAAAAAAGAGAGGACGCTTTCAACTATCCTCTCTTTGTCGGTTTGCTGTATATCGCTCTCTCGGCGTTTATCGCCTACGTGCTGCTTTAATTCTTCTGGGCAGCGCGCATCTTCTCCAACTCGGCGATCTTCTCCTCATACTGAGCAAATTCCTTCGTCGTGGCGTACACAAAGTGCCCGGGACGGATCTCTTTCATCGTACGCTTTTCGCCGGACTGGTCCAGTTTGGAGGGATCGTAGACGATGGCGCGCCTGGTCCGCTCCACCACGGGATCGGGCATGGGCACGGCGGAGAGCAGGGAGATGGTGTAGGGATGCAGCGGATACTCGAACAGGGTCTCGGAATCCGCGATCTCCACGATCTCCCCCAGGTGGATGACGGCGATCCTGTCCGCGATGAACCGGACCACGGACAGATCGTGGGCGATGAACAGATAGGTCAGGTTCTTCTCGGCCTTGAGCTTGTTCATCAGGTTCAGCACCTGAGCCCGGATGGACACGTCCAGGGCGGAGATGGGCTCGTCGGCCACGATGAACTTGGGGTCCATGATCATGGCCCGGGCGATGCCGACCCGCTGGCGCTGGCCGCCGGAAAACTCGTGGGGATACCGGGATTTGTGTTCGGGCAGCAGACCCACGTCCTGGAGCGCCTTGTCCACCTTGGCGATCCTCTCCTCCTCATCCCGATAGAGATGGAAGTTGTAGAGGCCCTCGGACACGCAGTACTCGATGGTGGCCCGCTCGTTCAGAGAGGCGGCGGGGTCCTGGAAGATCATCTGGATATTGCGGACCACGTTGCGGTCCTCCTCCCGGCTGATCTTGCCGGAGATGCGCTTGCCCTCGAACTCGATTTCGCCTGCGCTGCAGGGATTGATCCGGAGGATGGCGCGGCCGAGCGTGGTCTTGCCGGAGCCGGACTCGCCCACCAGGGCGAAGGTCTCGCCCTTGTAGATGTCGAAGTTGGCGTCCTTCACGGCCACGAACTTCTTTTTGCCGGAACCGAAGGCGATGTCCACATGCTTGATGGAGAGGATGACCTCCCGGTCAGTGTTATTACTCGACATGGAACGACCCTCCCTTATCCGTCATCTTCTTGATCTTCTCATGCAGGTTCTGAATGGCTTCCGGCTTTTCCAGCTTAGGCGCCCGGGGATCCAACAGCCAGGTCTTGGCGAAATGGGTATCGCTGACCTGGAAGAAGGGCGGCTCCTCCACGAAGTCGATCTTCAGGGCATGCTTGTTCCGGGGGGCGAAGGCGTCGCCCTTGATCTTGTTGTACAGGGACGGCGGCGTGCCCGTGATGTAGGCCAGCTCCTCGCCCTTGACGCCCAGCTGAGGCAGACTGGACAGCAGCGCCCAGGTGTAGGGATGGCAGGGCTCGAAGAAGATCTCCTCCACCGTGCCGTACTCGATGATCTGACCGCCGTACATGACGCCCACCCGGTCGGCCACGTTGGCGACCACGCCGAGATCGTGGGTGATGTAGACCGTGGTGAAGCCCAGCTCCTGCTGGAGGTCGCGAATGAGGCGGATGATCTGCGCTTGGATGGTCACGTCCAGAGCCGTGGTGGGCTCGTCGCAGATCAGGATCTCCGGGTGGCAGGACAAGGCGATGGCGATGACGATACGCTGCCGCATGCCGCCGGAGTACTGGAACGGATACTCGTCAAAACGTCCCGCGGCGTTGCCGATGCCCACACGCTCCATGATCTCGATGGCCTGCTTCTTGGCCTCCGCCTTGGAGACGCCCTGATGCTTTTCGATGACCTCAGTGATCTGAGAGCCGATGGTCCGGATGGGGTTCAAAGAGGTCATGGGGTCCTGGAAGATCGTGGAGATCTTGGCGCCCCGGATACCTTCCCAGTCCTTATCGGACTTGAGTTTGGTCAAATCCTTCCCATGGAACATGACGGAGCCGTTGGAGATGGTGCCGTTGGACTCCAGCATGCCGGTGAAGGTCTTGGTGAACACAGATTTTCCGGAGCCGCTCTCACCCACGATGGCGAAAGTCTCACCCTCGTAGAGGTCCAGCGATACGTTCCGGATGGCGGTCAGGTAGTTGTCCCTGACCCGGAATTTCACTTCGACGTCCTTAGCGGACAGGATGATGTTGCGATTCTCTTCCATGTTCGTGCCCCCTTACATATGCGTCCGCGGATCGGCGGCGTCGGCCAGCTTCTGACCCACGATGTACAGGCTGATGGAGATGATGGCCAGCACGCCCACGGGGATCCAGAACAGGTGCGGGTAGCCCTTCATGTACGAGGTGTACAGGCTGATGGACTGACCCAGGGAGGCGTTGGTGGTGCCGAGGCCCAGGCCCAGGTAGGAAAGGAACACCTCGTAGGAGATCAGGCTCGGGATCATGCGGGAGATATACGTCATGATGACGGAGATCAGATAGGGCAGGATGTTCTTCACGATCATGGTGCCGGTCCGGGTGCCCAGGCACTTGGAAGCCATGTTGTACTCCCGGTCCCGGATGATCATGACCTGGGTGCGGATGAAGTAGGCGACTATGATCCACTCCGTACACGTCATTGTAATGATCAGGGATTTCATGCCCGCGCCCAGCACGTAGCACAGGATCATGGCCAGCAGCAGGAACGGGATGTTGGCGACGATGTTGTAGACCTCGATCATCCACTTGTCCATCTTTTTGGAGAAGCCCCACAGAGCGCCCACGGGGACGCCGATGAGCATGTTGATGGCCACGCTGACGAAGGAGATGATGATGGAGTTCCGGGCGCCGGCCCACACCGCGTCAAAGACCTCGTTGCCCACGTGGTCCGTACCGAAGATATGCTCAGCGCTGGGCTTGAGGAACTTCATGTCCGCGTTGTTGATGTTGGGGGCGATGATGGGGCTGTAGCCGGAACGCATGGGCTGCACGATGGCAAAGACCAGGATAAACAGCAGCAGAACGGCCACGGCCACGGTGAACTTGTTCCTGAAGAAGGTCCTGAACACGGACTTCCAGTAGGAATACCGGGGAGCGGCGATATGCTCCGACTCCATCTCGTCGAACTCAGCGAAGGTAAAGAGATCGTTCAGGTTTTTGTTTTCGTTTTCCATATCTTAGGACCTCCCTGCTTTCTCGCTGAGCGAAATACGAGGATCGACCTTGGTGATCAGGATATCGCCTGCCAGCACGCTCAGCACGGATACCGTGGAGAACATGAAGGCCAGAGCGATGATCATCACGTTGTTATACTGGTTGATGGCGTTGGGCAGCATCTTGCCCATGCCACCTACGGAGTAGATGGACTCGGTGATGATGGCGCCGGTGATGCAGCCCGCCAGGGACGCCGGGATGCCGTGGACGATGGGGATGATGGCGTTCTTAAAGATGTGGCCCCGGAAGATCTCGCCCTGGTTCAGGCCCTTGGCCTTGGCGAACTTCACATAGTCGGAGTTCATCTGGTCCACCACGTAGCGGCGGGTCCAGAGCATGAGGCCGGCGATGGAGGGCAGGGACAGGGAGATCACAGGCAGGATCCAGGATCTGAGGTCCCCGGGTCCGTAGGTGGTGAACACGGACGGCAGATCGAATGCGCTGGTCATCAAATACCGGAACAGGTAGATATAGGCCAGGGACGGCACGGCGATGATGAAGATAATGTACACCATGCCGATCTTATCCGCCAGCTTATCCTTCCGGCGGGCCATGAGCAGACCTGCGGGCAGGCCGATGCCATAGGCAAAGAGCATAGCGAAGATGCCCATGATGAAGGAGGTGCCGATCATGGAGGGCTGGTTCTTCTTGGTCTCGTAGGTGGCGTAGTGGTCCACGAACTTCTTCTTGTCCATGCGGTCCAGCTTTTCCTTATAGGTCAGAGTGCCGAAGATGATGCCGGACTCGCCCTCATAGCCTGTTTCATAGGTGACGGGGCGCTTGACCTCCGTGCCCTGGGACTGGAACAGGACCCGGATGACCTCCAGACCCTGGTAGGTGGGATAGGAGGTGCCGAAGTTCAGCTTGATGATGTTCTGATGGATCCAGGGGAAGTTGCTGTCGGTATACAGCAGATATTTGTGGGTGGTACCGCTGCCGATCAGGGCGACGCCGCCGGAGGGCGTCCGGCCGAAGGACAGGCCCCGCTTCAGATCCGGATTGTTCTCGTCCTGCACGGACCATGGCGTGTCTATCTTGATGAGCTGGCTGAGCCAGATGGCCATCCGCTTGATCACGGGCACGTCCTTGTAGGCGTAGTAGCGGCCGTTGCCCAGATAGGTCTCCACGGTGTAGCCCTTGGAGGCGTAGAGCGCGGCAAAGTCCTTGCTTTCCTGAGAATCGGGCTTCACGGCCTCGTTGATCTCAGGGCTGGCCGCTTCATAGAGGGTGAGGGCATAGTCATTGATCCGCACATAATCGAGATAGCCCAGCTTCTGCCAGGTGGAATACACGTATTCCGTCTTATCGTCGGATTTGCTGCTCAGCTTGCGGTAGGTGCTGTCCTCAAAAAAGATGTTTTCACGAGGCACCAGCGTGTACACCATGGTGAACACGATGAGCATGATGATGAGAATGGAGATAAGCGACCGCAGCAGCCGCTTCCAGAAATACCCTTTCGACATAGGCAGGTACCGTCCTCTTGTTTTAATAAGAGGGAGCCAGAGAAAGATTTCCGTCTGGCTCCCTCCAGGGTTCAGTTAGTTTACAGGGGCCTTGGGGCCTAGATCAGAACAAGCTGTTCTTACTCACCGGCCAGCCAGGCTTCCTTGGCAGCATAGTAGTCCGCAGCGAGCACGGGCTCGTCGAGGAGCTGCATGTACTTGAAGTAGGGCACCTGGTTGTAGGCAGCCTGGCCATAGAGACCGTAGGCGGCGGAGAAGGGCTTCACCTTGCTGATCGTGGGGGAAGCGCCGCGGGTGCTGTAGGGACGGAGGATGCCGCCGGTCAGCAGCATGGCCTCGGCCTGGGCAAAGAGCTCGATACGCTCGTCGCCGGTGGCCACGATGGCCTTGTCGACGACAGCCTGGATCTCCTCGAGACCGAGGGCCTTCAGAACGGCCTTCTGCTCGTCGTCCTGACCCTGGCTCTCGTAGTTGATGCCGGAGTAGTTGAGCATGTCGCCGTCATGGATGTCGAAGCAGTGGATGTAGGTCAGAGGATCGCCGTAGTCGGGACCCCAGCCGGCGCCGAACACCAGGTCGATGGAGTTGGACACACCGTCGGGCTGGTTGTAGAACGCGGAGTAGTACACGGAGCTGTTGCCCTCGAGGAACTGCAGGTCGATCTTCACATACTCGCCGATGGCGTCCTCGATGGACTTCTGCATGGCCAGCTGCATGTTCTTCTGATTCTCAGAGGCGGCGTACACGGGGACGTCCAGATGGACGGGCCACTCGGAGATGGTGTCGCCCAGCTCTTCCTTGGCCTTGGCGGCGAAGACCTTGGCCAGCTCGGGGTTGTACCAGGCATCCTGGCCGTCGTTCAGGTTGATGCCCTTGTACTCGGGGACCAGCTCCTCAGCGTACTTGGTCACGATGGAACCGATGGAACGGCCGTCGGAGGTGGTTGCGAAGGTGTAAGGCACCAGGGTATTGCGGATGACGTCGTCAGCCAGCTCCTCACCCATGGTCACAGCCTCAACGGCGTGAGCAGAGTAAGCGGCGTAGACGGCGCGACGGAAGTTGGCGTTCAGAATGGCGGCCTTGGTGTCAGCCTTCTGCTCGTCGGTGGTCTTGGAAGTGGTGGACACGGAGGGATCGTTGTACAGGTTGTACATGCGGCGGTCCCAGTTGAAGGCGCCCCAGTAGGAGGTGGCGGTGGTCATGGACTTGTACTGGTTGTCCTTGTACAGTTCGTCGGCCTTGGCCTTGACCTCAGGCAGGGACTGGTTGACACCGGTAGAGGTGACCTCGCCGTTCACGAACATGTTGAAGTTCTGGGCGGGATCCTTTCCATCGGAGTAGGTGACGACCACGTGCTGCACGAACACGTTGTCCTTGTCATAGTAGTTGGGGTTGGCGTCGAACCGGACCTCCTGGGCAGGAACCAGGGAGGAGAGGATGTAGCAGCCGTTGTAGAGGATGGAGTCGGGCTGGACAGCGCCGAAATCGGAGCCCTTGGTCTCCAGGAACTCGGCATTGATGGGCCAGAGGATGGAGTAGGTGGTCATGCCGTCAAAGTAGCCGCAGGGGCCGGTGAGGGTGTAGACCAGCTTGTTGCCGTCTGCCTTGATGCCGACGTCTTCCCAGGAGCCGGTGCCCTCGGAGTAGGCGCGCAGACCGACGATCAGGTCAGCGACCAGGCCCAGGGTCTCGGACTTGGAATCAGCGGCGTGCTTGAGGCCGGTGACGAAGTCCTCAGCGGTAACGGCATCGTACTCTTCACCGGAGCTGGTGGACCATACGGCGTCGTCACGGATGATGAAGGTCCACTCGGAGCCGTCAGCATTGGCACTCCACTCCTTGGCCATACCGGCGATCAGGGTGCCATGGGAATCCTGAGTCAGCAGGCCCTCGATGAAGTTGGAGGTGTAGTCACCGTTGGAGGACTTGTTGTTGTACACATAGTCCAGCGTGGTGACGTCGAAGTTGGCGATCATCTTGAAGGTGTCGGGACCTTCGTAAGCCGGCTTCGTCTCTTCAGGCTTTGCCTCGGTCTGAGTCTCAGCGGGCTTAGTCTCCGCCTTGGTTTCAGTCTTGGTTTCGGTCTTGGTCTCCGTCTTGGTCTCCGTCTTGGTCTCCGTCTTGGTCTCCGTCTGAGCGGGCGTATTACCCTTGCAGGCGACGATCGCGAAGATCATGATAAGAGCCAGAAGCAGCGCTACCAGTTTCTTCATCTTGTTTTCCTCCTGTTTTTGTTTTGTACAGAATCGTATAATATTCCTTTGTACAGAGACTTATTATACAAACATCCTCCCCGTTTGTCAAGACGAAGCGGCGGGGATGAACCGTATTTTATTTGAATTTTTCCGCTAAGGCGGGGCTTTTCCGTCCGTTTTTCCGTTTTTTCAGGCAATACTGCGGCGCAGGCCGCCCCGGACGATAGATTTTGTATTATCCCCGTATAGTCCGGCTTGCCGCCTCGCCCGAGAAAGCCTCGATCGCTTCGATCCGCTGGCTGAGAGTAGGGTGAGAGTATTCGAGAGCCACCAGGATGGGCGACGGGGACAGGTCGGAAAAGTTCTCCTTCGCCAGCTTTTTGAGGGCGCTGACGAGGGCGGCGCCGTAGCCCTCCTTGACTGCCTGCGCGTCCGCCCGGTATTCCGCCCGGCGGGAGAACCAGCTCATGACGAGGCCGAAGAGGGGCGAAACGAGAGCGAACTCCACGGACAGGATGAGCAGCACTGCAAAGCCGTAGTTCACGCCTTCGAAGCCGAAGGATCGGAAGATCTCGGGATACCGCAGGGTGGCCCAGGCCAAAAGGCCCAGCACCAACATCTGCAGAAAGGTCAGCGCCTGGTTCTTCAAGGTGTCCTTGTGGAGGCCGTGGCCCATCTCATGGGCGAAGACGGCCAATATTTCGTCGGTGGTCATGGCCGCCACCAGGGTGTCGTAGAGAACGATGGTCTTCATCTTCCCGAAGCCCGTAAAGTAGGCGTTGGATTTGGTGGACCGGCGGGAGGCGTCCATGACCTGGATGGCCCGGACCTTGTAGCCGTTCTTCTCCAACAGGGCCGTGATGCCCTCCTTCAACTCCCCGTCAGGGAGGGGCGTGAACTTGTTGAAGATCCGGCTGAAGAAGGGAAACAGGAAGGTGATGAACAGCGCGAACAGGGTGGCGAACACCGCGAAAGCTACGATAAGCCAGTCCCCGAAGCTCTTGTGCAGGCCCATGACCAACGAGGCGAGGCCCACCATCAGCAGCAGGTTCAGGATGAACTGTTTGATCTGGTCCCCTACGAAGGTCTTGCCGCTGGTCCGGTTGAAGCCGTACCTCTCCTCGATGTGCATGGTGTCGTACCAAGAGAAGGGAATGAGGGGCAGGGTGGCCAGAGCGCTGAGGAGCATCACCGCGAACAGCTGCCACCAGACCTGATCGGGGAACAGGCGTGCGAAGGCGGCATAGGCGTCGGTGAGGATCAGCACGAGGTCGATCACGAAGCCCGCAGCGGAGGAGAAGATGCCGAAACGCACCTTCTCTCCGTGGTACGCCTTCCACTTCAGATAGGTGTCCGTATCGTACACATCCGCCACGTTCTGCGGAATGGGGTTGCGGGCGGAGCGATAGCGAACGATGTCCAGAAACAGGCCGTACAGGTACACCGCCCACAGGATGACGACGGCGACAGTTTTGAAGTTCATTGAAGTTTTTCCTTATATATATAATATACGCTTGGATCAAAAAGCCGCCGCATCGTAACGCGGCATTTGCTGCATGAAACGGGCTGACACAGCAGCCCGCCTCATGCACATACAGATGAATAATCTACTGCGCTTTCTCCCATTCGTCGAGCCGGTCCGCCAGGAGGTTGAAGTAGGAAGGACCGTAGTTCAGATACTGGGTGTCGAAAGCCTTCTGGTCGTAGTTCTTGCCCAGGACCTTTTTGGCGCTGTCATGCAGATCGTTGATCCGGGCGTATCCGTAGGCGTAGGGGATGCCATAGAAGGGATTGCCCACGATGAAGGTGTTGTAGTACTCCTTGCGGAACACATCCTGGGAGATCCGGAAATATCCGTTGAAGGTGCGGTAGGCATCGATGAACCGATCGCCGAAATAGTTCACCCGCACGCTCAGGTAGAACAGCAGCGCATAGAAGATGATGCCGTTGGCATGGTCGAACACCAGGTCGTTGGAGTTGAATTTGCTGCCGCAGTTCAGAGCAAAGAGCCGCTCGGAATACTGGCTCCAGGCCTCGGAATAGGCCGTGCCCTGGACCAGCTGCTGGCTCAGGCTCAGCCCCGGCATGGATCTGTGGTACATGTACTGATACAGATGGCCGTTGAAGCCCTCATGAGCCAGGGTGGAGATCAGGTTGTCCAAATTGTCCGGATCGGCCACCACGATGTGGTTGGTTTTCCACTCGTCAAAGGGAGCCACCAGATAGAAGGCCGTGGACCGCCCCTGCCGCAGCTCGTCGGGCATATCCTCGTACTCCACCTCCACCTCGGGGATGAGGGGCAGCAGGGGATCCAGCACCGATTTCAAATAGGCGATGTTGTCATCCACCGAACCCACGGAAGTGACCGTCGGCTGGTCTCCGCCGTGCTTGTAGGCGTTTGTATACAGATCGATGGTCTTGGTCAGGCTGTCATAGAGCAGGTTGGCCACGGCCTTGGGTTCCGCCTCCTCGCTGCAGCTGTTCTTCAGCTGATAGGCGAACCAGCGCAGATACTTCTCGTCCCCGGTGGCCTTCACGCCCTGGGCTTCCCGGCAATAGGGGCGCAGAGCTTCCAAACCCTCCTTCAGGTTCAGATAGGCCTGATAATACTCGTTGGTGACCAAAGAGACGTTCCTCTCCTCGTAGGCCTTGATCTCCTCCTGGGTGAGCCCCGGCACCTTGGCCACTCTCTCCTGGAAGAGAGGGATCAAAAAGCTGGTCTCCCGGGCCTCCAAAATGGGGTCGATGTCGTTCTTGATAACGGCGTTCAGGCTGTTTTCGGGCATGAAGATATGCAGCGTTTCCGCCCGGTACCGCTCATACTCCAGCAGTTCGTCGAAGAACCGGGGCATATCCGCAAGCAGGGTCAGATAATCGTCCACATCCTGCCGGGTCCTCAGCTCATAGAACCAAAACACGATGGGCATGTCCGTCTGAATGCCCGTGAGCTCCGTCAGCGGTTCGTAGTAACCGTAGAACTCCTCGCCCTCCAGCTCCCACTGACAGTACTGGTACAGGGTGTCGAAGGCCATCTTGTCCTGCTCGGAAAGGGTGCTCTGATCCACCGCGTCCATGCGGCGCAGGGTGTTCTCTATGAACACATACCACTCCCGGTCCGGGTCCTCCTTGTAGGTGCCCAACGAGCGCTCTACGCTGTCGTAGTCGATGCCGAAGGCGGCCGGGTCCTTCACCAGCTGATGGAGGCTGGTGAGGTCGCTGGACAGGTACTCCCGGAAGAAGTCCATGTCGATATCCGCCCAGTTCTGGGGGGGCAGGGGCTCCGGCGTGGGCTCGGGCGTCGCCGTAGGCTCCGCAGTAGGTTCCGGCGTGGGTTCCGCGGTGGGTTCCGCCGTGGGAGCTGCCGTCGCTTCCGCCACGGGCGCGGCCGTTGCGGCCGGCGCAGCGGTAGCTTGGGCGTCCTTTTGGCCGGGCACCCGGACACAGCCGGTCAGGCTCAGCAGCACCATGGTGAGAGCCAGCAGCAGGGAAACGATTCTTTTCATGGGTTTCTCTCCTTTACGTTCCGTCATTTATGATAGGTCTCGTGATTCAGTATCTTAAAGCTCCGATAGAGCTGTTCCAACAGCACCAGCCTGGCCAGCCGATGGGGCAGCGTCAGCTTGGAGAGGCTCAGCTCCTCGTCCGCCCGGTCCACCGCCTCTTTGGAGATGCCCAGGGAACCGCCGATCAGGAAGGCAACGTTCTTCCCCTGGTCCCTAAGAGCGCCGATCCGCGCCGCCAGGCCCTCGGAGGTGTACGCCCTGCCCGTGACCGTCAGGGCGATCACATGGTCCTTGGGGTCCAGAAGGTTCAGCAGCCGCTTTCCCTCCCGCTCCTTCACCTGCTCCTCCTCCCGGGGGGACAGGTTTTCCGGCGCCTTTTCGTCCGCCGCTTCCCGCACGGCGAAGGTGCAGTAGCGGGTGAGGCGCTTCGCGTACTCCCCGCAGCCCTCCTCGAAGAACCGGTCCTTCAGCTTGCCTACGGCTAAGATCGTAACGTTCATGCGACCTCGAAGATGCCCGTGGGCTCATTCCGCTGGGCCAGGGCGATGCTGACCGCCTCGTCGGGGATGCCGTTGTCCCGCAGGACCCCCCGCACCGTGGCCACAGCCAGGGGCGGGAAATTGTTCTCCGCCGACAGATGGCCCAATATCAGGTGCTTCACGCCCCGCTCGTAGAGCGCCGCCGCGGCCTTGCCGCAGTCCTCGTTGCACAGATGCCCCCGGCCGGAAAGGATGCGCTGCTTCAGGGAATAGGGGTAGGGCCCGGCCATGAGCATGTCCACGTCGTGGTTGGCTTCCAGGAGCAGCACCGAGCAGCCGGACAAAACCTCGATGATCCGCTTGTCCACATGCCCCAGGTCCGTGCACACGCCGCACTTGTTCTCCCCGTCGAAGATCGTGAAGCCCACGGAATGGGCCGCGTCGTGAGGGGTGGTGAAGGGGAAGATGCGCAGCCGCCCCAGGTACATGTCCTTGTCGCTCTCGAACACGCACCGCTCCGAAGGGTACACCCCCATGAGGGCCGTCTCCATGGCGCCCCAGGTGTCCGCGTTGGCGTACACGGGGATATGGTACTTCCGGGAGAGCACGGCGATGCCCCGGATATGGTCGATATGCTCGTGGGTCACCAAGATGGCGTCCAGGTTCCGGGGATCCGCCCCCACCTGGTTCAAAAGCTCGGTGATTCGGCGGCAGGAGAGCCCGGCGTCGATGAGCAGCCGGGCGTTTCCGGCTTCGATATAGGTGGCGTTTCCCGAGGAACCGCTGCACAGGGGCACAAAACGCATATACACCTCCAATGTAATAAGTTAGTATAGCACAACTTTTCAAAGGACGCTACCCTGCAGCGAAAACTTGTGCTATACTCTTTTTCATGGAACGTGTAGAAGAAAAGGCATACGCCAAACTGAATCTCGCTTTGGGCGTCCTCTACAAGCGGATGGACGGCTATCACGCCCTGGATACCCTCATGCAGACCGTGAGCCTCTATGATCGGATCACCGTGGCCCCCGCCAAGACCGTGGAGGTCCACGTCACCGGCGCCGAGCTCCCCTTCGAGAACACCATGTACAGGGCCGCCGTGGCCTATCAGCGGCTCTCCGGCAAGGGGGCCTTCGTCACCTGCGAGAAGCGGCTGCCCTCGGAGGCGGGCATGGGCGGCGGGTCCGCGGACGCGGCGGCGGTGCTCCGGGGCCTGCAGCGGCTCCACCGGATGCTGACGGACAAGGAGATCCGAGAGATCGCCCTCCAGGTGGGGGCGGACGTGCCCTTCTGTCTGCAGGGAGGCCTGTGCCGATGCGAGGGCGTGGGGGAGATCCTGACGCCGGTAGTGGGGCCCACCCTCCATTTCGCCATCGTGAAGCCCCCGAAGGGCGTGTCCACCAAGGCCCTGTTCCAAAGCCTGGCCCTGCCCCGGAAGCGGGTGGAGACGGTCCGGTGCCTGGCGAAGCTGGGACAGAACGATCTTCCCGGCGCGGCGGCGTTCATGGAGAACGCCCTGGAAGCGCCCGCCATAGAGCTGGTGCCCGAGATCGGCGAGATCAAGGCCGCCCTGCTCCAAAAGGGAGCCCTGGCCGCCTGCATGACGGGCAGCGGCTCCGCCGTCTTCGGCCTGTTCGAAAACGAGGAACAGGCCCAGGCCGCCATCGTCGGCTTCCCCCCGGACTATTACACGGCTGTTTGCCACAGCGTATGAACCTATGGAACGTGATCTCGATCGAAAAACCAAACGCCTGGCCCTGGCGGGCCAGCTCTGCGGGGCGACGCTGCTGCTGACGCTCCTCTCCCTCCCCCTGCCCAGCGGATACGGGTACGTGAACCTGGGCGACGCGGGGGTGTTCCTCTGCGCCTGCCTGCTGCCCGGGGGCCTGGGCGCTCTCGCCGCGGGGGTGGGCGCGGCGTTGGCGGACCTGATCCTGGGCTGGGCCGTCTACGCGCCGGTGACGCTGCTCGTCAAGGGGCTCACGGCGCTGCTGACTGGGCTCACCCTGCGCCGCGCCGGGAAGGCCGCTTTGCCCCTGTCCCTCCTCTGGTGCCTCCTGGTGCCCCTGGGGTACTTCCTCTATGAGACGATCCTGCTCACCGCTCCCGTGGCCGCAGTGAACGTGCTCCCCAACGCCCTCCAGGCCGCCATCGGCGCCACCCTGGGCACCCTGGTGGGCCGGCATCTGAAGGCGATCATCAAAAGGAAGGATTAAAAGTTTCGCGTCTTTTCTTGGTAAGAAAAGACGCCCAAAAGAACACAAATGGGAAGTATGGCTTGCGCTGTACTTCCCATTATTTTTCTTAAGCTTTTCTTATTCCCCTTTAAACCTCTTATCCAGCGCCTCGGCGATCAAACTCAGGGCCTTGGTGGGGGCCAGGGTGCCGGCCTTGACCTGTGCTTCCACGGACTCCCGGGCGGCGGAGACCGCCTCGTCCCGGAGGAACAGGTTCATGAGATAATCCTGAGTCATCTCCTGGAGCCAGGTCAGATTCTGGGCCGCCCGGCGCTTGTCCAGCTGGCCGGTCTTTTTCATCTGATCGATGTACTGAAGGACCACGTCCCAGATCTCCTGGATGCCCTCGCCGGTGTAGGCGGAGCAGGTGTAGGCCTTGGTGGTCCAGCCCTCGGTGGCGGGCATGAGATAATGCAAAATCTGCTCGTAGTCCGCCCGGGTGAGGAGGGCCTTCTGCAGGTTGTCGCCGTCGGCCTTGTTCACCAGGATCGCGTCGGCCAGCTCGATCACGCCCTTCTTCACGCCCTGCAGATCGTCGCCGGCGCCGGTGAGGACCACCACCAGGAAGAAGTCCACCATGGACCGGACGGTAGTCTCGCTCTGGCCCACGCCCACGGTCTCCACCAGGATGATGTCATAGCCCGCGGCTTCCGCGAGGAGCATGGTCTCCCGGCTCTTGCGGGTGACGCCGCCCAAGGTGCCGCCGGCAGGCGACGGACGGATGAAGGCGTTGGGCTCCTTGGCGAGCTGCTCCATGCGGGTCTTGTCGCCCAGGATGGCGCCGCCGGTGACGGAGGAGCTGGGGTCCACGGCCAGGACCGCCACCTTGTGCCCCTGCTGACAGAGCTTAGTGCCCAAGGCTTCGATGATGGTGGATTTGCCCGCGCCGGGGACGCCGGTGATGCCCACGCGGATGGCCTTGCCCGTGTAGGGGAGCAGCCGCTGGACGATGTCCTGGGCCATGGCATAGTGCTTGGGCGCGTTGCTCTCCACCATGGTGATGGCCCGGGAGAGCTTCATCCGATCCCCGGCCAGCACGCCCTCCACGTAGTCGTCGATGGTCATCTTGGGCGGGCGGGCGGATCGGGTGGCGTCGGCGGCGCGGCGCAGCTCCTCGTTGCTCTTGGTTATGCCGGTCATGACGAAGCTGGCGAACTTAGCGTCCGCCTGCTTCTCCTTGTCGATCCACTCGGGCTTGTAGGTGGTGTATTCCTCTGGCACGGGGAGAGCCTCCTTTTTGAAAGGAATTATTTAAAGCTTGCGCCTTTTCTTGAAAGAAAAGGCGCCCAAAAGAACTTTATTTGGGAAGTATTGCTTGCGCAGCTGTCCCTGTTATCCCATATGAGTTTCTCTTTTTCCGCCGCTTTTTCTCCTTTGTACAAAGAGAAAAAGCGGCAGAAGAAAAACTCAAAAGATAACTTACTCCTCTTCTTCGTCCAAACGCTTGTTCAAAATCTCAAGCATGTCCTTGGCGGCGAAGGGGATGGGCGTGCCGGGGCCGTAGATGGCGGCGGCGCCGTGGTCCTTCAGGAACTGGTAATCCTGGGCGGGAATGACGCCGCCCACGATGACCATGATGTCCCCGCGGCCCCGCTTCTGCAGCTCTTCGACCAGCTGCGGCAGCAGCGTCTTGTGACCGGCGGCCAGGGAGCTCATGCCCACGATATGCACATCATTGTCCACGGCATCCTGGGCCGTCTCGGCGGGCGTCTGGAACAGGGGACCAACGTCGACCACGTAGCCCATGTCGGCGTAGCCGGTGGCGACCACCTTCGCGCCGCGGTCGTGGCCGTCCTGGCCCATCTTCGCGACCATGATCCGGGGCCGACGGCCGTGCTTCTTCTCGAACTCGGCGGTCATCTTCCGGACCTCCTCGATGGTGGCGGCGTCGGAGTACTCGGAGGAGTACACGCCGGAGATGCTGCGGATCACGGCCTTATGCCGCCCGCACACCTTCTCCACCGCGTAGGAGATCTCGCCCAGGGACGCCCGGGCACGGGCCGCTTCCACGGCCAGCTCCAACAGATTGCCTTCTCCCGTTTCCATAGCTTTCGTGATGGCGTCCAGCTTCTGCTGCACGACTTCGTTGTCCCGGTTGGCGCGGAGCTGCTTCAGACGCTCGATCTGCGCCTGACGCACGGCCATGTTGTCCACGTCCAGGATGTCGATGGCCTCCTCGTGGTCCAGGGGCAGATAGTTCAAACCGACGATCTTCTCGTCGTTGGAGTCGATGCGGGCCTGACGGCGGGCAGCGGCCTCCTCGATACGCATCTTGGGCAGACCGGACTCGATGGCCTTGGACATGCCGCCCAGCTTCTCCACCTCCATGATGTGGGCCCAGGCGTGCTTGACCAGCTCGTTGGTGAGGGCTTCCACATAGTAGGAGCCGCCCCAGGGATCCACCACCTTGCAGACGCTGGTCTCGTCCTGGATGTACAGCTGCGTGTTCCGGGCGATACGCGCGGAGAAGTCGGTGGGCAGGGCGATGGCCTCGTCCAAGGCGTTGGTGTGCAGACTCTGGGTGTGCCCGAGAGCCGCGCCCATGGCCTCCATGCAGGTACGGGCCAGGTTGTTGAAGGGATCCTGGGCCGTGAGGGACCAGCCGGAGGTCTGGGAGTGGGTACGCAGGGCCAGGGACTTGGGGTTCTTGGGATCGAAGGTCTTGACGATCTTCGCCCACAGGATACGGGCGGCCCGCATCTTGGCCACTTCCATGAAGTAGTTCTTGCCGATGGCCCAGAAGAAGCTCAAACGGGGGGCGAACTGGTCCACGGTGAGGCCCGCGTTCACGCCGGTGCGAAGGTATTCCCAGCCGTCGGCCAGCGTGTACGCCATCTCGATGTCGGCGGTGGCGCCGGCCTCCTGCATATGATAGCCGGAGATGGAGATGCAGTTGAACTTGGGCATGTTCTTGGAGGTATAGGCGAAGATGTCGCCGATGATCCGCATGGAGGCGGCGGGGGGATAGATGTAGGTGTTGCGGACCATGAACTCCTTGAGGATGTCGTTCTGAATGGTACCGGTCAGCAGCTTCTTGTCCACACCCTGCTCTTCGCCGGCCACGATGTAGAAGGCCAGGATGGGCAGCACCGCGCCGTTCATGGTCATGGACACGGACATCTGGTCCAGGGGGATGCCCCTGAAGAGGATCTCCATATCCAGGATGGAGTCCACGGCCACGCCGGCCTTGCCCACGTCGCCCACCACCC
>Ga0310697_10000173_pt1 | contig 92673 bp, 67 predicted proteins | sample 172DNAGHGlowgp2_FD_203883 | JGI IMG/M metagenome (GOLD analysis project Ga0310697, IMG submission 203883) | Sheep rumen microbial communities from Palmerston North, Manawatu-Wanganui, New Zealand - 1728 DNA GHGlow gp2 (v2) (version 2) | ecosystem: Host-associated > Mammals > Digestive system >...
CCACGCCCCCAATATTCTTAGATGGTCTTGAGGTAATGGTCCACCTCAATAGCCGCCTTGCATCCGCTGCCTGCAGCCACTACGGCTTGGCGGTAGTTGGGGTCAGCCACATCGCCAGCGGCAAAGATTCCTGGCAAGTTGGTCTTGGGGCTGTCGCCTTGTGTCTTGATGTACCCTACCTCATCGGTCTCAATCCATGGTTTGAACACATCAGAGTTAGGTTTGTGTCCGATAGCGAGGAAGAATCCGTCGATAGGGAGGTCGTAGTGACGCTCGTCAGCCTCTCCCCTGCGATAGACGAGGTGCGCTCCTTCAACTCCGTTTTCTCCATACAGTCCTTCTGTATTCGTCTCAAAGAGCACTTCAATCTTAGGATTGTCGAAAAGCCGTTGTTGCTCAATCTTAGAAGCCCTGAGGAAAGGTTTCCTCACGATAACATAGACCTTGCTGGCCAGTCCAGCAAGATAAGTGGCCTCAGCACAAGCGGTGTCACCTCCGCCCACAACAGCCACGACCTTCTTCCTGTAGAAGAATCCGTCACAAGTGGCACAGGCGCTGACGCCTTGTCCTCTGTACTTCTCCTCATCTGCTAGTCCGAGGTACTTGGCCGATGCACCTGTAGCAATAACGACTGCATCTGCCTCCAGTTCATCGCCGTTATCGGCAGTGAACTTGTATGGTCTTTGTGACAAGTCGGCTTTGGTGATGACATTGCTTCGTATGTCGGTGCCGAATCTGAGTGCCTGCTTACGCATGAGGTCCATCAGTTCGAAACCGGTGATGCCATCCGGGTGCGACGGGAAATTCTCGACGATATCAGTGGTGGTAAGTTGTCCTCCTGGCTGAATGCCTTCATAAAGAACAGGTGAGAGGTTAGCGCGTCCAGCGTAGATGGCTGCGGTGTAGCCCGCTGGTCCAGAACCAATGATTAAGCAACGTATATGTTCCATAGTTTTTCGTTTGTTTTATAGGGGGGGTGATGAGTTTTAATGGGTTTTATGGGCAATAGCGGGAAGGGGACTATCGCAGGTCAATGACTTCGACGCTGGGATACTTCTTCTTGTTGAAGACGAAAGTCGAGGGGTCGAAGTTGAGGTTGGTTTGGTAGGATGAGATTTTGATTTTGTTGGCCGTCTTGGGCGAACTCATATCAATCATGATGGGTTGGTAGTTGACCTTGTTGATATGCAGCACCACATTCTGCAGAGAGGAAGACTTGTCCTTGGCTTTCAGAATGACCTCATAGTACTTTGCTGTGGATTTACCCATCTTGACATCGTATCCTTTCTTGTAAAGGTCGACAAATGCGTATGGGTTCATCTTGGCGATTTCGCTCTGTGTGGGATTGGTGATGTTGACCTCGTCGTTGTCCTTGAGGTAGGACCACATGTCCTTACCGTCGAACCAGACGACATACTCTCCTCCGATGTCGATGGTGAACTTATTGCCCTGTAGTTTGATGACGCCAGAGCTTGGTCCTGCGCCGGCATCCATGGTGAAAGAAGCCTTCACGCCTCCGGCAGCCTTAAACTTCGCGGCAGTCTTGTCGAGGATGGATGTGGGCGATTGGGCCATCACCATCTGCGCCACAATCACAGTGAGGCAGAAAGCGACGAAACGCTTGAAAAGTGAATTCATTTTGATCATCATATTTTTTTGTTTTTGTTTTATTAATGGACATAATGGACTCTATGCCTCGCCCGCCTTCCAGCTCCATCCTTGGAGTGGTTATCTCGGCAGATTGGCGAGTATGTCCTCGAGTGACATGAGGTCCTGGATGAGCACCTCCCTGGGTTTGCTACCAGACTGAGACCCGACGATACCAGCCAGTTCGAGTTGGTCCATGATGCGTCCCGCTCGGTTGTAACCGATGGACAGTTTGCGTTGTATGAACGATGTGGAACCCTGCTGGGTGGAAACCACCAGACGTGCCACCTCGTCGAACATCGAGTCAAGGTGCTTGAGGCTCTCGTTGTTGGTCGACCCTCCTTCGTCACCTTCCTCTGCCACCTCTGGCAAGTAAAGCGCATGCGAGAACCCTTGCTGTTCCTCGATGTATTTGCAGATGCGCGACACCTCAGGAGTATCGACAAAGGCACATTGAACACGCACAGGGTCAGCGCCTTGCAGATAGAGCATGTCGCCCTTTCCGATAAGTTGGTTGGCACCAGGACGGTCAAGGATGGTACGCGAGTCAATCATCGCTGTGACGCGGAAAGCGACACGTGCGGGGAAGTTGGCCTTGATGGTACCCGTGATGATATTGGTGGTTGGTCGTTGTGTGGCTATAATCATGTGTATGCCGACAGCACGCGCCAATTGTGCGATACGGCAAATGGGGAGTTCCACTTCTTTGCCTGCTGTCATGATGAGGTCGCCATACTCATCGATGATAACGACGATGTAGGGCATGAACTCGTGTCCGTTTTCGGGATTGAGTTTTCTCGCCTTGAAAAGCTCGTTATACTCTTTGATGTTCCTCACCTTCGCTTTCTTGAGCAGGTCGTATCGAGTGTCCATGACCTGGCAGAGCGACTTGAGTGTCTTGATGACCTTTTGCACATCGGTGATAATGGGTTCCTCCTCTTCTTCGAGTTTAGCAAGGAAATGCTTCTCTATGGGGCTGTAGATGGAGAACTCCACCTTCTTCGGGTCCACCATGACAATCTTGAGTTCCGACGGATGTTTCTTGTAGAGGAGTGATGTGACAATGGCATTGAGTCCTACGGACTTACCCATACCAGTCGCACCAGCTACGAGCATGTGGGGTGCTTTGGCGAGATCGACCATGAAGACCTCGTTGGTGATGGTCTTTCCAAGTGCGCATGGCAATTCCATGTTCGACTCCTGATACTTCTTGCTTTCCAGCACTCCTTTCATGGAGACGATGCTCTTCTTCTTGTTTGGCACCTCGATACCGATGGTTCCCTTTCCGGGTATCGGTGCGATGATACGCACTCCTTCTGCGGCGAGGTTGAGCGCAATGTCGTCCTCGAGGTTTCTGATTTTGGATATCCTGACACCGGGGGCAGGCGTGATTTCGAAGAGGGTGATGGTAGGTCCAACAGTTGCCTTGATGGAACTGATTTGCACCCCGAACTGGTCGAGTATGACGCGAATGCGCTTCTGGTTTTCCTCTTGTTCGGCCAGGTCGACGGAAGGAATGCTGTCGGCTTTGTCGTCGAGCAGGTCAAGAGTGGGATAATGATAGTGGCTGAGCGACAGTTTTGGATCGTACTCACTGTCGATAGAGCCATATTTAATACCATCCCCCGTTTCGGTTTGCCCTGCTACTTCAACTTCGAACTGGGCGTCATCACCATCCTTCTTGCTCTTTCTTTTCTTGACCTTATTCTGCGGGGTCTCGTCATCGTCCAGGTCGTCCACCTCATCAGGCTGTTCTTCTCCGATATGGGCAGTGACGATATTGCCCTGTTCATCAAATTCTATCACTTGGGCTGCGGTGTCATCGCCGATGTCAACTCCCCCAGTCGTATCATCTTGTTCCTGGCCAGAATTGTCGTCGCCAACGTCTTCGCGGTAGTCGTCCGATCCTGTCTCCTCGTCTCCATCTTTGCCCTTCTTCTTCCATTTTATTTGATTGAGATGAACATTGGGATGCAACGCTTTTCGAATGTAATCGACTGTTTTGTTGCTGACATAAATGAGATAGATGAGTGCTGTGGCCAACAATACTCCGATGAGTCCGGGCTGTCCGATATGGCGATAGAGATAGTTGGCGGCCATTTTTCCATGGTTACCTCCGGGATTGATGAAGGTGTCGTCGAAGACAGGCAATCCCTTGACGAACAGATAGACAGTGGTGAGCGCCACACTGAGCCATATCATGAGCATTCCGAGCAGGAGGAACCACTTGAAGATATTCACTTTGTAGGCCTTCATCAGCCATAGTCCGAACAAGACAAAGAAAATGGGCACAATGAAAGCAGCCAGTCCGAAGCATTTGTTGATAAAAAAATAGGACATCCATGCACCCATGGAACCACAGACATTTTTGAACTTGTAGTCGACATTGGCCACATCCTCCGAAGTGAGTTGCTCGAGGATGCTGTAGTCAGCCGCTCCAGTGAAAAGATATGAAAAAAAGGCGACAAACATAAAAACAGCCACGACAAGCAGAATAAGACCTGGGATAAATCTCCACAGGTCGTTTCCGAATTTGAAGATGTCGAGCAGTTTCAGTTCGTCCTCCCGTTGCTTCTGGCTTCTTGTTGACTTTCTCGTGTTATTTTGATTTTTCTGATTCTTTGCCATATTCTGTGAAAAAGCAGGACAAGACGTCCATACCGTTTGCAAAGTTACTATTTTTTTCGTTTGAAAAGACAATCTCTTGGTAATATAATCGTAAGATTTATGAAAAATTGCTAATTTTGCAGTTGTTATGAGCTACAAAAAAGAATCCGATTCTCTTCCACACAACGTGATAGAGTTTGTCACCGTGGCCGTGGAGTATTGTCTGTTCGTTGAGAGCGCCGCTCAGCAAAGCCGAGAGGATTTCGTCAGCACATTGCTGAAACTCCTCCCCCTGCTGTATCTGAAGGGGACGCTTCTTCCTTCGGCGGACGACCTTTACGACGATATACCAGGCGATTACGTGACGGAGGAGAATTACGACATTGTCCGCCACAACATCGCATACGTGATGGGGGAATCCGATGATTTCTTAGACGTGTTTGTTGAGGACATGCGCTACAGCGACCAGCCGGTGCTGTGTACGGTGAGCGAGCAACTGGCCGACATCTACCAGGACCTGAAGAACTTTGTAAGCGCTTACAGGGACGGCACCGATTCTGTCCGCGAATCGGCAGTGGCACAGTGCCGAGAGAATTTCACGAGTTATTGGGGCCAGCGATTGGTGAACGTGATGCGGCCCTTGCATGACATTTGCTACAATTCTTTCGACAACGAGTCCTGACCAACCAGAGGATTCTCACAACCAGATGATTAAGAAAGGGATGATTACAATAAAAGAAAGATACGACAAGAAAGATATCAACACCTTGCCCCGTGTGAATTTCGGGGGCCGAATCTTCACTGTGCTTACCGCTCAAGAAGCCGACAAAGCCGTTGACTACCTGATGAAAGCGCCCATACTGGGTATCGACACAGAGACACGGCCCACCTTCCGTCGTGGGCAAGCCCATCTAGTGGCTCTGCTTCAGGTGTCGACAGACAACACCGCTTTTCTGTTCCGCCTCAACCACATAGGGCTCCCCCCTTCATTGATACGGCTGTTGGAGGACAACACCATCACCAAGGTGGGGCTGTCGCTCCACGACGATTTCCTGATGCTGAAGAAGCGCCACAATTTCACTCCCGGCCACTTCATCGAACTGCAGCACGAGGCCAAGGAACTGGGCATAGCCGACATGAGCCTTCAGAAACTTTACGCCAACCTCTACGGCGAGAAAATCTCCAAGAACCAGCAGTTGTCGAACTGGGAAGCCGATGTGTTGAGCGACGCACAGAAGCTTTATGCCGCAACTGATGCCTGGGCTTGCATCAAAATATACGAAAAGATTCTTGAATTGAAGCATTCAGGCGATTACACCTTGGAGAAGACCCAGGAACCGGAATTGACTTCTGACGACCTCCTCAGTTCTTCACTCTCCGACTAAGTGCTCCAAAAACCAAACTACATGAACAGCCATCCATCCAAAGTATATCTTCGTAAAGACAAAGAAGACTCACTGAACCGTTACCACCCTTGGGTGTTTTCCGGCGCCATCCACCACTTTGAGGGCAACCCAGAAGAGGGTGATGTTGTCGAGGTGTATACAATTGACAACCGCTACATCGCTACCGGTCACTATCAGATTGGCAGCATCATGGTGCGTGTGCTGAGTTTCGAAGGCGAGCCGATAGACCAGGCTTACTACCTCCACCACCTTGGCGAGGCGCTGAAGGTAAGAGAGCGCATTGGTCTGGCCAATTCTACCGACACCAACTCCTTCCGTCTGGTACATGGTGAAGGTGACTGCCTACCCGGTCTGGTGATTGACATTTACGACTCAACGGCTGTGATGCAAGCTCATAGTGTCGGCATGCACAAAGACCGCAAAATCATCGCCGAATCTTTGCTCGAGCTGATGAACGGGCGCTTGAAGCACATCTACTACAAATCCGAGACCACCCTACCCTACAAGGCCAACCTGTTGGAAGAAAACGGTTTCCTAGCCGGAGGAAAGGATGTTGACAACATTGCCATGGAGAATGGTTTGAGGTTTCATGTGGACTGGCTGAAGGGGCAGAAAACGGGTTTCTTCGTTGACCAGCGCGAGAACCGCAAACTGTTGGAGCAGTACTCCAAGGGCATGAAAGTACTCAACATGTTCTGCTATACAGGCGGCTTCTCTTTCTACGCGATGCGTGGTGGCGCGGAATTGGTGCATTCTGTTGACAGCAGCCAGAAGGCGATAGACTTGACCAATGCCAATGTGGAACTGAACTTCCCCGGCGACCCTCGCCATCAGGCTTTCGCCGAGGATGCCTTCAAGTTTTTGGACAACATGAAGGAGACCTACAACCTGATTATCCTAGACCCACCCGCTTTCGCCAAGCATAAAAACGCGCTTCACAACGCGCTGAAGGGCTACTCACGCCTGAATCAGAAAGCACTGGAGAAAATAGCTCCTGGCGGCATACTGTTCACATTCAGTTGCTCACAGGTAGTGACGAAAGACAACTTCCGCAATGCCGTGTTCACTGCTGCAGCCTATGCTCACCGCAAGGTAAGAATCCTGCACCAGCTACACCAGCCAGCCGACCACCCCATCAATATCTATCATCCTGAGGGTGAGTACTTGAAGGGATTGGTTTTATATGTGGAATGATTCTGGTTTTATTGCCACATGACATGACGACATACCCTTGTCAAGGCGAAGTTGTCAATCGTTAAAGAATGTAAACAATAATACCATAGTTTGCGCACACATGTTAATGATTGTTAACATGTGTGCGTTTTCACAATTACATGCTTTGTCAAGACAAAAATAGTCATTACTTTTGCATCGTGTTTTTCATGGTATTAGATTTATTTTAAGGTTAGTAAAGATTGCTTGTCGTGAGATAAGCAATTTTTTTGTTATATGAGACCTCATAATAGCATAAAAACCGATTAAAATGCATAACTTTGCACCGCGATTGCCGCAAGCAGGATAGCGTGAGTTTATTCTGTTCTAGTTAGCGCACACACAACATAAAACATCATCATATAAAACATCAAGCAGATACATGCAAACCATTAATGACGTAATGAGTGATATCAGTGGCTTCCTTTGGGGTTGGCCCATGATGATACTGCTCTTAGGAACCCACATCTACCTGACCATCCGTTTGCGTTTTCCACAGCGTAAGTTGTGGACAGCCATCAAGTTATCCATCAAGAAAGACAGCCAGTCGAAGGGTGATGTCAGTCAGTTTGGCGCCTTAGCCACCTCCTTGGCTGCTACAATAGGCACAGGAAACATCATTGGAGTTGCCACAGCGGTATCCTTAGGAGGACCAGGAGCTGTATTTTGGTGCTGGATAACAGGTGTTTTCGGAATAGCGACGAAGTATGGTGAGGGACTTCTGGCCATCAAGTACCGTGAGCGCAGACCATCGGGTCGCATGTTGGGTGGTCCGATGTTTGCTCTTGACAAAGGACTTCACGCCCACTGGCTTGCCGTTCTTTTTTCTGTTTTCACCGCCATTGCCGCCTTTGGTATCGGCAACACCGTCCAGGCCAATGCCATCAGCGAGAACATTGCGATACTCGCAGAGGGCACATTCAATCCCATATATGTTCGCGTGGTTGTTGGCGTGGCGATAGCGATGCTTGTAGGTCTGGTGATTTTTGGAGGAATCAAGAGCATTGCGAACATCTGCACGAAGTTTGTGCCATTGATGTCGCTGTTCTATGTCTTAGGTTGCATTTATATATTATGTGTGAACCACCAGTATATCATGGAGTCCGTTCGTCTGATTATGAGTTGTGCTTTCAGCAATCAGTCCATCGTTGGCGGAGCCATAGGTAGCACTGTGATGGCTGCCGCCCGTTTCGGTATCGCACGTGGTTTGTTTTCCAATGAGTCGGGTATGGGGTCCGCTCCCATAGTTGCAGCAGCAGCACAGACCCGCAACCCTGTCCGTCAAGCCCTTGTGTCGTCTACAGGCACTTTTTGGGACACCGTTGTAATATGTGCAATGACAGGTTTGGTGATTGTGACGAGCATCCTCGCTTACCCTGAGATAGACTATCAGGATGGTGGTCTTCTGACGAAGGAAGCCTTTGCCCGCATTCCCTTTGTAGGCACCCCTATTCTGACGGTAGGCATCATCACTTTCGCATTCTCCACGATTTTGGGCTGGTGTTATTACGGTGAGCGTGCCGTGGAATACCTGAGTAGCCACCGTGGTGTGAGCATCTACCGTGTGTTCTGGGTAGGCGCTATCGTCTTGGGGTCAATCATGAGCCTTAGTTTGGTTTGGAACATCGCCGACATTATGAATGCCTTGATGGCCATCCCCAACTTGGTGTCGTTACTGCTCTTATCGAATGTGATTACCCGTGAGACCAACTATTACCTCTGGGGGAATCGTTTGGAAGAGAGCTCAGAGGATTTAGAGGAAGACGACAAGTCGTAGTTTTTCTATTGTCATCATAAACCTATAATACGGAAGAGGAAAAATGGTACAGGATTTATGCATCATCATGCTGACGGCAGGCATAGTAAGCCTGTTGTTCAAGCTGTTCAAGCAACCTGTGGTGCTGGGGTATATCGTTGCGGGCTTGATGGTAGGTCCATACGTTTTGGGCGAGGCATGGATCAGCGATATAGAGAGTGTTGACACATGGGGCCAGATTGGAGTCTTGTTCCTGCTCTTCTCGATGGGGTTAGAGTTCAGCTTCAAGAAGTTGCTGAAGATGGGTAGTACTGCCGTCGTGGCTGCCATGGTGATTGCGATAGGCATGATGGCTTCAGGATACCTGATGGGTCAGTTACTTGGGTGGAGTTCGATGACTTCATTGTTCTTAGGCGGTATGCTGTGCATGTCGTCAACGACTATCGTGTTCAAGGCGATAGAAGACATGGGGTTGAGCAAACACCACTTCGTAAACGTGTGTTTCGGCATACTAGTGATAGAAGACTTGTTCGCGGTGGTTTTAATGGTATTGTTGTCTTCGATAGCTGTGAGCAACAGTTTCGAGGGCAAGGAATTGGTGGGCGAGATGCTGAAACTGGCGTTCTATCTGGTGTTGTGGTTTGTGCTTGGCATTATGATTCTGCCTTCATTCTTGAAGCGTTTCCGCAAGCATCTGAACGATGAGACGATGACCATCTTTTCCATCGGATTGTGCTTAGGTATGGTGATGCTAGCCATGAAAGCGGGTTTCAGTTCAGCCCTTGGTGCCTTCGTAATGGGCAGTCTGTTGGCTGAGACGCTTGAGGCAGAGCGCGTGGAGCGTTTGGTGAAACCCATCAAAGACATCTTCGGTGCCATCTTCTTCGTGTCAGTGGGTATGATGATTAACCCGAGCATGCTGGCTGAGCATTGGTTACCGATTCTCATCATCACCATCACGGTGATAGTGGGACAAATCGTCTTTGCCAGCACAGGTACATTGCTGTCTGGGCAGTCGTTACGAGTCTCTTTGCAGACAGGCTTCTCTCTTGTTCAGATTGGCGAGTTCGCTTTCATCATCGCCACCTTAGGCCAGAGCCTTCATGTGACAGCCGACTTCCTCTACCCGATTGTGGTGGCCGTATCCGTAGTGACCACTTTCCTGACTCCCTACATCATGCGACTGGCCATCCCTACCCTTCACTTCATCGAAAACCACAGCAGCGAAGGTTTCAAACTCTGGCTTGAGAACTACTCTAAGGTCAGGAACAATAAAAGCGCTGAAAGCCTTTGGAAAACCTACTTGAAAAAGGCATTGGTAAGTGTGTTTATCTATGGTGTGGTGACTATATTTGCATACGTCATCTACTTCTCATACATCCACCCCTATTTCGAGTCGTTCATTGGCGATGGTAGCGATGGCTTGACCGTATTGGGGCTTCGTTGGCCTGAGTTTGGCATCAAGGCCCTCTCGTGCGCCCTTATTCTGGGTGCTACCTCTCCCTTTATATTCAACATAGCCTTGAAGCACGCCAACAATTCCGAAGCTCGGCAGTTGTGGAGCACTGGCAGCATGCAGAAGGCGTTTCTTTCGGGCATCTTCATTCTCCGTCTGTTGTTGAGCATGGGCTTTGTGTTCTTCGCCATCGCGAACATCTTCAGTTTCAATGCCGGTGTCATCATCGTGCTGTCGTTCTTTGTAGTGTTAGCCTTTGCATTCTCACACAACATCCGAAAGCGTTCCCGCAAATTGGAGCAGGCCTTCAAACAGAATTTCACTGCCCGAGAGACTTCGGCCGAGGAGCGTCGAGCCATGCGTAACAGCACTGTCAAGTCTTTGCTGAATTACGATATTCATATCTCGGAGTTCGATGTGAGCGCTGATTCCGACTTCTGTGGGAAGAAGTTGAAGAGTCTGTCTATCAGGAGCGTGAGCGGTGTGAGCATCGTCTGCATAGTCCGCAGCGGCATGCATATCTTCATCCCTGGTGGCGACGAGAGTATCTATCCCGGCGACCGTATCATCGCTGCTGGCAGTGACTACCAGATTGACGCATTCCAGAAGATGCTGGACCAGAGTATCAACGAGTCAAACAACCGCGAGGATCCTGCAATGGTGTCGCTTGAGCATTTCACGGTCAGTAAATCCGACAACATTCATGGCAAGACGATTATCGACAGCCGCATCAGAGAGAACGCGCACTGCATCATCATGGGCGTAGAGAGGAATGGCGTATATTTTATGAATCCCAACCCCAAGATGACCATCGAGATAGGCGACACGCTCATTCTCGCAGGGGAGACATCAAGACTGAAAGAGTTCGTCAATGGATAAGATTTTGAGGAGGAGATTTTCGATTAAACGAAAAAACGATTAAACGAAAAAACGAAAAAGCCCGAAAACCAGCAAAGAAACGAAAAAGGGGTGCATGCGGTCGCATGCACCCCTTTTTCGTTTGAAAAGATTTAGAACAATTTTGCGGGATATTCACCAGCATCGACAAGTGCCTGAATGCGCTTCACTGTATCCTCACGGTCAGCTGCGTAAGTCACGCCAAACCACTTGCTTGTGGTGTCGAGCACTTCAACGGTGGCTGTGCCTTCATTGATGAGTTTGTTGACCATGAGCGGAATGAAGAATTCAGCCTTGAGGTTTGTCATGTTCTTAGGATCGGCAAGGAACTCCTTAAAATACTCCTCGCTGTACTGGAAATAATCGGGAGTGAATCCCCACATATTCATGCTGACAGGCACGTTTTCCTCCACAGCGACCCATTTTCCTTCCTCATCCTTGTAGCAGATAGGTCCGTCCACTCTCATGATTTCAGTGCGCTCCACCACATCGGTGAGGTGGTGGTTGTCGTCATAGACACAGATACCACGAGCAACAGTGCCGTTTTCGCTGAGCGTGTTGCAGCAACGGAAACCGACCATAGCATACTTGTTCTTGCTGCCTTCAGGCAAATCGCTTAGGAACTTACCGATGGTAGCGAAAGCGTCGCGTCCATAGAAGTCGTCGCAATTGATGACGCAGAAAGGCTCCTTGATGGCATCCTTACCCATGAGGACGGCATGGTTGGTACCCCAGGGTTTCACACGTCCTTCAGGGACAGAGAATCCCTCAGGCAGAGCGTCAAGGCTCTGGAACACGAGTTCGGCTGGTATGCGTCCCTCATATTTAGACAGGATTTGAGTGCGGAACTGCTCTTCGAAATCCTTTCGGATGACGAACACGATTTTTCCGAATCCGGCGCGGATGGCGTCATAGATAGAATAGTCCATAATAGTCTCACCGTTAGGTCCGAGTCCATCGAGTTGCTTCAGACCTCCATAACGGCTTCCCATACCTGCAGCAAGTAAAAATAGTGTTGGTTTCATTTTTGAAATACTTAAAGTTAATATGTTGAACAAAATATAACACACTTACTGCTACCTCTCGCCATCAAATGTCGAAGCGTGTGGCAGCGTGTTTCTATGCAAATATAGCGATTGTAAATGACATGAGGAAACAACCACGCAAGTTTTTGCATCAAAAAAAGAAAATCCTATGCGAAGAAGCGTAGTTTCGATTTGAAAGTCCAGCAAAACGACATCAGAACTGTTCGAGGATGCGAATTCTCTCCTCTGTCTTCGGGTGGGTGCTGAACAAGCCCGAGAGGAAGCTGGAGAATCCCTGTGCTGCCATCTTGGGTTTGATGATGAAGAGTTGTGCGATATCCTCCCTATTGACGTTCGCCAACCCAGGGTTTCCCGAGATTTTACGGAGTGCGCTTGCCAGCGCCAAAGGGTTGCCGCAAAGTTCCGCACCTCCGGCATCAGCCATGAACTCACGTTTACGCGAGATGGCGAATCGTGTGAGGAGGGTGAAGAAATAGCCAATGGCGGCACAGATGATGGCAATGAAGATGACGGCGATAATGGCCATTCCACCTCCTTTAGAGTCTCTTGAACTTCTTCTTGATGCTCCGCCGAACCTCACCATGTTGAACATCACCCTTGTCGCTACGGACATGATGGTCGACATAATTCCGACAAAGATAATGCTGATAATGAGCAACCGAGTGTCCTTGTTTCGTATATGTGTGAGTTCATGTCCCACCACACCTTTGAGTTCCTCGTCGTCAAGGAGGTCAATGATACCAGTAGTGAGTGTAACAGTGTAAGTCTTATTGTCAATTCCGCTGGCGAAAGCATTGAGTTGCGGATCGTTGATGACATTGATTTGTGGCATGGGCATACCACAAGCCATCGTGAGGTTCTCTACGATGTTATACACCCTCATGTTTTCCTTTCGTGTGAGTGGTTTAGCACCTGTGGAGAGCCGGATCATGGAGGTGTTATAGAAATAGGCAATGGTAAACCATACCGCCACAATGCCTACCACCCAAGGCAAGGCCTGTAAGAACTCCTGCAACACCATGTCCCAATAGACTTCATAATGGGGATTGCCATAGTCATCGTAGTAAGGCCCTGCTCCGTAATTGACGAGCGTGAGGAAAAGCCACACCATAGCCAATAAGATGACGGGAAACAATATCAACAGCAAAATGCTGTAGATATTGTTTCTCATCTGCTGTGTGTATAACCCCACGTACTTCATCTTCTTGTTGTCAAAGAGTTCTGAATGTACTAGAACTTGATTTCGGGAGCCTTGTCGTACTGCTGTCTGTCAGCCTCAGGCACTTCGAACATGCTTTCCTTGTGGAATCCGAACATTCCGGCCACGATGTTAGCAGGGAACTGCTGTACGGCGACATTATACTCTTTGGTGGCAGAGTTGAAGAAACGTCTTACTGAAGCGAGCTTGTTCTCGATATCTCCGATTTCGTTCTGCAACTGGAGGAAATTCTGGTTGGCCTTGAGGTCTGGATAAGCCTCGAGCGTGATTTTCAGTCCGTTGAGAGCGCTTGAGAGCGCATTCTCAGCCTGTATCTTGCCATCGATAGTGGTAGCTCCCATGGCTGCTGAGCGCAGGCGGATAATGTTCTCCAGTGTTTCTTTCTCGTGCTTGGCGTATCCCTTAACTGTTTCAACGAGTTGGGGGATAAGGTCGTAGCGTTGTTTGAGTTGCACATCGATATTCGCAAATGCATTCTCTCGGTTGTTGCGCAGATTAATCAGTTTGTTGTAGATACCGATGAGGTAGATACCTATCAGAGCAACAACAACAATAAAAACAATGATTGCCATAATGTCTTGATTTTTTATTTTTAGTGATACAATTATAATCTGTATGGAGTTTCATCTTTGTAAGCAAAGATAAACAAAAGATTGGAATCTATCATGTTGTCAGCCGTTTTTTTTATGATTGAGTCAAAAAAAAAGCATCAGCAGTCCATTTATATGTGTTTTTACGCAGTATAGTACGTGAAAAGCCGCCTCGCCCAATTAGACGAGACGGCTTTTTTATCTAACCGCCAAATGAGTTAAGCCAGCAAGAATGGTGAATAGAGGCACTTCCTTAAACAGAGAGCCGTTCAGACGTTTTCGTGGTAAAGCAGTTCAAGCAACCACTCTGCCGGCACTTTTTCTGTCCCTTGCATCGTTTGCAGGTGACGTTCAGCCTTTTCTCTTACCATTCGGTACTCTGCGAGTTCAAGTCCTTTAGTCAAGGTCTCACTCATCATCATCCATTCATTTTTTGACATTAGCATTGCCATAAGCCTGAATCATATTATACCGTTCATAATTCCTTATAAATGAAGATTGATCCAAACCACCTTCAGCCACGATAGTCCTTGGTGTCCTTGTATTGTCCACAAGCATCCAATAGTCCACGATAGGCATGTAGATGTTGAAGAAATTCCTCAGTCCTGCGGAGTATCTTCTCCGGATTACTTCCTCCTTGATGTTGTGTCCTCCCTCGCTGACCCTGAGTGCAACTCTTTGTATGGCCACTTCGGGCGATTCGAGCCAGAAATATACCAGAGAGACTCTGTAGCCTTTACTATGCGCTCTTTCGACGAGTTTGTTGTATGACCGTGTGGCTAAGGTTGTCTCCAGTGCGAAGGATTCCTCTCTTGCTAGCAAGTCTTCGATTCTCGCGAGCATCAGCTTCCCTGCCATGATGGCCATCGACTCTGGATTGAAAGGCGACAGTCCAACAGCTATGGCATCGGCATTCACGTATTCCCTACAATTGAAGACCTCTGTGAGGAGCGTCATCGAAACAGTTGTCTTACCTGCTCCATTGGGGCCACTGATGATATATAGGTTCTTCCGTGCCATGATGTGTGCAAAGATATGTAAAATAATTAATACGAAACCAATTATTTAATGTTATTTATGATTCTGAGTGCTTTTTTTCAATATATATTCAGAGTGCTGTATATTATTTCACTTTCAATGAAGGAACGCGGATATTCCTGCCGATGATTGATTCGGGCAGGGACACCCACGCTCCAGACAAAGAATGACAGCATCAGAAAATGTGCCAAGCGACAGTGAGTCCTGCCATGACGATGCTGACCATGGACATCAATTTGATAAGTATGTTGAGACTTGGCCCTGACGTATCCTTGAACGGGTCACCAACCGTATCGCCCACAATGGTGGCCTTATGGCAGTCTGAACCTTTACCTCCAAAATGTCCTTCCTCCACCATTTTCTTAGCGTTGTCCCAAGCTCCACCTGAGTTGGCCATGAAGATGGCCAGCACAAAGCCAGTGCTGAGTCCTCCACAGAGCAAGCCCATCACACCTGCGACTCCGAAGAGTATACCAACCACAACTGGGATAAGAATAGCCAATATGGAAGGAACAATCATCTCCCTCTGTGCGCTTCTAGTGGATATTTCCACGCAGCGGCTGTAGTCGGGGGTGCCTTTGCCTTCAAGAATGCCTTTGATTTCACGGAATTGCCTCCTGACTTCCTCCACCATGGTTTGTGCTGCGCGTCCCACCGCTCCCATAGTGAGTCCGCAGAAGAGGAATGCTGTCATCGACCCGATAAAGATACCCACCAGGACAATAGGATTCATAAGGTTGATTTGGAAGTAGTCCATGAAGTCGAGAATGGAGGCTTTGGCGGTTTCCACCACATCTCCTGTAGCCAGCTGCATGGTCTCCTGTCCGATTCTGACCATACCGATTTTGATTTCCTCGATATAAGAAGCGAGCAGAGCGAGTGCGGTAAGGGCGGCACTTCCTATAGCGAATCCCTTTCCTGTTGCGGCAGTGGTGTTTCCGAGAGCGTCGAGTTGGTCTGTACGTTTTCTGACATCCTCACCCAGTTCACACATCTCGGCATTTCCACCGGCATTATCTGCTATAGGTCCGTAAGCGTCAGTAGCGAGGGTGATTCCCAGGGTGGAAAGCATACCGACAGCAGCGATACCGATGCCATAGAGTCCTGTAGCCATGTTCTGTGCATTCATTTCCAGATGGAATCCATTGGCGCAAAGATAACTGAGTACAATAGCCACAGCAATGGTGAAAACAGGAATACAAGTCGATATCATACCTGTTCCGATGCCTTTGATAATCACGGTGGCAGGTCCTGTTTGGCTTGCCTCTGATATTTTCTGTGTGGGTTTATAGGATTGGCTAGTGTAATACTCCGTTGCCTGTCCGATAATCACACCTGCGGCGAGGCCAGTCAGCACGGAAAACGAGATGCCGACCCAGTTTTCAATTCCAAGCAAGTAAAGGATGAAGAAAGTAGCCACGGCGATGAGAACGGCACTGACATTAGTGCCCAGACCGAGTGAGTGCAGAAGGTCTTTCATCGTAGCGCCCTCCTTGGTCCTCACCATATAAATGCCAATGAGCGAGAGGAAAATGCCCACAGCCGCAATAATCATTGGCGCCAGCACAGCCTTGAGTTGCATACCCTCGATGCTTGAGGTGGCAAAAGCAGTCGCTCCAAGCGCGGCAGTGGAAAGAATACTTCCGCAGTAACTTTCATAGAGGTCTGCACCCATACCTGCCACATCACCCACATTATCGCCCACATTATCAGCGATGGTTGCAGGGTTTCTCGGGTCGTCTTCTGGTATGTTTGCCTCATACTTGCCGACGAGGTCAGCGCCAACGTCAGCGGCTTTGGTGTAGATACCACCTCCCACACGGGCGAAAAGGGCCTGGGTGGAAGCACCCATACCGAAAGTAAGCATAGTGGTAGTGATGGCTATCAGGTCATAGTGGCCGACCGAACGGAGGATGAGGAACCAGAGTGCGACGTCAAGCAGTCCCAAGCCGACGACAGTCAGTCCCATGACGGCTCCGCTGCGGAATGCGATTTTCAGTCCCTTGTCGAGTCCTGTTCGCGCCGCGTTGGCTGTACGTGCTGATGCGTAGGTGGCGGTTTTCATGCCGAAAAATCCCGACAATCCGGAAAAAAGTCCACCAGTGAGGAACGCGCCAGGCACCCAGGGATTCTGCACGCCCACAACGTAGGCAAGAAAAGCGAAGAAGACAGCAAGTACAAAGAAGACGATAGCGACCACCTTATACTGTTGCTTGAGATAGGCCATCGCACCTTTTCGGATATACTCAGCGATTTCCACCATACGAGGTGTGCCCTCGCTTTCCTTCATCATCGTAGAGAAGAAATAATAAGCCATCGCCAATGCAATGACTGAGGCTAAGGGTATTAGCCAGAAATAGCCAGGAATTCCCATAGATTAGAGTTTTTAAAAGTTAGTGTGTTGAAATATGTTGCTAAATTAGCAAGTTTTTTTCAATTGCAAGACATTTTCCATGATTTATTCGACGTGGAGGTGGAAAAAACAGAAAGAGACCAGCCGCGTGGCTGGTCTCTCTCTAACTAAGATTGTAGCGTATGGTTACTTGATCAGTACCTTCTTGCCATTGATGATGTTGATACCCTTCTGCGGTGCGGTGAGACGCTGACCAGCGAGGTTGTAGATTACCTGTTTCTCACTCTTAGCGTCAATACTGTTGATGTTGTTAGGTATTGCCTTGCCAAGGTAGAAGAGTTCGAAGTCGTCGAAGATTACCCAGTCGCTACCGATAGCAGCGTCCTTGCGGATACCCAGTTTCAGGTTACCACCCTCTTCAACATGAATCTGAACAGAGTTGCAGTAAGCAGTTGGGTCGCTATCGCAGCGGAACTTGAATCCACCCATTGAAGAAGGATAGTAGTAAACATTTTCACCATCCTGAACGCGGGTGTCGTAAGGATAAGAAGGTGATTCAGCATTAAACTCAACAAAACCAGTGAGTTTCACATCCTCGTCGATGAAGTACTCGTCGGCATAGATAGCCACTGTACCATCCCAGTCAACCATGTAACCAAGAGCCTTGTACTCTTCAGAAGCATCCTTCATGTTCCACCACTCGTTGAATGAAGGAGTAGTCCACTGACCGTCGCAAACAGACTTGATGTAGTTGTTACGCTCGATTTGACCATCGCTCATGTAGAGAACAGCGTTGTGGTTCTCCCAAGCGTTGATGTCTTGATTAGCTGCATAGAACCAGTTGTAGTACGGACCAGAAGTAGCGTTACCTACATCACCAGCGTCACGATAGAGGGCGCGAGCACGGAGTTCGTATGTACCCTCTGGCAAGCACTTCACAACCTGATAGAGGTCGAATGGAGAAGCGTTCCAAATCTCAGCGTTCTGACGACCGTAAGTGTTCACTGTGGGAGTAGCACCTTCGCAAGTCCAACCGGCTGTTGGGCCTTCAGCGAATGATGGGTTCACGAGGAGGTCTGTAATGTTCATAGGATTAGTTTCTGTAGCATTAGCAGCACCACGCTCAGCGAAGATAGCCTCGTTGATTGGAGTGAGGAGTGCCTTCTCGTACTCACCAAGAGTATAAGCAGAAGCGTAAGCAGCCTTGAGTGCAGTAGCCTGCTCTGCGAGGAGAGCGTTGAGTTTATCAGTGTTGAAGGAAGCAGCCTTGTCGTAAGTGCGGAGATAAGACTCGTAAGCAGCGTAAACATTGGCAACTTCTCCAGCCATCTTGTAAGTGTCTTCGTCATTCTCACCTACAGCGAATGCGTAAGTAATGGCAGGATCGAGAATAGCATACTGCTCAGAAGTTTCAGCGTAGTTGCCCTGGAGTGTAAGATACTTGTTAGGAACATCGTATGCACTCTCACCAGCAGCAGCTGCGTTGAGGAATGCCTTAGCCTCAGAGATAACAGAAGTAGCCTCAGTGTAAGCATCGAGACCTTCTACAGGAAGCACGATCTTTGCAAGGATATCGTTGAATGCAGTCACGTCACCCTTCCAGAAAATCTTGCTGGCGGCGTCGTTCTTGAGCTCATCAATCTGCTGGCTGAGGACGCTTGTGAAGTCGATTTCCTCACCGAAGTACTTCAGCACAACACCAGTCACAGCGCTCCAGCTGTTGCTTCTGTAACCAATTGTAACTGTACCACCCTGAACGAAAGTGAATGGTATATCAAGCACGCTCCACATGTCGCGGCCCCAGCCATCCCAATATCCGATAGAGCGTGGGTTACGCTCAGACCTAGCCTTCTTATCGCCATAGTTCATGAATACATACTGGTCAGTGTCGTCCCAGTTACCCTCGTTAGCGCAACCGAAAGCACGTCCCTGAAGTGTATAGTAACCATCGGGGAGGTTGGTCACCACCTGCTGTACGAGCAAGTCGCCAGTATTTGGGCCTGCGCTCCAACCAGTGTGGATAGCAGTGTAACCCTTGATCCACTGGATTTCAGGCTTCATACCGCCAATCCAACCATTGAAGTTGTTGATGAAGATCCAACGGTTCTCAGCATCCTTACTTGTAGTGTAACGAACCTTGTCAGCGATAGCGGGCAGGAACTGAGTCTCGTCATCCTTGTAAGCGTTTGTGCCTACTTCTACGTTCCACTCATCGTCCTTGTGACCAGAATTCCAAACTTCCTCAATCTCTTGTGGATACTTGTACTCACCATCGCGGAAAGTAGGAGTGTATTCCTGGTTCACGAACCAAGGACAAGAAATAGCGTAAGTCATGTCGATAGAACCATCAGCGTCCTTACCTTTCGACATTACATAGTTCACGCGTGCGTTAGCGAGGTCGCTAGCAGCCTTGAGATAATCGTCAACTGACTCGAATACAGGATGATCGTTGTCGGAACCTGCAAGCAGAGCGTTCTGAGCCTGTGTAATGGCAGCCTGGAGTTCAGCCTTTGCAGGGAAGTCGGTTGCTTCAGCCAGTCCCTCACAAGTAGTGAGCACATAAGCCATAGAACCCACCTTCACGTTAGCCACCTGATACTTGGCAACGAGGTCGTTCACCTGCTGGATAGCGGCATTGATTTCGTCAAGGTTATCTGGATCTGGCTCAATCTCCATCAGGTCGTCCTGCATGAGGCTACCAAGAGAAGTGAAGTTGTCCATGATGCCGTCCTTAATCTTCTCGGCATCGTTCTTGAGGTTGTTGAAGTTGAAGTAAGCCACGATACGATCAGCTCTTACCGGGTCGTACTCACCTTCATAAATCATCTTCCAGTTATCCCACCATACTTGGTCCTGAGCCTGTTCTGTAGGCTTGTTGATACCCACGCGGATGGTCATTTCCTCAGCCACAACGAAGAACACCTCGTTCTGAGCATAGTTACCGTTCTCTGCGTAAGCGACAAAACCATTGTGGCAAGAAGGAGCCCAATACCATTCGCCATCCTTGGCGTTCTGGCGGTGCTGGTCATTCTGCCAGTCACTGGCCTCGAACAGTTGCTCTTGCTGTTTAGAGCCCCAGAGCGACATAATTTTGGTCTCATAGTGCTTGTCACCTACATTTACATACAGGTAAGCATTCTGAGTAGGTGTACCGTTGCACCAGTTCTGGAATGACACACCAGCGTCACCTTCACGGTAGCAACCCTGTACTTTTACAGTGTAGAAACCTGCAGGAACAGTGAACTCCTGATACACGTCCCACTGCGGAATGTTGTAAACACCCCATGCACCAGCACAGGAATTTCCGCCAACACCGTTGAACTCCCAACGAGAGTCGGATGAGGGATAGTCAAAACCTTGCCAAGCAGGGTTTGTAATGTCCTCGTCTCCGCTGTAAGTGGCCTTCCAGTTGAGGAGAGTAGTGACATCGTCACCTTCCTTCCAACCAGAAGTGTCCTGTGCGTTGGCACAGAGACCCATTCCCAGCATGAAAGCAAAAGTTAATAATTTTTTCATAAGCATAAACAGTTAAAAAATTAGTATTGATTGATAAAATTTACTCAACATTTCATTATTATTCGTCCTTTTCGGTAGGATTTTCAACCTCAAATTACTTTTAGTAACGTTAATCATACATGTATACATCGTGCCTATTATGCACTTTCGGTTGCAAAATTATTATATTAAGTAATAAAAGCATTTTAGTTTTCTGTTCAATTATTTGTGAAAAAGTAACATACTCGAAAAAAATAACCATTTTATGGTAACGTGGTTGATTTCATCAAATAAAGTTATCAAAAATGAAAAGGAACCTCAAATTAAGGATAAGAACAATACATTTTAATGGTTTTTTCATTCCCATACACCTTATATTAAATTAAAGTAGTAATTTTGCACCTAACCAACAAACAATGTATTCACTTAACAATCAACATTCATTTATGAAAAAGCACTACTTACTATTTGCAGGAATGCTGGCATTGGCCACTTCGGTCAATGCCCAAGTCAGTCTTCCTCGCGCAGTCTACACCCTTGATTTTGAAGGTGCGACAAGTGTAGAAGATTTGAATGCCAAGCAGGTGGGTGATGGAGAGCTACGAGTTTCCTCTGACCCGAACTTCGGCACTTATTACCAGAACGCCCCGAACGCTGCCAGCGCAACACCTGGCACCAACTACCTGATTGTGACCCAGACAGCACTTGGCGACGCAGCCAGCAAAACCAAAGACGGATGTGTGTCGTTAGGTTTCTGGGTAAACCCGACCGTGGCCAACACCCAGTATCCCAACATCAACACGTTCTACAGTGTACTCTTCACATTGTACAACAATGCTTCAATTGGTGACGTGACATGGCCCATGTTCTCCGTGAACAAACGCCTTTGGATGCAAATTAACACCGCTGGAGCCTGGGACGACTTTGGCGATGCAGAAAACGTGAACGGAACCAATCTTGTCGATGTGACTTGGCTTGACCAGCACACCGAGGACCAGGAAGCGCAGACTGAGGCCGGCGAGGACACCATCATCAGTGTGCCGACCCCCTTCGACGACAACTGGCACTATGTGGGTTTGTCGTTCAACTCCGAAGAAGGCACCACAAGCCTGTATGTAGATGCAGAGTTGAAGAACAAATGGGTGAACAAGGACGGTTTCTACGGCACGGAAGATTTCTTCGGCCAATTGAAGCAGTACAAGTACGACTACCTTGTGCTTGGCGGTATAGCCCAATGGCACTGGAACGATCCCGACCCCGCATTCGCTTACGATGACTTCACTGTTTATGCGGGTGAGTTAACCTCTGCCCAACAGGAATTAGTGATGAAAATCAAGAGCGGACAAGTGGATGACGACACACGGCTTGCCGTGGCTCAGTCAGAATATCTGGCCGCCATGTCGGAATATGAAGACTTCTCAGTGGAACTGGGTAACTACGGTGCCCTTGCCGAAACAATCGGTGACCAGGTAATGGGTATTGACGATGCCCTCTACAGTTCCCCAACAGTGGAAGGCTATCAAGAAGGCGCCAAGCAGATTATTGCCTTGGTAGAACTTGCTTCCAGCATAGTGAAGGGTATCGACGGCACAAGAGCGACGATAGAAACGGAGAAGGAATACGCTGCCAACACCAGTTACCCTGGTCTTGACGCCTATCTGACTGCACTGAACGAGGCAGAGACACTTATGACCGACCCGACCACAACCGAGGAAGTGAACAACGCCAACACCATCATCAACAAAGCCAAGGTGGCCTATGTGACCTCTCAAGAGATACCATCAGACGGCACTGGCATCAACATCACTGCCATTGTGCTTCATCCCTGGTTCTGCAATCCAGACGCTGAACCGACAGGCGGTGACGGTGTGTATGCTTTCCCCTACGCAGAAAGCCATTCCTATGCCAACAACACCACTCCTTCGGATTACAACTCCACAGGCTGGGTAAACGGCAACACCTTCAGTGTTGACGATGCCCGTGTGAACTGGACAGAAGGACGCATCTGTTGGAACGACTGGCATGCCAAGGCCATCGCAGGTACACTCGACATCCATCAAGACCTCATCAATCTGCCTGCAGGCTATTATAGCGTGAGCGCAGACCTCGTGTCCAACGTCATTGGCGACCAGCACACCTACGCTTTGAGCAATGGTGTGAAGAAAGTGTCAGCACCACTGAACTACGATGGCTGGGGCGCTGAGAACTGGACAACCCTCTCCACCGACAAGGTTTATGTAGGTGAGGATGGTACGCTGACCATAGGAACAGAATCAACTGCCACTGGCGTCGCATACGCAGGTTTCTTCTGTGTGACCAACTTTGTGCTGACATACTACGGCACAGAGGTTGACCTTACCGCAGACCTGAAGGCCAAGGAGGCAGAAGTAGAGGAAGTGATTGCCCAGTTGATGCTGACTGGCGACAAGACCAACGCAGAGAAGAAAGTAGAAGAAATCGCATCTGGCGACAACACTTATAACGCCATCGCTCAACTCACCGACCTCATCTCTGAAATCAACGCCACCCTCGCCAAAGAGCAGGCATTCACTGCCGCCGACGACTTAAACACTCTTGCATCACAAGCCACTTCAACCAACGTGAAGGCAGTTTACAACGCAGGTAGCACCAATATCGCTACAGCACTCTCCGCCGAGACAGCCACAGTAGACGACCTTCCTGCCCTCAACGCACTGGCCAGCGCCATCCGCGCCTACTGTGCCGTGCTCGCATCCGCAGAAGAATGGAACAACACTGACGTAACAGCACTTTACACTGAACAGATTGGTGGCATCAGCACTGCCGATGAACCCACTATCGCAGGTTACAAAGACGCCTTGCTTGGTCTGATGAAAACGACAGTATCCAGTAAAGACGCTTCCGAATCCACCCCTGTGGAAATCACCTTCGCCCTGAACAACCCGTCGTTCGCCACAGACAACGCCGAGGGATGGACCATCAACCAAGGAACACAAGGCGTAGCTTATCAGGAATGTGAGTTCTTCAACCAGAACTTCAACATCAACCAGGCTATCACAGGCCTTCCCTCTGGCTACTACCGTGTGGCTGTTCAAGGTTTCTACCGTGACGGAACATGTGAAGAGGCCTACAACAAGGCCAACACCGAGCCAGAACAAGAGCAAGGGGAAGCGGCCATTGAGGTGCTTTCATCCCGCCGCTATGCAGGTTCGAACGTTCTCAACGCCATGCTTTATGCCAACAACGGCTCGTTCGACAACACCACTCCAATCATGTCGTGGGCAGCATTCAACACCACTGGCGTGGAATTCAACGGTTACTGGAGTCCCAATGCATCAGACGAGAACGTAGATGCAGAACATGTGATTTACTTCGCCAACACGATGGAGGCAGCCAACTACCTCTTCAATGCAGGACAGAACGTGGACGGCAACGTGGTTGACATCTATCTTGAGGAAGGCAACACACTGACAGTAGGAATCTACAAATTCACTACTATCGCCAACGACTGGACCATCTTCGACAACTTCCACCTCTACTACCTCGGTACAGAGACACCGACCGGCATCGACGCTCCTCAGGTTGTCAATGGTAGTTCACAGGTTGCCGAAGCCGCCTACTATGACCTCAGCGGTGCACGCATCGCAGCACCAGCCAAGGGAGTGAACATCATGCGCCAGCGCATGGCAGACGGCACCGTACGTACGGTGAAAGTCCTCGTAAAATAAACTCAAAAAGCGAAACACGAAGCAATACTGATTTCTATTTCGCGTTAATCATTTAGGCAAGAGGTGGGTGTACTTGTCAACATCAAGTCCCCACCTCTTTTTCATATCACCCTAAAAACTGTCCTTTCAAAGGACATAGAATCAACACCTCCCGATAATGAGAAGAACCTTCTGTCTGTTGACATGTTTTTTCGTTTTCAGTATTGGCCAAGCACAGGTTGCTCCAGAACTGCAAGTCAAGGAAATCACTCTCCAAAACGGCATGACCGTTTGGCTCAATGAAGACCACTCCCAACCCAAGGTTTTTGGCGCAGTGGTGGTGAAGGCTGGCTCCAAGGACTGCCCCGACACCGGTATCGCCCACTATTTCGAGCATATCATGTTCAAAGGCACCGACCGCATGGGCACGACGGACTATATCGCTGAGAAGCCCTGGCTCGACTCCATCTCAGCACAATACGACCTGCTCAGCCAAGCCCAAGCCCCAACAGAAAGAACGGCCATTCAGAAACACATCAATCAGTTGAGTCTCAAGGCCGCCGAGTACATGATTCCCAATGAGTTCAACCGTCTTATCACCCTCTATGGTGGTAGTGGACTTAATGCGGCGACGAGTTACGACGTGACCTATTATCACAATTCGTTTCTACCCCAGTACATCGCCCAATGGTGTGTGTTGAATTCCGAACGTCTTCTCCACCCTGTGTTCCGTGGTTTCCAAGGAGAGTTGGAGAATGTCTATGAAGAGAAAAACCGTACTTCTGACCTGGCAGGAGATGCCATAGAAAGAATATTCGGCACAATTTTCAAGACACAGCCGTACGCCTACCCCATCCTCGGTTCAACGGAAAGCCTCAAGAATCCCCAGCTATCGATGATGGAGGAGTTTTACAAGAAATACTATGTAGCATCGAACATGGGATTGATTCTCTGTGGCGACATCATTCCCGACGCATCGCTGACCACGTTACTTGAAGAGACTTTCGGGCGCATACCAAGAGGTGTAGTTCCCCAACGCGCCACCAGCCCTATGCCCGACATCACCAGAAACGAAGTATGCAAAGTGACCTTTCCCATTCCGCTCATCGGTATTGAAGCGCTGGTGTTCAAGGCACCCACAGACTTTGAGCCCGATGCCAATGCCCTCAATTTGGCGAACAAGCTCTTATCAAACGAGAAGGCTGGTCTGCTTGATTCCTTGGTGAACGAACACCACCTCATGGCAGCAGAAGCCACCAGCATGACACTTGCTGACGCTGGGGGCACTGCCATACTCATCGTACCCAAGTTGATGGGTAAGATGAAGAAAGCGGAAGCACTCTGTATGAAACAGGTACAGCATATCATCAACGGTGAGTTCAGCACCACTCAATTGGAATCGCTGAAACAAGAGATGATCATGGACGCGCAACGGAACCTGGAGAATATTGACTCCCGTTCTGAAGTCATGATTGACGTGTTCTCCAAAGGACACCACTGGCAAGACATGATGGACAAGATTGAAGCCATCAAGCGACTGAGCAAGGAAGATGTGATGCAAGCGGCACGCAAATACTACAATGCCAATCACATCACCTTCAAGAAAAAGTTTGGAACGTCCAAGAAAGAGACCCTCAGCCAGCCTGGCTATACCCCCATCAGCCCAAAGAACATCGACGCCAAATCGCAACTTGCACTAGAACTGGAACAAATGCCTACAGGGAATGCAGATATACGTTTGGTCGATTTTGAACGAGACGCCAGCATCATACCGCTCAACAACCATTCCACATTATATTATAAAGAGAATCCTGTCAACGATATCTTCACATTGGCCCTTCGATTCAAAGACGGAATACTCCATACGCCCAAACTGGAAGTCTTGGACAGTTACCTAAGCGCCATCGGCACCGACTCCCTCAGCAAACAGCAAATGGAACAAGCATGGCAACGACTTGGGGTAACCATGAACATCAATGCAGGCAACAAAACATTCGTTTTCAGTCTGACAGGTCCCGACAGTCAGCTTGAGACAGCGCTTGTCTTGCTTGCACACTTCCTCCGTGAGGCCAAAGGAGATGAAAAAGCCCTGGATGACTTACGCTCAGACGACAAGGTGAGCCGTAAGGGCTTCGGAAAGCAGAAAGAAGACGTGATGCCAGCCATCATCCAGCGCATCGCCTTCGGGACTCAATCCACTTACTTGCGACACCTATCCCGCGCCGAGGTCAAATCTCTTTCCGATGACGAATTGATGGCTTTATTCCATGAATTGCAAACCTATGATTGCGAGATTATCTACTGTGGCAAGCAACCTCAACAGACAGTCGTCCAGCTGTCGAAAAGCATTTTGCCACTTGAGCAGTGCCAGAAGATGATGGCTGACACATACCGACCCTTGCAATCATACCAGGAACCCACTGTATTCTTCTATGATGTACCAGGGTCGCGCCAGAACGATGTCATCAGTTATGAATGGTTGAGTCCGATGCCTACAGAGCAGGAACGTGCCTTCCTTCTTCTTTGGGAGAATTATTTCGGTGGTGGCATGTCGTCAGTCTTGTTCCAGAATGTGCGTGAATTCCGTTCCCTCGCCTACTCCACCTCAGGAACCAGCATTACAACCAACCTTTCCACCCATCCCAATGAACCTTTGGCCTACATCACTGCCACAGGTACACAAGCGGATAAGACGATTGAGGTCATGACTGTGGTAGATTCCCTGTTGCAAAGTATGCCCATGAAGGAGGAGAACCTGTACGCCATTCGTCAAAACGTTCTGAACGACATCCAGAACAGTTACCCCAACTTCAGAGGTATACCTGTCTATGTCGCCAACCAACGACTCAACGGCTACACTCTCGACCAGAACACATCAACAGTGAAATGGCTTCCCGCTCTATCGGCCAATGACATCGAGGATTTCCATCGTCGCCACATTGCAGGAAACCGACGCGTTTGGATGGTTATTGGGAGCAAGAAACAGACAGATTTCAATGCACTGGCAAAATTCGGCAAAGTAGTGGAACTGAGCAAAGAAGATGTGTATAGATAAGGGGGACTATAAAAGAACTTTCTGGATATTCAGGAGTATTTCTTCTGCAAATGGTTCCCAAAAACCAACGAGAGGCGGCCAAACGGTCGCCTCTCGTTTCTGAATAATATGGTGTCTACATTCTATTGCAACAAGTCAGTCTTTCTTACTTGAGGATGGCTTTAAGCCGATTTTCGGCCTTTTCAATCATGTCGAGTGTTCCACTTCCGTCGCCAACGACTGGACCATCTTCGACAACTTCCACCTCTACTATCTTGGCACAGAGATGCCTACTGGTATCGACGCTCCTCAGGTGGCTAAGGGTCAGCAAGTGGCTGAAAGAGTTTACTACAGCATCAACGGCGCTCGCCTCGCAGCTCCTGCCAAGGGCATCAACATCATGCGCCAGCGCATGGCCGACGGCACCGTGAAGACTGTGAAGGTACTCGTGAAGTAACCTTATCCGCACATATAATAGTTGAGGGGTGCGAACTTGTGTTCGCGCCCCTCTTCATTCATCAGAATGACAAGACATCAGCATAAAAACAGTCGTCCCGATGCTATTTCTCAAATATCAAAGTGTATTCCCTTTCGGCACGAACCTTGCCGTCAGGAGTGAGGATAGTGATCTTCACAGTATGTGGGTTACCGTCGAACAGGTTGTCCACATTGGTCAGACGCATGTAGTAGGAATTCTGCAAAGCACCGGTGATGGGCAGGTCATCGAGGGTCACATCAGTGAAATAGGGATCGGTGAAAATCGAAGTACCACCAGTGTATTCAGACAGCATCCAAGGACGCTCATAGTACAGTTCCTTCCAATAATAAGAATAAGAGGTGGAGTCCTCACTGAAAACGGTATGAATCGTTCCGTTTGTGGTAGGCCAGTTGGAAAGGTCTTTCACCCATTCCACACTCCATTTTGACTCGTAGTTGGGCTGGTTGGGCTCATCTGTGAAGTTCACATACACGCGGTTGACATTCTTGCGGAAACTGAAATAGTCGTTAGCGAAGCGAAGTGCCATCACCCCGCACTCGTCATAGACTCTGCCATAGTTTTCCGCTTTTCCCTTCAGGTTGTCATCGACAAAACCCATCGTACGGTAAGTCCCATAGTTATTGTAGCCTTCCCTATCGAGGTATGCGCTCAAGTTGTCGGCGGTATTGAAGTCGTAAGCTCCGTTGACATATCCACTCACGTCATAACCCACACATCCGAACTGGATATCGAGTGTCTTGGTCAGTTTTGCCGACCACGCAATGATGTCTCTGGCCACAGCGTCGGCTTCCTCGTCCATACTGCCAGAGTTATCCACAAGGAAGACAAGGTCTGCTGCGGCCACCTGCCCCGATTTCTCGTCAATGGTGTTCACAACGGTAAAACCCTTGGGTTGTCCGTCGATGGAAAGCCAAACATTCTGGTTGCTTACAGTAGTGCCATAAAGACGAAGCCATTCCGCCAAATCATTGGGGTTCTGAATACCTGTCAGGTCGAAACGTATGACCAGCCTTCCATTCACTTCCTCTACTGTATAGACAAGATTTGGTATCACCGTATTTGCCACATCAGGAAGTGCGGGATTCTGCTTGGCCTGTGTGTCGCTCGGGATGCCCGGCACCAGCACCTGGTTTTCGTCGTCATCGTCACTGCTACATGCGGTGAACACGAATGTTGCACAGAACAATGCCATGCATGCAATTAGTAGTTTGTTCTTCATAATTATTGATGTTAATGAGTAGGGACTTTTTGAACCTTTTCCCGTCTCATAAATGCCGCAAGCCCCTATTAGCGGCAACAAAGACTCCAAATAGTTATTCGCAAAGATATGAAATCAAGCAGCCCAAGTTGTTTCATAATCACAAACATATTATGTCATTTTTGCAGAAACTGCGATTTGCGCGCTTTATTTTAGAGAAATGATATACTTTTGCAAATATGAAACACCTGATTATCGTCTCCGCCCCGATGTTCGTGAGTGGCATCGTCATGATTGTGCTTCTCTTGGATTTGTTGCAGCATCCCTCTCGCACGTTACGCGCACTTGTCGTGTTCATGGGAGTGGCGACATTGCTATACATGGCACATTGTGTCTATTTTCTTCATGAAACACCACTCATTCCCTTTACTGACACCATTTACAGCACTGCCAATCCCATGGTGTTCCCACTTTATTACATCTACATCAAATGCCTTACGGATTATCAGGTACGTAAGAAGGACATTACCCTGCTGACCATTCCTTCTATAGTCTGTGGCCTGGCTGTGGGAATCATCTATCTGATGATGAACGAACAACAACTTGCTTCCTTTATTGATGGTTATCTCTACAAAAGGGCATTGACGGTTGCAAGCGGTGTAGTTGGTGCGCAGATTGCGGCTCATCAAGCCGTGAAAATACTGTTCGGTTTAGAGATAATCCCTATTCTATGGTTGGGCCTGCAGCGTATCCGCAACTTCGACAAGTTATTAGTCCAAAACTATTCTTCTGCTGATGACATGAAGTTGACATGGGTGAAGGTGGTGTTATTGGTATTCGTGAGCGCATGTCTCATCTCCTTCACCATCAACATCATCGGCCGGCATAGGTTCGCTGACAACCTCGACTTGCTGGCTATCCCTTCGGTCTTCTTCTCGCTGCTAATCTTCACAATTGGTTATGTGGGCATGAAACAAAAGGGTATAGAGGAACTGGATGAACTGTTGGAAGTTCAGGAGGAAACATCCAAGACGGTTGCCTTGAATCAAGTCAACCCAAGAGGAGGGGCGCTGTCTGGCATGACGTCAGTAGGCGAAATAGATGTGGCTGACGACACTAAGATAACCTCACTCAGACAACGCATCGAGGCTTTGATGAGTGAGAAGAAACTGTACTTGCAGCCACAGTTGAAACTGAACGATCTGGTAAGAGCGCTCAGTTCAAACCGCAACTATGTATATCAAGTCATCAATGTTGACATGGGCATGTCGTTCTCGGAGTATGTGAACCGACTGCGCATCGAACATGCGAAGCAGTTGATGAAGTTCAATCCGACGCTTTCTTTCGCCGACATCGCCATCAAATCGGGATTCTCAAGTAGTGTGTCGTTTTATAGGAACTTCCGACTCTATGTGGGCTGTTCGCCACAAGAGTACAGGAGTGGCAAAACGCTATAACACCTACTTGAGCACTGCCTTGAGGCGTTTCTCTGCCTTTTCAATCATGTCGAGTGTTCCACTTCCGTCGCTGACATACTTCACCACCATCTCAGCATATTCGATGGCGTCCTTGAGCTGCTTGGAAGGATTCTTCACCGCATTGGCTTTCTCCACAAGTGGAAGCAGGTTGTCCATATCCTCCAATTCAGGCAAGTTACCTGGCCTCATGGTGTTGATGGCGGCATTGAGCGCCGCTGTAGCCTTATCGACTGCAGCCTGGTCGGAAGCAAGGTCGGGGTCGTCTAAGACCCTCTGTGAGTAGGCCAACTGCTCCATCATGCGCTGGAAGCCGTGTTTAGCCCAAGGCGCGTATTCGGGCACCTTGACCTCCATAGCGTTCCATCTGCCCTGTGCGTCTCTTCGTGTCTTGGCCTCGACCATCGTCTCACGCAACGCAGAGATGTCCACACCAGCCTCACCAAACATATTCACCACCTCAGGTGTGCCAGGCAAACGAAGGCGAAAGTAATGAGTGATGTTTCGGTCTGCATAGTAGTCAGGGAGGAAAGTCTTGCCAGCATAGTTGAGTGTATAGACATTGGCGAACGCTCCGTCAGGATTATTGATGTCGGCATTGTTGGCGAATCGTCGCGACATCTCGTATGGCACAGCGTTGCTGGCTCCATTCAGTGTGATGCCGTTGAGCGAGGGGTCGAGTTCGATGGTGGCGTCGTTCCAGTTCTCCACATTCTGTGTGGCCATCACCAATGGTCCATACATCAGTGAACCTAACCAAAGAGGTTCAAACTCCGTACGAGTCTCGTTCTTTCCCGTAGCCGCGATTTCCATCTTATCTGCTCCATAGTCGATATGCGGAGTGAAAGGCATCACCACCTCCACCACATCTTTCTTGCTCCATTTGCGCATAGGTATCTCCACGTATGTACCAGGCTGGTAGGTTTGAGCCACTTCCTTGCCGTTAAGCTTGACAGAAAAGCCCTCGGTTGCCCAATACGGAACACGTAATTTCATATTGAATGCGCCCTTTCCCTTAAGGATTCGTAGAGTGCTTTTCTCTGCGGGCCACTCACACTGCTGTTGCAGGGTGATGCCTTTTTCAGTCCATTCAGCTGTGGTGGGCATATAGAGCGCCACCCAAATGGTGTTGTCGCCGACAAAATAAGCGGCCTCTTGATACTTCACATGGTTTTCCGTTCCCGTTCCTCCACAGCAGGTGGATTGAGGTGTGTCGTTTCCCCAAGGTTTGGAAGCGTTCAAGCCTACTGCATATTGATAGACAGTGGAATAGTGATGGGGATTCACCGACCCCACAATCTGGTTGTAGAGTACACGCTCGTAATAGTCCATATAGGCGGCGTTGTCGGGTTGGTAGCAGTTGAGGTCCTTGGAGAGTTTTGCCAGGTTGTAGGCACAACAAGTCTCATTAATGGTGGGTTCAGGATAAAGGTTCCGCCGTCCGTCGCCAGTGACGTTGGTACACATGGAGAGCATTTGGGTATAGGGTTGGCGGAACATCTCCCCGTTGCCTACTCCGCCCATGGCATAGCGGTAACGACCCTGAATGAAATTCCAGAAGTTCAGGGCGAGGTTGTAATAATACGGATTCTTGTTGCCTCTGTAACTACGGAGCGCACCCGTAATCATGGGGATATGCTGGTTGGCATGCCTTGTGCGTATGGCATCAACGTTGCGCGATAAGGGGGTGAAGAAAGCAGGACTGTCGAAACAGTTGGCCGCCTCAAGCAAGTGTGCCTTTTCCTCTGAGTCATTGACCATCTCCGAGAGCCGTGAGAGACTCTCTGCCATTCCTCCAACCTCGCCTGCGATGTACATGTTCCACATCTCGTAACGATTGCCTGGACGTGCACGACGTTCCTCCTGAGTGCCATCTTCTTTCACAAAAGTGCGGTAGTGCATTCTGTTCCACACCCAAAGTCCCATGTCCTTGGCGATAAGCAAAGCCTTTTCAGCCACAGCCTTGTCGTCCACATTGTTGGCAATGTCAATCAGTCCAGCCAGTTGTTTGTGAACGGAATAATACGGTGCCCACACCCATTGCTCGTTATTGTAGGCACGGTACATCTCAATCAACACACAGTGCTGCGCGGGAATGGCGTTGATGTAGCCATAACCATAGTGGGCATAGTCTTTCTTGTATTCATTGAAAGCCTGCCAAGTGCCCTTCAGTTCACGGAGTTCGGCCTCTGGAGCGAGGTCGCGAGCCTCACGATAGCGCCCTAATTGTTCATCATAGACGAAAGTGCGTTCCTGACATTTCCTCATCTCGTTGACCATGAGACGGATGTTGTCGAGCAACCTTTGTTTTTTCACTTGGTCCTGACATCCGGCATACGCCATGGCGAGTGCAGAAAGATAATGCCCCACACCATGCCCCTTGAGTTTGGTGGTGGGTGAATCCCACCCATCGCTGACTGGACATCCCTCGGTGTTCAGACCGTATGTGTCATAGTAATTGTACAGTTGCTGCTTCACATCGAGGCTGAGAAGGAAATCGGTATCGAGTTCGCGATTGTGGGTCAGTCGGTTGTGGCCGTTGATGCTGACTTTGTTGAGGGGCAAAGGACGCGCCACTGGTACAGGGTTGGGGACCGGGTCGGGATTGGCCACCACTATGACCTTTGCTTTCACGGGAAAACCAGCGGTAGTGGTGTTGTCACCGATAATGAATCCTGTCACCTCATAGGTTGTGCCAACGGGGTTCTGTGCGGCATCGGCCTGGGCTTGTTCCACACGCAACGAAGAATTGGTCCAACGCACTTGTCGGTATTCGCTCTTACCGTCGCTATAAGTCACCCATAGTTGGTAAGGCAGTCTTGGCGCTGTGCCTACTGGAGCATTCACGTTGACTGTCTGCACTTTAGCAATCGTGCGTGTAGGATTGGCATCGGTCACTAATGGTCTGGCAACGCCTTCATTCGCTTTGTGAGCGAACTGTGGCAACGTGAAACAGAATGTCAAAAGAAAAGCAAGGACAATGCGTCCTAACTGGAAAGGAATTGTCTTTTGGGTCATGTCGTTAAGTTGATGTTAGTTTTTTGCAATGCAAAAATAGGAAATATTTTCTATTTCTACAATTCATCTGTCAATATCTTTTCATTGAAAGTCTTTTTCTGAACTTCAATCACTCTGTTTTTTGCATTTGTTCGAGAAAAAGCAGTAATTTTGCATCTGCAATGGCAAAATAGCCCAAATTCATTACATCACAAAAGAGAGACATGAACAACAACACATACTCCGCTTTGATAGCGGACAGATTGGGATTAGCGGAACAAAGGGTGGCCAACACCCTTGAGTTGCTCGACGAGGGAGCCACCATCCCCTTCATCTCAAGATATAGGAAAGAACGCACTGGCAGCATGGACGAAGTGCAGATTGGCAACATCAATGAGTTATACATCAAGCTGCAAGAAGTTGCCAAGCGCAAGGAAACCATCCTCAAGACCATCACCGACCAGGGTAAGATGACTCCTGAGCTGCAGAAACGAATCGACGAAACATGGGACGCCACCGTATTGGAAGACATCTACCTCCCATTCAAGCCCAAACGCCGCACTCGTGCACAGGTGGCTCGTGAGCAAGGTCTGGAGCCATTGGCCACCACCATACTGTTCCAGCGTGAACGCGACATCATGAATGTAGCCCGCAGATACGTGAAAGGCGATGTGAAGGACATCGACATGGCCTTGAAGGGTGCCCAAGACATCATCGCCGAAACCATCAGCGAGAACGAGGACTCCCGCAACAGACTGAGAAGGGCTTTCGAGCGTCAGGCCGTGATTACCTCTAAAGTCGTGAAGGGCAAGGAGTCCCTTGAGGAGTCGCAGAAATACGCTGACTATTTCGACTGGAGTGAGTCCTTGCGTCGATGTTCTTCCCACCGTTTGCTCGCCATGAGAAGGGGCGAAGCAGAAGGAGTTTTACGTGTGAGCATCTCCCCCGACCAAGACGAATGCATCAGCAACCTTCAACGTCAGTATGTGAGAGGTTCCGGCGAGTGCAGCCGTCTGGTAGAAGAAGCCGTAGAGGATTGCTATAAACGACTGCTGAAGCCCTCAATTGAGACGGAGTTTGCCAACTTGAGCAAAGAAAAAGCCGACGAGGAGGCCATCCGTGTGTTCGCTGAGAACCTTCGTCAGTTGCTGCTTTCTGCTCCTTTGGGGCAGAAGCGTGTGATGGGTATCGACCCAGGTTTCCGCACTGGTTGCAAAGTGGTGTGTCTGGACGCCCAGGGCAACCTCCTGCATTTCGAGGCCATTCATCCTTTCTTGTCGAATGGTTTCAATCCCCAAGCCCAAAGAGCTATTGAGCGTATGATTGACCAATACAAGATAGAGGCCATCGCCATTGGCAACGGTACGGCAAGCCGTGAAACCAACGAGTTCGTCAAGAGCCTTTCCTTAGGCGACGGTGTCCGTTCATTTGTGGTGAGCGAGGACGGTGCTTCTGTATATTCAGCCTCTAAGACAGCGCGCGAGGAGTTTCCCGACTATGATGTGACTGTCCGCGGTGCGGTGTCGATAGGACGCCGTCTCATGGACCCTCTTGCTGAATTGGTGAAGATTGACCCCAAGAGCATCGGTGTGGGACAGTACCAACATGATGTGGACCAGTCAAAGTTGAAACAGAAGCTTGACCAAACCGTGGAGAGTTGTGTGAACTTGGTAGGTGTGAACCTCAATACCGCAAGTCAACAATTGCTGACTTATGTGAGTGGTCTTGGCCCAACCCTTGCAAAAAACATCGTTGACTACCGTCGTGAGCACGGTGCCTTCACCAGCCGCAAGGAGTTGCTGAAGGTAGGCCGTTTAGGTCCTTCGGCCTTTGAGCAATGCGCGGGATTCCTACGTATTCCAGGTGCCACAAACCCACTTGACAACAGTGCTGTGCATCCCGAGAGTTACAGAGTGGTGGAACAGATGGCACATGACGCCGGCTGCACTGTGAGTCAGTTGATTAGCGACAAGAGCAAACGCGACAGCATCAATATTAAACACTACTTGAGTGACCGTATCGGAATGCCCACACTCACTGACATCATGAAGGAGTTGGAGAAACCTGGCCGTGACCCGAGGAAGGGTGTGGAGGTATTTGAGTTCGATGAGAACGTAAAGACGGTAGAAGACCTAATGGAGGGCATGGAATTACCAGGTATCGTGACCAATATCACCAACTTCGGCGCGTTTGTGGATATAGGCGTTCACCAGGACGGCCTTATCCATATCTCACAATTAGCCGACCGCTACGTGAAAGACCCCAACGAGGTCGTCCATCTCCACCAACACGTCAAGGTACGAGTCCTGGAAGTCGATCGCAAACGCAACCGAATCAGCTTGAAACTGATAGGAAAATGAAGATGGACAAATAATGACTGTTTTTTGGAAAAAGGTAATGGAATAAAAAGAAATCACGGCTGTTGCAACAACAGTCGTGATTTCTTTGATATAAAGACCCTTAGCGAGCATTGGTTTCAATGCTTCTGTGAGTTGCGTTTCTTCACGCGTTGGCGGATTTCCTGCTTGTGCCGGGCCGCACCTGTTTTGCGCGTTGCACTTTTGTAGGAACGTTTCCGAGCCTTCGTGTGAAACTTCTCTTCCTTTTGTTCCTTGGGCGCGCCCTTGAATGTGATGCCATGCTGGATGGCGTAGTCGATTTCGTCGGTCATAAGCGCATCAATGATGGAAGAGGCGTATTCCGATGAATGCCATAGCGATGTTGTACTTGTCGCAAGTCTCGATGACATTGTCGTCACGAACGCTTCCTCCTGCTTGTGCGATATACTGAACTCCGCTCTTGTGCGCCCTTTCAATGTTGTCTCCAAAGGGGAAGAAAGCATCGCTACCCAGGCAAACACCTGTATTCTGTGCTATCCAGGCTTTTTTCTCCTCCATGGTGAAGACCTCTGGTTTCTCCGTGAAGAACTGCTGCCATGTACCCTCGCGCAACACATCGTCGTGGTCTTCTGAAATATACACATCAATGGTGTTGTCTCGGTCAGCGCGTCGTATGCCTGGTTTAAAAGGAAGATTGAGTACCTTTGGACATTGGCGCAACCACCAGATGTCAGCTTTGTTGCCAGCCAAACGGGTGCAGTGGATGCGGCTCTGCTGACCAGCACCTATACCGATAGCTTGTCCGTCCTTGACATAGCAGACGGAGTTGCTCTGGGTGTATTTAAGCGTGATGAGTGCAATCTTAAGGTCGCGTATGGCTTCTGGTGTGAAATTCTTGTTCTGTGTGGGGATATTGTCAAAAAGCGCGTTGTCAGAGAGGTCAATCTCATTCCTGTTCTGTTCGAAAGTGATTCCAAAGACTTGCTTCCGTTCAATGGGATTGGGTCTGTAGTTAGGGTCCATCTTGATGACATTGTATGTTCCCTTCCTTTTTTCCCTGAGAATGGCGAGAGCCTCTGGTGTGTAGTCGGGTGCTATGACACCATCGGACACCTCACGCTTGATGAGTGTGGCAACGGCTTCGTCACACGTGTCGCTGAGCGCAATAAAATCTCCATATGAAGACATACGGTCTGCTCCTCTGGCCCGAGCGTAGGCGGTGGCAATAGGAGAGAGAGGGATATTCACATCGTCCACAAAGTAGATTTTTTTCAGAGTGTCGGTCAGTGGCATGGCCACAGCAGCTCCTGCGGGACTGACATGTTTGAAAGAGGCTGCTGCAGGCAGTCCAGTCGCGGCTTTGAGTTCCCTTACAAGTTGCCAGCTATTGAATGCATCAAGGAAATTGATATATCCAGGCCTTCCGTTCAACACCTCGATAGGCAGTTCTCCTTCTTCCATGTAAATACGTGAAGGCTTCTGGTTCGGATTGCATCCGTACTTCAATTCTAATTCTTTCATTTTATTCTTTTTGGTTAATGGGTATTAATGGTTTAGTGGGGATGGCTAAAGTTTCATTTGATCATAATGGCGGTGAGCATACGCCCTGAGTCGACGCCCATTTTTCTTGCCGAGAAGAAGAGGTCGTCATTTTGATAGGTGCAGATACCCACCACTTGAATGTTTTCTTCTTCCACCCCATGAGCCATGAGCAGGATTCTATTGGCTTCCCAGAGATTGATGTGCCACTTGGTCATGTCGCAAGCCTGACTGTCCATATAACGACGGGCAATGGAGTCCATAGGGAACTGCGCGTCGGCGAAAGCGTCGTACACCTCCTGCCCCACCTCAAAACAGTCCATGCTGATTCCGGGTCCAATCAATGCCTTCAAGGTGCGAGGGTCTGTACCATACTGCCTGGTCATGAATTCGAGCGTACGAACCACTATTTTCTTCTGGGTTCCCCGCCATCCTGCATGCACTGCAGCCACAGCGTGGTTCTCAGGGTCGTAAAACAGGATTGGTATGCAGTCGGCCGTGGAAACACCGATACAGACTCCATGCAATTGTGTAGTCAAGGCATCCACACCCTCCAAAGCGGATGTTCTCTGTTCCGCAGAGAGTTCCAAGAAAGACTCATCAATATTCCTACACTCCACACCATGCACTTGATGAGGCATAATCAACCGGTCGGCCTTGATGTCGAGTTTGTGACAAAGGCTCCGTCTGTTCTGCATCATGTCATCCACGCTATCGCCACAATAGGCGTTGACGTTGAATGTGGCGTATTTACCTTTACTGCATCCACCTCTTCTTGTGGAGCTGAAAGCCACGATTTCCTCGTGTGTGCTGTAGTTGAGCAGTATAGGATTGTCCATAAATATCACTAGTTATTGTTCTTCTTCCTCCTCTTCCTCCAGGTCATAGTACTCCACGTCTTCCAAATCCTCGATGTCGTCTTCGTCGATGAATTCGAAGTCACCATCTTCGCCCTCATCCTCGAGTTCGTGCTGAAGTCGTCCCACCTCCTTGCGTCTGTGTACAATAGAGTCTGTGGTGTTGATGGCTGCCAGTTTGTTGCTCTCGCTATTCAGTTCACGCCATAGCACGTCCTTGAGTTGATCGAGCCCGAATCCGGTAACCGATGAGATGAACACGACAGGCAATCCCTGAGGCAATGTTTCCTTGAGCATCTCAATGAGTTCCTGGTCGAGCAAATCACACTTGGTGATGGCCAGAACCCTTCCCTTGTCGAGCAATTCAGGATTGAACGTAGCCAGTTCATTAAGGAGAATCTCGTACTCCTTCTTGATGTCATCGGTATCACCCGGGACCATGAAGAGCAACAAGGAATTACGTTCGATATGTCTCAGGAATCTCAGTCCAATGCCTTTACCTTGACTTGCTCCCTCGATAATTCCCGGAATGTCGGCAATGACGAAGGAACGGTTGTCTCGATAAGGAACAATGCCGAGTGTAGGTTCCAGTGTAGTGAATGGATAGTTGCCTATTTTGGGTTTGGCAGAGGACAATGCGGAAACCAATGTCGACTTTCCCGCGTTAGGGAATCCGACAAGACCCACATCCGCCAGTAGCTTGAGTTCGAGAATCACAGTCATCTCGCGCATGGGCTCACCTGGCTGTGCGTATCGTGGTGCTTGGTTTGTGGGGGTGCAGAAGTTGAAGTTTCCGAGACCTCCCCGTCCTCCCTTGAGCAGAATGACCTCCTGTCCGTCGTCCTTGATGTCGCAAAGGTAGTCGCCTGTCTCGGCATTATATGCCACGGTACCGAGAGGTACTTCTATGACGATATCCTGCCCTTGTTTTCCAGAGCTTTTGTTATGCGACCCATTCTCACCATGTCCGGCATAAGCATGCCTTTCGTAGCGAAGGTGAAGTAGTGTCCAGTAATTATGGTTTCCCCGGAGAACGACATTGCCGCCACGTCCTCCATTGCCACCGTCGGGACCTCCCTTGGGGTGGTACTTGGCGCGGTGCATGTGAGAGGAACCTCGGCCACCCCTACCACTGCGACAATAAATCTTGACGTAATCAACAAAATTGGTCTCCATCTGTGTGTATTGATATTAACAAATTCGAATACTCTGAATACTCCGATTATTCGATTACTCCGAATGATTCAGCGATTATGAGTTCTCGATGACAGCGAAAACCTTGTCGAGAGTTGTCTCCTTATTTCCTGTCCATTCTACGGTGTGGCGTATGCCCTCTTTCTCGAACCACTCTGACAGAGGAGCAGTTTGGCTGTGATAAACAGCAAATCTCTTTTTGATGGTTTCCTCGTTGTCGTCGGCTCTGCCCTGCTCTACAGCGCGTTTGAGCAGGCGTTCCATTAGCACATCCTCTCCGACAATCAGTTCAATCATCAATCCCATGTCGTCACCTCTTTCCTTGAGCATTACCTTGAGTGCCTCTGCCTGGTCAATAGTACGTGGGAATCCGTCGAAAATGACGCCTTTTCCTTTGGGCATAGCGTCATAGGTCTTAGCGAGTATGTCTATCATCAGTTCATCGGGAATGAGCTGTCCGTTGTCGATGTATCCCTTGGCAACCTTTCCCAGTTCAGTGCCACCCTTGATTTCAGCGCGCAACACGTCACCTGTGGAGATATGTCCCATACCGTATTTTCTAACAATCTCGTCACTATAGGTGCCCTTGCCTGAACCGGGAGCACCGAAAATAATAATATTCTTCATTCTTTTACTATATGTGTTTGTTGTGATTATATGAATCGGTTTGTTTTTGGGGGAGTCCTAGCCTCCCTAGGTTTTCACAGGATTTGCCAGGGCTCCCCTAATTTCTCTAAATAGGCTCGTAGATGTCTTTCATCCATCGTCCTTCCTCATCGAAGTCAAGTCCGTAGCCTACAAGGAACTTGTCGGGAACGTCCATGCCGCAATAATCGACCTTGAGGTCAGGGAATCTGAGCCGTGAAGGCTTCCTGAGCAAGGTGGCCACTTTCACATCCTTAGCGCCTTTGTAGTAGAACTGTGGTACCACGAGTTTCATCGTAGTGCCCGTATCGATGATGTCCTCAACGATGAGCACGTCCTTGTCAGCCAGGTCAAGGGTTGTCGGAATGACTTCCCTGACAATGCCTGTAGTATCAGCCCCCTCGTATGAGGAGTACTTGGCGAATCCGAGTTCAATGGGCACATTGAGTTTTCGGATAAGGTCGGCAGCGAAGATGAAAGCTCCAGACAGCATGACGATAACGGTGGGCGACTTGCCTTGGTAGTCAAGGTTGATTTTGTCGGCTATTTCTTTCACCTTCCACTCGATGAGTTCATGAGGGATAGACACCTTGAACTCTTGTCCTTTGATTTTTATACTATCTTCCATATGCTCGAGTATTTTAATGGGTGTTGTGAATAATTGAAGTCAGCATAGGTAACCTCAACACTTGTTTCACCAGGGTTTCACGCCATCGGAATCACGAGTTTGCTCGCTTGTGTACCTCTTTGGGGCAGTCGTCAAGGTCACTCTGCCTTTGAATTGCAAATATACACATAATTCATTATTTTTTGAGCCTAAAACATGGAAAAGTATTCAGTTTTTTCACTCATAGGGCATTTTTTTACGAAAAAGTGGAACAATTACAAATACAAATGGTTAATTTTGCATCATGAAGATACTTACAGCTTCCCAATTCAAGCAAATAGACGCATTCACTATAGAGCACGAACCCATCAGTTCTGTGGATTTGATGGAACGTGCAGCCACAGCGCTTGCAGACCAGATAGCAGAGCGTTGGGATGCTTCTGTCCCCGTGAAGGTTTTCGCAGGTCCAGGCAACAACGGCGGTGACGCCCTAGCCCTTGCGCGTTTACTTTCACAGCGTGGTCGTAAGGTGTCGGTATGGTTGTTCAACATCAAGAACAGCAGCACGTTGTCTGCCGAGTGCTTGCACAATAAGGCTCGTTTGTCGGAATGTCCTGACGTGGAACTGAATGAGGTGGTAAGCAGTTTCTCCCCTCCCCAGTTGAGTGAAGACGACTTGGTGGTGGATGGTTTGTTCGGCATCGGCATAGCCCGCCCCTTGAACGGTGGTTTCGCCGAGGTTGTGAAATACATCAATTCTTCAGCTTCGACAGTGGTGTCGATAGATGTGCCTTCGGGTTTGATGTGCGAGGACAACAGCTACAATGTGATGAACCACATCGTCAAGGCTGATGTGACCTACACGTTCCACCGTCCTAAACTGGCCTATTTCTTCGCCGACATGTACAAGTATGTAGGCGAATGGCATGTGCTGGATATCGGTGAACCTGAAAGCATCGTTGATAGCGGAGGTACCGAGTACTTGGTGACCCCCTACAACACCACAGACTTTGACTACGTGAAGGGCAGACTGCATACCCGTCCTCGTTTCGCGCACAAAGGCACCATGGGGCATGTGGCTTTAGTAGCCGGTAAGCGCGGTATGGCCGGTTCATCTATTCTTGCCACTCGTGCCAGCCTTCGCAGCGGCTGTGGCAAAATCACCGTGCATACTCCCTACCGTAACAACAGCATCATGCAGATAGCCATTCCCGAGGCAATAGTTCAACTGGACAAAGACGGCGAGGCGTTCTCATCCCCCTTCGATGCCAACGGTTTCGATGCCCTTGGCATAGGCCCTGGCATAGGCACATCACCTGAAACATCCCAAGCTTTCATCGAGCAGTTGCGTCTGACCCGTTCGCCCATAGTGATTGACGCTGACGGGCTGAACATCCTCGGTTCTCACCGTGGTTGGATACAGCAGCTACCCCGCCTCTGCATCCTCACGCCCCACAAGAAGGAACTCTTCGGTTTAATCAGCAATACTCGCAACGATTATGAGGAATTGGAGCGTACACGAGAACTGGCTGTACACCAGCAGATTTACATCATCATAAAAGGCGCATATAGCGCCGTGTGCACACCCGAAGGGTCGTGTTTCTTCAACACCACAGGCAATCCCGGTATGGCCACTGCCGGCAGCGGTGATGTGCTGACGGGTATTATCCTGGCCCTTCTGGGACAGGGGTACAGCCAAGAGGAGGCTTGCCGTATCGGTGTCTATATCCATGGTTTGGCGGGTGACATCGCTGCTGAGCGTCTGGGTGAAGAGAGTTTGATGGCAAGCGACATCATCGACGCGCTTCCTGCCGCCTTCATGCGTCTGAAAAAAGGCAGTACACCCTGCAAACAGTAGGGAGAACAGACATAAAACTTAGAGAAAACCATCGTATATGAAAACCATCAATGGAAGAGCCACTCTATTGGCTGCAGCCCTTCTCACATTCACCAGCACTCAAGCTCAGACTCAGGTCACAGCTTTCAACCCCGGGCTCACGGCCAACGGCGTGAACTACGTGCTGCCAAAAACAGGTATCAAGGTTCAAGTTGTGGCCACCAAGACAACCTATACACCTGGTGAGTTCTGCCGTTACGCGGAGCGCTACCTTCATCTGAACGATGTTCGCCAGCAGGCTGAGACCACATGGGAAATCAAGGAGATGCGTGTGACGCAGTACGGCACTCCCGACCAAGAAAAGACTTTCACCATCAAGTTGAAAGACAAGACGGTAGCGCCTATGGCCCGTCTTGCCTCCAATGGTATCCTTCTGGCTATCAACGCCGACAACGAAGTTGAGGATGTGGAGTTGAGTGTCCCTGCCGACATAACCAACAGCGTCAATTCCAGGAGCTATCTGACAGAGGAAATCCTGTCGGCCACCTCTACCGCTAAAATGGCGGAATTGACAGCCAACGAGATATACGACATCCGCGAGAGTATGAACGCCATCACACGTGGCCAAGCAGAGAACATGCCCCAAGACGGTGCTTCCCTGAAGATTGTGCTCGACCAGCTTAAGACCCAGGAAACAGGTTTGACACAGTTATTCCAAGGGAGCACAGCCCAGTCATCCACTAAGTCGACTTTCACGTATGAGCCAGAAGGCGACGTGAAAGACAAGGTGTTGTTCCGCTTCTCCCGCCGTCTGGGCATTGTGGATGCCGACGACCTTTCCGGCGAACCCATCTATATCAGTATCACAGACAAGAAGACCGTTCCACTACCTACTGAGGAAGAAAAAGCCAAACGCAAAATCACAGGTGTGGTCTACAACCAGCCAAGCGACGCGGTGGTAGTGTTGACTATGGCTGGACAGGAGATTTATCGCAACACCATGCCTTTTGCCCAATTCGGCACCATCGACATGCTCATGCCTGCACTCTTCAACAAAGGAGCCACCACGAAGGTTTTGTTCAACCCTTCAACTGGTGGCATAGAGAAAATTGTGGAATAGCAGCAATTGACTCAGTTACCCAAGTACTTCTGTAGCACCTTGCAGACCTGAGGGTCGTTCTTGAGCTTCTTGAGATTATTCTCGTGAAGCTGACGCACTAGCTCTCTTGTCAAGTCGAGCCGGAACGCCACTTCGGCGGTGGAACAAGCAGGTTGTCCGATACCAAAGTACATCATCTCTATTTTCTGCTCCCTTGGGGTCAGTGTACTGAGCACAGCGAGCAAGTCTATCTTCAGCGACTCGTGGTCCAGACTCTTGTCCGTCACATCCTCGTCTGATGATATCACATCCTCCATCGTACCATTGTCTGGGTCGTCTCCAAATGGTTTGGAGAGAGAGAAACTCCGTCCATCATAGTCCATAGCTGCGACTACCTGCTCTTCTGACAGGTGCAAAGCCTCACTCACCTCGCTGGGCGATGGTTCTCTTTCCTGCTCCTGATAGAATTTGGCACTGTAAGACAGAATCTTGGAGAGTATTGCAGACTTGTTGATGGGGACTCTCACCGTTTTCCCGTTGTTGGCAATTGCCTGGTGCACCGCTTGGCGTATCCACCAGACGGCGTAGCTGATAAACTTGAATCCACGTGTTTCGTCGAACAACTGGGCAGCTTTGACAAGTCCGCAGTTGGCCTCCTCAATAAGGTCGGCGAGTGGCATTCCACAGTACTGGTATCCCTTAGCCACAGACACTGCGAAACGAAGATTGGCTTCCACCAGTTCCTTAACGGCATTTTCGTCGCCCATTCTGATGCGCTGAGCCAGCTCCACCTCCTTCTCTGGAGTAATCATTTCCTTTTTATTCACTTCAGATAAATAGATGTTGAGGGAGAGGTCATCACGGTTAGTAATTGTTTTTGAAATCTTAAACTCTGTCATGGTCTTTAAGAACAATCTTTTGGTTATTAAATGGTTAAATAAATAGTAGAAAGAGAATCATCATGGTATCGTGAAATCCTGATGGCATAGAACATCCAGACTCCTGCTGTGCGCTGAAAGCACAAAGGGAGAAAACAGTAAGAAAGTAAGTAAGAAGAAAGAAAGAGGGAGTCGCTTCTCCCTCTTATCTCATTTGTCAGTTGCCCAGATATTTCTGGAGCATTTTGCAAACTTGGGGGTTGCTCTTTAGTTTCTTGAGGTTTTTCTCGTGCACCTGACGTACTCGCTCCCTTGTGAGGTGGAGTTCGTTGGCCACATCTGTGGCAGAACATGCAGGCTGTCCGATGCCAAAGAACATCATTTCAATCTTGCGCTCGCGTGGGGCGAGGGTCATCAGCACATTCCTGATGTCGGTCATCAATGACTCCCGGTCCATGCCGTGGTCAGTGTCTTGGATTTCAGACTTCATGGTATCCTCCATCGTACCGTTATCAGAGTCTCCTCCGAGTGGTGTGGAAATAGAGATGCTTCTTCCGTCGAATCCCATGGCCGACCTCACCTGGTCTTCGGTAAATCCGAGTGCCTCAGAGATTTCGCTTGGAGAGGGCTCGCGCTCATTGTCCTGGTAGAACTGAGCCATATAGGAGAAAATTTTGGAGAGCATTGCCGACTTGTTGATGGGCAGTCTGACCATGTTTCCGTTGTTGGCGAGAGCCTGGTGTATGGCTTGTCTTACCCACCACACAGCATAGCTGATGAACTTGAATCCCCTGGTCTCATCAAACATGTTGGCGGCTTTGATGAGTCCGAGGTTACCTTCCTCGATAAGGTCGGAGAGAGGCATTCCACGGTTCTGGTACTGCTTGGCCACAGACACAACGAACCGGAGGTTGGCCTCGACAAGTTGCGTGACGGCTTTCTCGTCACCCTTTCGGATGCGCTGTGCCAGTTCCACTTCCTGTTCGGGAGAGATCATCTCCTTTTTGTTCACCTCTGTCAGATATTTATTGACTGACTCATTGGTACGGTCCGTGATTCCGTAGTTGATCTTAAGTTCTCTCATATAGCCCTAAATACAAATCTGTGATTAATAATTACAACTTCTCGATAACACATTCCATTGTCCTTCTCCATTACGCTGGTCAGTAAAGAGTATCTGACATCCTGAGAGATGACGCAATGACATGAATGCGTACACTTTATGAATGCAACAAAAAGTGTTCCAAGATTTTCGGAATTCTGCCATTTTGACCATTTGGCAGATATATTTTTGTTTTTTTATGTTTTTCAAGGGCAAAACCGCATCTTTGCAATTTCGTGAAGGTCTCAAAAGCCAAACACATGACAATCAGCAGATAAACATGACATTTTCATGTCAGTCCATGAAGCCTAGACCATCATCCCCTTGAAATGGAGCGCAAAGTTAGCGCTTTTTTCCATAATATCCAAATCTTCTTCAAGTTATTTTAAGTCCCAGAATCAAATGGATTTAACGGGAATTTGAATAGGGCGAATGGGGTTGGTGAGTTTTTTGAGGTTTTTTGCGTTAATCATGAAGTTTTCGACCAATCATTCGTATTGTTCGTTTTTTTATTGTAAATTTGTGGGATAAACAAAAAAAAAGGACACGCCAAGTGCGTGTTGCGTTCCATCATTTATTCAAGACCACAATCAACAAACCAAGTTCAAGATGACGAAAGAGATTTACCTTGCCGGCGGTTGCTTCTGGGGCACAGAACATTTCCTCAAGCAAATATCAGGAGTAAAGGACACCCAAGTGGGCTTCGCCAATGGCCAGGGCGACCACCCTTCCTACAAGGAAGTATATACCGACACCACTGGATTCGCAGAGACCGTTCGCGTGGTGTATGACCCAAAGGTCGTTAGCCTCGGATTCCTGGTCAGCCTCTATTTCAAGGCCATTGACCCTACGAGCCTCAACAAACAGGGCGAGGACGAAGGAACCCGTTACCGCACAGGCATCTACTACACCGACGCATCCGACTTGAATGCCATCAACCCAGTGGCCGACCAAGTGCGGCAGACCTTAGACGGGCCGTTGATGGTGGAGATCTGTCCGTTGGAGAACTTCTACCCCGCAGAGGAGGAGCACCAGGACTATCTCGACAAACATCCCAATGGCTATTGCCACCTCTCCCCCGCCCTTTTCGAACTGGCGAGGAACGCCAAGGAAAAACAAGCAAGAACTAACTAAATACAAACGAAATGAGAAAACTTTACTTTGTCATGCTGGCACTGTCGATAAGCGCCATCTGGAGTTGTTCACAAGAACTGGATGAACTCGAGGAGATGGGCTTTTCCTCCACCCGTGCCAAATCTGTGATTTTCGACAGTGAATACATCACAGTCTCCTATGACAGCGTTGTTGATTCACGTGTCTTTCTTCGCGCCGAGTTCAACTCCGCTGCTATAGGCTGCCCCCTCAAGACCAAAGGTTTCATGTATAGCCTTGTGGATCCTAATCCCCGCTACGGCGGAAAAAGTGTGATTCGCCGCACCGCCTCCAAGAACGACGGTGACACCATTTTCCGCGACGTAGCCCTGAACAAACGCGACACCTACCTCTACTACCGCGGTTTCTGCCTCACGGAAGAAGACGACACCATCTACAGCAAGGTGGACAGTGTGATGATTGCCGCCACTCCACCGGAAATCAAGACCCTCGCTGTTGACAACCGCACCCGTGTCTCCGCCATTGCTTTGGGCTGCTTCACCAATTTGGGCGACGAGGAACTGCTGAGATACGGAGTGTGTCTGAACAAGAAAGGTTTCCCCACTCTCAACGACACCTACCTGACCGCCACCGACATCGCCACCGATGACACCTACAACGGCACCTTCGGTGTATGGTTCGACAACCTGGAGCCCACTACACTCTACCACATCCGCGCATTCTGTGTCTTCAAGCGAAGCAAAACCCAGGAGAACGACACCATCTACGGCAACGAGCGTGTCTTCCGCACCACTAAGGGCGGTGACGTGCAGTGGGAATGGGCCGACAAGGCCAACGCCTCCAGAGACCAAATCAACCGCATTCAGATAGCCATGGACTCTGCCTGTTATTACTACAACAACTACTCCAACCTGACCCACCGCATCCGCGTGTCGTACAACGCTGGCGTTCCAACAGCCGACTGCAATATCGTAGGCTCTATGCGCTATGGTGCCAACGAACGCTACCAGTGGGTAGGTACTGCCCAGCATGAGATGAGCCACGCCATGGGTGTGGGCACAGCCTCCAACTGGGGCACCTTCGGCGACCCGTGGTCCAAACCCATCGCCGCCTTATCGTTGAAAGTGATGATGCAGGACATGACCATCGTCATCCACGGCGCTTACTCAGGACAACAGCACTTCTGGCCAGGAGGCATCAACCAGAAGGAAGAAGTGACCAACGGCACATCGAACAACAAGGGTGTGACATTCAAGAACGAGCACATGTTGAAGTTGAATGCCATGATGTGCAACGCCATGCGCGCAGACGGTCTCTCTGGATGGTGGGAATAAACAAACAGTCATTAACCTAATAATACAACAGCATACGATTATGAACAAGATAAGAAGAACTGGTCTGCTGGCGCTGGCATTATTCATCAGCATCATGGCTTCCGCCACCGGCAGCAAGACCATCCAGAATGTGAACAGCACCCAGCTCTACCCGCTCTATTTCCCGGGTTACCTCAGCAGCATCAAAGCTTCAGGAAAGGTGGACTTCAAGGACATCGACAACCAAGACCTTGTTTACGGCCTCGACTACGTGGTGTTGAAATATGAATATCCTCGGTTCAGCTACGTGGAACTCGGTGAGGGCGAGACGCTGCAGTGCGGATGCTACCTCATGCAGTTTGTTGACAACCTCAACAGCACCACTATCCAGATGAAATTCACCGGAGCCAAGGACACCACATGGGTAGCACCCACAGAGGAATGTCCATACGTGCTGGCCGGCAACACCAACTTGACTCGTGAGACCATCGACGGCTATTTCCTCCGCTATAACCCAGAGAGTCTGCGCTTCGAACTGAAAAAGAACGATGTTGTGAACGGACTTGAGGCCTACATCGCCACCAACTCCACTTACCCGGTGAACCAGATAGCCGTAGGCCCCATCCCTTCAGCCTTGAAGCGTGTGTATGCCGACGACGGCAGCGCACTCAGCGTTAAACCCACCAATGGCGGAGCGGTCATCTACTCTGGAGCCGAATCCACCCTGCCCATCTACAATGCCGCAGGCCAGTTGATTAAAATCGCCTACCTTGACCAAGGCAGCAACAACATCGACCTTCCCCGCGGACTCTACGTGGCTGGAGGCGTGAAGTTCAGCGTAAGGTAAAACAGAAACCACAATACGAGAAAAATAAGAAAGGCGTACAGAAAAGACCATTTCCATGTACACCTTTTTCAATTTTCATGTACAGCAAACCTGTCAATCAACTACAGTCATCCACATGCCAAGGACCATTATTTGCCTGATACTCTCATTCGCCCTCTTCTCCGGGAAATGCGCCGAACGCGACAGCACAGTGACAGCACCAGGCGTGTCTGAACGACTCGCACAGTCGAGGAGTGCAGCCATCGGCGATGTGGAGTACCAGTTGCATTTCTTTATCCCAGAAGCAAGGGACAAAGCAGTCAGAGGACAAGAAGTGCTGAGTTTCGAGTTGGCCAACCGTCAAGACGTGGTGATTGACTTCCAATGCGTCTCTCCTGCTGAGTGCCAAGTTCAGGCTGTCAACGGTAAACGCGCGAAAGAGGTCGCAGCCTCCAACGAACACATCCTCATACCAGCAAAGTACCTGCGCAAAGGGCACAATCAGGTTGAGGTCAGTTTCGTGTCAGGCGACCGTTCACTCAACCGCCATGACGACTTTCTCTACACCCTTTTCGTACCCGACCACGCTCGTAGCGTTTTCCCTTGTTTCGACCAACCCGACATGAAGGCTCGGTTCCAGCTTACCTTGACTCATCCCACAACCTGGACTTCAGTCTCGGCTGGGAAGGAACTCAGCAGACAAGAAGAAGGCGAAAGCACTACTGTCCGCTTTGAACCCAGCCAACAGATTCCAACCTACCTTTTCTCTTTCGTGGCAGGACAGTTCGAAAAAAGCGAAAAGACACGGGAAGGTCGCACCGTCACCGCCTTGTACAGAGAGACCGACTACGAGAAGAAGGTTCAACTCGACAAGGTGTTCGATTATGTGTTCCACTCCTTACACTGGATGGAAGCATACACTGGCACCACAATGCCTTTCAGCAAATACGATTTCGTGGTGATTCCTGGTTTTCAGTTCGGTGGCATGGAGCATGTGGGTGCCATTCAGTTTGTGGACCGTGAGATTTTCCTCGACAAGAATCCAACGCCAGAGGAAGAACTCGTCAGGCTTGAACTCATCGCCCACGAGACCGCCCACCTATGGTTCGGTGACTTGGTGACCATGCGATGGTTCAATGATGTGTGGTGCAAAGAGGTTTTCGCCAACTACCTCGCAGCCAAGATATCGCGCGAGTTGATGCCCGAAATCAACCACGACCTCAACTTCATGACCCGCTACCAGATTGCCTCGATGGAAGAAGACCGCAGCGAAGGCACTCATCCCATACAACAGCCACTCGATAATCTCAACCACGCTGGACTGCTCTATGGCAACATCATCTACGACAAAGCACCGGTGATGATGCGCAAACTAGAGGAACTGGCAGGTTCCGAAGCTTTCAGGAGAGGTCTTCAGAACTACTTGAAGACCTACGCTTATGGCAATGCCACATGGGACGACCTTGTGGAATGCCTCGACCAAGAAGCACCTCATGCAGGGTTGAAAGCGTTCAGCCACGCTTGGGTGAAGGAGAAGGGCATGACCGTCATCTCAACCACCATCCTAGGTGACCATATTGTTGTGCGCCAACAAGACCCTTACGGACGCGGTCTGACATGGAGACAACGTTTCAGCATTGGGCTGACGGATGAACAGACAGGGGCTGTGCGACAAGTGGACATCGACATGGATGCTACAGAACAGAGTCTTTCCATCCCTAAGAACACCCTTCACACCATTCCCAATTACAATGGCATGGGATACGGACGATTCACAACCTCGCAGGAGAACTTGATGTGGCAGGTCGAGCATTGGCACGAAGCACATGACGAGACATCAAGGCTATCCATGCTCATGAACATCAACGAGGCGCGTCTTCTCCACCAGCTGAGTCTCAAACAATGTTTCGCCTGCGAGTTGGAGGGATTGCGGAAAGAACACAACCCGCTCATCGCCTCCACCTGCGTCAGTTATGCCACTACTGCGGCAGCCTTCTGCTCGGGAGAGGAAAGGCGGGAGATGGAACATGAGCTGTGGATAGTGAGCCAGAGCCATCCCCTGCCATCCGTGCGCCAGCGGCTCATGCGCTCACTCTTCAACCTTGCTACCGACAGCACGATTATCAACCATTTCTACCGCAAATGGGAGAATTGCGACGACAGTTTGCTCAACGAGAACGACTACATCAACATGTCCTACCAGCTGGCTTTGCGTCTCCCCATGAAATGGAAGGACATCACCAAGCGACAGCACGACAGACTCACCAATCCTGACCGCATCAAGGAATACGAGTACGTGAGCAGGGCATGCAATCCTGACTCGGCCGTCCAGTCACAGTTGTTTCTCTCGCTGCTGAGAAAAGAGAACCGACAAGTCGAGCCTTGGGCAGAGAGCCTCCTGCGTTTGCTCAACTCACCATTGCGCCAAACCCACAGCATCGGTTATGTCACTCCAGGATTAGAAGCCTTGGAAGATATACAGCGCACCAGCGACATCTTCTTCCCCAAGAAATGGTGTGCCGCACTGCTCTCTGGTCATTACAGCCGCGAGGCCTTTGAAAAGGTGAGACGATATGTTGACGCTCATCCACAACTCTCACTGCCCCTCAAGAACAAATTGCTCCAGACCACAGGTCATCTCAACTACCTCTATGGAGCAATAGACCAGTCAGATTATTCAAAATAAACATTCCGGAGACTCCGAAAACATTTCCATTAGCCAACCAAAAACATTAAAATAACATGCACAAATTTTCTTTATTCACCTTATTATGCCTGACAGTGGCCACAGCACAGGCCCAGTCGGGCGGCATCACAACCGAGATGCTGAAAGAGATACAAGGCACACGAACCCAGACGGTGGCAGAGAAAGCACTATCCAACGCCCTTGCCACCAACGCCATCGACAACTTGGCCAAGAACTTCGCCAACAGCGGCGAGATTGACCCCAATTTCATGGTGGAGACACCCAAACAGTCGATTACCAACCAAAAAAGCAGCGGCAGATGCTGGATGTTCAGTGGTCTGAATGTGTTGCGTTCCTGTTTTGCAGAGCGTTCTGACTCGTTGCTGGTAGAGTATTCGCAGGACTACCTCTTTTTCTGGGACCAGTTGGAGAAGGCGAACCTCTTCCTTCAAGGCGTGATAGACACATCGGAAAAACCCATCGACGACTTACGGGTTCAGTTCTTCTTCAAGAGCCCTCTCAACGACGGCGGCACCTTCTGCGGCGTGGCCGACCTGGCGGAGAAATACGGTTTGGTACCGAAGTCTGTGATGCCTGAGACCTACAGCGCCGAGAGCACGAGCCGCATCCGTAGCCTCATGAGCAGCAAGTTGCGCGAGATGGGTCTTCAGTTGCGCGACATGATGAACGGCGGAAAGAAGAAAGACGTAGCGAAGGAAAAGACGAAGATGCTATCGGAAATCTACAAGATGCTGTGCATTGCCTATGGCGAGCCTCCCACCTCTTTTACCTATACCTTCAAGAACAAAAAAGGCAAGACCACTGGCGAGGCTAAGACCTATACCCCACAGAGTTTCTATGAGGCGACGGTCGGAAGCAAACTCAACGGCACCTTCATCATGGTGATGAACGACCCACGCCGTCCCTATCACAAGACCTACGAGGTAGAGTATGACCGCCACACTTACGACGGACACAACTGGAAGTACCTCAACCTGCCCATGGACGAGATTGCACAATTGGCCATCGCATCACTTAAGGACGGTAGAAAGCTATACAGTTCATACGATGTGGGCAAACAGTTGGACCGTGACCGTGGTTACTGCGACCTTGAGAACTACGACTATGCCTCCCTGCTCGGCACCTCTTTTAATATGGACAAAGCACAGCGCATCAGTACATTCGACAGCGGTTCCACCCATGCCATGACCCTTACCGCCGTGGACCTCGACGCCGCAGGCAAACCCACACGCTGGAAAGTGGAGAACAGCTGGGGTGCGGCTTCGGGCATGAACGGCTACATCGTGATGTCCAACCGCTGGTTCGAGGAGTACATGTTCCGCCTTGTGGTGGACAACAAGTATGTCTCCGAAAAACTCATGAAGGAATATGAGCAGAAACCTCTGATGGTGATGCCCGAAGACCCTCTGTTCCAGATGGACGAATAGAACAAGATTCAAGTCCGAAATGGACGACATATTCTCCCTATACAAACCGCTGCCCAAGTGCCTAAGATAGCACTTGGGCAGTTGAATTGCGATTTGTTCAGTTTCTTCTCGGAGTCCGACTTCTCAAGCTGACGTGGATGCCTGTTGACGGTCAACCATCGCAGCTACACAGGAGTCGGACCAGACGTTCTCGGCCGTCTCGACCATATCGATGACGGTGTAGATGGGCAGGATGACACCGAGGATGGCTACGGGGGCACCGATGCCCGACATGAGCGAGAGGGTGAGGAAATAACAGCCCATGGGTACGCCGGCATTGCCAACGGCGGAGAAGACGGAGATAAAGAGCCATACGAGAATGGTGCCCAGAGTGATGGGCGTGCCACCGTTCTGCATGACGAAGAGAGAGGTGACGAGGATGAAAGCTGCACAGCCGTTCATATTGATGGTGGTGCAAATGGGCAATACGAAGCGGGATATGTTCTTGCGGATGCCCAGTCGCTGCTCGGCCGCCTCCATCGTGACGGGAAGGGTGGCGGCGCTGCTCTTGGTGAAGAGGGCCATGAGCACAGCGGGCATCATACGGCTCAACACATGCACAGGGTTGAGCCCCCTCGCCAACAGGAACAGCGGCAGCACTACGAAGAACTGAATGATATTGCCTCCCATGATGACAAGCACATACTTGCCTAACGAACCGGCTACAACGCCTGCCGACACCTGGGTCGAGAGCTGAGCCGAGAAGGCAACGATGCCGAGGGGCAGCGTAACGATGAGCCAGCGGATGAGCAAGAAGAGCAGTTCCTGAAGGCCCAACACGAACTTGACTACCACTTTCTTATTCTCTGTATCAGGCAGCTTCGACAGCGCTATGCCGACGGCAAAGGCCAGCAGGAGCAGCGAAAGCACGTTGCCCTCGAGGAGAGGCCGCACGATGTTGTTGGGGATGATGCTGATGAGATGGGAAAGGTAGCCTCCCCCTTCTCCCTCCGACTGGAGGGGTAGAGAGTCAGCGGACGAAGTCTCCACTATTTGGGGGATGTTGGAAGGGGCCACAATAACGTAGAGCAGGGCTCCAACGGCTGCAGCGGCAAATGTGGTGAGCAACGTGTAGGTCAGTGTGCGGCCGAAAATGCGGCCAGAACCTTTCGAACCGAAGGTGGCAAAGGTGGAAACCACTGCCAGCACGATTGTGGGAACGGCCAACAATTGAAACAGACGGGTATAAACCGTAGCCACAACGTTCATTACCTGGTTGAGCCAGCTGATGCCCAACAGGCCTAACACTGCACCCACCACAAGTGCACCAATCCAAATCAGTGTTTTCTTCATCGCTATAGTTCTAACGTAAGATTCATATAAATATTGCGTCCCTTTTGTGGAATATGGCACCAGTCAGCATAGGTAGCGTAATTCCTGTCGAAGAGGTTCTCAATGCCAGCCCTGACACAGACTTGCGTATTCAGGACCGTGAACTGACGGGCGCCTGAGATGTTGACGATGGCCCAAGCTGCCGTCGGTGTCTCACCGTACTTCCAGCCACACTTTGACTGGTGGGCATGTCCTTTCAGCTCAGCCGTCAGGTTCAGCCGGGCAATGACGTAGGACAGTCGAGTCTGATAGCCCAGCGGGGCAATCAGCGGCAGGGTTCCGCCCTCGCCGTCGCGCCCCAAACTGTAAGTTCCCTTCGTCATCCAGCGCAGGCCTTTTATGGGTTGCCATTCAGTCGTCAGCGAGATGTTGGCGATGGTAGCATGCGATATGTTGCCATACACCTTAACACCCTCTGCACCAACAGTCATCGCGCTCAGCCGACGCTCAAACTGTCCGATGATATAGTTGTAGAAGAAAAAAACGTTGGCATCAAGACCAATGGATAATTGAGAATTTAGAATTGATAATTGATAATTGGTGTTCAACTCGATGGCGCTTTCGTTCTTCAGTCGCGGATTGCCGATATAGTCGTACTGGTCGAACGTGTTGTTCAGGTAGTAACCGTAGGCTTCAGTCACCGTAGGTGCCCGGCTGCCCCATCCAGCGCCAATGGATAATTGAGAATTGAGAATAGACAGCTGATAGCTGGCGGCCAAGCGCCCTGTGGTCTGATGATACTGCTGAACCATCCCCGGAAAGAAGACGCTCAGCGCATGGTAGCCCTCGTCGCTGTTAAGCCGCTGGTGCTGCCAGGATAACTTGCCGGAAAAGCGCAACGAGGAGCGGTCGGTCAGTTCAACGGCGTCCGAGAGTGCTACCCCCACATTCAGCGTACCTACGTCAGGCCAAGTCACCATATACATAGGTGCAGCGCCGCCTGGATACATCGTCATGTCGGCAAACAGGCGGTTGTAATAGCCGTCAATGTTCAGCGAGGCAGTATGGCGCCCCACGCTGCCAGTCAACAGAGAGTAGGCACCCGCCGTCCAGCTCTTGCCAGGCATGTCCATGTGGATATCCACGTCAGGGCGCTTGGTGTCGTCCATGATGTGCGTGATGTGGTTGTAATAGACCTTCGTCTCCCATGACTCCAGCTTCGTATCGTCGTATAGATGCTTGTACGTCAGCGACGTAATAATGGCTTCAGCCTTCGCCACGTCCATGTTCAGGGCTGGATAGCCCACGTTCGTGGCGCGGTCGGCTATGAGCGTTGACTCCGCTATGTCGGCGGCAGTAAGCCGTATGCCACCGTTCACGAAAGCATTTACCTTCTGGAACTGCGAGAACTCCACCTCGTGGCTGCCTCCTGCCTTGTAGTTGTCGGCGTGGCGATAGAAAGTCCCGCCGTTCACATAAATGCGATGTGACGAGTAGGCTCCGTCGGCGCCATAGACCTGCAAATGACCGTTACCTTCGTAGCCAGCAGTGGCAGTGGCCGTATAGGGTGCTGCGTCGAACCCGGCCTTGCGCAGTCTGAGATCCAGCGCGCCACCGATGTTTCCCGTTGCCTGCGGGTTGCCGTTGAGTCCGCTGTTAAGGCTGATACTCTGTAGGTTACCACTTTCCACATACGAGGAGACGGGATCCATCTTGTCCGTGCAGGCATAGAAAATCTTCATTCCGTCGATGGTTGTCGACAGACGTTCCGTTTGCATGTTGTTCACCATCGGTTCCCAGGCGTATGATCCGCGACGCACCAGTTCCACGTGCGAGAACTCCCTCAGATGCTCGTCGATAGAGGCCACTTGTCCCTTGACCGATCGTTTGCCGCCCTGTCCGTGCGACACGACCACCACCTCGTCCAAATGTTGCGGCGAGGTGATGAGTGTGTCATTGGGGAATCCTAATATCGCTAAGAGTAATCCTATCATACAATCCTAAAAACAATCTTTCACTTCTCTCTCACCTATATCGTTACGTCCCAGTAGAGCGAGCTTAGCTCTTCACCGCCGGCAACAATGTTGCCCTGTGCGTCCTTCACCGTCAGATGGATGCGCCACAAGCCCGTCATCGTCAGGTTGACAGAACCTTTGTAGCTACCGTCCTCCTGCTTCAGCAACTGCGTATTGCCGGGCGAGGTGTGGTTACCCATATCGGGCATGCGCGGGTCGATGTCGATGGTGAACGTCTCCGTAGCCTGTGCGTAAGGAACTGTTGCTGATGTTGACTTCTTCGACACGTAAGCCCTTATGTCATTAGTTCCCGTCTGCCAGTCATTGGGATCCACCAGCGAAAGGTAGTAGGTGTCATTGCCCACCTTGAACGACTTCAACCACGACTGACCATCGGGGAGAGTACCTACGGTGATGTTTGCCTCAACGCTTCCATTGCCTTCCAGGACATCAACGTTGTAGCCCAATGTCCACGAGCCGGCGTCGCTGCTGCTCATGACGAACGACACCCAACCGCGTTTCACTGCCAGATAATCGTTGTTGAACGATTCCACGCTATTGCCCACAGGTGTACTGTGTTTCATGTTCATCTTTGTCATCAGCATCAGGGGCGTCAGTCCAGTCACCTTAAAATTCTTGACGTAGTTGCCGTTTTTCTTCTTCGTAGCCACAAAGTAAATTTCGTTGTAACCAACGTGGAATGAACCGTCGCGAGAGTAAGCAAACACATTATACTGTTCGTCAACCACCGTCGACAGCTCTGGTATAATCTTCACTGTCTGCAGAAAACGATACACCTGCAGCGCCTCCTCGGCCGAGCAACAGTCAATGTCACCGTCAATCGTGATACCCGGGATCTCAATTGTCTGAGCACCCCAATCGTCGTTCGAGTTGCAAGAGTTTAGCCCTACCAGAACTATTCCTGCGAAAAACAATCTCATTACCTTGTTCATATCTATACTTATTTTTGAAGTTTTGACGAGTGCAAAGTTACAGCGTTTTCTCGGATGCCACAATCGCCTTTTCGTGGCATTTCACATACCAAACGTTTGGCATAAAAGGCCTGCGCTGGAGGAAATAGCGTGAAGCATGCTTGTTTCCCCAAAAACAGATTACACAGATTACACAGAGTTGGACTATGCCTAGGCCTCTGTATTTTCTGTGTAATCTGCGTTTACTGATGATAAGTCAAAGTTTAGTATCCAGGGTTCTGTGCGATACCGAGGTCCTCGCCCGACAAGCCTTTGGGGATGGGTTGGCGGTAGTGCTTGCCACGCACATTGTTGTACTTAGCAACGAGGTGGTTGTGAACCTTTTGGAAATAGGCCTCCTGGTCGCTGGTGTAGGTGCCAAGACTCTTCCAGTCGTCGCTGAAGTGCTTGTAGTTCTTGACCTGCTGTACTGACGAGATGAGGTTCTTCCAGCGATAGCTGTTCAGCACCGAGAACTGCTCGTAGGTGAACTCGTAATCCCACTCACGCTTAATCTGGTCGAAGGTTGGAGCACTGACGGTGGAGATACCTGCACGCTGGCGCAGCTGGTTGAAGGGTGCTGCAGCCTCGTTGTTACGACCCAACTGGACAAGTGCCTCGGCCTTGATGAGCAACACCTCAGCATAACGAATCTCGATGCGGTCTACTGAGTTCTGCTTGATTTCCAGATTCTCAGCATTGTCGTAACTCTGATCTACGCCCTTACCATTGATGGGAGTGTAGATGGGAGAGTAGTAGTGGTGAACGAGTCCGGTCTCTGGGTTCTTGATTTCAGTAAAGTAGGTTTCTGCCAGTCGTTTGTCATTAGGTTGCTCAGCCTTCCAGTCATCATAAAGGTTATCGTCGGCCACCTCAGTATGGTTCTGCTTGTAACCATTACCGTTCTCACCATTCTGGAAGGGGAAGGTCCATGAGCAGTGAGTCTGGTGGTTACCTTGAGCATCGTTCTTGTCACCATCATGTGCAATGGTAAAGATGTGCTCGTTAGTGCCACGCTTGTTAGACTCGTATTCACGACCATAGAGTTTTGAGAAGTCGGGGTCGAGAGCCAGCTTGCCGCTGTTGATGACCTTGTTGGCATACTCGATAGCCTTCTCCAAACGAGCATCGTTCTTGGTGAATGCTGGGTCCGTTTGGGTGGTGGCAATTGCTGCTACCTGTTCAGCAGTCAGAGGGTTGTCGCCCCATACAAGATAGGTACGTGCCAACAGGGCCTGAGCAGCCTGCTTAGAGGGGATGCGTGGATCACCACTATAATCGAGCAACAGATGCTCTGCCTCTGTAAGGTCTTTGACAATCTGTGCGAAGACATTGTCGATGCTCTGACGCTCGGTGGTGCTACCGCCTTCTTCAGTAAATACGGGTATTTCACCCCACAGTTGTGTCAGTTTCAGATAGGCCAGTGCACGCAGGAACTTCGCCTTGCCTACTGCCGCATTATAGCCGGCTTGAGAGACCTTGCCAGTCTTCAAAGAGTTGCTGATGGTGGTGATGGCTTCGTTGTCTTGTGCGATGCCCAGTAGCAGGTGGTTGAATATTTTCACCTGATACCACGTATCAGGAGCCTGCTCAAAGCGGCTGTTCAGAGGACCTTCCTTGCTCTCTTCTCCCTCGAACGAGATGAGTTTGTTTGAGTTCAATTCAATGATAAACGAGAACGACGATGACAGCGGCTGCCAGTGACTGTACACGCCATTCACCAGCGACAGGGCGCTGGCATCATCGGCCACCACGTTCTTCTCATCAATCTGGTTACTGACATTATTGTCATCATCGTCGCTTGAGCAAGATGTGAAACCTGCCACGAGTGTAACTGCCAAAGCAGCACTAAAGATAAAGTTTTTCTGTTTCATACTAAAATCTCCTTTTTACCTTAATTTAATTAATATAAAGACTATTCTCTGTAATGTTTGAATCACGAGTGCAAAGGTACAGTGCTTTTTTCATGTGCACAATCCCGTTTTTGTGGCATTTCGCATACCATCTTTTGGGTATTCACTATCAGAGGGTCAGCGTGACACCGAAAGTGATGCTGCGCGACGAGGGATAGACGCCGTTGTCGGTGCCGCTGCTCACCTCGGGGTCGTAGCCCTCATAGGGAGTGATGGTGAAGAGGTTAGAGACCGTGGCAAATCCCCTGACACTTTCCAGTAATTTCTTTCCACCATTCAGTTTCCAAAGATATCCCACAGTCAGATTACGCAGTTTCAGATAGCTGGCACTCTGCACATAGCGACTGTCAACATAGCTGAAAGGGCGTGCGTTCGAGACCAAAGGCAGTGACTGACTGCCGTTGGTGGGTGTCCATGCATCGAGCACAGTGGTCAACACATTATACGAGTCGCCCGTCTGCTCCAGTCGGTTGGCCAAGGCGTTATACACCTTGTTTCCATAACAGCCCGCAAACGATGCCGAGACTTCGAAGCCACCATACGACAACTGAGTCGAGAATCCATAGATTAACTTGGGCTGTGTGCTGCCAAGTATCACGCGGTCGTTGCCATCGATACGGTTGTTGTGATCGGTATCTACAAACTTCAAGTCACCGGGCTTTGGTGTTTGTCCGTTCACGGTAGGCAGTTGACTTACGTCATCGCCCACTTGCACTATACCGTCGAACTGCAGGCCATAAAAGGCACCAAGGGATTCGCCCTTGCGCAGAATCTGCTGCTTCTCAGGCCCTATAATCACGTCGTTCGTTACACCCATGTCCGTAATTTCGTTCTTATTGTAAGCGGCATTGGCGCTGACCGTCCAAAGCAGGTTGCGACGCTGCACCAGGGCTGCATCCACACTCAGTTCCACACCTTTGTTCACCACGTTGCCCACGTTCTGCATCTGGGTGGTAACACCGTTGGCAAAGCCCATGGGTACCACCAGCAGCAAGTCGCTGGTCTTTTTGTAGTAGGCATCAAATACCACGTTCACGCGTTTCCTCCACAATCCCAGGTCGAAACCTATGTTATACGATGCCGTGGTTTCCCACTTCAGGTCATCGTTGGCCGTGTTTTGCTTGGCATAACTGCTCGAACCACCATACGAGCCCGTGGCATAGCTGGTGGTGAAAGCATAGTCGGGAATCTCCTGGTTGCCCACCAGTCCGGCCGATGCGCGCAACTTCAGGTTGTCGATGGCTTTCACGCCAGAGAGGAAGCGTTCCTTATCGACATTCCACGACACACCCAGCGAGGGAAAATAGCCCCAGCGGTGGTCTTTGGAAAAACGGCTCGAGTTGTCGGCACGGAAAGTGGCCGTCACATTATAGCGGTTCAGCAGGGTATAGTTCACGCGGGCAATCAGCGAGTTGAGGCTGGACTCCGAGATACCAGTCTGCGGGGTATAGGTGCCAGCGCCGTCACCTAGGTTAAATTGTTTCAGTGCCTCGTTCGTGAAATGGTTGGTGCGCAGGTTGCTGTAGGTCGACTTAGACGTCTGTCGCGTATAGCCTGCCAGTGCGTCCAGATAGTGGATGTTGCCGAAGTTGCGTGCATAGGTGGCCGTGTATTCCTGCTGCCAGATGTCGGTCTGCCGGTTGCCCGTGCCGCCGATACCTTGTGTGGCCAGTCCCAACGAGGTGTATGCTCCTGAGAAATAATTCTGGGTCAGCTTTTCGCTGCTGAGACCCAAGGTGGCCTTCAGCGTCAGGTCACCAATCCGATAGCTGGCCCACACGTTTGAAAGCAGATTGTTGTTCACGTTCTCGGCCACGCTCTCCTTGAGGTCGTACACAGGGTTCGAGGCATGGTCGCCAATGGCAAAGTAGGCATATTCGTAGGGGTTCTTGAAATTGTATGAACCGTCGGGGGTATAGACGCTGATTACTGGTGGCATCAGCAGTGCATAGACAAAACTGTTAGTGATGCCAGCCGAATAAGGCGACGAGTTGAACACCTGCTCTTCGGTGGTGGTGAGGCCCTGTTGCTTTGAGCGGCCATAGATGGCGTTCAATCCAAAGCGCAGTCCCTCGCGCAGTTCCCACTCCACATTGGTGTGGAAGTTATAGCGCTCGAATCCCGTGTTCAACACAATGCCGTCCTGATCCGTGTAGTTGGCCGAGAAAGCATAGCGGTTCTTTGTCCCCGAGCCCGTGATGCTCAGTTCGTGACTCTGCTGGGTAGCGGTACGCAACACGGCATCCTGCCAGTCGGTACCATGGCCCAGCGCACTGATTTCTGCGTCACTGTATCCGGCCTTGTTGCTGAAATAGTCTTTCTGCAGCTGTGCCCACTGGGTGGCGTTCAGCAGATCCAGTTGCTTGCTGATGCGGCTGGCGCCGATATTACAGGTATAGCTGATGTGCGATTGGTTTTCGCCGGCCTTGCCCTGTCTGGTGGTTATCAGAATCACTCCGTTGGCACCACGCGAGCCGTAGATGGCCGTGGCCGACACGTCTTTCAGAACCTCTACGCTCTCAATGTCATTGGGGTTGATGGTTGCCAAGGGATTCAGTCCGCTGGCCAGTCCTCCCAGTCCAGTACTGCTGTTGGCTGCATCCTTGAAATAGATGAAGCCGTCAATCACATAGAGGGGTTCGTTCGAAGCGTTCACCGAGTTGCCGCCACGGATGCGAACCTGACTCTCTGCCCCAGGCTGTCCGCTCGATGCCGTCACGTTCAAGCCAGCCACCTTTCCGCTTAGGGCACCGTCCAACGTGACTGCTTGAGAACGACCGAACACATCGCCGCCGACCGTCGTCACACTGCCCGTCAACTGGGTGCGCCGCTGCGTGCCGTAACCCACCACTACCACTTCCGAGAGTTGGCGCGTGTCTTCTTGCAAGCGGATGTCGATTATCAAGTCACCTCTGATGACGCTCACGTGCTGGTTCTCGTAACCCACGTAACTCACACTGATTTGTGAGGGGAAAGTAGTGATGTCTAGCTGGAAATTTCCCTCGATGTCGGTCACTGCCCCTACCTTATCATTATAAATAACGGATGCTCCGATAATGGCCTCACCAGTTTTGGCATCAGTCACATGCCCGTTAATGGGGGTGGCTGATGCCTGAGTAAACGATAAGACTAAGACAAATGAGATTGTTGTATTCTGAAAATGCTTCATACCTTTATACTGTTTAATCAATAAAAGTCATTCTGTAATTCTGGTTGAAAAATCACAGTGCAAAGGTACGATGGTTTTCTGGCCTCCACAATACCACCGTTTTGGCATATTGGTTCACAAAGGTTTGGTATATCTCCTAAAAGTAGGCCCGAGAAAGGTTAAATGTAGAATTCCGATGGGTCGACAAGTCCCGAGCGAACTGCATATTTGGTGGCTTCGTAAGCTGTGTTGACATGCAGTTTGCGGAAGATGTTTTTCTTATGGGTGTTGATGGTATGAATGCTTGAGAAACGTTCTGCGGCTATTTCCTTGGTGGACTTGCCCATTGCCACGGCGCGCAGTATTTCGGTCTCGGTGGTGGTTAGTGGGTCGGTCTTCTCCTCTTCTGCCTGTCTGGAAAGCATGACTTCCATGGCTTGCTGGCTGATATAGCGTGAGTTCCGAGCGGTCTGACTCAAGGCGTTGCGAATCTCGGACAGTGGACTGTCCTTGAAGACGACGCTGAATGCCGGAGAGGCATAAAGCACGCGGGAAAGGAATTCTGGCGTCAGGCAGTCGCTAAGCAACAGCCAACGCGTCTCGGAAAAGCGTTCGCTCATGGTGAGTAACTGATCTTCCGAGATATAGTCAAACAGGGTATAGTCGAGCACCACAACGGAATGCTCGTGGGTGCTGAGCAACTCTGCCAGCCGTATCTTGCTAGAAGCGTAATAGACGGTGTTCTGGTTGTCGCGTCTGATAATGCTTTCGATGGCAAAGCGTGTCAGCTCTTGTTTGTCTGCCAGGATAAAACTGTTCATTGTTATTTTACAATTATGGGGCTTCTATAAATTATCTTTCTGAAATTTAGCACGATACCTTTAATAAATGGCTGTGCAGAGGGAGGAAGCAATGCGGGCATTGATTTCAGGGTGCAAAGGTACGACAATTAGAAATATCCTCCAAATATTAATTGAAATACGGAATACCTTCCCATTAATCGTTATTCATATTGACTTTTATTCTAAAAGAACAGCAAAGACACAGAACTTTTAGAATATTATTCTGAAATCAAAAAAGGTAGGAAGAAAAACGCAAATAGATAATCCCTGACCAAATCATCCTCATCCCATTTCTCCCCAAATGGGGTATTGCGAAATTAGGATAAAACATATAGTTTTGCCCCATTCATTCATCAAAACAAGGAGAAACATGAGAAAATTAATTGCATTGATGATCATGTCGGTGTTCGCGTTCGGTGAAGGCCCGAAGACCCTCTGTTCCAAATGGATGAGTAACATCCTTGTTGGATGATTCCTATTCCACCCCCTTTTCATTAACGTTAGGAGTTGTTTTTCTGGAAAATACTTGCACATGTCATTATTTTTTATGAAATTTGTGGCAAATCTCCCATTAAAGGAATAAACCATGGCGTTTTTCTACGATTGTGATAGAAATCGACGAACTGGCAAGTCCTTCAAGAAGGGGGATGGGTAAAAGGGAATATCCCCTAGGTGTATCATTTATTAAAACGTGAAAACATGAGAAAATTAATTGCATTGATGATCATGTCGGTGTTCGCGTTCGGTGAAGCCGACGCCCAAGGTATTCTGAAACGTCTGAAGGACAAAGCGGTGGAAACCGTGACCAACAAGGCCGAGGAGAAAGTCCAAAAGACGGTCAGCGAAGAGATGGACGACGTACTCGGCAACGAGGACGAATCTGAAGGCAAGAAATCGAAGAAAAGCAAGAAAGGTGGAAGCGAGGAAGAGGTAGAGAGTGCTCCCGCTACCCCTGAAGCCGCTGAGGCCACCTACGCCAAGAGTGACTTCGTGCCGGGCGACGAGGTGTTCTTCGCCGATGAACTTGCCGGTGAGAAACTCGGTGAGTTCCCCAGCCAATGGGACTTGCTGGAAGGCAGCGCGGAAGTAGCGGTGATGAAAGGCCAGAACTGCATCCACTTCGACATCGACTCCAAAATCGCACCGCTCATGCGCGACATGGATAACTACCTGCCCGATGTCTTTACACTTGAAATGGATGTTTGGCTCAACCATGAATCGACCGACATGGCCAATAGGTATTACATCAGGACGTACTACCTCAATGCCGATGGTGGAACAGAGGACGCGTATGAAGTGTGCATTTCACGTAGCAACGGCCAAGAAGATTTGGATTACACATGTCGATATCTTCCGTCAACAGGTAATGACTGGCGAGACGCGGGCGACAACACAAAATGGGACTACAAGAAGAACGACTGGAACCATATCGCACTGTCATTTAACAAACGTGCACTGAAACTCTACCTCAATGGCCAGCGTGTCATCAATATCCCTAACTGCAAAGCCGCCACAAAACTAAGTATCGAGCAATTGGGCTGGGGCGGCTATAACGGAGACAAATGCTACATCACGAACGTCCGCATGGCCAAAGGTGCCGTACCACTCTACGACCGTCTGACCAGCGACGGAAAGATCACCACATACGGCATTACTTTCGACACCGGCAAATCCACCATCAAGCCAGAGTCGATGGTAGAGATCACCCGTATTCAAAAGCTGATGACCGAGAATGCCTCTCTGAAGTTCGAGGTGCAGGGCCACTGCGACAATACTGGCAGTGCCGCCACCAACGACAAACTGTCGCAAGAACGCGCTGATGCTATTGTCGCCAAACTGGTGGAACTGGGCATTGCCAAGGACCGTTTGACAGCCGTGGGCAAGGGATCTAAAGAACCTGTTGCCGACAACTCCACCGAGGAAGGCAAGGCCAAGAACCGTCGCGTGGTATTCGTGAAGAAATAACCACTAACTAACCACAAAGATTTTTCCCGCCTCCAGTCCGAACTGGAGGCGGGAAATGTTTTTTTATGCGAAACCAAATTCTGAGGATTTCTTTAGCAGATGTCTGCGAGGAGGGAGCAATCAAAAAGGTTCAAAGCTTCACCCCCAAGGCCGACATATCCACATGCTGCATGCCGTCGGAAGTCAAGATATAGAGTACTCCACCCTCAATTTTGACATCGCGTACCTTAGCTGTGAGTTGGCTGATCATGCGGCCGTCTTGACCTATAATATAGAACCGCTCTCCATTGCCGATGACAAGGGCATTGCCGTAGCGGGCGTATTCGCGGAACAGGTTGGCGACATCATATTGAGCAACCACCTCATTCTGGCGGTTGATGACAAACACATCATCCTTTTCGTTCAATACAGGGCATAACTCCTCGGTGGCCATAACGGGTTGGAAAGAACCATTGGAGATGACATAACGCGGTTCTTTCAGTATGCCCACTAGTTCCTCTTTCCTGCTGACATTCCATTCTCTGATGTTCACCACTGAGTCGGTAAGTTGTTGGAAAGCAGTGCCATCGTCGAAAACGAGGAACACCCCGTCGGACGTAATGTATGAGTCCTCGATGATGTCTTTTTTGGTAGTGAGGTACATGAACGATTGTTGTTGTCCCGTAGAGGCATCGAACGACGCCAAGAAAGGTTTTCCACTCTTCACCTTCCCTTTGTTCTCCTTCATGCCGTAACCGTCATTGAGCATCCAGATGCTGCCGTTTCGTTCGAAGAGTTGCGAGTGCGACGCTTTCTTTGCCGGCAAATCCGTTTCCCATTTAGGTCTGAAATCAGCGTCTATACATGCCACGTTATTTCGGTCCGCTATATAATGCAATCCATTATGGTGCAGTATATTGGAAGCCAGTGAAGTGGTCACGTCTGAGCTGGTGAAGATATGAATGTCTGATTTGTAATGATACAACCCCCGTGTCAAGGCGGTGGTCACGCTCAGGAGCAAGGCGTGTTTAGCAATCGAGCCCACCGACTTCAAGACTGACTTGGTGAAGTCTCTGGTGGCTGTTTTCGCCTTATAGCGCTTGGTGTCGCCGTTATCGAGTTGCAGACGGTAAAGGTCGTCGGCCATCACATAGAGGTAGTTTCCTGTGCGCGTGACATCGTCCCATCCCCAGCACACGTCATGGTCCACATCTGTGTCCCAACGTTTCTTGCCTGTGCGCAAGTCTATGCAAACCACGTCGTCATCCTCGATGTCCTGGTAGCAGAGCAGTTGCTGGTTGGGTTCATCAATATACACAGGGTAGTATCTTTTCTTCCACACCTGTTTGCCTTTCTCGATGTCGAGTAAAAGGGTATATTCCTCCGACGAGAACATCAGGATACCGGCCTCCACCATACGTGTCTGGTTCACGTCAAAGTCGTAATCCTTCTTCCATATCCGCTTCCCATCGCTCATGCGGAGGATCTGGATAGAACCGTCATTGCGCAACTTGTTTCCCGAACGGTCACGGAATTTCACGCAAGCCATATCCAAGGATGGATAGACAAAAAACTCATAAGTGTTCTTCTTGAAGTCAACAGCGGTGCCTTCAACAGCAGTGCCATCAGCCATAGTGGCCACAACGTCTGTACGCTGCGCCTGGATGCCAAGACAGAACAGCGATAATAAAAACAAGAGTGACTGTTTTCTCATCATGTCAGGAGTAAGATAAATGTGTACTGGTCAGCCCGATGTCAGGCATGCAAAATTACACCAAAACAACGATTCTGCAAAAAAACTAATGAAAAATGAATGATTAACTTCTTATTCACCGTAAAAGATTATGTCAGGGCAGTGCCTCGCCGTCAACTCATCAAGGTCTAAAAGGACTACCGATATTACACCGTCATCATAGCGATGACAAACAACATCTGACGGTCGTCCTTGAATTTGTCACGGAGGATGCTGACAATCTTAGCCCGGCGTTTCTGCACACCATCTATAGTGATGCCCAACAAACGAGCCACTTCGGCATGATGGAGTCCTTGTTCATAACTGAGTTCGAACAACTGGCGGTACTTCTCAGGAAGTTCACGGATAGCGGCATGGAGTCGGTCAAGTGTCTCCTGTTCGATAATGGCAGCCGAAAGTTCCCGCTCATACTCCTCATCCTGCTCCGAGAGATAGTTCTGTTGGCTGTTTACTTTTCTTAATATCGAAATGCAGGCATTGCGTACACATGTATAGAGGTAAGCTTTCATCTGCATAGGAGAAGTAAAAGTCTGTCGTGTTTGGTAAGCGTTAACGATGGCATCTTGCACACAATCCTCAGCCATCATGGCATAATTGACAGTCAGATAACGAGCGGCAAACGACTTTAGCGACGAGAAACACTCAGCATAGAGCGAATCAATGCGCCCACTTTTGAAATCCTTGTATATCTGCTCGCTAATTTCCATGATTGATGCAATAATAATGGCAAAGTTATGTTTTTTTCGCCTAAAAATCAACATTTTTACAAAAAACCCGACTATTTCGTTACAGATTTTCACATCCATTGCGTATTAGCGATAAAGACCAATTATAAATATCTAAATTATGACTAAAAAATTAATCATGAAGGCATCAGCCGCCTTATTGGCAATCGGTTTGACCGCCTGTACAAATGAGAACAGTGGTGCTCTGCTTGAATGCAGGGTAGTTGGAGAACCTGTCGAAGAGGGACTGGTGACTTATTGTCCCAATGGTAACATCTTCGAGAACGTGATGACGGAGTTCGAGATTGGTAAGGACAGTGTGTACAACTATAACACTGAATTGAATGATGAAACTGGCGATGTGACCATAGAGATGAGTGGCATCGGCTACTTCGGTGCCCATTTGGTGAAGGGCCAGACCCTGAAGATGACCGTAGAAAAAGAAGGTGATGAATGGAAAGCTCGTTTCGAGGGACCACAGGCAGATATCAGCCGTTTCGTCAACGAATATACCCAGCGTTTCGACCAGATGCTCTATTGGAGTCCAGACCCAGGCGAGAGTAAGCCCAACACCGAATACCGCCAATTGTTGGAGGATAACTACGGCAAAGTGAAGAGTGCCTTGTCGAGTATCGAAGATGCAAAAGCACGCGACTACTACACCCGTTTGACCGAAGGCATGCACAAATGGCTGACAATCCGTTTGATTATGGACAGTTGTGAGAACGACCACAGCAATTACAAGTTGAACGATGAGTACCGCCTGTTGGTAAAGGACATCGACATCAACGACCCCGTCAATCTTCAGACCAACATGGCTTTCACTGCGCTCAACAGCTATAACAACGTGGAGGAAAGCAGCGACAACCAAAACAGTTGCCTTCGTCAGATGGAACTGACCGACAGTCTCGTGACGAATCCAAATCTACGTCGTTTCTTAGTGCAGATGATTGGACAGCAATACTATATGTATGGTGACGGCACGGGGGATTATGAGACATTCAACAAGAAGTTCCTGGAATGGGCAGGCGATGACAAGGAAATCGCCCAAGCCATGATTAACCAGTTCATGGAGAAGAAGAGGTCTACAGAAATCACCCAGGCAGGTGCTCAGGCACCCGATGTGGACCTGACCACTCCTGACGGCAAGACAGTGAAACTCAGCAGCCTGATTCAGGGAAAGTTCACATATATCGACGTATGGGCCACTTGGTGCGGTCCTTGCTGCAAGGAAATTCCTTTTGTAGAGAAACTGGTAGCCCAGTACAAGGACAATCCGAAAGTCCAGTTCCTGAGCATCTCCATCGACCAAAACAAGGACGCATGGTTGAAGAAACTGGAGAAAGACAAACCTCAATGGCAGCAGTTCATCATCCAAGACGAGGTTGAAGCCCAATTCTCCAAAGACTGGGGCATCACAGGCATTCCTCGCTTCATCATGATTAATCCTGACGGCACCATCTTCTCCTCCGATGCCACTCGTCCCAGCGACCCAGAGACGTCGAAGACTATAGACGCTGAAATCAACAAGTAATTACTGGGGAACAAATATTCTCTTTCTATCATTCATTTATTTATTATTCTTCAAAGGCCTTAAGAAAGCCATAAAGGAAAAATGAATATCAACGAAGACATCTCACTGCTTATCATCAAGCAACTCTTGGGAAGCATCACTGCCGAAGAACAGTGTGTGCTTGAAGATTGGCGGCATGAGAGCCCATACAACGAGGCTGTTTACCAGCGGTTGCACAACAATGAGCAATTGCTGGTGGAACACCACCGTGACCAACTGACCGATTACCAGCGTCCGTTGTCGGAGATGAAGGCACGACTGGGAATAAGGCAGCATCGCAGGCGATTCTATGTCGCCGCAGCCATAGCAACCATTGTGTTGCTTGTTGGCAGCGCATGGTTCTTCAATCGGCAACTGCAGACGACTTCTGTGACAGAGAGCCAACCAGCTATCGCATTCTCGGCCGGAAGCACAAAAGCGGTATTGACACTTGGAAACGGTAAGACCGTGGAATTGACTGAAGACGCCATTAAGAACCAGCAACTGCTAGATGCCGCCCAGACGGAAAAGGCAGAAAACAGCAACTCGGAGCCAGTAGAGCAAGTTCTGACCACTCCACGTGGTGGCGAGTTCCGTGTGATGCTGGAAGACGGCACCGAGGTGTGGCTGAACGCCGCCTCACGTCTGGTCTATCCAGAGGAGTTCGAAGGCAACGAGCGTCGTGTGGAACTGGATGGTGAGGCTTACTTCAAGGTAGCCAAGAACCCCGACAAACCGTTCATCGTCATCAGCGGTGGACAGGAAGTGCATGTCTATGGCACAGAGTTCAATGTCCATGCCTACAGCGATGAACCCGACATCTATACCACTTTGGTGGAGGGAAGCATCTCTCTTCGGCTTTCAGGCAGCCAAAATCAAAGTCGCGAACTGCTGTTGTCGCCAGGCCACCAGACGGTTTTCAACCAGCAGTCTTCCCTTTTCAATGTCAAAGAAGTAGATACAGATGTCGTGACAAGTTGGCGAAGTGGTGTTTTCGTCTTTGAGAACCAAACGCTTGAACAAATCATGCTCACATTGTCGAGATGGTATGATTTTGACTATGAGTTTCTAGACCGTCAGACAGCAGAAACCGTGTTTATGGGCAGCATCCCAAAGTATGGCACCTTCAGCGAGGTAAGCGACATCTTCGACAAATTAGGCGGCATTCGTTTACGACAGCAGGGCCGCAAAATCATCATCTCCGCCAAATGAATAATCGTATGAAGAGACTTATCCTGACACTACTATTCATAACCACCCTGCTGTCTCCATGCCTTGCACAGCAGACCTATGACGTCGACTACAAGGAACAGAGCTTAGAGCAAGTCATCAAAGACCTGCGGCAAAAGAGTGGTTACCAGTTTGTCTATAAGAAAGAAACATTAGACAATACACCAACCATCACCTGCACATACAAAAACGCCACACTTCAGCAATTACTCAACCGCATCTTCTACGAAGAGGCTGGAGTGGATTATGAAATCACCAAAGGCACGATTGTGCTTAAGAAAGCGCCGGAGAACCGTCCTTACTTCAAGCGCGTCATCACGGGTATTGTCACCGACATGGACGACCAGCCTCTGCCTGGTGCCAATGTCATGTTGAAAGGCACTTCCACAGGAGTCGTCACCGACTTGGAAGGCATATTCTCGCTGACGGTGGAAGGCAAGGAACCAGAACTCGAAATCAGTTTCATCGGGATGAAGCCTATAACGGTGAAGATTTCACCAAGGACAGAGAAGCAGCTCTACATCCGGATGGAAAACGATGCAAAACTGTTGGACGAAATACTTGTGACTGGATACCAAAACATCAAGCGTGAGAACGCAACAGGTAGTTACCAACTCATTTCCTCCAACAATCTCGACCAGCGGCATACTGGCGATGTGGTGTCCAACCTTGAAGGCAAGGTACCTGGACTGGTGGGATACAACAACGGATTCAACGAAGGAGGGGAGAGCGCGCTGACCATCCGTGGCGTAGGTTCGTTCAATGCCACCACCACCCCACTCATCGTCGTGGATGGGTTGCCAGTGGAAGGCGGACTGAACAGCGTCAACCCCTACAACATCGAGAACATCACCGTACTGAAAGACGCAGCTGCGGCGAGTATCTATGGTGCAAGAGCCTCTAATGGCGTCATCGTCATCACCACAAAACGTGCCAAAAGCGACAAACTGGAAGTGAGTTTCAGCGCCGACCTCACCATCTCAGAGAAGAACGACTACAACGACCTCAATTGGGCTAACGCCTCTGAGATGATAGAACTTGAACGTTATAACTTCAACTTCGTCAAGAACAACCCCTCGCAGTCGGCTTGGCAGAACATTCAGAACTACTACTCCACCCAACGTCAAATCCTCAGCCCCATCTTGCGTCTGTTGACCGCCAGGGAAATGGGTGATTTGACTTCAGAGGAATTAGAACGCCAACTCAGTCTGTTAGGACGCAACGACTACAGACGTGAGTGGCAGAAAGTGTGGGAACGTTCACAAGTGACCCAACAATACGACCTATCCCTACGCAACCGCGGCAAATACGTCAACTCCAGTGTTGTGCTCAATTACAAAGGCGACAACCTTGGTATCAACAAAGAGCACGACAACACTTTGACCTTCAGTTATCGTGGAGACATGACCCCAACCAAATGGCTGGCATTGGAATTCGGCGCCAACGTCATCAACCAGCGCGCCAAACGCCATATCTTGTCAGAATGGAACGGCATCAATTCGTTTGTCCCCTATCTGTCTATGTACCGTCCTGACGGTTCACTCGAAGACATGGAGGCTGGCACATGGCTTGAAGAACCTTCGTTACTCAACAACACCCATGGACTGAAGTCAGAGGCATACAATCTGAAGAACGAGGTGAATCTCAACTTCACCAGAAGCCGCCACACGAACATTCGTTCCTTCGTTCATGCCAATGCCACCCTGTTAGAGGGCTGGACACTAAGCGGCATGTTCCAATATGAAGACATATATGAGAAGAGCAACGCCTATCGCGAAGCGGAAAGTTACGATATGCGCCATCTCTACAATCTCTATACTTCTACCGACGGTACGCACCATCTGCCTGATGGTGGTGAACTGACCACCCGCACTCGAGAGGGAGCCTACTACACATTCCGCGCCCAAACCGATTTCAGCCGCACTTTTGCAGAACGTCACCAGGTGGAAGCACTTGTAGGTTTCGAATACCGTCAGTCGCAGTTCAAGACCAACAACACATTGCTGTTGGGCTATGACGAGCAGTCGCAGACCAACAACATGGGCACCACCAATCTCGGTATGCTGAAAGACCTTGAAGGCAGTACCTCTGCCCTTGGATCGTTCTATACCATGATAGGCGCACCTACAGGAGAGAATTACACCACCAGCGACATACTCCACCGTTTCTATTCCGTTTACGTGAATGGCAACTACACTTACGACAGCCGTTATTCGGCTTCAGTGTCCTACCGTGTGGATAAAGCCGACCTCTTTGGTGCCGACCCTAAATACCGTGGTCGTCCGCTATGGTCGGTTGGTCTGGGATGGAACGTTCACAACGAAGCGTTCATGAAAGATGTTGAATGGGTGGAAGCCCTGAAGTTTCGCTCCAGCTACGGTCTGACGGGCAACATCGCACAGGATTTTTCTTCCTACCTGACTGCCACTGTGGGAGTGAATGAAATCAACGGCGTGCGAGTGGCCACTCTCAACACCCCATCCAATGACCAGTTGCGTTGGGAGAAGACAGCCTCTTTCAATGTCGGTGCCGATTTCGCGCTCTTCAATGGACGGCTGACCGGTGCGCTCGACTATTATTACAAAAGAGGCACCGACCTGCTCACAGTGACCGACCTTGATCCAACAACTGGATGGTCGTCGCTCACCATCAACAACGGCAAGATGACCAACACAGGAGTGGAGTTGCAACTGAACGGCGAGATTCTGCGTTCACGCAGCCGCCAACGTCTTGGAATCAGTGTTGACTTCGGCATTGCCTACAACAAGAACGAAGTGACAAGCGTGAACCACGAGGCGACCAGCGGAGCCGAGGCACTGTCGGTCTATACGCTTCACCAAGGCTACCCTGTTCACTCACTCTTCTCCTACCGCTTCGCAGGTATGAAGGAAACCGGAGGCATTCAGTATTTCGGTTGGTACGATGCCAACGATGTGGTACATTACACCGATATCAACTCCGAGGAGTTCACCCCAGCCGATGTGGTGTATAGTGGTTCGCTCGACCCCAAGGTGTCTGCATCGCTGACCCCGCAACTGACATGGCAGGGCTTCACGCTCTCGTTCATGTTCGCCTACTACGGCGGTCATGTGATGCGCGCGAGGTCGGAAGACTGGACATACGAGGGGTCGGCATACGGATACAGTGTCGTAAACGAAATCGAAGCCATACCACGGAGTTACCTGAACTACTGGACATCGACAAGCGACCGCTATCCAGCCAACGGTTACGCTGGTTCCACCAATGTCGTGGGCAACAGCCACTACCTCGATGCCAATGTAGTGCCTGCCGACTATCTGAAGCTGCGCAACATCGTCTTGGGATACGACTTCCCAAGGACAATCTGCCGACGACTTCATCTCCAGAACCTTCGACTTCGCCTACAAGCCAACAACTTGTTGACCTGGACTCGCAACAAATTGGACGTGGATCCAGAATCGTGCAATCCCACCAGCGGCGAAAGCGGACTGAAGACACCGCGCAGTTATACGATGAGCCTGAGTGTGAACTTTTAACCATTGAACATTGAACATTGACCATTGAACATTGAACATTGACCATTAACCATTGAACATTGAACATTGACCATTAACCATTGAACATTGAACATTAACCATTGAACATTGAACATTGAACATTGACCATTAACCATTGAACATTGAACATTGACCATTGACCATTAACCATTGAACATTGAACATTAACCATTGAACATTAGTTCATGGACAATCAATTGAGTAATATGATTCAAATAAAGAATAAACAGCATCTGAAAAAAGTATTGGCATTCACCATCGGATGTTTGGTGATAGGGCCAACACTGACTTCGTGTGACGACCAACTCGACATCACCCCCAAAGGTAAAGTGACTCTTTCCACTGTCAACGAACTGGAACTGTTGCTGAACCAAGAATATATGCTTGGCGACATTCCTTCAGACAACATCGGGATATTGGCAGGTGAAAGCGTAGGCACATTCGACCAAGTCTCGGCAGTGATGTCGCAGACCAACACGGTGAAATACGCACTGATGACTTTCAACGAACAGATTGACCGCGCTATCCTGACCACCAGCGATGAACGCTACAACAACATCTACAAGTACGTGAACTACATGAACACCGTCATCACAAAGATGGACGAAGCAACAGGAGACGCGTCAAGGAAACCCGCCTTGGTTGCCGAAGCCAAGGTGATGCGAGCATGGTTGCATTTCTTGGCAGTCGTCATCCACGCCCGTCAGTACGACGACGAAACGGCTGCCACAGACGGTGGCATCGCCTACGTGACATCGACGGAAGTGACAGAGCAGAAAACCAAACTGACACTGGACGAAACCTATAAGATGATTCTTGCAGACTGCAGCGACGAGGTCATCGGCCAACTCCCAGAGAGCCATGGTGACCAAGTGATGCGTGGTGACCGGGCCTGGGGTAATGCCGTCAGAGCGATGGTACTATTCCAAATGAAACGCTATACAGAGGCGCTGCCCTATGCACAGGAAGCCATTCGTCTGCGTCCTGAAATGTTCGACCGTTCCTCCATCAAGGAAACGAACGAATGGATTCAAGATGAGACGTCTGGCAACAACTTCCTTTATATGGGTGGTACAGCCCGTGTCAGCCCCACTATGACCATGCTTACCTTGGAAGCGGGCAGTATGTTTGAGGAGGGTGACTTTGTCATCAATTATGAGAAAACAGGCTGGAGTCTGGAGTACGGCAAGATGTTCTCTGGCATTGATGGTGTGCGGATGTATATGGGTTGGAGTACCAGTTGCAATGTCTATGGTCTGACTTCCGAGCAGTTGCACTATGTAGCTGCCGAATGTTTGATTCGCACAGGCAGAATCGAAGAGGGTTTGTCGCTTGTGAACACCGTGCGACAACTGCGCATTGAGGACTGCCAGCCATTCACCGCCTCATCGGAGCAAGAGGCCATGGAACAGTTGCAAGCCGCCAAGTTTGTGGAGCAGTTCGGCACACCTTTCAACTTTTTCGACCGCAAACGTTGGAACAGCGAAGCCACTTACCGAAAGCCTGTCACTCACCGTTTAGGCACTCTCGGCACTTTCACCCTGCAACCAGGGTCATCCCTTTGGGTAATGCCTTTCCCAGTGAACGCCGTGCGCTATAATCCGACATTAACACAAAACTATTAAACACATTTCAATCCTTAATATTAATAATTTTAAAAAGTTATGAAACAGACAAAGTATTTGCTTCTGATGCTGGCAGCCGCATTGTTTGCCGCCTGCAGCAGCGACGATGATGACTCTGACAAAAAAGACGTCATCACCTTCGAGGACTATTCAAGCGTCATCGGAATGAGTTATTCTTCCATGATCCGCCAGTACCCCAATCCATCTTTGCAGTTCGGCGACTTCTACATGTATGAGAACCCGACGGAAAAGGTGGAGGGCTTGACCATCATGGTCAACCCCGAAAACCAGGTAGTGTATATGGTGGTTGAGAATCTGAAAGAGAATTCTTACAAGGAGGAAGATATTGTTGCATACTTCACCAGCAAATTCAAGAGTTACGGTGTGGAGAAAACCGACAATTACGATGATGAAGGAAATGTGACTGGCCAGAGCAACATTTATGAATTCGGAAATACTGAGAAAGAAAAAGATGCGACTCTGATTATCACAGTACAAGGCAACACCGTTACTTACACAAATCCCCAGAACTACCCAGATGAACCCGAAGGCGGTGCACTTGACGAGATGACTCCCATAGAGGCAGTCAACGCTTTGATTATGGGCGATTTGGAAGAGATTGAGAGCGACTATCCTGACACGTTCTCTGAGATGGGCGGCATGTACGTATGCTTCATGGAGGACAATCCCTACCTCATGGGTGTCGCTTTCACGCTTGATGGAGGTATTGTCAACTCAGTAATCCTGCTCTACAATGAGGATTTGAGTGACGAGGACATCATCTCCTACTACACCCAAGCTGGCTACGAATGCAAACAGACTGGTTACGATGAAGAGGAAGAACTTCCCATCTACACCTTCACTGATGGAATGTATGCCATCACATACTCAGGTGGAAGAGGCGTAGCTGTCTTTATTGGAGAATTATAATCCAGCAGATTCATTGGCCATTGAACATTGACCATTGACCATTGACCATTGATTATTGACCATTGACCATTGATTATTGACCATTGGCTTCGCCTAAAATGCTCACGCTCGGCATAGTGCAAACGAGTTTGCCCTCTGCCCTCGCTAAATCGCATTTTTGAGCATTGACCATTGAGCATTGACCATTGACCATTGATTATTGACCATTGATTATTGATTATTGATTATTGAACGTCCTTAAGGGACATCTCTTAGTAACCGCGGGTGCATGAAGCAAAGCGAATGCACCTGCGGTTTATGATATATCATCACCGCCATACGTCCTTAAAAGGGGCATCTCCTAACAACTACTCCTACTCAAAGAATCGACGATGAAAGACTCGTCCACATATATTCGTCTTATCTCTCATACCGTCAGAAATATGCAGAAAGAAGCCATAAAATCGTTAAAAGCGTTGATTCTTTTTTGTGTTATTGAAAAAATGTGTAATTTTACAACTTAATTATGATTACAGATGGTGATTTCAAAGACATTGATGGCATCGTCTGTCAAAAAACAAGAATGACAAACAATAACACTTAGTAATATGAAAGTAAGACATCTATTCATGGCCGCGCTCGCATTGACCATGCTGAGTTGCACCAACTCTTCCAAAAAAGGAGAACAAACAGGAGAAGCAGACTCCACAACTGTTGGTTTATTCGACAATAACGTCATGCAGCCATCGGATGATGATTATGATGATGGTGTCGTAGGTTTGTCCCTTCCCACCCCACTCGACCCAGGACCTCTCGATTATATTCCCGATGCCGAAACAGATGAGGTGGTAATTCTCACCGTTGCCAACCTTGGTCACTACAAGAGTGTCGAAAGCATGAGAAAAGGTCCATTCTGGAAACTGCTCTGCAGCCTCTACCCTTCAGTGGCCGACCTCACCAAGCTCACAGTTGACAACGGCACAGGCGACATCTGGTTGCTTGTTCCTTGGGCAGAGAACACCTCACTGGCCATCAACGAGTACAACATGGACATGTTCCTTGGCGAGCAAGACCCGAGCGAGGGCCAGATTTATTACCGCACAGAGTATGCCAAGCCCATCCTCATCCGCACCCCGATGGACGACCCAGGCAGCATCATCATAAACGCTGTGGACAACGAAGGCAACTCCATGAGCTGGCTACCCACTCAGGACCCCCGCACCAACGAACTTCGTGAACAAAACGGCGCACCCAACATCTCTTACGATGCCATTTATTATTACGCCAAATACGGCACATTCTATAATGCCTTTCCCAACAACGACGAAATCAGCCTGAAGTTCTTCGCTGACCGCCAGTTGTTCTACAACGGCAAACTCGGCCGATTCATGTGCTATCATACCGCTGCAGGTGAAATGGTCCTCTATATGCATTGCGATGACATGGAGTGCTATGGCACAATTGAGGGCAACGTGGATGACGGCAAGTTCACACTGACCATCAAAGATGGTTCCATCAACGGTGTCGGTAAGGGAACAAAACTGACATTCGAAGAGAGCGAAGGCGTTTAGTCTATATTATTACCCCCTTAAATGACAACGAGTATGCCAAAACGTTCTATACTTTTCCTGTCGATTGTGGTTAGCCTGATGTTGCTGTCCTGCGGTGACGGGGGCTATAAGGTGGAAGGCGACACAGTGAGTTATGATTACTGGACTTTCAGTTTCGGTCCACAGAAACATGTGCTTTACGATGCCGACGCCAGCAGTTTCGAGACGGTGAAAGACTGGTTGGCCAAGGACAGCCAGCATGTCTGGTACAAGCAAGAATGGATTGAAGGCGCCGACCCTGCCAGCATCAAGGCCGACAAAGAGCCACTGAGCCACGACGCCAAAGACTACTACTACAAGTCCACCCCACTGCATGTGTCGGACATGAAGAGTTTCAAGATTATCAATATAGAACCCCACTTCCTCGCCAAGGACAAGGACTATGCTTACACTGAAGACGAACGCTTCAAAATCGCCGACTACAAATCGTTCGACCGACTCGGGTATCGACATGCCAAGGACAAACAATTTGTTTATTACAACACCGAGGTGGTAGAAGGGGCTGACCCCAAAACGTTCAAGGAAGACGATCTCGAATGCAGCATTGGCAGGGATAAAAACGGCATCTACGAGGGCACGCACCGAGTGGAGACCTCCAATCCCGACACCTACCAACATATAGGTTACGGCTATGGGCGTGACGACGAAGCCATCTATTATGAAGGCCAGCGCTGCACCGACATCGACGCATCCACGTTCGAGATGATAGAAGCCATCTGGGCGAGAGACAAGGACCATATCATCGCCAAGGGCAAGCCTTTGGAAGGTGCCGACACCACCTCTTTCACTACTGTCTGGTATTCCGCTTACGATGATGACCAGGCTTGGTATGATGGTGAGGAACTACCAGGTATTGACATGGCGACTTTCACTTGTGAATCCTCTTGGGCATACGACAGCCTTCACGTCTTCTATCAAGGCCATTTGTTGGAAGGTGCGATTCCATCGGAAGCGAAGATGGTACGCGACTATGTAGTGACCAAGGATGCTGTGTGGTATTGCGCAAAACTCTTGGAAGGCGTTGATGCTGGCAGTTTTGAAATCGTAGAAGAACCTCATCAGCGTCAGACAGAGGTCTTCGATGCCTGGGACAAGTCGTGGTGCTATCTGCAAGGAAAGAAAGTATGCAGGAGGGAGAACGTTGAGCATTGACCATTGACCATTGACCATTGACCATTGAGTATTGACCATTGGCTTCGCCTAAAATGCTCACGCTCGGCATAGCTCGAACAAGTTCGGCTCTGCCCTCACTTAATCGCATTTTTGAACATTGAACATTGAACATTGAACATTGGCTTCGCCTAAAATGCTCACGCTCGGCATAGCTCGAACAAGTTCGGCTCTGCTCTCACTTAATCGCATTTTTGAACATTGAGATATGAGAAAGCAAATATTGACATCAGCCTTATTGTTGTGCCTGACCACCACTGCCATAGCACAGACTATCCACAGTGTGGATGTGAATGCGGCCTTGCGTAGTGACGGAAGCGCCATCATCACACAAGTATGGGACGCCACCGTGGTGGATGGCACAGAATGGTACATCCCTATTGAAAACCTCGACGAGATGTACGTTGACAGCCTTAGCGTCGAGGAAAACGGTAAGCAATACATCAGCGAGGGCGACAAATGGGAAGTGAAGCGCACCTTGAGTGAGAAGAAAGACCGTTGTGGCATTGTGCGTAAGAAAGGGAACGACGTGGAGCTGTGCTGGGGACAGGGCAGTTACGAACGCCACCAGTGGACAGCGCGTTTCCGTGTGCAGGGCTTGGTACAGAGCTACGAGGATTACGATGCCTTCAACTTCATGTTCATCAACCCCAAACTGGTCGCTCCGCCAAAGATGGCTCGTGTGGTCATAGAGAACCATGCCGACACCACCTTATGGACACCTGAGAACACGAAGGTTTGGGCTTTCGGTTTCTATGGCGATATCCATGTTGAAGACGGCAAGATTGTCGCCACCACTTCGCAGACCATGATAGATGAAAGCAAGGTCATCATTATGGTGCGTTTTGACAAGGGTATGTTCAAACCAACAGTCAGTCGCAACAAACCATTTGAGAAACTGAAGAAAGAGGCCTTTGAGAACAGTGACTACAACGAGGACGGCACAGAGAAAACGTTTTTTCAGAAGACGTCTTGGAGTGATTTGTTGATGTTGTTTGGTGTGGCCTTCTGCTGCATCTTCTTCTCCATCATCTTACCTATCTATAAACTCTTCCGTTACTGGTTTGGTTACCTCTATAACAAGAAGTTGCTGGGCTTGAGCAAAATCACGGAGTGGTACCGCAGTGTTCCCCTTGACGGCAATCTCTTCGCCGCCTACTACGTGTTGAAGAAAGGTTCGCCCTACACCAGTGCAAAGGCAACCCAAGATGTCGTGGGAGCATTCTTTCTCAAGTGGATTCTTGAGGGCATCATCCATGCAGAGCCAGAAGGCAAGAAAGGCATCAACCTTGTGTTCGGCGAACGCCTGCCCGAAAACACCGCCCAAATGAGCGTTCAAGAATTGGAGTTGTACACCATGGCTCGTGAGGCGTGTGGCGACAACCTTATTCTGGAGAAGAACGAGTTCAAGAAATGGTCGAGGAAGAAATACACCAGAGTCACCAAATGGCCTGACAATGCATCTACAGAGGGCAAGAGATTCCTCAAGTCGAAAGGTTTCTTAGATGATTCAGGAAAAGGAACTGAGATAGGCAAAGAGGAGATGCGCCATGTGATAGAGTTGAAGAACTTCCTGAAGGACTTCACCAAGATAGACGAGCGTACGGTAATGGAAACCATCCTTTGGAAAGAATACCTTATTTACGCCCAACTTTTCGGCATAGCCGACAAGGTGAGCAAGCAGATGGCCAAACTCTTCCCAGCGGAGATGGAGCAATTCACCAAGAGCATAGGTACCGACCATACGACCTTCATGCGTACCCTTTCCTACAACAGCAGCATGACGAGTTCTGCAGTGCTTAACGCTTTGACGAAGTCAAGCGGCGGCAGCAGTTGGTCGTCTGGTGGTGGAGGCCATTCTTCCTTCGGTGGCGGCGGTGGCTTTAGTGGCGGTGGTTCCGGTGGCGGCAGCAGATAGTTCTTTGACCATTGACTTCGTCTTCAACCCTCACGCTCGGCATAGTGCAAAATTGCTCACGTTCGACAAACTGAATGCAAGCATTCGTTTGTACTCACTTACTCGCAATTTTGCCCTCTGCTCTCGCTTAATCGGGTTGTTGGCTTCGCCTAAAATGGAAGGATATGAAAAGACTCTTATTATTTCAAGCCCTGCTGCTATGCCTGACCATCTCGGCCTCAGCCCAACGCATCCACAGTGTGAATGTGAATGTGGAACTGCGCAAGGACGGCAGTGCCATCATCACCCAAGACTGGGATGCCACTGTGGTGAATGGCACCGAATGGTACATCCCGATTGACAACCTCGACAAGATGTATGTGGACAGTCTGACTGTATATGAAAACGGCAAGAGATACATCAGCGAGGGCGACAAATGGGATGTGGACCGTACTTTGGGTGAGAAGTTGTATCGTTGCGGTATTGTCCGCAAGTCACGCAAGTCCGTTGAGTTGTGCTGGGGCCAGGGCAGTTATAAGCGCCACCAATGGAAAGCCCGTTTCATTGTCACTGGACTGGTTCAGAGCCTGAAAGACTACGATGCCTTCAATTTCATGTTCATCAACCCTGGTTTGGTGGCCCCTCCCGACACAGCATCGGTCGTGATTGAGAACCATGCCGACACCACCTTATGGACACCCGAGAACACGAAGGTATGGGCGTTCGGTTTCTATGGCGACATCCATGTGGAGGATGGTAAGATTATCGCCTCCACATCCCAGCGTATGACCAGAGAAAGCAAGGTCATCATCATGGTTCGTTTCGACAAGGGCATATTCAGTCCGAGCGTGAGCCGTGACATGAAGTTTGAGAAGATGCACGAAAAGGCCATTCAGGAAAGTGACTACGATAACGGGGGCAGAGACAGTTCCAGCGGCTTTTTCTCTTACTTTTCTTGGGACGAGATATTTGAGATTTTCATAAGTGCTCTAATTGTCATCTTCTACCCTCTTTTCATGCTGATTTCCTATCGTTTGGGTTACAGATATTCAAAACGTCTGTTCAAGACCTACAAGATAAAGGAATGGTGGCGCAATGTGCCATTAGACGGCAATCTTTTCGCCTCCTTCTATGTGTTGAAAAAGGGAGAATTGTTTGGCGAGGGCAACTCGCTGACCCACAATCTTGTGGGTGCGTTGTTCCTCAAATGGATACTCGACGGCATCATCAAAGCCGAACCAGATGAGAAGAAACCCAATATTATCAATCTTTCTTTCAAGCCTGTTCAGTCTTCTGTGGTTATGGGTGTGGCTGAACTCAGTTTGTACGACATGGCACGAGAGGCCTGTGGCGACAACCTGATTCTTGAGGAGAACGAATTCAAGAATTGGTCGAAGAAGAAATACAGCAAGGTCACGAAATGGCCCTCAGACGCAGAAAAGGAAGGATTGGCATACCTTGAGTCGAAAGGATATCTGGGAAAAATCGACCATATCAGCACGGAAGAAGGTGCTGAGGAGATGCGTCATGTGATAGAGTTGAGGAATTTCCTGAAAGACTTCACAAAAATCGAGGAGCGCGGGGTGATGGAGACGGTTTTGTGGAAAGAGTATCTTATTTATGCCCAGATGTTCGGCATAGCCGACAAGGTGAGCGAGCAACTCTCAAAGCTTTATCCGACTGAGATGGCCCAATTCTCAAAGAGCATAGGCACCGATATGGACACTTTCATGCGCACCATCACTTACAACAACACGATGACCAGTTCTGCTGTTTTACACGCCTTATCGGAGTCGGCATCGAAAGAAGGAAGCAGTGGCAGCCGTTGGTTTGGCGACGGTGGCAGTTCGTCGTTCGGCGGTGGCGGTGGCTTTAGTGGCGGTGGTTCCGGTGGTGGCAGCAGGTAGTCCATTGAACATTGAACATTGGCTTCGCCTAAAATGCTCACGCTCGGCATAGCTCGAACAAGTTCGGTTCTGCCCTCACTAAATCGTATTTTTGAACATTGAGTCTACGGTCTTCAATGGTCAATAAAACCTGGTGCTGAGGTCGAAGAAGGCATTGATGAAGATGTCGTAGTAGCGTTTTGCGGCATTCATCATGTCTTCGTCCTCAACAATTTCGCCGGGGATGCTCAGTTTGGAGTGGATGAGTCGCTCGTTGGCCCAATAGTATTGCTTCTCGCTCTCGTAGTTGCTTTCATCACGCCGCTCACGTCGGAAAGCATAGATGAGAGGATCGTCGCACATCTCGCCAGTGTCGTTCATCTTGAAGAGGAACTCCTCGTAGAGGCTGTAACCTTCGTACACACGCTCGTGTTGGATGAAGTAAGGTTTGTTGTTCACCTGCAACGCATCATCCTCCGCCATGGTGTGGTCCTCGTAGTAGTAGATATGCGCCACGTCCTTGATTTTCTGTCCTGCATACCCGCCTTCGTCGCGCAGTACGAGGTCGAGACACTTGCGTTGGTGACCTTCCTTTCCGTCATTGGCCACACGCTCTTGTGCTTGGTCGTATGCTTCCTTAATGCTTTGCAGTTGTTGCTCCTTGTTCTGCGCCTGTGCCAAGGCCATTGTGAACAAGCATACCAGTGTAGTGACTATCGCTTTCATTGTTTCTTCGTTTAGGTTGTTTTTTAGAATCCCATTAAATCTCCGTTATACCTCTGTTGCAAAGTTATGAATAATGAGGATGTAGTCAAAATTATAGGAAAGAGAAAATGAGATTTTGGGGTAAAAAAAGAGAAACGAGAGGGGGAGAGTTATGAATGAAAAACACGGGATTCAATCTATTATATCACGAATTTGAGAATTAAAGAATTATATTATATCAGATGAGAATTGTGTCTAAAGACACTCAGAATTTAAACGAAATTGCTGGTGTCAAATGTTTCATAGTAAATGTTAAAATGAAGGTTTTTATGCAGAATCTGTATTAAAATGCATACTAAATGGTGGTTTTTGGGTGATTCTCCGTATTTCTATGCAATGTTATATGCAAAATTGTTTCATGGATATGACATTTTAAAACATTGGCTGTGAAGAAACGGCCATAGTTATCATCGAAATATACTTTCTCCACATCATATTTATCGACAGGATAAGGCAGCGGTAACGCACCTTGGCTGAACTCATTTACGATGGGATAGCCATTATACAATATCCTGTACTTAAACAACAATGCGTCTTTACCTATAGCTTGCATGGCACCATTATATTACTTTTTGCTTCCAACTTACCGATTTTCTCAGCAACCCAGTATTGTGAAAACTGAGTAAAGTACGACGGAGTCCTAGCATCCAAATACACATCCAAGTCTTTGAATCTGTCATCGCAGATATGGAATGTATCCATCATGTTGATGATCTCCGAATGGAACTGACTAAGCGGCCATGCCACGATATCTACGAAAAACATCGGAGCCTGGAAGACAAGTCCTTCGCTTTGCCATTGATATGCCAAATGTTCTTGCGCTATGCCGAACTCCTTCCTTATATGCTCAAATTCCTCTTCGCTAACAAAAGGCTTGCAAGCATCCTTTAAGTAATCACCAAGCTCACAGTACATGAGCATATTGGCAATTAAATCTGCATACCTATGCTTTTGCAGAAAGGAGATATACTCTTCTCTATGACTTTCCACTTTAAGGAGTAGTCCTGGAGTTTCTTCTGAATCAGGGTCTAACTGTTTGTACTCCATTCCCCTGAAATCAACAGCACAGAATCTGGAACTAAACTCCCTATAGAGAAGTTGCATTTGTAGTTTCTCATTCTCAACCATCATCATTGCATTATAACCAACAAGGAGCCACATCCCTATTGGAGTTGCTCATAACCAACAGTTCAATGCCTCCTTGTCAGTAGCTCTAATTATCTTTCTAACCACCTTTCATCCTGCCTCATTCCCCCTCCTCCACTTCGATCTCCTTGGCTATCAACTTATACTTCGCGCGAATATCTTCTCTCTGGTAGAACTCCAGCAAATCCGCCTTGCTCAGATACCCGTCCTCCAGATACTTTGCCAGATACTTCTGGTCAAACTCAATCGAGAGCAGGCTCTTCTCTATGTTCTTCAATATCTGCTGATTGTTCTTGATATTCGTCTTCACCAGCGTCTCAATACTCTGCACATCTCGGATATCTTTCAGCAGCCGCTGAATGAGCATTTTCACGAACTCCACCTCCACATTCTTCCCGTCTTTCCGCAGAGCCAACCCACGCGCCAGGTTATACGCCACGGCAAGATACTGATAGTCTGATGCTTCATAGTCGATGATACAGATAAAACCTATATCGTCCACATACGTCACGCCATCCACAGCTCGCTGAATAGAAGCGTCCGCCAGCGTCTTGTCAAAAACAATGATGCTAGCATTGGCATCTCTGTTCACGGTCGCTTCCAGCAACTGGCTCCATGCCGTGTCATATTTGTTCGAGGCGATATCTGGTGAATCAATATCACCCAGTTTAATACTCTTGTCAAACTTGCATTCGATGGCCACTCTACGACCGCTATTTTCTCCGCCCACGAAGGACATAATATCACCCGTCTTGTTGTTTTTCAACAAACCTTTTGAGGTCCCTGTTAGCGACACAACATCCCCGAGGTGATACCGCTCGATATACCCTTCCAAGAACTCCAGAATGTCATTCTCAGCCGCCACACCCTTGATGGAGGTCTTGTGGAAAACCTCCTGCTTCATGTCGAACAGTAGTTTCAGATTCTCCAATTGTACACCCAGGTCATCAGTGGTCTTTGAAAGGAAAGCAGAAAACCTGTCTTCCATCGTGGCCAGCACCCCAATACGAATAGCACGAAGCAAAGCCGCCTCACGCTCTACCTCTGGCAAAGAGTCAAAATACCGATATACCAGCTCGTCCGAGATTTCAAAACTATCCACCTGGACGCGCTGCAACTTATGGTCTATTCGCATAAACTATACTTGTGAATAGCGATAACCGCCTTTCTTAATGTATGCATCAAGATACTTTCCGTGAGAATCAGCTGACATCAGTCCGTCATACAAACTCTGAGGCACATCATAGTACTGATACACTGAACCTGTTTTAAATTCAACCTCCAATGTCATGCTTGAAGGATCGTACCCAATTGATAAGATGTGGGATGATGATACAAATTGTCTTTCCATAAAACTTTTTGATTTATAAATTCACTTGTTGTAAGCGCCATGCTTTAACGATATCAGGGTAGTCCTCATCTGATATATTTAAGTTCGTATTCCACCCTCCTTTACCATCAATATCCGAGGAAACTTCAGGATCATTGCTATCCGGCCTTCTTTCCTTGTCAGGGAAGGTGATATTAGCCCGCATAGGCATTCTGACAGCCTCTCCGACTATAATAGATTCGCCAGTTTTCAATATCGGAAGCATATTTATCAGGTTCGACAAATTATCCGAAACCGTATTCGCTATAATACCCCTATCGTTTGAATTGGTAAGTCTCAATGCTATCGTTGTCCCGCATTGCGACAAAATTGTGGTGTCAATTTCTGACGGACGTTGACTCACAATCATAGCACTTATTCCATATTTCCTACCCTCTTTCACTATCCTCCTCACAATACTTGAAGCACGACTATTGTTTCCACTGCCCAAATAGTTATGGGCTTCCTCCATGATAATGAGCAACGGTCGTTTTCTTCCTCCTTGGGTCAAGTTACGCCCCCAGAACAAAGAGTCATACATCACACGAAGCAATATGCCTATAATGTCATGCAATATACTTCCTGGCACACCCGATACATCAAATACCGAAAGTGTTCTCTCACCCATCCACAGTTTCAGAAGCGCATAAATGTCGTTGTCTATCTTTCCATCCTTGTCTGGGACATATCCTTCTGGCTTATATGCAAAATCAAATCTTGAATCAGTCAACTTGGCTTGTAGTGATATCAATTGACGCTTCAACGACATGGGGGTTGCAGAAAGAAAGACCTTACCTTGTTGTTGCTCTTGATACCTTGGCAAAACAAAAGGTTCTATGCTGCCCGTACATTTCGTACCTTCTGCATTTTGTACAAAGGCTTCTGTTGTTTTAGTCTCATCAAAATCTTCATAGATGGCACAGAACTTTTGACCTGTTCCAGTACAAATATGAGTAGAAAACATCAGCCGATACAAATGAAGAAACAGTCGTTTCAGGCTGAATGGTATGGGGGTATCCACAGTAATTGTATCCCTGCTTAGATAGGAGAACAGCCCAGGATTTTTTTCAACAGTTAATTTTTTTAGAGCTAAGACCAATTCAGACAGCGGGAAACGGTCATTGTCAGAAACTTCACCAAATGCAAAGCTCACGAACTCATCAAAACTCATTGCCCAATAGGGAACTACGAGTTTACGCTCTGTGGCATCCTCAGGGGTTATCCGGAATATGTTTGCAGTATCTTTAAAAGTCTTGCCATATTCGCCATGTATATCCATCAGAATAATACGGGAAGATGGAAATTTTTGTTGGTCTATCAGCGTATTCACCAATCCGGCAACTGTTGTAGATTTGCCGGTGCCCGTAGAGCCAACTATAGAGCAATGCCTGCTTACTAACTTATTCACATCCACCAGCGCAGGTATATTCTCTGCTCCTGAGATGGTTCCTACAGAGACGAATTCTGCACCTTGCTGTCTTCCATATATGTTAACCAAATCCTCTTCCGTCACAATATGAACTTCATCATCAATCATAGGGTACTGCGATATTCCACGTTCAAAAGGTTGCCCCAATGCTCCCTCACCTACCAACTGAACAGTCATCCACCGGATGCCGGCATTTTCATCGTTTCTGAGAGAATCTGGGATAGCATCAGCACCAATCTGGACGATTGTTCCATACAAGTTGATATAGCCTTGTGGTATTTTCACAAAACCACCAACCTGACCTATCTTATATCCGTTTCCGTTGATATAAGATATGGTCGAGTTCAGTGACCTATACAACTGTACTGACACACTTGTTCCGGAAATACTGCGTACAGCTCCAATTACAGCTGGATTATTATTTGTCTGCATGAACATCATCTCCTACGAGTTCTGCTAAAAAAGTAGTGAAAGCGCTGAAATCACCAAACGAAACCCTATCATTCACTTTCTTCAGCGTGAAGTTTGCAAATTCATTCTTGGTATCCTCAAACTTAGCCCAATCTCGCCGCTGTGCGCCAATCACAGCTTCATCGTCGTGCCATACACTCAGATTCGGACGTTCAGATGCCCGCTTCACGGCTTCAGGAAAATACAATTCATCAGCAGGATCCGTCTTTTTCATAGCGCCATACATTAGTGCAATGACATTGGCAGATTGATTTACTTTCAGAGCATTGATAATGGTATCGTTGATGTGTTCATCCCCGAACGAATAACCACATACAAATAATACGGCATGAGGTTTCAACAAGAAGTTAGTCAGTTTGTCAGACATAGCCAGAAATGGCATCTTCCTGCTTTGGTCATATTTCAACTTCGAGGGATATATCAATTCTGGTGATCCCGTGACGTCTTTCGACACTCTGCACACATCCCCATTAACGGTTTTCCAGTTTACCGAACCATGTAGTTTCCATAACCTCGTCCAGTAAGAAGGGAGTTTGTTGTCTTCCACAGAGTGTATATCAAAGAACGGATAGCGAGAACCAGAGAAACCATCAAAGAATGGCACGCCCTGTTCCTCCAACGCCTGCTCTGCCAGCAGGTCGTAATTGGTGGTGAACACCTCTATTGGCTCTACCCTATCAATGGAACTCACCCACCTTGCAAAGCGTCTATACGAATTGTCACCTGTTGGTAAATCTTTCGTGACCGACTCTGCAATAGTATTACATATCTCAGTTTCCAATCCTGCCAATTCTGCTTCTGTAAAACCACGGACGCTACCACCTCCTGTTGACACTTCTTTCATAGAGCGTACGTATGTCAGCACATCTTCTAGATTGTCAGTCTTTTTGCCCGCCTTACCCAATTCCGACATCAGTCGTTTATATGGTGTTGTATCAGCATCAGTCTCATGTGCTTTGCTAATTATCTTTGCCAAACCCGTCATGTCAGGTAGCAGTGGATTACCTGCTGCATCTTTCACAGAACGAGGGCAACCTGCTGCCAAGAGGAATCCCAAAGGCGACTTGTCTTGAGATAAGAGCAACCTTAAGTTGCGTATGTGTCTTATCTGATCGTGATTCATATTACCAATCCTCCACTATTTCGTATTTATTCAAATCTACAAGGTTCCAGCCAGACCATTCAACGTTCTGCCACTTCGTATGTGAAGCTATTATGGTCTGGAAGTTCATGTTCGGGTTTTGGAACAATCTCATGTATTGTCCAATCAATCCTTCGCTGAAGCTAAAGATGTTCCCCCAATCTATCAGAAGAATAGCCGGTCTGAATCTTGACACAGCACTCAGATAGCTCACCACCAAATCTAATACAAATCTTGAGCGTTCCGTATCTGACAGTTGCTGTAGCTTCCATTCATGTCCCGTAATATAATCTTTCCTCCATACCTTAATCCTACATTCTCTATATGGATTCTTCCTCACTTCCTCAATTTCAGCCTTTGAAACCATTACTGCATTAGAAAAGTCTGCCACTTGTATCATTGCCTCAATATTATTTCTGTCCTTTCCAAGATATTCCGCGACATACTGCAAATCGTCTTTAACCTCTGTTGGGCGTTCCTTATCTCGTATATAAATCACATCCATCTGATAAGGAAAGATTGCCAAGCCACAACCACCCGCTAGGTAGGATACAATTTTGTCCAATGTCACTGTAACAGGATATTTGACAGGATTATCCACATCTATCACAGCTTTCATTCGTTTTCCATTCCATCGCTTCAGGATAGATGAAGACAAAACCTCATATAGCATTTCTATGATTGATGACTTTCCAGTCCCATTGCTTCCATATAGGACAGTCGTTTTGGCGAAATCAATAATAGTTCCAACTTTTATGTTTGGACTCTCTTCTATCTTTACGCTCTTAATCCAGTTCAGGGGCATCACATCATTGCCCATTTCCACGGCAATCTTGTATTCGTGGATGGACTTTATCTGCAAGAGCTGCTCAGCCCTATACTTCTTCTCGCGTAGTTTTCCATCAACCAACTTATGACAGTCATTACACAGATAGAGACCATTCTCTGGCGACCTCAACTGCTCCTCTGTAAGATGGGACTGGCCTCTTGGACCTGTAGGTTTTGCCGCATAGATATGCGCACATTGCCCAAGTTCAACAAAATCGCACGTTGTTGCCCCTGGCCCCACCAAAGTCTTGTCACATTTGCAACAGCGGTAACCCGCTCTTCGACGGATAACCTCCTTGGTAATCTCAGTAAAATTGATCCTATCAGTCTGGCCTGACATTCCTTTATTTTCCTTCCGGTGCAACCACCAAATATTCTGGTTTCACAAAAAATGAAGTTCGCTTATGGCTTCTATTGAATCCTTTCTTCACTGGTGTAATGAACAAACCCATATTCGGATAATCCACTATCTCTACATGGGCACCATCCAACCCGTCTCTATCAAGCAGTTCACCTGTAGCAGGGCAAATGTATGGCCCATAGCCAAACTCGTATTGGGTCTTGTCCACCCAATACTGAATCATTGAGCCATCATCATCGGTATCTTTTGCATTTACCACCTGCACCAGCTCTCCTCTCATAGCTTTATACTGTTTATACTCCTCCCAATTCCCTTGAAATCTGAATTGCCTATATGCAGGATAAATCATAATGTTTAAAGCCTCAATATACGACATATTGAATTGCCTCACCAGCATATCTGCTTTGTTTGGATACGGGCAACTGATATAGAAATGAGGAAAGACACCTTGGGCATTCGTTTTGCTCACAATCGCAGTGTCAAGTTTATTCTCCACGTAATTTAAGAAATCAGCCATTTCCTCATCACTCACTCCCTCAGGCTGCAAGACTCCTTCTATCTTAAACAACACTATCTCGCCATTAGGCAACTTCATAGGACTTTCACTGTACTGGACAGCACATCCATTATGTCTGCTAATTGTAATCATATCCATATCAATCCAGTAACTATTTTAAATATATAAATGCAAGGAAGAATTAATTCGTCAATTCTAGATCACCTTTGCGGAACAAAGACATAACTATAGAATTCCTATCTCCTTCTGCATGGGAGACCCAAAGCTATACCATTCGTCGGTAATCCAATAGCAGATATCATCCTTTGCCTTCCGATAGCGAGAGGGAGCATCCTTCCGCCACTCATCCAAGAACTCGATGACTTGACTGTTCACGATTTCCTGTGACTCCTTTGTTTTCAGTTCAAAGAGGTCTCTGTAGCACCAGCAATAGCTCTCCACCTGATTCTCATCACGGAAGTCATAGTCTGTGTAGTCGATATAGTTGGCCATAAACAGCAGATGAACCTTCTCTGCCAGTTCCACGCTCATCCCGTTCAACATCTCATGAAGAGTTTTCAGGGTAATGCGCTTCTGCTTGTTTGCCGTCTCTTGCATCCTTATGCCACTCCTATAACCAACAAGCGGCCACGTCACTATCAGAGTTGCTCATGAACCGACAGGTCTGTGACCAGATTGCCAGAATTCCTTATCAATATTACGGATTATCCATAGAATTACTTTACCCTACAGTTTGCTACTATTCATTATAATAGTCCTTCGGTCTTCTCTGAGGCCAAAAGAGGTATGAACAAAATTGCCAGACCGCTTTTAGTATCTTCATCCTATGATGCTTTCCTTGAGCTTTGCTCGAGTAGGTTCCCTGTTACCTTACCTAGAGGTCAGCTATCTTCATTTATCTCTCTCAGCAGCCCTGCTGGTACATACGCTATCGCCACGCTCGCCACACCTTCTATCTCCACCACTACCCTCTTACACCTCTTCACGCGCCTGATCACGCCCGTCACGCCCTCAAACGCGCCGCCCATAATCTCCACGCGCTTGCCTTCCTTCCCAACGACCGTCTCGTTGTCCAGAAACATCACGCTGTCGTCAGTCCGCGAAGCCACCCGCATAAAGTTCTCCATCTCCCTATCCGCCACTGTCATAATGGTGTGTTCACCAGCGGCCGTATGGTCCATCATATACCTCAGCGGCTCCAGCACCTCGTTCCTCCTCTTCAGCTCGCTCAACCGCTCCTGTGTAGACCGCACAAAAATCAGGTTATTGATAGCCGGCACCAACTCCCTCCGCAGTTCCGTATCCCCGTCACTCTGCGATTCCACCACCTTATACCTCATCGGCACAAAGTTCTCTATTCCCAGCCGGTCCAGCTCCGCCTTCACCTTCATCTCCCGCTGATACGTCACCCTCATCGGAAACCACGTCTTGGGGTCACCACACATCGTTGTGTCGCGTCCCATGCTATCATCTAATTCTTTCGTCGTCATCATATCACTCTGGTCTTCAGTCGCT
>Ga0310697_10000175_pt1 | contig 91267 bp, 74 predicted proteins | sample 172DNAGHGlowgp2_FD_203883 | JGI IMG/M metagenome (GOLD analysis project Ga0310697, IMG submission 203883) | Sheep rumen microbial communities from Palmerston North, Manawatu-Wanganui, New Zealand - 1728 DNA GHGlow gp2 (v2) (version 2) | ecosystem: Host-associated > Mammals > Digestive system >...
TCTTCCACTGACTGTCTGTTAGGTGATAAAATAAGTTTGACATAAGCATTCCTCGACTTTCAAACTTATTTTATCAGAGAATTGCTTATGTTTTTTTGTTTGTTCGATTTTGCCAACACACCCTAAGGCGCGAACGTTGCGGCAGAGGTCAGTTGCCGCCCCTGCGAGGCGGCTTTCTTTGCTGCTTTCTTTCGCCGCTGAAAGAAAGCGGATTTAAAAATAATTCTTTGAATACTTTTTTGTAGCGGAAGAAAGTGCGCCGCCAACAAAAAACGCCGCCCGTAAAGACGACGCCTTGAAAGTTGTCCGTGTTCAGAAAGATGTGCCGATAGAGAAATGAAATCTGCCGCCTTGAGAGCCGCGTCCGTAGTCCAGACGCATAGGCCCCATCGGTGTGTTAAGCGCGACGCCTATACCGAAACTGCCCTTGACGCCTCGCGGTTTCAAGCCGTTGTTCCACGCGCCGCCCCAGTCTGTGAATATCGCGCCTTGAACCTTTTTGGCAATCGGGAAACGATATTCCAACGAGCCGAGGATCATTCTGTTGCCGCGAAATTGGTCGTCGCGATAGCCGCGCAACGAGCCTTGACCGCCGATTCGGAATTGGTTGAATTCCGTCATGTCGCCGCGCCCGTAGCCTGCCATGCCGCGAAACGCCCAGACTTGATTGTGGTCGCCCGCCTTCATGTAGTGCTGATGTTCAATCGAAAATTTTTGGTAGGTGAAGTCGCCGCCCAATATGCCGCCAAGTTCCAATGACAAGTTGACTTTGTTGCCCGACGTCGGTTCGTAGATGTTGTCGCGGGTGTCGGTGACGTGTTCGATGATCATCGAGCGCGTCGTGCCGAAATTTTTACGCCGCCAGTCTTTGTATGCCGCCGTGGAGCGGTCACCGACATTGCCGCTGGAGACGTGACGGATGTATTTGTCTTTACGGTGGCGGAAGGTGATAAAGTTCGTCGAGTATTCGCTGATTGGGCGGCTTAACGTTAATTCGCCGCCGCTGTATTTGCGCATGTATTCTTCCTTGAATTCGCCGTCCGTGTCGTAGTCGTTGTAAGCGTAAGTGCGGTTATAAAGTTGGAAGCGCAAGGCGGTTTCTTTGCTGTCGATCCACGGGTGCTTATAGGTGAACGTGTAGCCGTGCGCGTCGGTCTCGTTGCCGCTCTTTTCGTACATGAGGGCAATCGTGTCGCCCGTGCCGCGAAAGTTCGTGTCGCTTACGCTGATCATGCCGATGATGCCGTCGGAGGTGGAATAGCCCGCGCCTATGCCGAAAGTGCCCGTGCGTTTTTCCTTGACGTTAATCTCCATGATAATCGCGTTGGGTTCGACGCCCGGAGTCATTTTGACATTGACGTCCTCGAAAAAGCCCAAGTTGTAGACGCGTTGCATACTGCGCCGCGCCAACTTAGCATTAAACGGCGTGCCGATTTCCTGACGCATTTCGCGAATGATGACTTTGTCCTTGGTCTTGGTGTTGCCTTTGACAGCGTAACCTTCCAAAATGCCTTCGCTGATTTTGAGCGTAAGGACGCCTTCCTTGTCGATGTTCATGTCGGTTACTTTCATGAGGATGAAGCCTTCCTCGTGATAATCCTCTTGAATCTTGGCAATGCCGTCGTGCAGGTTGTTGCTGTTGAGAATTTCGCCGCGCCGCAAATCAATAAGCCTGTCAAGCTCGTCCTTGTCGTAAAGGGTGTTGCCGACATAGACGACGTCGGTGAGTATGGGATTTTCCAGCACGTGGAAGGTGATAACGACGCCTTCGGGGATTGTCTCGAAAGTTTGATACGCCTCGTAAAAATAGCCAGTGTTGATAAGGGCGTTCCTGTCGCGAATGGCGGCAGCCGCGCTGAAGGTGTCGCCGACGTGTTCAAGCACCGCCGCCTTGACCGTCGCCAATGTGAAATTACTCGCGCCCTCAAATTCGATGTCGACGATGGTTTTGCCCTCGAATTGTTGAAGGTATTCAAGGAGCGTCACGTCGACTTGCGAACGATAAGCTTCGGGCAACGGCGCAGGCGTTTCGGGTTGAGATTCGGCTTGCGCGTCGCGTTTGGCCTCTGCAGCCGTCGTGGGCTTAGTTTCGGCGGGCGCGTCAACTTTGGTCTCGGCGGGCGCGTCAACTTTAGTCTCGGCGGGCGCGTCAACTTTAGTCTCGGCGGGCGTCGTCGGTTGAGTTTCAGTCGGCGCGTCGGGCTTGGTTTCGGCAGTTTCCTGGAAAGGTTCGTTGACTAAGGGAGCCGTCTCGCCCGACGTGAATCCGAATATGAACGGCAACGTCACGGCAGCAATCAACGAGGCTCGTCGCCTTCGCGAAATTTCTTTGGCTTTCAAAAATAAATCATCTCCTTGTTCAGCTGAAAGCTAACAGCTGAAAGCTAAAACTTATATCGCGCTTCAATGCTGAAGATATAATCTTTGCCTTCGCGTTCGACGGTCAAGCCGAGGTTGTCGTTGAAGTCGTATTGCAAGCCGAAACGGTGGACTTTGTGACTGCCGAAGCCGTGCGTGTAGCGAATCATGAGCTTATCGGTGACGTACTTGCCGATTTTGACGTTGTAATCCTTGTCGCGGTTATTGTTTGCCTGCTCGCCGGGGCTGTGGCTTTCAAACATGGAGCCCGACCCTCTGGACACGGAAAATTGGTCAATGCCGAGCGTATCTTTCAAAGCGTTTTCAATGTCGCCCAGAATCGTCATGCGCAAGCCGATGGCAAGCGCGTCCGCCGAAGACAGATTAACGTTGCCGTCACCTGCGTAGGCGTCGCGCAAGGTCAACAATCGTACAATTTCGGTTTCGGTCATTTCGGGGCTTGAAGTCAAGCTGATTTTCATGTTTTCGGGCGAGGAGCCGTCGACTGAAAGGAAAATTTTCGTCCTGTCGATTTTTGTATCGGCGAAGAAGTGTACCGTCGGGAAGAAAGTGCCAATCTGATTGAAATGCGCTTCGCCTTCCCGAATATTAAACACTGATTCAAGATAAGTCAAGGTACCGCCGCGCTTTATGTTGATTGCGCCCGAAGTCTTGGGTATGCGCGTCGTGCCCTCAAAGCGCGCGTTGCCGACAAAATACGTGTCAATCTTAAAGGCGAGCATAGAGCTGTCGAAATGAACTTTGTCGCCCAAATTCAACGCCACGTCCAAAATAATTTCAGGCAACGGTTCGTCATCGTCGGGCAGGGTCGGCATACTCACGCGGCATTTGTCAAGATTGATTTGCCCCGACAGTTTCGGCAACGTCCTGCGGAAGAGAGTGCCTTCGCTGAAGTTGAAGTTGGCGTTGAAAGGACCCTTGTACACGTCGCTGTTGATTTCAAGGTTCGACGCCGCGAAGTCGAAGTTGTAATCGCGAATCTCCAAACCGGGGAAGTTGAAGCCGCCCGTCAGCGCGAAGGTGCCCGCGCCGATATTGCCCGAAAAGTTTTCTATGCTGAAGCTTTCGCCCTTGAACAGCATGGAAATATTTATGTGTTCGATAAGGCTTTTCATGCCCTTGACTTTGATTGAGCCGTCGTTCATGGCGATTTGCCCGTTGAATTGAGGATGCGCCGCCGTGCCCGTAATTTTAACCGAGCCGTCCAATGCGCCGACGCCGAACGCTATCATTTTGCTCATGACGGGCAACAAACTCAAATCCGCGCCGTCGAGCGAAAGCGTCAAGTCAAGCTGTTCGTTATCGGGCAGGGCGTCCTTCGAGCGGGCGAACAGAGCCTTGAGCGGAATGAAGCCGTTCACTTTCGCGCCGTAAGTTTGTCCCGCCAATTCGCGCGTGACCATGAGTTCTTCGACATTGACGCGACGATCTTTCAGCAGAAAGTGTCCGCGCAACAAATCGAACGTCGAGCCTTTAATCCCACCCGTCGCTGTAACGAGCACTTCGCCCAACGGATCGTCGACGGTGCCGCCGAGTTTCGCCGTGATGTTCGACGTGCCGACCATTTCAATATCCAAGCCCGCCGCTTTGCTGAAAAGTTCGAGTTCAATTTCCTTTGCCGCCAAAGTCAAATCGAGCGCGCCGCCCAAATTCGCCGAGCCGAGCAGATTAATCTTGCCATTGTCGCCCTGCTTGCCTTCGAGTTGGTTGACGTAGATTGTGTTATTCATGTAGTTGATGGCAACCTTTACGTCGTGGATGTCGCAGTTCGCGAAGGTGCCTTGAGAGATTTCGCCCGTTACGGAGCCTTGAGGTTTACCGAGCGTGCCGTTAACCATGATTTTACTGTTGAGCTTGCCGTCGACGAGTTTGCTGTCCTGCGCCGCCATATCGAACATATTTGAAATGTCGGCGTCGGTAACGTCGACTTCGCCGCGAATCGCCTCCGTGTCAAGGTTCGCGGCGATTTGCAATTTGTAATGCCCGTCGCCGTCGTTGAAGTGGAATTCGTCAAGGAACACGTCGGAGCCGTTCGACTCGACGTGTCCGTAAAGATTGGTGAGTGCGACGCCGTTAAGATAAATTTCGTCCGCCGCAAGTTCGCCGTCGAAAATCGGGTGTTCGGGCGTCCCGCGTATCGTGCCTTCAAAAGTCGTATGCCCTTCGGCGGTGTAATTTTCGGGGAGCTTTGCTTTGAAGCGGTCGAGCCGAATGTCCTTGCCCGCGACGACGAAATCCATTACCTGCGTGTTTTTGTTAATCGTACCGTTCAAAACCATGTCGATCATCGGCGAAGTGATTTCAAAATCCTGCAGGCGAAGGATGTCGCCTTCAAGGTAGTAATCGCCCGTCATGCCGCTTAGCAGGATGCCGTTGTAGCTGCCGCGTTTAAATTTGATGTTGCCGGCGACTTGCGGGTTGTCAAGCGTGCCGGTTATCTTGACGGTGTTGGTGACGTTGCCTGTGATTGGCTGGTCGGGCGCGACGAGCGCGGCAATATCCTCCGCCCTGACCGCCGTCGTGTCAAGTTGGATTTTGATATTTTTTTCGCCCGTCAAGCCGACTTTGCCTTCAATAACCTTCCACTTGGTTGCGCCGTCTTTTTCGAGCTGAAAGTCGTCAATGTTGATGCCGTCGAGACTGCCCGAAGCCGCGAGCCTGATAGAGTCGTAGGGCTGTTTGAAAAGCGTGCCCGTGAATCGGTCGTAGCCTACGGCTGAAAGCATTAACGTCACATTGGGATTTTCGGCGTCGCCTTTAACCGTGCCCTTGAAGTCGGCGAGCCCGCTCATGTCGATTTGGTCGTCGAATTTTTTGCCGAGTGCCAAGTTGACGTGCGCGCCGTAAAAGTTCAAGTCAAGCAAGCTGAGGTCGGTTATCGTGCCTTCCAAGCCGAGCGTGCCGCCGTCGGGGATTTTTGCGCTCATGTAATCAAGTGTAAGGTTGTTGTCCGTAAAATAAAAAGACGCGTTCGCTTCGTTGAAGTGGAAGCCCTCAACGTCGAGCCCGTTGGTCTTCGCGCTGCCGTAGATTTTAATCGGCTTGTCGCCGCCGTTAATGCCGATGTCGGCTGAAACTTTTCCGCTGATATTTTGTTCGGCGTTGACGAAGGTGCGCAAGGCAGTCGCGGCGTCGAGGCTGTCAACTTTGACGTGCGCGTTAAAGGACAGGTCGGAGGTTTTGACTTCCGCCGAGCCTGTAGCGCGTCCGCCGAATACGGTTGCGCTTGCGTCGTTGAAGTAAATCATTTCGCCGACGTAGCGAAGTTTTGTCGAGATGTCCTGCGCGGCGAATTTGTCGTAAGCGAGGCGGCTTGAATAGATTTCGGCGTCGACTTGCGGATTTTCGGCAGTGCCTACGAGATGCGCGCGAAGTGATGCCGCGCCTTCGATTCCGATGTCGCTTATGACGGCGGCGGGCGTAAAACTGTCCGATTCGGCGTAGATGTCGAAAAAAGTTTCGTCCGTGTCGAGGCGGATTGTGCCGCTTGCCGCCGCCTGCTGACCGTTGGCGGTCGCGGAGGCATCCAAAATGATTTCGCGTTCGTTTAACGTCAAGTTGCCGTTGATGTTTTCGATGTCGGTCGTTTCAACTTTGACAGCGGCGTCCTTAACGCGGGTGGAGGCGATATAAGTCAAAGCAGCGTCGTTGTGCAGGACGTGAAGCGTAGTATTTTCCGCTACGCCGCGCAAAATTTCGACGCCTTCAGGGATTTTGTCGGCGGGCAGGTACGGCAGAACTTTATCAAAAAAAATTTCGTCGACTTCGGCGTTGACGATTTGTTGAGCCGCGCCCAAAATCCCCGAAGCTTTAATGTTCGCGCCGAGGGTTTTCGCGCTTATCGTCGTCGCAACGGCGTCGATGTCCGCGCAATCCGCCTCGCCGGCTATGTTTTCAAGCGCAATGCTTTTCCCGTCGAAGTCGGCATTAACCGTGCCGCCCGCCAGAAAAATTTTCGCGCCGAAAGTCGTTTTGCCTTCGCTTTCGAGTTTGATGTCGCTGACGTTCCACGAAGTGTCGTCACGCTTTTTGAGGTTAAGCAAGGCACCGTTTATGTTAATCGCGTCGATTGCGGCAACGGGGTCGTCGCGCAAGGCGAGCAGTTTGAAGTTTACCTTTGCCTCGTCGACGCGGGCTATGAGTTCGTTTTTCTTGTCGAAGATTTCCAGTTTGCGAATGGTGATGTCTTCGGTTTTGTCAAGGTTGAAGATGTCTATGTCCAAATCGTTCAGGTCGACGCTGCCGATTTTGACGGGCACGCCCAAAGTTTGCGAGGCGATCTCCTCGGCTTGGTACAATGCCTTCGCGATAATCGCCGCGCGTTGTGAATTCAAATAGAGCCCGCCGCTGAGCGCAAGAACAAGCAACGCGCCGCTGAGTATTTTCAAGACAGCAAACACGGCGAGAACTCCTTTCGGTTTAGCTGTCAGCTAAAAATTATTGAAACGCTTTTTCGCGGGTCATTTCGTTTTCGACGTTTTCGGACGGCAAGGGCGAGGAGTTTTCAAAGTCAATCATTACGACCGGCGCGACTTCAGCGGTTTCGGGGACGGCGGCGGCTTTCGAAGTCAAAGCGGCATCTTCACGCGATTGAGCGGCAGTCTTGCCTTCGCCTTCCGATTCGACGTAGCGCACAACGTCAATCTCAACCGGCACGCCCATGTATCTGTCGAGCGACGCTTTGGCGGTGTTGTAGTTGTAAAGCGCGGTGAAGTAATTGGAACGAGCCTCCGTAAGCTTGCGCGAGGCGTCCATAACGTCGAGGTTGGTGCCGACGCCCGCCGCGTAACGCACTTGCGAAATTTTGTAGTTCTCTTCGCCGAGGATAACCGACGCCTGCGTTGTGGTGATATTCTTTTCGGCGGCGCGCAGTTGCAGGAAAGCAGATTGCACGTCGAGCTGAATTTGTTCGCGCGTTTGAGCGGCAACTTCCTGCGCGCGAGTGAGAGCCGCGTCCGCCTGATTGACTTGCGCGCGCGTTATACCGCCGTCGAAAATATTCCACGACGCCGAAATGCCCGCCGTCCATTGGTCGCTGAGCTTGCCGCTGAAAAGATGTTCGTGCGTGAAACCTTTCGACACGGAGCCGCTGACCGAAGGACGCCAGCCGGCTTTTGCGGAGCGTTTGTTTGATTCTGCCTGCTTGACGGCGTAATCGGCCATAGCGGCATCGGCGCGATTTTCCAGCGCGTAGGCGGTGCAGTCGCCCAAATTCAAATTATATTTTTTATAAGTCAAAGTATCTTGCGGGCGAATGACCGTGTCGGCGGGCAAGCCGATATAATTGTTCAGATTGGCAACGGCAACGTCGTATTCGTTTTGGATGTTAACTAGGTTCTGTTGCGCGTTGGCAAGCTCAACCTGCGACTCCAAAACGTCGACCTTGGCAACGGTGCCGACGCGGAATTGGGCATTGACGTTGCGCAAGTGTTCTTGCAACGTAACGACCTCTTCCTCGTAAACTTCAATCAAGTTGCGATATTGCAGGACGTTAAAATAATAAATCGTCGACTGCAAGCGGACGGTCTGCATGGTGTCTTCAAGCGACAAATCGGCGTTGCTCAAGCCCCAACGCGCGTACTTGCGACCTTCTTTGAGCCGCCCGCCTTGATAAATCGGGATGTTGATTGCCGCCGTGTGACTGAAGGCGTTATGATAAGTGTAATCACGATAAGCATCGCCGCCGAATCGTTGCGCGTTCAAGCTCCAAGATATTTGCGGATTGGCTTGACGGCGCGCTTCGCTCAAGCTCCAATAGGCCTGTTCGCGTTCGGCGACGGACTCTTTGATATTGCGGTTGTTTTCGAAGGCGCGTTGAATCGTCTCGTCGAGCGTGATATTTATGACATCGGCGGCGTTGACGGAAGTTGTGCCGACCGAGAAAGCCATCATGCCCGCGACCAGTATCGCCGCCAGCTTCCTGCGAAATTTTTTCTTGATGCGGTTGCAAATTTTCATCTCAATCTCTCCTTTGTAAGGGACAAGGGTATGGGACAAGGGACAAGTGTTTTTACTCCACTGTTCTCTTGTCCCTTGTCCCTTCTCCCTTCTCCCTTAACTTTAACGGCGTGCCTTCGCGCAAATCCGTCATGCCTTCGACAACAACCAAATCGTTCGGCTTCAAGCCGTTCGTTACAATAAAATAAGTGCCGAGTCTGTCGCCGAGAGAAATTTTCTTGACGGCGGCCTCTTTATCTGAATCGACAACGAAGACGAAATCGCCGTCTTCGCGCCGCTGAATTGCATTTTCGGGAACGAGCAACAAATTGGCAACTTTCGCGCCGTCAATGTCAATCTGCGCGGGCGTGCCGGGCGTCAAAGCTTCGTCGTAATTGTCGAACAGGGCTTGAGCCGTCGTCGCGTCGTCGGAAAGGATTATCTTGCCGTCGAACGTCGAGCCGTCGTTTAACTTAAGCCTTGCGGTCAAATCGGGCGTCGCGGACAGAATCCGCGCCTCCTGCGCCGAAACGTCGAATCGGACGCTTACGGGATTGACGTTGCCGACCGTGGCAAGAAGAGTTTCGTCCGCCGTGACTTTCATGCCGAGCGGCGTGTTCGTCGCGTCTATCCTGCCTGCCTTCGGCGCAACGACCATGCCGCCAGCCGCTTCGTCTTCCAGTTGCTTGACGAGTTCCTGCTTTTCTTCGACTTCAAGCTTGAGTTCTTCGGCGGAAGGATCTTTTGCGGCGAGTGCTTGCGCCAAGTCTGTACGCAACTTCGCAAATTCGGCTTTGGTCTGCAAAAGTTCGGAGTGGTCGTCGATTGCGCCGATTTTGAAAAGAGTCTGCCCTTCGGTTACGTCCGCGCCTTCCGTGAAGAATTTTTCCATGACGTTACCCGAAATCGGCGAACGAATTTCCGTCGCGTCGCTTAGGGCGATTGTGCCCGCATGGCTTAGCGTCAGCGTCCCGTCGACGGAGTGAACCTTTTGCGTCGTGACTTCAACAGGCGGCTCCCGCTTGGTGCAACCCGTCAGCAGAATCGTCATTGCAAAAAATATTGCAAAGAAAATTTTCATGTCAGAATTCCTGTTTGATCCCGAAATAAACGGCGCGGTCACGTCGTTTGTTGACGTTGTGCCACTCGCCGAGAATGTAAGTCGAATCGGCAACCTTGTACTGCGACTTTAAGCGAATCTTGCCGTCGTTTAAGTCGTAAGCTTCGGCAGAGAATTTCCACCTGTTGCCGGCGTAGGCGTCCAGTCCTATGCCCGGCTTGCCCGCGATAATGCCCGCTCGCGCTCCGAAGTTTGTGCCGAATCGCTTGCCGCCCTGCAAATTCAATTTCGTGTGATCGCCGATGTCTTCCGCGCCCAATATCAAAGATTTGTCGTCGCTCGTCACGTTGAGATTAAAATTCGTGTTCCAATCGTGCGCACTGCCGCTGTATAATATATCAACCGACGGTGTAACGTCAATCTTTGAAACGCCGTCGGCAATACCTTCGACTTTGCCCAACATCTTGTCGGCGCGTTCGCTTATGCTTCTGACGTTGCCTACCGTCGCTTTCAAATCCTCGGCAACTTTCGGGTCGCCCGCGAACTTGTTCATGTTGTCCGCCATGTTCGCTACTTTGTCCGACGTTTTGGAAATGTTGTCGAGCGTGTTCCTGAGCTCCTCGACGGTCTTAGGGTCGCCCGCGAATTTGTCAAGATTGGCGGTCATGTGTTCGACGTTCACCATAGCGCGATTCATGCCCTCGACCGCGCCGTTCATCTGCTGAACCATGTAGTTGAAATCGTCGGCGTTCTCGGTTGCGACTTGCTCCAACGTGCCCGTCAAATTTTTCACGTTCGCGGTGGATTCTTCCATATTCTTGCTCATCTCGACAACGGATTTTTTAAATGTCTCGTCTCCGATAATCGACTGCACCGCCTTCAAGAGTTCTTCGACGTTGTCCAAAACTTTGGTCAAGCCGTCGAACATCTGCCCCATGCCGGCTTCGTCCGCGCCGTAAAGATACGCGCCGTTTTGCAAATATTCGCCGTTGTCGACGCGCGGCTGAAAGTTAATGAACTTCTCGCCCATGACGCCGCTGGACGAAATGGAAACCTTGGACTGCTTGGGGATTTTAACGCCTGGATTGACGCTCATTGTGACGGTAACGCCCGTGCCCTCGTTTTCGATTTTTGTCACCTTGCCGACAATCACGCCGCTTAATCGAACGTCCGATTGCTGTTGGAGACCGACCACCTGCTTAAAACCCGCGTACAAAATCAAATCGTCGTCCGCGCCGAAATGTACATCACTCAAACCGACCGTCGCGCCGCCGAGCAACATTAGCCCGCCGACCGTGAACGCGCCGACTTTTGCTTCAACCGACATCGTTTCGCCTCCTTATAAATCTTCGCTGCGATATGCAAAATAATTTTCGTAAAAATAACTTGCGTCGAGCCCCTTGATAAAAATTTCGCGGTCGTCGACTTTATCGGTCAAGGCGGCGGCAAGCACCCGTTTTATCTCCGAATCGTCAATCGGGCTGCGTTCCATCGCCTGCAGATATTTGATCTTGTCGACGCGGCTCCAGTCAATGACGCGGGCAAGTTCGCTTTTTAAAATGTCGTCAAGCCAGAGCCGCATACTGCGCCCGTTGCCTTCGCGGAAGGGGTGCGCCACGTTCATTTCGACGTACTTCGCGATAATCTGTTCAAAGGTTTTCTGCGGCATCTTTTCGACCTGCGCGACCGCCTCTGCAAGGTAAAGCGCGGCGGCGAATCGGAAATGCCCTTTGCTTATGTTCACGTCGCGAAGCTGCCCCGCGAAGTAATACACGTCCTCGAACAGCCGCCTGTGAATGTAAGCCAGCGTCTCAAACGTGCCTGCTTGAAAATTTTTAAGTTCGTCGCCCTGCCAAAGTTGAATCGCCCGTTGCTTGCTGAGCCGTTCTTCCGCGCGCGCCAACTCGACGGGATTGTCAAGGTTAAGTTTGTTTCGTAACGTCATATTGTCGCCTCAATCGATTATTCGGAAAAACGCTTTAATTCGCGGGTCGTCGATTTTCTTGAAGTTATCGGGAGTGTCGACGGCAATCAGTTCGCCGTTGTAAACCATTGCGATTTTGTCGGCGATTCGGCACGCGCTTACCATATCGTGAGTGACGACGATGCTCGTTACGTTCAAGGCACGTTGCGTCTCGATAATCAAGTCGTCAATCTTCGTCGTCGTCACGGGGTCAAGCCCGCTGCTCGGTTCGTCGTAGAAAATAATTTCCGGACCAAAGGCGATAGCCCGTGCCAAAGACACGCGCTTTTTCATGCCGCCCGACAGTTCGTTGGGCATACGGTTTTCCACGCCGTCAAGCCCGACTTGGTGAAGTTTCTCGCGGACGATGGCTTGAATTTTTTCCTTGCTTAAGTCCGTGTGTTCGACGAGCCCGAAGGCAACGTTGTCGCCAACCGTCATTGAATCGAACAGCGCGCTGTATTGGAAGACCATGCCCATGCGCAGGCGGACGCGCATCATTTCCTTTTCGCTGTAGCGGGAAATTTCGTCGTCGCCAATCCAAATCTCGCCGCTCGTCGGTTGAATCAAACCGATCATAAGGCGCAGGAGCGTCGACTTGCCCGAACCGGAGCCGCCGATAATCGCAAGCGTTTCACCGTCGGCAATTTCAAGGTTGATACTTCGCAACGCAACCTTCCGCCCGAAAATCTTTGTCACGTTAATAAGTTTAATCATGCGACGTCACCTGTAGATAACGAACGTCAGCAGCGCGTTCAAGATAAAAATTACGATAATCGACGTGACGACGGTTTTGGTCGTGGCAATGCCGACGCCTTCCGCTCCGTCGGGACAATTCAACCCGTAGTAGCAACCCAACACCGCAATGACGTTGCCGAAGAAAATTGCCTTAATCATGCCGCCCGTCAAGTCGTAAATGTTCGCGAACATCTGAATCGAATTGATGAACAGGTAAGAGCTTATTCCCGAATATTGCGTGGCGACAATCCAGCCACCCAAGACGCCGATAATGTCGCCGAAGATCGTGAGAATCGGGACTGCTATCATGCAGGCGATCATGCGCGGGACAATAAGATAATTGACGGGGCTGACCGACATGACTTTGAGCGCGTCGATTTGCTCGGTGACTTTCATTGTGCTGATTTCAGCCGTGATAGCCGCGCCCACGCGCCCCGCGCAGACTACGCCGACCAAGACCGGACCCAGCTCCCTGCCGATTGCGATTGCGATTATCCCGCCGACCGTCGATTGCGCGCCGAAACGAATGAATTCATGCGCCGTCTGCAACGTGAAGACCACGCCCGTAAACAAAAGCGTCAGCGAAACGATAACCAGCGAATCAACGCCCAAATGCGCCATTTGATTCAAGATGTGCCTGATTCGCGGCTTGTGCAAAGCCTGTTTCATTGTTTCGGCGTAGAGCAAGGCTATCGTGCCGATGCCCTCGAATATTTTCAAAACAAATCTGCCAATCGCCTCAAAAAAACTCGTCAGCAATGCGACGCCTCCTTTCGGGCGTATTATAGCATAAAATTTATTTGTACATGATTATCGGCTGAAAAAATTTTTTGAGGCTCGGAAAGCGTGTTTGACAGCGGCGATACAATCATTTAGAATTCATAAAAAAGCGCGGAGGTGAATCGATGCTAAAAAAAATTTTGGCAATCTGCGCGGCGGCGTTCGCGGTGTATTTCGCGATAAGCGTGCCGGCAGTGCAGAAAAAGTTTCTTTACCCGTTCCCCTACCGCAAGACCGTCGAGAATTACTCGGCGCGTTGGCATGTGGATAAATTTTTGGCGGTCGCTGTCATGAAGGTCGAAAGCAACTTTCACGAGGCGGCGAACTCTCAAAGTGGCGCGGTCGGCTTAATGCAAATCATGCCGGAGACTGCGGCTTGGATTGCTTATCAACTGGGCGAACAACCCGACGAAATTGCCGACGACATAAAAAATCTGCGCGAGCCCGAAACGAATATCCGTTACGGCACGTGGTATCTGTCCGAGCTTGAAACCGAATTCAATGGCAACGACGTGCTTGCGTTGGCGGCGTACAACGCGGGACGCGGTAACGTGCGCGAGTGGATGGAACAAAATCATTGGAGCGATAATTTTTCTGACGTCGACAAAATTCCCTACGCCGAAACCCGCGATTACGTTAAACGCGTTCTTCATTGTCGCGAAAAATATTCCGAGCTTTACGGCAAAGACAGTTTCATTTCCACGCCGATTGCCTTGCACGAGTTGCGCTTTGCCCGATTAAAGAATCTGTCACTGTAAAAAAATCCCCGCCGCTTGACGGGGATAATTTTTTTGCTTATTCGCTGATGTCTTCGCCTCTGTAGCGGGCGACGGACGCGCAATCCTTATCGCCGCGCCCCGAAAGCGTGATAACGATAATTTTGTCGCGTGGCATGGCGGGCGCAATCTTCATGACGTGGGCAACCGCATGCGCCGATTCAATCGCGGGGATAATGCCTTCCGTGCGCGACAGATATTCAAACGCGTTGACCGCCTCTTCGTCGGTTATCGGCACGTATTCGGCGCGTCCCGTGTCGTGAAGCCATGCGTGTTCCGGACCGATACCCGGATAGTCAAGCCCCGCCGAAATCGAATAGACCGGCGCGATTTGTCCGTAGGCGTCTTGGCAAAAGTAAGACTTCATGCCGTGGAAAATGCCCGTCCTGCCCGTGGCAATCGTCGCGGCAGTCTCGAAGGTGTCGACGCCTCTGCCCGCCGCCTCGCAACCGATAAGCCGAACGCCCGCGTCGCCGATAAAGTCGTAGAACGTGCCGATTGAATTGGAGCCGCCGCCGCAACACGCAACTACCGCGTCGGGCAAGCGTCCTTCCAACACACGAAGCTGAGCTTTAATCTCGCGGGAAATGACGGCTTGAAAGTCGCGGACAATCGTTGGGAAGGGGTGCGGCCCCATGACCGAGCCAAGGCAGTAATGCGTATCGGCGATCCGATTCGTCCACTCGCGGAAAGTTTCGCTCACGGCGTCTTTGAGCGTGGCGGTGCCGCTCGTGACAGCGACGACCTCCGCGCCCAAAAGTTTCATGCGGTAGACGTTCAGAGCTTGCCGACGGGTGTCTTCCTCGCCCATGAAAATTTTGCACTCCATGCCGAAAAGCGCGGCGGCCGTTGCAGTCGCGACGCCGTGTTGACCCGCGCCCGTCTCCGCAATCAAACGCGTCTTGCCCATTTTTTTTGCAAGCAACGCTTGACCGAGGACGTTATTAATCTTGTGGGAGCCCGTGTGATTCAAATCTTCGCGCTTGAGATAAATTTTCGCACCGCCCAAGTCGTCAGTCATTTTGCGCGCGAAGTACAGCATTGACGGGCGTCCTGCGTAATTCGTAAACAGCTCGTCGAGTTCGCGCTTGAAGGCGTCGTCGTCCTTGAAGCGGTTGTAAGCGTCTTCCAATTCGATAACCGCGTTCATCAGCGTTTCGGGTATGTATTGCCCGCCGTAAATGCCGAAGCGTCCCTTTTGATTCGTCATACAAAAACCTTCCTTACTGCGTTGGCGAAATCCGCCATCTTGCTGCGTTGGCGAAATCCGCCATCTTGCTGAAATCTTTCCGCCCGTCAGTTTCAATGCCGCTACTCACGTCGACGGCGAACGGGTACAACAAGTCAATCGCCGCACTGACGTTATCGACCGTCAAGCCGCCCGCCAAAAAATATTCGCGCCGCAAATTTATCTGTCGCCAATCGAAGACTTTGCCGCCGCCTGCGCCCGAATCAAGCAACACGTAATCAGCAACGCTTGACTCCGCCGACGCGATGTTGTCCGCTTGAAATGCTTGGATTATCGGCTTATCGGTCAGCCCGCGCAGATTTTCAATGTAAGCGTCCGTCTCATTGCCGTGGAGTTGCGCCGCGTCGATTGTGCCGTTGTTCAGCATTGCGGCGACGGTTGAAACGTTTTCATTGACGAAGACGCCGACCGCCGTGATTTGCCTGTCCAACGCGTCGCGAAGTTGACGAGCCTGCGCGGGAGCGACGTAACGTTTGCTCTTTGGCGCGAAAACGAAGCCGACGTATTCGGGCGCGATTTTGTTGGCGGCTTGAATGTCGTCGAGCGTCTTGAGTCCGCAGAATTTTATTCGTGTCATACGTCGCCCCTCAATTCGGCAAGCTTGGCGCGTTTGTCTTCGGCACGCATGAGCACTTCGCCGACAAGCACGGCGTCCGCTCCGAGGGCGCGAATTTTTTTCACGTCGTCGGCAGATTGAACGCCGCTTTCCGACACGAAAATTATTTCAGGCGGCACGAGTTCGCGCAGACGCTTGGCGTTGTCCGTGTCGACGCTGAAATCTTTCAGGTTGCGGTTGTTGACGCCGATAATCCGCACGCCGCAGTCGACAGCCCGCTTGACTTCCGCCGCGTCGTGAGCCTCAACCAATGCGCTCAAGCCCAGTTCGTCACACAGCGCGATAAAATTTTGCAGTCGCGTGTCGTCGAGTATCGAGCAAATCAAAAGCACGGCACTTGCTCCCAAAAGTTTCGCCTGCCAAATCTGATAAGCGTCGACGACGAAATCTTTTCGCAAGCACGGTATCGAAACCTGCGCGGCAATCTCCGACAAAAATTTATCGTCACCGAGGAAAAATTCCGGCTCCGTCAAGACCGATACGGCGTCCGCGCCCGCCGCTTCGTAAGCACGCGCGATGTCCAGATACGGAAAGTCCGGCGCGATTAAGCCCTTCGACGGCGAAGCTTTTTTGCATTCGCAGATGAACGACAGCCCCGGACGCTTGAGCGCGGTTTCAAACGGAAAGTCGCCCTTCGGCAAACTTAACGCCCGCCGCTCAAGTTCGTCGAGTGGTAAAATTTTTTTGTCGCGTTCGACGCGGAGTTTCGCGCGTTCGGCTATCTTGTCGAGTATCGTCATAATTGCGCCTCTTGACTGACGGCGATAAACTTTTCGAGCGTGTCGAGAGCTTTGCCGCTGTCAATAAGTTCAGCCGCGAGTTTGACGCCCGCCTTGAAAGTTTCAGCCTTGCCGCCGACGTAAAGAGCCGCGCCCGCGTTGAGCAAGACGGCGTTGCGTTTGTGACCGCCTTCGCCGCGCAGAATCGAACGCGTTATCGCCGCATTGACTTCAGGGTCGCCGCCGCGCAGGTCGTCGCGCGTGCAATGGGCAAAGCCGAAATCTTCGGGCGTGATGACGAAATTTTTAATCCAGCCGTCGTTAATTTCGCAAACGGAAGTCGGCGCGCTCAATGAAATTTCGTCGAGCTTGTCGCGACCGTAAACAACCATGCCGCGCTTGACGCCGAGACTGATCAAAACCTGCGCGAGCGGTGCAACGAGATATTCCGCGTAGACGCCGAGGATTTGACGCGACGGCTTGCCGGGATTGGTCAAAGGACCGAGGATATTGAACACCGTGCGGAAGCCGAGTTCCCTGCGAATCGCGCCGACGTACTTCATTGACGCGTGATACTTTTGCGCGAAGAAAAAGCAGATGCCGACTTCGCGGAGCAGTTCGACGCATTTATCGGGGCTTTGATTGATGTTGACGCCGAGAGCCTCCAAGCAATCGGCGGCACCGCATTTGGACGACGCCGCGCGGTTGCCGTGTTTGGCGACCTTCATGCCGCCCGCCGCCGCGATAATCGCCGCAGTGGTTGAAATGTTGAAGCTGTGGGAATTATCGCCGCCCGTCCCGACAATCTCGAAAACGTCCATGCCGGTATCGACGGTCGTGGCGTGCGAACGCATTGCCGCCGCGCAACCCGCGATCTCGTCGGTGGTCTCTGCGCCCGCGCTTTTCGTCGACAGTGCGGAAAGGAACGCGGCATTTTGCGTCGGGCTGGTCTCGCCGCTCATGATTTCGTTCATGACGGCAAACGCCTCGTCGTAGGTCAAATCCTCCTTGTTCACGATTTTAACGATAGCCTCTTTAATCATTGAAACAAACTCCTTTGAAACTTTACTGCTTGTGAAACTTTGCAAGCTCCTGTTGAAGCTGCATGATTTGAAGTCTTTGAATGTTAACGGTGTTGAACAGATAAGCCGCGAACGCCGCGTCGTCGGGGTGGAATTCCCGCTTGACGAGCTCATTCAATGCGAACGGCGGAATTTGCGCATATATGGATTGAAATTGCCAACGAAAAGAATATGTCTTTTGAAAGAAAAAATCTAACACAGCGTAACGATAATTAATGTGTTCCATAAAAAAGGAAAACTTGTTCATAATTTTTTCGAATTCGTTGAAAGCGTCACGTAAGGACTTTACTTCTTTATGCAGATAATCTTCGGCGTTAATGTTTTGATTATTGTAACGGCTTGCCGAATCAAGACGCGGTCTGACTATGTACGCAGTGTTTGGAACAAGCAGATATTTTTTTGCAGACAACAGACATTCGAAAAAAAACGGCGCATCTTCTGACCTTGTCATCGACGAGAAAAGAATTTGGTTAGTAATAAGAAAATCGCGTCGATAAAACGAAAGGCAACTAGACCAGAATGTTTCCGAATTCATAAAAGTTTTCAATCTCTCCGCTGTATCTTCGGTAAAAAAAACAGGTTCGGTAATTTGAGAATATGCACGTTCACTTCGAATGCTCCAACTCGCCGGGTTAGTCAATTCGTTAATGTCAGTGAACTTTGGGTCATCTGCAAAACGAGCATTACTTTCCCACAAAACAAATCGATTGTACATACGAACAATTTCCGCTTGATATTTTTCGGCGAGTGTCGTCAATTCCTCAAGCGCAGTCCTCGTGTAAAGGTCGTCGCTGTCAAGGAAGGCGATATACTTTCCGCGAGCAAATTGAATGCCGACGTTTCGGGGCAAACCTGGCGCGCCCGTGTTCTTCGGCAACTTGATAACGTGGAGATTCAACCCCCCCCCCCCACAGGTTTTTGAAGGCTTCGACGACCTCGACGCTGTTGTCCGTTGAGCAATCGTCAACCACGACGACTTCAAAGTCGCGCATGGTTTGATAAGCCAAGCTTTCAAGCGTCTGCGTTATGAATTTCGCCGAATTGTACATCGGGATTATCACCGACACCAACGGGATTTTGTCCGTGACGGTTGCGACGGAAGATTTTGACTCGCGCCGCCGACTTTTGATTTTTGCCATGAAATCACTCCTCGCCAATGATTCGGACTTCGGGGCTGAGCGTGACGCCGTGCACTTCGCAGACGCGCCGCTTGACTTCCTCAATCAAAGCCAACACGTCTTCGGAAGTCGCGCCGCCCGTGTTTACGACGAAGCCCGCGTGCTTTTCGGAAACCATCGCGCCGCCGACGCGTAAGCCTTTCAAGCCGGCTTTGTCAATCAGCGTGCCCGCGAAGTGACCTTTCGGACGCTTGAACGTGGAACCTGCGCTGGGCATGTCAAGCGGCTGTTTGCTCTCGCGACGCGCCGTCAAGTCCGCCATTTTAAGTTTGATATCGTCGACGTTGCCGCGTTGCAAGATCAATTCGACTTCGCAAATCGCGCAGCCGTTCTCCTGGAAAATGCTGTGACGATAGCCCAAATGCAGGCTCGACCCGCTGAACTCGATAAGCTCGCCGCCGCGATTGACAGCCTTGACGCTCGCGACGGTGTTTTTCATTTCGCCGTCATACGCGCCCGCGTTCATGAAAATCGCGCCGCCGATACTGCCGGGGATGCCGCACGCAAATTCCATGCCTGTCAAGCCGTGTTCCGCCGCGCAGATCGAAACGTCCTTGAGTTTCGCGCCCGCGCAAGCGGTGAGCCGTTGACCTTCGCAACGAATGCTGCCGAAAAATTTTTCCGTGAACTTGACGACGACGCCGCGAATGCCCTTATCGCGCACCAAAACGTTTGAGCCGTTGCCCAAAATCACGCACGGCAATTTGAATTCGTCGACCAGCTTGAAAATTTTCGACACGTCCGCCGCGTTCGACGGGAAGATTAAAACGTCCGCCGCCCCGCCGATTTTGAACGTCGTGTGCTCCCGCATGGGCGCGTCGAAAATGAATTGCTCCGCTCGCAAAAATTCCGCGAGCCGAAATTTGAAACCTTCTTGCCAATCCATTGAATCAGCTCCTCAACACGGCACCCGTCGAGGCAGAAGTCGTGAGTTTGGCGTAGCGCGCAAGGTAGCCCGTTTTAATTTTGGGTTCGGGCTTCGTCCAAGCTGCGCGGCGTTTTGCAAGTTCGTCGTCGGAAACTTCCAGCTCCAACTTGCGATTGGGGATGTCTATTGAAATGGTGTCGCCGTCGTGAATCAGCGCGATTGTGCCGCCTTCCATAGCTTCGGGCGAGATGTGACCGATACACGCGCCCTGACTTGCGCCGCTGAAACGCCCGTCGGTAATCAAGCCGACTTTGAGACCCGCGCCCGTGATAGCCGCCGTAGGGTTCAACATTTCCTGCATACCGGGGCCGCCCTTGGGGCCTTCGTAGCGGATAACGACAACGTCGCCGTCGTGAATCGCGCCGCCCATAATCGCGTTAATCGCCGCCTCTTCGCTGTCGAAACATTTCGCCTTGCCCTTGTAAACGAGCATGTCTTCGCTGACGGCGGAGGCTTTGACGACCGCGCAATCGGGGCAAAGGTTGCCGTGGAGGATCGCGATACCGCCCGTGGCGCGATAGGGATTGTCGACCGTGCGAATCACGTCAGGGCGTTCGATTTGCGCGTCCTTGATTCTGTCGCCGAGCGTGCCCGTGACGGTGAGCGCGTCAAGGTGCAAAAGATTCTTGCGGCTGAGTTCATGCATGACGGCGTTGATACCGCCCGCCTCGTCAAGGTCTTGCATGTGATGTTTGCCGGCGGGGCTGAGCTTCGTGATATACGGCGTCCGCGCAGAAATTTCGTCGAAGAGCGTCGCGGGGATTTTGATACCGCATTCGTTGGCAATCGCCGTCAAATGCAGGACGGTGTTCGACGAGCCGCCGATACCCATGTCGACCGTTATGGCGTTCTCGAAGGCTTTAAGCGTCAAGATGTCGCGCGGGCAGATATTTTTGTCAAGCAAGTCCATGATGACTTTGCCGGCGCGCTTTGCAAGGATGAATCTGTCGCCGGTGTACGCTGCGGGGATCGTGCCGTTGCCGGGCAGAGCCATGCCCAACGCCTCGCTTAGGCAGTTCATTGTATTGGCGGTGAACAGTCCCGCGCAGGAGCCGCAACTTGGGCAAGCGTGCGCTTCAAGGTCTGTCATTTCGTCCTGCGTCATTTTGCCCGCCGCGAATTTGCCCGCCGCCTCGAAAGCCTGACTGACGCTGATGTCGCGCCCGTGGAAACGACCCGCCAACATGGGGCCGCCGCTTACGATTATCGCGGGGATGTTCAAACGCGCCGCCGCCATCAACATGCCGGGGACGACTTTATCGCAATTCGGAATCAAAATCAGCGCGTCGAAACCGCTCGCCATAGTGACGGCCTCGATTGAGTCGGCGATAAGTTCACGGCTTGCCAACGAATACTTCATGCCCGTATGACCCATTGCGATACCGTCGCACACGCCGATTGCGGGGAATTCGACGGGAGTGCCGCCCGCCGCCGCCACGCCGAGTTTTGCCGCTTCGGTTATCGATTTAAGGTGCATGTGACCGGGGATTATTTCGTTGAAAGAATTGCACACGCCGATAAGCGGGCGGCTGAGTTCGTCTTTGCCGTAGCCGTTCGCGTGGAATAAGCTTCTGTGCGCGCAACGCGTCGCGCCCTTTTTAACGATGTCGCTTCTCATGAAAAACTGCCTCCCAAAAAATTTCTTGTTCGAGCGCGGCGATTGGCTTAAATTGTCGGAGACTTAGCCGCGACTGCAGGATGCAACGTCACGTTGCCCTTGAAAAATTTCGCGAAAATTTTACAGCATTTGTCAATCCCTTGCAACGAAACAAAAAATCGCCCCTACTGCGTGTCGAGGCTTATTTACTTGACTAACACCCGAAAATCAATACAATGTTCGCGTAAAGGCTAAAATTTTTAGACGGGGCGTGCATTTTATGTGGATTGAAACTTGTAAAGGGAATCGTGATTTAAAATTTTCCAAGTTAAGATACGGTTACAAAACCGTTGAACGAGTTGGCGTAATGGACGGCAACTACGAAGAATCAAATTATATTTTTCCCGATGACATCAAACTTTTTCAAGAACAGTACAAAGTTGATGACGTTACGCTGGAAAACATAAAAAATTATTTAAACTTTAGAGCCGGTTACTGACGAAACAAAAACTCCCCGCCGTCTGACGAGGAGTTTTTTTGTTGCTTATAACTTTTACACGGCGTCGTAGCCGAGCTGCAAAGCTGTCATGTTCTGTTCGACGGTGTGCGGCGGCACGCGATTCGCCACAGATTTTTTTATCGTTTCAAAGTCGACGAGCTTCGTGACCTTGACGATAACACCGAGCGCGACGATGTTGGCGAACAGAGCCTTGCCGAGCTTTTCGACGGCGAGTTTCGTTATCGGCACGCGAATGATATTTTTGAACGCGGGCGAAGTCGGGACAAGGTCGTCGTCCAGAATCAGCGTCCCGTTCGGATTCAAGTCGTGAAAATATTTGTCCGCCGCCTTCTGCGTCATTGCCAACACAAAGTCGGGCGTCTTGACGTGCGGATGATAAATTTTTTCGTCGTCGATAATGACTTCGGACTTCGACGCGCCGCCGCGAGCTTCGGGACCGTAGCTTTGCGATTGCACGGCGTTCTTGCCTTCAGAGACCGCCGCCTCCGCCAAGATTATCGCCGCAGTGATGACGCCCTGTCCACCGCTGCCCGAAAGTCTGAGTTGCTTCCTCATTTCGCCGCACCTCCTGCCAACTCTTGAACGTGATGATACGCCGCGTCGTAAGGTTCAGCCTCCGCTTGATAGAACAAGCCGATAGGGAACTTGTCGCCGGTCTTCTTGTCGTCGGGCAATTTGTCCCAAGCGGACTTCATGACGGCGTTGTCGCGCATCCAAGCCATCATCTTTGCGGGGTCGCCGAGCTTGTTGCGCCTGCCGTAAGCCGTCGGGCATTGAACGAGAGCTTCGATAAACGAAAAGCCGCGATTGCTCAAGCCGTCCTCAATCGTCTTGACCAAGTGCTGAACGTGAAAAGCCGTCGAACGCGCAACGTAAGTGGCACCCGCCGCCTCCGCGAGTTTGCACGCGTCAAAGGGTCTGTCGACACTGCCGTAGGGCGCAGTCGTGGCTTTCTTGCCAAGCGGTGTCATCGGTGAGGCTTGCCCGCCCGTCATGCCGTAGATATTGTTGTTGAACAGAATGACCGTCAAGTCGACATTGCGTCTGCAGCCGTGAATGAAGTGATTGCCGCCGATAGCCGTGCAATCGCCGTCGCCCGTGATAACGATAACGTTCAATTCGGGACGCGCAAGCTTAACGCCCGTCGCGAAGGGAATGGCTCTGCCGTGTGCCGTGTGGAGCGTATCGAAGTCCATGTAGCCCGACGCGCGCGAACTGCAACCGATTCCGCTGACGATAACCGTGTTGTCCTGCGTGTAGGCGGGATTCTTTTCAATCGCCTGAACGATCGCCTTCATGACGATACCGTTGCCGCAGCCGGGGCACCACAAATGCGGCAGGCGATTCTGTCTGAAAAATTTCTCGTAAGTGCGCTCAACCATTGCCGTTCACCTCCGCAGCCAGTTCGTCAATCGAAGCCTCAATCTCCTCCGGCTCGAAAATCGTCATGTCGTATTTCGCGCAGAGTTTGACGGGGCATTGACCCGCAACGGCGCGCTCGACTTCGTTGACGATTTGCCCGAAATTCAGCTCGGCGACGACAATCCCGCGCAGATTTTTCGACAGCTCGCGGATAATCTTATCGGCAAAGGGGAAAATCGTAACCAAGCGCACAAAGCCGACTTTAATGCCGCGCTTGCGTGCGTTGAGGACAGCCTCGTAAGCCGTGCGCGCCGTGCCGCCGAAGCTCACGACGGCAAACTCCGCGTCGTCCATGAACTCTTGATGAACTTCGATAATCTCGTCTGCCGCGCGGGAAATTTTATCGTGCACGCGTTTAATCGCCTCACGCGTGACTTTCGGACTGCCGCTCGGAAAGCCCGTGTCGTCGTGAATCAAGCCCGTGACGTGAATGCGGTAGCCTTCGCCGAAGTTGGCGACGTTGGGCACCAAATCGTCGTCGGGCGCGTAGGGCTGATAACCTTCGGCGCGTGAAATTTTGGGGGCGCGGCGCGGATAAACTTCAACCTCGGCGGGCAATTCGACGTTCTCGCGCAGGTGTCCGACAATTTCATCGGTCAACAGAATCACTGGCGTGCGGAAGCGTTCGGCGTAGTTGACAGCCTTAACCGCAATGTCGAAAGCCTCGCGGACGCTCCACGGGCTCAAAACGATAATCGAATGGTCGCCGTGCGTGCCCCAACGCGCTTGCATGACATCGCCTTGACTCGGCGCGGTGGGTTGTCCCGTCGAAGGACCCACGCGCTGAACGTTGACGATAACGGCGGGGATTTCGGCGGCGGCGGCGTAACCGATAAGCTCCTGCTTGAGACTGATGCCGGGACCGGAAGATGCGGTTAAGACTTTTTTGCCGGCAAGCGACGCGCCCAATATGACGCCCATGCTTGCGATTTCGTCTTCCATTTGCACGAAGGTGCCGCCGACTTTCGGCAACAGCTTAGCCAAGCTCTCGGCGATTTCGGTCGAAGGCGTGATGGGATAGCCGCCGAAGAAACGAACGCCCGCTTTGAGCGCGCCCTCGGCGATTGCCTCGTTGCCCTGCATTAAACGTGCGCTCATTTCGCCGCCTCCTTTGCCGGTTTGATTTTGTCCATGAAAATCGCGTAGTCGGGGCAACGCAGCTCACATTGCCCGCACGCTATGCAATTCTCGTGGTGCGCCACGTAGACTTTGCCGAGCGTGTCCAGTGCCAAGACTTGCTTCGGGCAAAACGATACGCATATGCCGCAGCCCTTGCACCGTTCAAGCTTCAGCGTGAATTCTGACTTCATTCAAGCTCTCTCCTTTGCAAAAATTTTTGGGTAAACTTCGCGCCCGAATCTGTCAATCCTGCGTTTGAATCAAAAAATTCTGTATACCTTCGCGCGGCGTGACGTAAAGCGTGCGTTGATTCGTGAAGATGACAAAGCCCGGCTTCGCGCCCGAAGGTTTCTTGACGAACTTGCATTGAACGTAGTCGACGGGGACTTTCGACGAGTCGCGAGCCTTGGAAAAGTACGCGGCGATTTCGGCGGCAAGCTGTAAAGTTTCGTCGCTGACTGCGCTTGAACGAACAATGACATGCGAACCCGTGATGTCCTTGGTGTGTAGCCACAGGTCGTCGGGCGCGGCGAGCTTGAACGTCAAGCGGTCGTTTTGCGCGTTGTTCTTGCCAACCAAAATCTCCGTGCCGTCGGGTGCCGTGAATTTCAACGGTTGCGGCTTTTTGCTGAGCGCGGATTTTTTTCGAGCGTCTTTGAGGTAACCGCCCGCAATCAGCTCCGTGCGAATCTCGTCAATGTCGGCGATCGTTGTGCTTGCCGTGAGCGCGTGAGCAATCGTTTCTAGGTAGGCAATCTCTTCGCGGCAAAGGGCAATCTGCGCGGCAATAAATTTCGTCGAACGCTTGAGTTTGTCGTACTTTTTGTAGCAGGCTTGGACGTTGGCGGCTATGGTCAATCGGCGATCGAGCGGGATAGAAATTTTTTCGCCGCCGTAGATGTTGTCAACGGTAATCGCGTCGTCGGCGTGGTCTTTGAATTGGTAACGGTAGGTCGACAGGTTGTCGGCGCGGATTCGCCAATCGTCGGCATTTTCGGCGGCGGCAAGTTCTTGTTCCAGCACGGCGATTTTATTCGTGGCGCGGCGCAGTTCGTTGTTGACGAGCTTGGCAAAGCGTTCCTTGTCGGGCGGCACGTAACTGCCCGCAACGGCGTCGGCAGTCTCCAACAGCTCCGATAAAGTTCCGAACGTTCGCACGTCCCCGCGCAGATAATTCAGCTTGACGGCGGACAGCGCAAGTATCTTGCCCGCGTCTTGAATCATGCAAGGTGTCGGGCTTTGGGCGGCGTCACGAATTTCAATCAGCGCGCCGCGCAGGCTGTCGAAGTCGGCGGCGTCGAGCGCGGAAGTTTTTATGTCGTTCGGCAAGCCCGCAAGGTAAATCGTCTCCTTGACGCTTTGAGGGCCGAAGCCTTGACACACGTTCATAATCGCCTTGTCGAGCCGCGAATCGTCCACCTTGACGCGCTCCAAAATTTTTTCGACGTCCGTCGCGAAGATGTCAAGCTTGTCCTGCGCGGGCGGCATTTGATAGGCTTGATTCGGCAGGATGGTGCGGACGCGACTAGAGTTCGTGCCGATTTTCTTCAGCGCGTCGACGATTTGTCCGTCGGAAACCAGAATCAAGTTGCTGTACTTGCCGATGAGCTCCGCCGCCAGCGTCAACGTCTGAATCTTGCCACCCGCCCCGATTGAGTCCACGTCGATAAAAATTATTCGGTCGAGTTCGTGTTGACGTATCGCCGCGACGCGCCCGCCCTCCAAATTTTTCCGCAACACCATGCAAAACGTCGGCGGTTCGGGCAAATTTTCGGGCGATTTTTTCAGCAGATGCACGGACGGATTTTGCGGCGCGGTTGACAGCCTCAATAGAAACGTCCGCCCCGGTTGTCGTATTGTTATCGTCAAGTTCGCTTTGTTTTGTTGCGTGATTTTGTCGACGCGCCCGCCAACCAGTGCCCGTTCAAGCTCCAAAGTCAGCGGACGCATTGAAAAGCCGTCCAAGTTCAATGGTATCACCTCAATAGCGTTTTAATACCGAGTGGCGCGCCCGTTCGATGTTCGCGGTCAGCCCCGCCGGTGACGACGACGTTAAGCCTTTACCGTCGACTTTTATCCAGTAAAAACCCGCCGCCTCCGCGATAAACAAGAACGCCCGTTCAATCGCGTGAGCCGTCGTGCCGTCGACCTGCCCGCTTTCTTCCGGAAAGTCGTCGAACGTCAGCGGGCAATTCAACAACGGCGCAAGGGCTTGCGGCTTAAACCAGAACATTGAGCCTGCAGGAAATTCAATCAAATGGCGGTTGTCAATGTCAATGCCCAGCTCGTGCAAAAAATTTTTCGTCGCAAGATAATTTTCGCCCCAATTAATCGACACGCGAATCGGCGCGTAATATTGCGGGAAGACGACACCGACCTTTTCAACCGCCAAGATGTTCAGTATGCTTCCGACGACTTCGCGACTGCCCAAAAGGTTGCCGTAAAGGTGCTCGCGCCAACCCGACAGCCGCCGCTCGGCGTGCGGAGACTTTTTGCTGTGCAGGTGGACGCAAGCATCGTAATCGCCGTAAATGTCGCGGAAGCCCACGAACGCCGGGGCAATGTCGCGCCCGCGATTGGCGAAGACCCTCACGACGACGCGCCCTTTGTCGAAGTCGGCGAACGTTTTTTCAATCGACGCGCGCTTTTCGGGTGAAGTCGTCGAAATGAACACGTCGACCGCGCAGGGAATGTTCAGCAACAACGCTTTCAGCTCGGCGGCAAGTTCGGGGTAAAATATGTGGACGACCGCCGCGACCTTCAGCTTGACGGACGGCTCAACGTAATCAAGCGGCACCTTCAACGCAAAGTCTTTCTCGCGCTTCAGCTGCACAAAATCGTCGTAACCGTTGACTTGCAGATAAAACACGTCGCCCAAATCTTCGCGGCGCGTTGTGTGGCGGAAGTTATAAAAAATTTTTTCGTACAGCTCCGGGCGATTGACCGCGCAATAATCCTCGAATGGGCGCACGAAATTCCTGCCGATAAAGCTCCGCACCGTGCGATAAAGGCTCATGAAGTCAACTCCTCGTACAGCTTGATATATTCGTCGGCGACGCGTTCGATTGAAAATTTTTCGGCGACAATTTCAACGCGGCTCCGAAGTCTTTCGTAAGCAACAGAATCGTCGGCAAGCCCGCGCAGAATCTTTGCAAGCGTTTCGACGGGAACTTTACCGCCAACCAAATCGAAGACAATGCCCGCGTCCTCGACCATTGCCGCGACTTCGCCAAGATTTGAACTCACGATGGGACGCCCCGCGAAAAAGCTGTCGATAATCAGCAACGGAAAACTTTCGCCCGCGTATTCGCTAGGCAACAAGCCGACATCAGCCGCCGCAAGATAATCGCGCACGTTGCTTTTAAAGCCCGTCATGTGAACGAAGTCCGGCACGCGACCGTTGAGTTTATCGTATACTTCACCCGCGCCGACCAATATCAAGTCAATGCGCCGACCGTGTTTGTTGGCAAGCGTAACCGCGTCAATCGCCGCCTGCCAACCTTTTTGCGGAATGGCTCGGCTCACGACGCATGCGACAAACGAATCGGCGGGGATGTTCAAATCTGCGCGGCGAACGGGATTTATCGGCGAACGTTCCAGCCCGTTGCCAAGCTTATGAAAAATTTCTTCGCGCCCGAAGCCGGCTTGCTTGAAGGGCGTCAAATTTTTGTCGGCAATGTAAACGAAGGCGTCGACGGTCTTCACGCGCTCAAGAATCGTCTGCAGATAAGCCGCGTCCGCCGCCTCGTACATGCCGTGGAGCGTGACAACGTGCTTGACATTTTCGACGAAGCTCGCCGCAACGTCAACTGCGCCGTGATGCGTGTGTATCAAATCGATTTTGAATTGCTCGACGACCTCGGCAAGTCCGCCCGTGTTGTTCAATCTTACAAGCGGCACACCGGGGTTAAGTTTCTTTCGCACGTCGGGCAACTCGTCCGCCATCTGAAAATCAAGCACCGTGACGGGCAAGCCGCGACGATTTAGTTCGTTGGCAAGAATCAGCGGGAAGGTCTCGCCGCCGCCGATACTCATCGCGAAGACGCCCATTAACACGTTCGGCTTGCAGACGACGCGCAGGATTTTTCTTATGTCGAAAAGTTTTTCAAGCTCGCGTTCGTCCTTGCCGCCGTAGTAGCCGAAAAAATGTTCGCTCAGCTTTTGGAAGTGCGCTTCGTGAATTTCAGCCGGCACGCGATAATTTTTCGCGACGAATCGGGCAATGCGTTCGTGTTCGGCAAAATAGCGCGGCTCGCGTTGAACGGCAAGCGACGTGCTGTTTTTGTGGACGCGATAAAAATTAGTGGCGTTCGGCGAATAATAAACGCAACCGCCTTTGATAACGTCGAGATAAAATGCCCAATCGCCGCAAAGTTTCATGTCAAGGCACGCGTCGAGAAAGTTCGCACGCTTGCGGAAGACGACGCCGCTGACGTTCGGAATGATGTTCTTGACGCCGAAACCCTGCGCGACGAATTCTGCGGCAGTCACGGCGAAATTTTTCGTCCAATCGAAAGCGGGCACGTCAGCAAGGTATTGTTCGGTCGTGAAGATTTTTTGCCCGTCTTGAACGAAATCGCTGCGGCAAAAGGCAAGCTCAATCGCGTCGTCAGCAAAGGCGGGCACCAACTCCGCCAAAAAGTTTTCCGCACTGAAGTCGTCGCTCTCGGCAATCCAAATAAGATCGCCCGTCGCAAGTTCGATGCCGCGCCGCCACTGCTTGAAGACGCCGCCCGAATTCTCCTCGTTGACGATAAGGCGCGTGTTGTCGGCGTGCAACCGTTGAAACTCGCGCAAAATCTCAAGGCTTGAATCGGTCGAGGCGTCGTCGAGCAGAATCACTTCAAAATTTTTGTAAGTCTGGTTATATACGGTTTCAAGGCGTTGACGCAGGAAGGGCGCGTGATTAAAATTCGGGACGACGACGCTCACGCGCGGGGAAAAATTTTCTTTCGCAGCGACCGTCCACAAATTTACCGCCCGCGCAGATTTTTTGGCACGCGTCATGCTGAACTTAAGCAACGCGGACTTGGCGGCTGCCTTTGCGGGCAAAAAAACTTTGTCGTGAACTATCGGCAAATTCAGCGCGCAAAAGTCGTCGACGCGGCGCACGAAGCTCCGAACAGTCGAACCCGTCAAGGCGCGGTAGATTTTCGTTTTCAAGCTCAAAAAATTTCCCTCCCCGCGCAGGATAATCAAAAGCGCGTTCAATGTCAAACGGAGGCAATATGACGATACTTTACGACGAAAAAATTTGCGTGCGTTGTCTTGCGTGCGTGAGCGAATCCGAATGCGGCGGCGTGACTTACGACGGACAAATTCATTTCGACGAGACGCGGGCTGAAGATTGGGACGGCATTGCCGCGATTTGCCCCGTCGCCGCGATTAAGCTGAGGAGGTTATCCGATGGACACAACAATGTTTGCATATTTCCTGTCGGCGTCGATTTTGCTGACGCTCGCTCCCGGTCCGGACATCCTGTACTTGCTGACCAAAAGCCTGTCTGACGGCGCGAAGTCCGGAATAATTTTGGCGTGCGGGCTTGTAAGCGGAATCGTTTTCCACACGACGCTTGTAATGGTCGGCGTGGCGGCGTTGATAAAATCTTCGGCGACGGCGATGCTCCTGCTTAAAGTATTCGGCACGGCTTACTTACTGTACTTGGCGTTCGGTGCGTTCAAATCTGCGCGGGCGGACAAAAAATTTTCGTTGAAGCGTGCGGGCACGAAGGTCGCGACGAAGGCTCTGTACAAGCGCGGCGTCTTGATGAACGTCCTCAATCCGAAAGTGCTGTTATTCTTTTTGGCGTTCCTGCCGCAGTTCGTTGACGTGTCGAAGGACGGCGCGAGCTTGACGATTTTATTTTTGGGCGTGGTTTTCGCCGCGCAGGCGTTGATAATTTTTTCGGGCGTGGCGTTGTTCGCGGGTCGGGTGCGGACTTTGTTTCGTCAAAAAAATATAGGGCGGCTCCTCAATTACATCGAGTCTGCCGTCCTTACGATAATCGCGTTGACGTTGATTCTGTTCTGAAAAATTGTCGCTTAGAGTTCGGCAACGAGCTTGTCGCGAATCTCTTTAATAGGTTTGTACATCGCCACGTAGTCGGCGTCTTTTTTTGCGCGGAGCATTTCAGTCATATCGGCGAGCGGATCGTAAATCGGCGTGAGCGCGAGATTGCCGACGACGCCCTTGAGTGCGTGCGCTTGTTCAAAGGCTTCTTCCAAGTTGCCGTCTTCAAGTGCCTTGCCGAGTTTTTCGAACGAATCATTCTTGAGCCCCATGCCCAGCATACGGAAGTAAAATTTTTCCATGCCCATGCAACGCGCCAGCCCTTCCTTCGTGTTCACGCCGTATTCTTGAAGCTTTGCAATCGTAAGCATAAAATTTCCTCCTTAGTTGATGTGAACGTTACGGCGTCGATTATACCAGTTGCACTTGAAAATAACAAAAAAATTTTTTTGCATTTTGCGCGGCGATTGTCTATAATGAATCTGAAAAATCTTTGAAAGGAAGTGAGACTTTTGCCGAACGGAAGAATCATCGACTTTGCCGCGAAGTCGCAGGAGATAAGCGAAACCGAAATGCCCGTTGCGCTGATTTACTTCGACGAACGCGTCGCCGTGCACGATTGGCAGGAGCTGTTCTTTATCGCGGTCAAATGCCTCTACGTCGAATTCCCCGACGTCATAAACAGCTTGTGCAGCACCGACCCGACGCGGACACTGTTTTTAAGGACTAATACCATTGATATGCAACGCCCGAAGAAAATTGCGCCGATAATCTACTTGGAGACGCAGCGCACGTCCCGGCAAATTATCAAGGCGATAAAGTTCATCCTTAGCCGCACGGACGTCCGCAATATCCCGATGCGAATCGAAGTTTACGAGCCGCTTTTGCCTGAAAATTATCTGCCTGCGACGCCGATCGTCGAACCGCCGCCAACGCCGAAGAGACAACGCAATCAAAAGCCCGTCTTGCACTTGAATCAAACTATTGAGGAAATGTTGGCGACGCTGGACGCAATGGAAGCTTACGCGCCGAAAAGCTCAAAAGTCATCCTGCCGCACGCCGCGACCTACGGACGCACCGAGCCGCAAGTTTTCGGGAATTTGTTCTTCACGCTGGAGGGCAAGCGTCACGGTCCTTTCGCCAACGAGAAAACCCGCTACGTCGCGCTCATGCAGTGCCTTGCCGAGTTGTACCCGTATCAAATCCTCAAAGAGGCGGGACGCCACATAAACAGCGCGCATCGCCTGACGCTCATGAAGGGCTCAAGCTATCTTTACTTTCGCGAGCCCGTCGAGTTGCCGAACAATTTATTCATGGACAAAGATTTTCCCGACCGCATACTGATTGAAAACGAACGCTATTACTTGGCGCGTTGCGGGCTGTTCTTTGAAAGTGTGATGTTTAATGGCAACGGCTGAGCGAATCACTTGGATTGACTTTGCTAAAGGTTTTGCGATTATAAGCGTCGTACTCGGTCACGCGCTCGACGACGATTTTCCGCTGTGCACGCTCATTTATATTTTTCACATGCCGTTCTTTTTTATCTTGGCGGGCTATCTTTTAAATTTGGACAAGTGGGGCGGCGCAAAAAATTTCAGAAATTTTTTGACGAAACTTTTCAAGCGACTGCTCGTACCGTATTACCTGGCGAACATTTTATTTTTTCCGATTTGGTTTGTCGTCTGTCACGAGCTTGGATATCTGCATTATTTTTGGGAATGGTGCACTTATAAGCCGCTCGATTCGCTCGCGGAAATTTTTATCGGCGACGGCACGAATTTAGTTTTGGGTCAGCTGTGGTTTTTGCCGACGCTTTTTTTTACGCAGATAATTTTAATTTTCCTTTACAATCATCTGATAAAAATCGGCGCGAAAATTTTTTTGTTCGCGGTCGCAATCGTCTCGTGCACCGGCTTCGTCATTAAAAATTTTTTCTTACTGCCAATAGGCTTGGACATCGCTTTTGCTATGCAAATTTTTTTATTGGCGGGCATTTTGATTCGCAGACACAAAGTCCTTGACAAAATGGATTTTAAACTTTGCGGGGCGTTGATTTTGATTTTGCTCGGCGTTTTTTATTTCAACGAAACGATTGACGTAAACACGCGAATTTACGGAAACCCGTTGCTGTTTTATGCGGGCGGCATTGCAGGCTCATTGCTCGTCATGAAATTTTCCATGCTGATGACGGACGGAAAAATTTTTTCGTTGATAAGCGACTGCGGGCGACAGAGCATGATGATTTTGGTTTTGCACTCGATAATTTTCAACGTCGCTTACGAAATAATCGTCGACGCGCTGAATTTTCCGGCAGAAAAAATTTTCACGGACACCGCAGTAATTTTCTTCGTGACGACGGCGGGCATTTTGATTCCGTTGTTCGTCGCAAAAAAATTCGGGCGGCTACCCGTGCTGAAAAATTTTTGCGCGTAAAAAATTTTTATTTCCGCTTGCCTGCAGTCAATCCGATACTTTATAATCGCCTTGAAGTATTTTTTGGAGGCGTTTGTAATGAAACTCACGCGCAGAAATTTCGTTAAGCTCGCAGGCGTTGCGGGGCTCGTCGGATTGACGGGCGGCTTGGCGGGCTGTTCAGATAAAGCGGCAGTCAGTCAAAATGTTGCGATTGCGGAGAAAATCCCGCCCGCCGACAAGGCGACGGTTTATTTCAGCAAAACAATCGACGCCGCACATCTGATTAAGCTTTACAACAAAATCAATTCGGAAATCACGGGCAAAGTCGCGATAAAGTTGCACACGGGCGAACCCAACGGACCGAACATCTTGCGTCCCGACTTGGTTGCGCCCTTCCAAGCGCAGATTCCCGATTCGACGATTATCGAGGCGAATGTCGCTTACGGCGGAGCGCGCTCCACGACCGAACGTCACAGGAAAGTTTTGAAATCCAACGGCTGGACGTTTTGCCCCGTCGACATCATTGACGCGGACGGCGACGTTGACTTCCCGGTGAGCGGCGGCTTCCACCTCAAAAAAGTTGCAATGGGCAAGCACCTCGCCAATTACGATTCGCTTGTTGTCTTGACGCACTTCAAAGGGCACGCAATGGGCGGATTCGGCGGCTCGTTGAAAAATATCGCGATCGGTTGTGCGTCCGGCAAAGTGGGCAAGCGGCAAGTCCACGGACTCGAAGATTACGGCGAATGGGTTTTGGGTGATACCTTAATGGAGCTCATGGCGGACAGCGGCAAGGCGATTTGCGACCATTTCGGCAAGCAAATCGTCTTTATCAACGTCTTGCAACGGCTCAGCGTCGATTGCGACTGCGCGGGCGCGGGAGCTTCTGCGCCGGAGTTGCCCGACTTGGGAATTCTCGCTTCGACCGACATCCTTGCCGTCGACCAAGCGTCCGTCGATATGGTTTACGCCTTCCCCGACAATCGCAAAAATTCGCTGATTGACCGTATCGAAAGCCGTTCGGGCTTGCGTCAGCTGTCGGCAATGGCTCAACACAAAATGGGCACCTCGACTTACGAACTCATCACCGTCGATTAAAAATTTTTTCGCGGCGCGTGTAACAAATTCTTTTCGCGTGCGTATAAGCTACAGAAAGAGGAATTCAAACAAACTCAAAGGAGATTGATAACAATGACTGAAAAGAAAACTTACACCCCCGAAGAACTCAATGCGGCTCTCGAAAACGAAAAGCTCGACGACGCGCAACTCGACATGGTGGCGGGCGGCACCGCAGCCGAATCTTTATTGGACATGGGTTACCTCGACAGGTATTGCGGCATTCCCTTCAACCTCTCTAACTGGGACGCAGCAGTCGGCAAGCTCGGCGAACTCTATCGCCGCGCAGGCACCACACTCAATGCGAAAAACCAAGACGACCGCTCCAACGTCTACAAAGACGGCTTCGGTCGGCTTGTTTCGCGTCAACAGGCTCTCTTAGACCTCGCCACGAAAATTAACAAAGGCGTGATCAACATCGAAGACATCCGTTACGCGTAATGCACCGCAAGGAGATTTATTACCATGGCAGACAAGAAAATTCTTGACAACGAACTTCTCGACGACGATCAGCTTGATAACGTCGCGGGCGGCACCTACACTGAGACCTTCAAAGATATAGATCACTTCAAAAATTATTGCGGCATCCATTTCAGCGGCGACAAAAGCGAAAAGCGTGAACAGTTGCGCGACCTGCTTTGGGCTAACGGCGTCAAGCTCAAAGACCACGGCGGCAATGAAGCCAACGAGTACTATCTGCTCAATCCCAACGGTACTGTCGCGTCGCGTGTTGACCGCGATACGGCTTTGGGCTTCGCCGGTGCCAACATTAAGCAGAAGCAGGCTTTGGGCTTGCCCGTTTACTAAAAATTTCCGGGCAGTCTCTTCGGAGGCTGTCTTTTTTTGCAAGCAGCTTGTCACGAATCAAACCACTTGTATTTTTAAAATCAGTCGTCTATAATGCACCCGGAAAGGAGATGTTTGTTATGGTAGGTTATACATTGCGACAGGAACGCGAGCGACAGAATTTATCAATCAGTGATATTGAGCAGGGCACAAGTATCCGCGCCCTTTACATAGAGGCAATCGAAAACGGCGAGTATGACAAGTTGCCGGGCAAAGTCTACACAAAAGGTTTCATCAAGAATTACGCGAAGTTTCTCGGCTTGGACGTCGACTCGGTGGGCAAGGAATTCGCGGCTGATATGCATGAACTTGAATCAACGCCCGAACCGCCGCCCGAAACCGAACAAGCCGCGCCCGTCGTCGAAAAGCCTGTGGAAGTCAACCCAAAACCCGCCAAGCCGGAGAAAAAACCGCTCGGTCATTCTATCCAGCAGGAACGTTCACCTTTGCCCGTCAAGCTGATAGCGGCGGCAGTCGTCCTGTTCGCGATAGTGGCGGGCAGTGCATGGGCGTTCTTGTCGGGCGGCTCCGAAGGCGGCGACATTGCCAAAGTCGATAAACCCGCGCCGCAGGAACAAACCGTCGCGCCTGAACCCGCGCCCGCCGAACCTCCCGTGCCCGTCGCGCAAGCCAACCCCGCTCCCAAACCCGACGTCGTGGCAGTGCAGGCGCGTTTCAACGACCGTTGCTGGGCATTGGTCACCGTCGACGGCGCAGTCGTTCAGGAGGGCGTCATTGAAGGCGGTCAAACCATTTCGTGGGAAGGAAAAGACAACATCACTTTCCGCCTCGGCAACGCGGGCGCGGTTGAATTCTTTCAAGACGGCAAGAGCGTCGGCGTCCTCGGCGGCGTCGGCGATGTCGTCGACAAAACTTTTTCACGCAGCTAACAATCGTTACATAAAAAAAATCCTCGTCACTCTTCGGAGCGGCGGGGATTTTTTTATTGCAAGCTTTAACCTCGGAAGTGCTGAACCCAATAATGTTTGTACTTTGAATTCGATTGATAGTAGTAGACGACGCCAAGTTCGCGAAAGTTTTTGTTCAGGATATTGGCGCGGTGCGTTTCGGAATTCATCCACGCTTCGACGACGCGCTTGGGCGTGGTCTGTCCGCCCGCAAGATTTTCGCCGAGTATGTGTCCGATTTGCGGCATCGCCGTGAAACACTTTGAGCCGTTGGGACGAGTGTGCGAAAATTTAATCGGAATTTCGCGCGCCCGAATCAACGCGCTTGCCGCCAAGTCGTCAGCGAATCTAAGCGGTTGCAAGCCGACTCGTGCCCGCTCCACGTTGACAAGCCGCAAAACTTCCGCCGGAAATTTTGTCGTGTCTTCCTTTTGCCAACGCGCCGAAGCCGCCGACGCCGTTGCAAAAATCATAATCGTGACCAAGAACGTCGCCGCGACGATTAATGCGAATCTTTTCATGCTTATCACCTCGCCAAGATTTTAATTGCTTATAGTTAAATTTCAGTAAAATTTTCCATGCGCGTGGTATAATCCTGCCGCTTAAAAAATTTTTCAACGAGAGGAGCATTTTCTATGGGATTGATTCAAGCGGCATTGGCTTCGGCGGGCGGCGTCCTCGGCGACCAATGGAAGGAATTCATTTACTGCGACAGTCTCTCGCCCGAAATTCTTGTTGCCAAGGGACACAGGCGCAAAAGCCACAGTTGGAGCTCAAACGACGGCGACGACAACATCATTACCAACGGCTCGCGCATTTCCGTTAACGACGGGCAGTGCATGATGATCGTTCAACAAGGCAAGGTTATCGACTTCTGCGCGGACAGCGGCGAATACATTTACGACAAATCGACCGAGCCCAGCCTCTTCAACGACAACAAGACTCTTGCCGAAAACATCCAAAATATTTTCTTCGCAATGAAGGAACGCTTCACCTTCGGCGGCGACGCCGGCAAGGACGAACGCGTCTATTACTTCAACACGAAAGAAATCGTCGGCAACAAGTACGGCACGCCTACGCCCGTTCCGTTCCGCGTCGTCGACTACAATATCGGGCTCGACGTTGACATCGCGATTAAATGTTTCGGTTCCTACAGCTATCGTATCGTCAATCCGATTCTGTTTTATAAAAATGTCTGCGGCAACGTCAAGGAAACTTACAACCGCTCCGAAATCGACGGGCAACTCAAGACCGAACTGTTGACGGCGTTGCAACCCGCCTTCGCGAAAATTTCCGAACTTGGGATTCGCTACAGTGCTTTGCCTGCGCACACGGTTGAAATCGCCGACGCGCTCAACGAAGTCCTGACCAAAAAGTGGGGCGACCTGCGCGGCTTGCAAATCGTCTCGTTCGGCGTGTCCAACGTAAGCGCGAGCGAAGAAGATGCGCAAATGATTAAGGAAATGCAACGCAACGGCGCTCTTCGCAATCCGGCAATGGCGGCGGCTCACTTGACGGGCGCGCAGGCTTCGGCAATGCAGGCGGCGGCTCAAAATACGGCGGGCGCAATGACGGGCTTCATGGGCATGGGCATGGCGGCACAAGCCGGCGGCGGCAACGCGGGCAACTTGTTCGCAATGGCTCAGCAACAACAGCAGGCGGCTCAAGCTCAACAGCAACAGCCCCCGACGTGGAAATGTTCGGCTTGCGGTCACGACGGCAATCGCGGAAATTTCTGCGCGGAATGCGGCGCGCCCAAACCCGTCGTCAACGAGTGGCGTTGCGAATGCGGCGCGGTAAACAAAGGCAAATTCTGTTCCGAATGTGGCAAGCCCCGCCCCGTCAGCAACGAATGGACTTGCGAATGCGGTGCAGTCAATAAAGGCAAGTTCTGCGCGGAATGCGGCAAGCCCAGACCTTAATCCTACGGAGGAAGTGATTTTATGGTTGAGAAAAATTTATTCCTGCACGACCTGTCCGTCGTGGCAATCGTCAAGGACGAAGCACACTACCTTAAAGAGTGGCTTGACTATCATTTGGTAGCGGGTGTCGACCACTTTTATATATACAATAACGAAAGCACCGACGAGACCCGTGAAATTTTGAAACCGTATATCGAGGCGCGGCAAGTTGATTGTTTCATGGTGCCCGGCGAAGTCATGCAGATGCCCGCTTACAACGACGCCGTGCGCAAGTTCCGGTTTGCGACGCGCTACATGGCGTTTATTGACGTGGACGAATTCATTTTCCCGAAGTCGCCGCAGAGTATCGTTGAAATCGTCGACGAAGTGTTGAGCAAGGACGAACGCGCCGAGGCTTTGGCTGTCAACTGGCAAATCTTCGGCTCCAACGACCTTGAGACGGCTGACTATTCCAAGGGCGTGCTTGAACGTTTCACGCGGCGCGCGCCGAGCGATTGGTTTGAGCCGCCCACGCGCACGACTTTGCCCGTCGGCAACATTCACATAAAGACAATCGCCAACCCGCGCTACATCCGCTACATCGTCAATCCGCACTACGCTTACTACTTCGGTGCGAAGTTCGCGGTCAACAGCGACGGCGGACGCGTTACGCATTGGGGCAGTGAGCCCGTTCTTGCCGACAAAATCGTCGTCAATCACTACTTTACCAAGTCCAAGGAAGAATTCCAAAGCAAATTGGAACGCGGGCGCAAGGGCGTCGACTCCAAAGACTTTGACGCCGTGACCGTCGACATGAGTGCCTTCGACAAGAACAATCGCAACGACGTTGAGGACGACGGCATTTTGAGCTATCGCAAGTTGCGCGCCGAACAATACGCGCCGCCGAAGGAATTTGAGCGCGAAGATTATTTCAAGGCGTTGGAAGAGATTTTGTTGCCGGCGTCGCGTTCAGACGTCCCGCAAGAATTTTTCGAGGGCAAGCTTGAGACCTTCCTTACGTGTCGGGCATTGGCAGCGATTTTGCGTCGTTCCTTCCCGAAGGACAATCGCGGCGCGTTTTTGGAAGAGGCGGCTCTTCGCGCCATAAATCGCACGCACTTCGCCAAAACGAGCTTGGCGGAAATACAGCTGATGTTGAACTCACTGCCGCCGATACTTGTCCTGCCCTACCCCGTCGTCGACGATATTCGGAAAAACTGCATGAGCTTTATCAGGCAGATCATGAACGACATGCGGCGTAATTTGAATTGGGAAGCGTTCGTCGATATGGGCAACTACTTCGATTTGCTTGCGGCGTTCGGCGCGAAAACTGCACCGCAAAAAGCGCAATAAACCGTTCGCCAAAAGGAGCTGATGATATGATTGACAAGAAAGATGTCCTGCACAATTCGCAGAACATTTACTACCGCTCAACGGTCGGCGCGGCGGAGGCGGGCTCAAGCGTGCGGCTCGGCATTCGCATTAAAACCGACGCCGTTATCAAGCAAGTACTCCTGCACACGTGGGAAGAGGGCGCGGGCGAAAAGTGGTCTAACCTTTCAACCCGCGACGACAAGTCCAAAGAAAAATTTTACTCCATCGCCGTCAAAATGCCCGAACGCGGCGGGCTCCTTTGGTACTACTTCATAATCGTCACCGGCGGCAGAACTTATTATTACGGCAACAATCCCGAACTGCTCGGCGGCGTCGGCGAACTTTACGACCATCAACCGCCCGCCTTCCAAATCACCGTCTACCAAAAGGGCGCGAAGACTCCCGATTGGTTCAAGCACGCCGTCATGTATCAAATCTTCCCCGACAGATTTTATCGCGAAGGCAACGAGATTATCCCCAAGGAAGGCGCGGTTTATCACGCGTGCTGGAGCGACGACCCGATTTACTTCAAGGACGCCGACCGCAACGAGATTGCTGCTTACGACTTTTTCGGCGGAAACCTGCGCGGCATTGAGGCGAAACTTGACTACCTCAAGGAACTGGGCATAACGGCGATTTACTTTAATCCCGTCTTTGAATCGGAAAGCAATCACCACTATGACACCGGCGACTATCACAAGATTGACCCGATACTCGGCACCAACGAAGACTTCAAACACTTAATCGACACGGCGAAGGCTAAGGGCATACGAATCATAATCGACGGCGTGTTCAGCCACACGGGCTCCAACAGCATTTACTTCAACCGCAAAGGTGCCTACGATAGCGTCGGCGCATTCCAGTCGAAGGATTCGCCCTATTATGAGTGGTACGACTTCCGCAACTACCCGACCGATTACGACAGCTGGTGGAATTTCCCGACACTGCCCAACATTCGCGAGACGACGCCGTCTTACATGGACTTTATCATTCGCGACAAAAACAGCGTCCTCAAGCACTGGATGCGCGAAGGCATAAGCGGTTGGCGGCTTGACGTTATCGACGAACTGCCCGCCGAATTCAGCCGCCTGTTTTTCGCCGAGCTCAAGAAAATCAATCCCGACGCCGTAATGATTGGCGAAGTCTGGGAAGACGCGTCGAACAAAATCGCTTACGGCGTCCAACGCCAATACCTCTGCGGCTACGAAATGGATTCGGCAATGAACTATCCGTTGCGCGCCCATATCTTCGACTTTATCCTTGGCGCGATTGACGGCGAACTTTGTATGCGGCGCATGGAAAGCCTTCGTGAGAACTACCCGAAAGAAAATTTCTACGCCATGATGAACCTAATCGCCAGCCACGACATAATGAGACCCGTGACGATTTTCGGCGAGGCTCCTTACTATGACCAAATGCCCTACTACGAACAGTCGCGCTTCAAGCTCGACGAGGCAGCTGAAAAACTCGGCAAGGCGCGGCTCAAAATGGCGGCTCTGTGGCAAATGACTTATCCCGGCGTCCCGTGCATTTACTACGGCGACGAAATCGGTATGCAGGGCTTCAAAGACCCGACCAATCGTCGTCCGTATCCGTGGGGCGGCGGCGACCAAGAACTTTTGGCGACGTATAAAAAATTTATCGCCATGCGCAACAGCCACGCTGTCTTCCAGACGGGCGAATTGTTGCCGTTGCCGTCGAAGGGCGACGTTGTTGCCTATGCCCGCGTCATTCGCAACGGGCATGATGTCTTCGGGCACGAAGCGGCAAACGACATTTATCTGGTTGCGTTTAATCGGTCAAAGAATCGCGCCAAGGAAGTCAGCTTCGACGTGAGCGATATTGCCAACGGCGCGTTCGTCGACGCCTTCGATCCCGACAACCCGAAGAAAAAATATCCCGTCACTCGCGGGCGCGTCACATTCAAGCTTGAGCCGTTGGAAGGACTTTTGCTCCACCACGTTCCGCAACAACAGAACTATGACCGCCGCGCAGGCATTCTCATGCACCCGACAAGCTTGCCGTCGAAATACGGTATCGGCGACCTTGGCAAAGAGGCGTTCGAGTTCGTCGATTACCTCAAGGCGGCGGGGCAAAGCATTTGGCAAATCCTGCCGCTCAATCCCGTCGGCTACGGCTACTCGCCCTATCAATCGCCGTCGGCGTTCGCGGGCAATCCCATGATGATTTCAATCGACTCGCTGATTGCGGACGGCTTGCTTGACGAAGGCGACGTTAAAGTTCCCGCCAAGCTCGGCAAGGCTGTTCGCGTTGACTTCGAGGCCGTCGACAAGCTCAAGACCGCCGCACTTGCCAAGGCGTTCGACAACTTCAAAGCGCGGCTCAAAACCGACGCGGCGTTGGCAAAGGACTTCAAAGCCTTCTGCGCGGAGCAAAAGTATTGGCTGGACGATTACGCTTTGTTCGCGGCGATTAAAAAGCAACACGGCGGCGCGTATTGGATTGAATGGGACATCAAGATTAAACAACGCGACAAAAAAACTTTGACGACGCTCCGCAAGGAACTCGCCGATGAAATTTTGTTCGTTGAGTTTGAACAGTTCATCTTTGAACAGCAATGGCAGAAACTTCACGCCTACGCGCTTGAACGCGGCATTCAGATTATGGGCGACATGCCGATATTCGTTTCCGCCGACAGCGCGGACGCTTGGGCGAATCAGCAAGAGTTCCAACTGGACGCGGAAGGTCGTCCCGAAAAAGTCGCGGGTGTCCCGCCCGATTACTTCAGCGCGACGGGTCAGCTTTGGGGCAATCCGCAATACGATTGGGACGAAATGAAGGCGACGAAATACAAGTGGTGGAAGTTGCGTTTCAAGCGCATTTACGAGCAAGTCGACATCGTGCGCGTAGATCACTTCCGCGCGTTCGAGTCGTATTGGTCGGTTGACGGCGACGCCAAAACTGCGATTCACGGCGAATGGATTAAAGGTCCCGGCAAAGCGTTCTTCGACGAGATTCGCAAAGAAATCGGCGATGCGCAGATTGTTGCCGAGGATTTGGGCATAATCACCGACGCCGTCGATGCCCTGCGCGAAGATTGCGGCTTGCCCGGCATGAAGGTTTTGCACTTCGCCCTGAACTACAACGAAGACGGACGTATCGGCTTCGTCGCACCTGAAAATTCCATAACCTACACGGGCACGCACGACAACAACACGACGGTCGGCTGGTTCATGGAAGACGTGGACAACGACAGCAAAGCGACGATTGCCGCGCTCATCGGTGCAGACGTGCGCCGCCCCGACGACGTTTGCAAGAAGTTGATTGAATTCGCCTACGCGTCAAGCTCGCGCTTCACGATTGTTCCCATGCAAGATATTCTCAAACTCGACAGCCGCAACCGCATGAATACGCCCGGCACGGTCGGCACGAATTGGGACTGGCGGCTCAAGCCCGATTACTTGTCCGAAGCGGCGGCTCCGCAACTCAAGGCTCTGTGCAACAAATATTTGCGGTAAGAGGTAGTACCATGAAAAGATTTTTAGCCAAGCTCACCGTCGGCTTGACGGCTCTGTCGCTTACGGCTGTCGACGTCGAGGCGTGTACAATCATGCTCGTGACGAAGGGTGCGTCCGCTGACGGCAGTGTTATCGTGTCACACTCCGACGATGGCTTCGGCAGTGACCCCAACGTTGCTTTCGTGCCCGCCAAGAATCACAAACGCGGCAGTATGCGCCCCGTCTATCCGACCGCCGCCGCTTGCGGAGAGATGCCTGAATACAACTGCTTTAACAGTCCGCACCTTGTCGCGCCCGCCCGCTCCGACGCTTACAACTTCCCCGACAGACCGCAGACCAAGCCGATCGGCTACATTCCCGAAGTCGAACACACTTACGCTTATCTTGACGCCGATTATGCCGTCATGAACGAGCACGGCTTGATGTTGGGCGAGTGCACCGACCGCAGTGCGCATTTGCCCGAAGTGCCCTATACGGAAGGCGGCGGCATTTTCTACGCGGTGGAATTGAGTTGCGTCGCCCTTGAACGTTGCAAGACTGCCCGCGAGGCGATTGAACTGATGGGCGCGCTTATCGACGAGTACGGGCTTTACGGCACGGCGGAGGCTCTGTTCGTCGCCGACAAGGACGAAGGCTGGCTTTTTGAAATGCAACCGATACCCGACGGCAAGGGCGGCTTGTGGATTGCGGAAAAAATCCCCGACGGACACTTTGCCATTGCGGCGAATCAGCTGAGGATACGCGCGATACGCGAGAGCGACCCGAATCAGATTTTCAACCCGCGCTTGCCGGAGATGTTGGAGGAATTGGGTTGGACTGAATACGACGCAGCGGGTAACCTCGATTGGGTAAAGTCTCTGCGCGGCGACGAATGGAATCACCCGTATTACTCAATGCGTCGCGTGTGGCGCGGGCTGAGCACCGTTGCGCCGTCGCTTAACCTTTCGCCGAACGTCGACGATTGGGATTCGGATTATTATCCGTTGAGCGTGCGCCCCGACAAAAAGTTGACGGTTGCCGACATAATGAACTTGTACCGAGATTATTATCAAAACACCGAGTTTGACAGGACGGCCGGCGCGCGGGCGGGGCTGTTCGGTTCGCCGTATTACTACGAAGGCGAAAATACCGAGCGTTCGATTTTGAGCGCGAGGACTTCGTTCACGCACATTGCGCAAGTCAATGACAAGCTGCCCGCGCCGATTTGCTGGGTGTCGACGAACACGCCGTTTATCAAGTCATGGCGTTGACGCAAGGCTATTTCAACGTGATGAGCCCGACGGTCGCCGACGCCGTTCGCAAAGCCGAAACGGACTCCTTGAAGCTCGTCGAATCGTCCAAGGGCTTGTCGAAAAGCACATTCGTCGCAACGCTGAATCAAAACGCCGGAAAAATCTTCGACGATTGGAAAAATCTTTACACGCGGCTTTTGATTAAATACGACGGCGGCGCGGGCGTCACCTACGAAGAACGCCGGGCACCCGACCCCGACGCCCCGACCAAGTATTGATTGAAGTTTGAGGTTTGAGCTCCGAAAATTATGGCTGAGATAGGAAAAACTTTTGTCGTCGAAAAAATTTGTCCGATTTGCGAAAAGACGTTCCGCGTCGTCAAGACGCGCTCGCGAATCATGGTCTTGAAGCGCGACGACGACGCTTGCGTGCACTACGCCGATTTCAATCCGTACTACTACACGGTGTGGGTCTGTGAGCATTGCGGGTTCGCGGCGGACGAAAAGACTTTCACGACGAAAATGCCCGACCGCTACTTGAAGATTTTGCGCAACGTCCTGCTTACGCGCAACATCAAAATCCCGTTCGTCGAGGAGCGACAACTCGGCGACGCGTCGACCGCTTTCCGCCTTGCTTTGAAGTATCTGGAGATTCTGAACGGCAAGGCGTCAAAGCGGGCGAAGTATGCGCATCAATTGGCGTGGATTTATCGAGAGGCGGGCGAAACGGCGCAAGAAACGGAGTTTCTTACCAAGGCGGTTGAGTATTACGAGGAGGCGTTGGCGAAGGAACATTTCCCTGTCGACGCGCTGACCGATAACGCCGTTGTCTATCTGGTTGCGGCGATTTATCGGCGGCTCGGCGACAGCAAGAAGGCGACGCTTTATCTGTCCAAAATCATCGGCGACCAAGGCGTTCGGACGCGTGAGCCCCGCGTTTACGACAAAGCGCGTGATTTGTGGGGCGAAATTCGCGGCGCACGAAAACATTAAGCGAAAGGAGAGATTTATACGCATTACGCATTACGAATCATCGCCTGCGTCATGCTCGGCTTGCTTGTCACGCTGACGGCGGCGGGCACCTGCGCGGCGAAGAAAAAGGAAGTCAAAGAAAAAATTCTTTACATCCCGCACGACGGCAGACCGATCGTCAACAAGCAGACGATTGAGGTTCTGGAAAAGGCGGGCATTCAAATCGTATCGCCGCCCTTGGAACTTTTGGGCGACCGCGACAATCTGGGCGACCCCGATTTGCTTTGGGATTGGCTCAATAAAAACGCCACAAAAGATTTGACGGCGGCAGTCATTTCGTCTGACGCCCTGCTTTACGGCAGTCTCGTCGGCTCGCGTAAACACGAATACGACGGCGACGAAGTTCTTGCACGAGCTGATTTATTCGCGGAGTTTCGACGCAAGCACAAAAAAATTCCGCTTTACGTCTTCGGCTCAATAATGCGCACGCCGCGCACCGGCTTGGCTTCGGGCTACGAAGAACCGGATTATTATCGTTACTACGGCACTAATATTTTTCGTTTGACCGAACTTATGGATAAGCAGGAGACCGAAAGCTTGTCGGCTCGCGAAGTCAAGGAGTTCAACTTTTTGCAACGGCTCATACCCACGCGCGCAGTCGAAGACTGGATGGGTCGCCGCGAAAAAAATTTCGACGCCAACAAAAAATTAATCGACTACGCCCGCAACAAGACTTTCGATTATCTTTTGCTCGGACGCGACGATAACGCGCCTTATTCGCAGACGCACAACGAAGGTCGCAAGCTTTTGGAATACGGGCGCGGGCTTGACGGCAACACCTACTTGACGACGGCGGGCATCGACGAGATCGGGCTGGTGCTTTTGACGCGGGCTGTCAACGAACGCGCCAAGAAATCGCCGACGATTTACGTCAAGTACAACTGGGGACGCGGCGGGCTGACTGTCCCGGCTTATTCCGACGAACCGATTGACAATTCGATTCGCGCTGCGATTCAGGCGACGGGCGCGACGCTTATTGACGACGAAAGCCGCGCAGATTTTATCCTTGCAGTCAACACGAATCCCGACGGAGCGACGTTTGAAGCTGACAACGCGCTCAACAACGGCAAGGTGCGCGAGGGCACGAAATTTTTCGTCGACACGATTCAGGAATACGTCAACGAGGGGCGCAAGGTTATCGTCGCCGACATCGCCTTTGCCAACGGAGCCGACAACGCGCTCATGGAGCAGTTGCGTCGACGCGGGCTGTTGTTCAAGTTGCAAGCTTACAGCGGCTGGAACACGCCGACCAATTCAAGCGGTTTCGCGCTTTCGACGGGGCTGTTGTCGTCGCGCATGAAAGAAAACGTCGTCGACGAACTTTTGCTGCGCCGCTACCTTGACGACTGGGGTTATCAGGCGAACGTGCGGAAACTCGGCGCGGGACAACTGGATTGGCTGGCGGGCGACGGACGTTACGAAGTTTTGAACGGCAAACGCGACGCTGCCGCCGACACCTGCGCGATGTTGCTTGAGGACTTCGCCAAACGAAATCTGCCGACGTTCACGGGCAACGACAATATACGCGTGAACTTCCCGTGGAACAGGATGTTTGAGGCGGACATTTCCTTCGGGCAGAAACGCAACACTCGCTGAAAAAATTTTCTCCCCGTCACTCACGCAGAGCGGCGGGGATTTTTTTGCGCAATCGACGTTGCTTGCCCAACTTGACAATCTAATCTAAAATATACGCGAATTTTTTTTGCGGAGGCGTTCAAGTTGTCGAACGGGAAAATTTTTTTCATGCCGATTGGCGGCGCGCAGGAGGTCGGCGCAAGTTGCTACTTCCTCAAGCTCGGCGAAAACAATCTGCTGCTAGATTGCGGTTGCGGTTTAACGCGCGGCATACGATTCGCGCCGAAATTTTCCGCATTACTCGACACGCCCTACCTGCAAGACTTTCACCAAGTGTCACACGTATTTTTGTCGCACGCGCACCTTGACCACTCGGCAGCGTTGCCGGACTTTTTGGAGCTCAACGAACGCGCCGCCGTTTACATGACGGACTTGACGCGAGAAATTTTGTCCGCTCAGTTGGAAGAGCGTTTCGACAAAATTCAATGCAACATTTCAAACGTCGCTTTCCTGCAGAAAATTCCGTTGCCGAACATGCGAATCAGCTTTCATCAAGCGGGGCACATCCCCGGCGCAATGATGACGCTGATAAATTTTCGCGGCAAGAACATCCTTTACACGGGCGACTATTCGACGTTCCCGACGCGGCTCGTTGATGCGGCGATGCTTCCGAATGTCAAGATTGATATTCTGATTCTGTGCGGCTTGCACGCCCGCCATCCGAATTATCGACGCTTCGGCGACAGCGACTCCGCGTTGAAAAAAATTCTGCGCCGCATTCGTTTCGCGCTCAATCACGGCAGGGGCGTTTACTGTCAAGTCACGCAAATCAGCAAGGGCGTCGAGCTTATCACGTTGCTTAACGAGTTCCTGCCGCAAGCCGAAATTTTTATCGACGAACGCGTCATGAAAATCGTTCGCCGCTTCGAGAACGTTCACATTCCGATAATGCGCGAACAGAATCACCCGTTGCAATTTTTCCCGCGCAGTCCGGGCGTCGTGCTGTCGACGTATCCGCCGCCTGTGCATTCTGGTTTGGAGATTGTGAACGGCGATTTTTCTTTGCATGACGACTTCGCCGCGACGGTTGATTTTGTGCGCCGCGTCAATCCGAAAACCTGCGTGGTGGTGCACAGCCCGCCCGATAAACTTTTCCACGCCGGCACGACACTTGAACAAGTTTTAATCAACGACCCCGATTCGCGGACGAGTTTTATCTTCCCGAACACGGGTGAGCCCTTTGAACTGTGACAAGGAGGAAATTTTCTATGATAAACGTCACCGACCCCATTGTTAAAAGATTTATCGAAAACCTTCACAAGGCCGTGGAGCGCAAGAACAAAAACCTTTCGGCGACCGCCTACGACGAATATGTTTTGGAAAACCGCGTAATAAGACTTTTTTGCGAAGACAGATCGCTGACGCCGCGCACCTGCGCCGACGAAATGAACGCCTGCTACAAGACCGACCTTTACAACGAGGACATCGTCAAGATTCTCAAGTCGACGCGCCTCAGTCATCAGCAAAAACGCGCCGAACTCATCGACTGGGCGGAGGAAATCGTCAAGGTTTTCGCGCAATCTCTCACGTCGCGCAAGCAAAAAGACTTTGACGAATTCCTTGCCCTGCGCAACAAAATTATTCACACGCGCGAAGGCGAACGCTACAAAATTCAGGAGCGCATTGCTTGCCTCATGCTTTACGTCAAGCACCCCGAACTCGACAGCGGCAACGACGCTGACACCATTGAAAAATTCGGCAACGTTTACATGAAGCATTTTCTTTACGACGCAAGCGACTTCCTCAAAAATATTTGCGGCAAAACCAAGAGCGGCGCGAAGGGCGACAAGAAAGATCCGCAAGCCGACAAAATCGAACTGCTCGAAAACATGCTAAATCGCTCCGACATGTTGCTTAAGGACTTGCAGGACGATTTCGACGCCCGCATCAAGCAAAGCCATCAAGACGATTTGGTTGAGTTCTTTTCGCGCCTTAACTCGGAAAAGTACGGTTGCATACTCGACGCGGTGTTGAGCGTGCGCAACGGCGTCCGTCAGCTCCGCAAGGAAAAAGTTCAGCTCCAACCCGAAATTGGCGGGCTGTTCATTTTGATTGAACGGCTCGCGCAATTCATTCGCGACAGCGAAATCAATCCGATTATGAAACCCGGCTCGGTCAAGGACATGCGCCTCGACGAAGTGGAAAGTTGCGACTACGAAGGATCGCCCTTCCTCAACACCACAGAAGTCAAACGCGTCAAAGTCCTTTCGCCCGGTTGGGTTTACAAAAATAAAGATGTTCAAATTTCTCGCCCGCGCCTCAAAGAAGTCGTCGGCGAATAAGGGGGAATTTTTATGTTAATCAACGGCGAAGAGCACAACGATTTGTGCGTCGGCATTGATTTGGGCACGACCAATTCCGTTTTGGCGACGGTGAATATTCGCCCGAACGGGAATATCGTCAGCAAAGTTGTTGACCTCGACCGCGCCGTCGATATGTACAACGCGGGCGCAGGTGCCAAGTTCACGCTCAAGAAACGACCGATTTTGCCAAGTTGCGTCTACTACAACGATGAAAAAAATTACCAGCCGATTGTCGGCGATTTCGCGAAGGGACGTTACCCGCTTCGCCCGTATCTCGTTGCCAAGTCAATCAAAAGTCAGATGGGCAACGCTTTGGCAGACGGCTTGTCGTCGAACATACCCGACAAGACGCCCGCGCAGGTCTCCGCAAGAATTTTGGAACACATGTTGCGCAACGCCGCAAAAATTTATCATCAGGAAAGGATTGACGACGCGGTAATAACGGTGCCCGCGAATTTCGATTTCATAATGCGGCAGGCGACGTTGAAGGCCGCCGAACTTGCGGGGATTAAAATTCGCAAGGCGGACGGCTCCCCGCGACAAATTTTATTGTCGGAACCCCGCGCCGTCATTTACGACTTTATTAACCAAGTGCGCAACGGCGAAATTGCCGATCAGATTTTAGACTTAAGCTCCAAGAAAAACGTAATGGTTTTCGATTTGGGCGGCGGCACCCTCGATATTACTCTGCACGAAATTTCAAGACGCGAAGACGCGCCCGAAATTTTGAAAGTCCAAGACATTGCTACCAATCGTTATACGCTGCTGGGCGGCGACGATTTTGATTTGTGTCTCGCGAAGGCAATGTTTGAACACTATCAGCGACAATACGCAGCGCACGCCGATATTGTCCAAAAGATTCGTCACGAAGAACGCGGCGTCATGAGTCAGCTTTTGAACTACGCCGAAAATCTCAAGCTCGAAGTCAGCGCGCAGAAAAGCGACGCGTTCGGCTCCGGCGATTCGGGTTGGTGGGACGAAGACGAAGATTTTCCCGTCGGCGGCAACATCGGCACGACGGGTTACGCTTACAGTGACAGCTTCACCGCCGCGCAGTTGGAAGACATTTGGCGCGACTTCATGGGCGAAGAAATTAATTTCGACGACTACAAAAATCTCGCCGCCGTCACGGAAAAATTCGGCAAGCAAAAAAATATCATCCTGCCGATTCTCGACGTGCTAAACAAGGCGTCAGTCAAACTCGGCACGGACGCAAAAGTTGACGCGGTTATCATGAACGGCGGAATGTCGCGCTTTTACATGGTTATCAATCGGCTGAAGAAATTTTTCGGCTTCGACCCGATTGTCGCGCTCGACCCCGACCAAGCCGTCGCGCGCGGTGCCGCCGTTTATCATTACTTCCTGCACAAGTACGACAAAGAACTTGCCGGCGAAGTCCGAAACGAATTGCCGCCCGAAACTCAAGAGACGCCGCAACAAACTTTCGCGCCGCGCAGAAATTTTACCGTCAACCGCAACATCACGAATGCCGACCGCTCAATCGGCGTGGTCTTCGGCAACAACATCCTCAACGAAAGTTTTTACCTCGTGACCTTCGGCGGCAATTACGAAGAGATTATCCCCGCCGGAAAAGAGTTGCCTTACACTTCACAACGCTTCACGGGTTTTCGCCTGCCGCCCGGCAAAAACGTTATCAGCGTGCCCATTGCCCGCGCAGAGGCCGACGGTAGCTATCGAATCATAGCCAAGGGCAATATCGAATTCCCCGAACGTTACTCGCGCATGACGGGCGATATTTTCGTCACGTTCAGCATTTTTATGGACGAAGACAAAATCATTCGCATGGACGCCGCCACTTGCCGCGACGAACACGGGCGCGACTTAATGGATCACGGCACGGCTGAAATTTCTATCGCAACGGGCGTCGAAAAAGGTCCGAAAACAAAATTAATCGCGCGCTTCGGCGGCAGAGTAAATCCGCGCGCGCAACTCAATACGATTCGTTCGCTGTGCCGCAACGTCGACAACGCCTTCCGCAATCGAAACAAGGACGACAACATTAAATTTTCTCAAACGCTCAAGCTCAACGTCAACACGATTCTTTCCGCAAGCAACCACAAGGAATTTGCCGAACCGCTCTTGCAAATGCTCGACGACGCCAAAAATTCCCGCGAAGAATCTTTTAAGCTCCGTTGCGTCATTATCGCGCGGAAAATCGGTGCGGATTGGACTGCTCAACAAAAAAGACGCCTCGCGCGCCTTTGTCTGCACATTCTTGACGATGAAATTTACAATCCCGGAATTAACCTCGGCAGACCGCAGGGCTTGAAGATGAACACGAAAATTCAAGCGGTTTATACGCTGTCGATGTGCGGCAACGACGATGACATTGCCCTGCTGATTAACCTGCACAACAACGAAAAATTCCGCATGGCGAATCTTTACACGCACGCCATTACCAAGACCGAAGTCGATTGGATTTATTACGAGTTCAAAAAGGATTGCGCGAAGATTTTAAGCGGCGCAGTGTCTTCGGCGATTCAAATTTCGGCTCACGCTTTGGGCGTTGCCTTCAAGCTTGACGGGCGTCCGACGAATTCAAGCATACGCCGCGAGCAAATCGTCAGCGACCTTTGCAAGATAATTCGTTCGCGGAACTTGAACAACGTCGAGATAAGCGTTTGCCTGTTGGCGATGGGTTTGATTTGCGACCGCCGCGCCGTCAACGATATGGCGCAAGATTCCTTCGACGACGCGGAAAAACTTTTCGGCGACCTGCACAAGATTTACGACGAAAATTTTGCGGAGCTGTTCGCGAAGGCTCAAGACGTGGCGCAAAAGATGATTCACGGCGGCGAACTCAGCCCCGAAGAGGAAGAATCTTTGCTTATGAAGTGGGCGACGTGATTTGGAAACTTTAGACGTAACAGTTATCGCGGCAATGGCGGGCATGGGTTTCGTCGCGGCGTTTATCGATTCGGTTGTCGGCGGCGGCGGGCTAATTTCCGTCCCGACGCTCATGTGGGCGGGCTTGCCCATGCTTAACGTCTTGGGCACCAACAAAGTTGCCTCGTGCATGGGAGCCTGCGCGGGCTTTCTGACGTATTGGCGTTCGGGCACCGTCGACAAAAAAATTATGCGGGTGATGTTCCCGCTTGCGTTCTTCGGCTCGATTGTCGGCGTGTTGACCGTTCGGCAAGTCCCGCCGGATTTTTTGCGCCCGCTCGTCGTCGTCATGCTGATTGTCATTGCGATTTACTCCGTGGCGAAAAAAAATTGGGGCGCGGATAAAAAATCTGTCCGCGTCACCCGAAAAAATTATTTGCTCGGCGTCGTGATGATTTTCGCGCTCGGTTTCTACGACGGCTTCTTCGGCCCCGGCACGGGCTCGTTTATGCTGTTCCTGTATCTGATTATGGGTTACGGTTTTTTGACTGCCGCCGCCAACGCGCGCGCCGCCAACTTCGCAAGCAACCTCGCCGCAATGATTATCTTTACGGGCTTGGGGTTCGTGAACTTTGCTTACGCGTTGCCGATGGGTTGCGGCATGATTTTGGGCGCGGCGTGCGGAGCGAAAATGGCTATCGCGAAGGGCGCGGCTTACGTCCGTCCGCTTTTTATCGTCGTGACCGTGATTCTAATCGGCAAGCAGTTGCTTGAGCTGTTTAAGTGAACTCTTGTCAATTTTGCCCGAAGCGTTCAGCGGCAACGATTCGACGAAAATAATTTCCTTTGGCGATTCGGCAGGCGTTAACGTTTGCCGAATTATTTTTTTGTCCGTATGACCGACGACGTAAGCGATAAAATTTTCGCCGCGAACTTTGTCGCCGACTTTGACGACAGCCGCTGCCTCCACGCCGTCAATCGACAGCAATTTATCTTCGACGGACGCCGCGCAGATTTTCACGCCGCCGCGATTGATAAAGTCGTCGCCGCGCCCGATGAAAATCAAATCGCCGTCGACAATGCGCCCCGCGTCGCCGACCGTGTAAGGCGTTTCGATGTCTTCAACGACAAAGGGCGTGTCGACGTAAATCAGTCCGTCGCGGGTAAAAATTTTCACGCCGTCGAAGGGTTTGCCGAGATTGCGAACGTCGCCCGCGTTTTCGACGGAAATTTTTTTGTACGTGACGAAACTCAATTCACTTGCGCCGTAGTACAGAAAAATTTCGGCAGCGGGGAATTTTTTTATCAGCGCGAGGCTTTGAGCTTCCGTCAAGACTTGCGAGCCCGTGAAGACCGAGCGGACGTTTGCAAGCGGCTTGCCCGTCGCCAACAGCGCGAGCTTCGTCGGCACGAGATAAATATTCGTCGCGTGTTCGATTTGTTCAAGCCACGTCTTCGGCGCAAATTTGTCTGTCGTGACGATGGAGCCGCCCGCGTGCAAAATCGACAGGAACGCGTTCAAGTTGCCCGTGAAATCAAGGCTGCCGTGCATGAAGAGCCGCGACGTTTCGTCGACGCGAAAAATTTTGTTTTGCGTCGGAAAGAAGTCAGCCCAACTTTCAAACGTGCGACGCAAAATTTTCGGCGCAGCGGTTGAGCCGCTCGTTTTGACTTCAAAAACGTTCGACGGATTTTTTTTCTGCGCGGCGAAGAAATTTACGATTTGGGTAAAAATTTTCCCATGGCTTGCTTGATTTTCGACGGCGCAAAAAAATTCGGCGTAGGTAAAAATTTTCTCGTCGACCTGCAAAAAAATTTTGTCGCCGAAAATTTCAGCCCGCGCCTTGAGCAAATCGTAAAAGTTCACGGCTCACGCCTCGATAAGGACAGCGTCGCCGGTGCCGCCTGCGCCCGCGATACTCATCAAGCCGAAGCCGCCGCCGGTCTTGAGCGTCGCAAGCAAGTGAATCATCAACACCGCGCCGCTTGCGCCGTAGGGGTGCCCGTAAGCCAACGCGCCGCCCAGCTGATTAAATTTGTCAATGCAGTCGATATGCGCCCGTTCAAACAGCACGTCGATAACCGCGAACGCCTCGTTGAATTCAATCGCGGCAAGGGCGTCGTAAGCCAGATTGTTTCGCGCCAAAAGTTTGTCGGCAACGGCTTGCGCGCCGCGCGGACTCTCCAAGGGATTGACGCCGCCTGTCGCTGCGTCGAGAATCTGCGCGGCAGGCGTCAAGTTGTTTTGCCGAACGAAATTTTCACTTGCCAACACGACGAACGCCGCCCCGTCATTGATTCGGCAGGCGTTGGCGGCGGAAATGACCGTGCCTTTGCCCAGCGGCAACGGAGCGCGATCAAGCAGTTTGCGGGAAATATTTTTCTTAATGCCCGTGTCCTCTTCGATTCCCGCCACTTCGACGATACTGTCGCGCAAGAGTTCAATCGCTCGCGCCGCCCGCATGTGACTTATCAAAGCCCACGCGTCAAGAGCGATTTTGGAAATGTTTTCGGCTTCGGCGATGCGTTGAGCACCCTTGAGCATGGCAAGCGCGTCGAATTCGTCGGGGGAAAATTGCGCCGTGCGATAGCCGCCCTGAACACCGTCCGTCACCGTCATGTAAAATCGCGGGTCGTTCTTGTGATAGATGCGCAACGGTTGCTGAGAAGCACTTTCGACGCCGCCGGCAATGATAACGTCGGCAAGCCCGCAAGCGATTTTCGCGTAACCTATTGAAATTGCCGCCGCGCCGCTTGCGCATTGCCTGTCGACGGTTAAGGCCGCCGTCTTGTCGTCGAAACCCGCAGTAAGCGTCATGAGCCGCGCAATGTTACCGCCCGTGCCGACCGCGTTGCCGCAAATGATTTCGTCGACGCTTTCCAGCGAAAATTTTTGACGCAGAGCCATCAAAACGCCCGCGCCGAAAATTTCGGGACGAATGTCCTTGAATTTGGTATTGGCAACAACAATCGGCGTCCGAAAGCCGCCCAAAATGTAAACGTTCATATATCCTCCCGCCGTCATTCTACGGTTATCAAAACTTTTTTTACGCCCGCGCTGTCTATTTCAAATCTGCCGTCGCCGCCGCGCAGTATAAGCGGCTCGCCTGCCGTGATAAAATTTTTGAACTTGAGCTTAATCGAATCGCTTGCCGAAAATTGCGCGCAAGTGAGAAGCGTCTCCAAAATCAAGAGCCCCGGCACAATCGGCGGATTGAGACGGTGAATTTTATTTTGGTCGCCGACTGCCGTCGCAAAATCCAAAACTTCCGAAACCGTGAACACGCGCCAAATTTTTTCTGAAGATTGAATCCTGCTGCCCAAGGCGGCGTTTATCTCGCGGCGCGGGTTTATTAGCTTGACCAACAGTTCCGCGTCAGCCGAGCTTGCCCGCAAAAGTGCCATAGACGAATGCGCTTTGACGATTTGTGCGCCCGCCGCGAACTTGCCGCGCCGAAATCTCAATTCGACCATCACGCAGTCGACGAACTCGCCGAACGCCGCCAATTTCCTTGCAAGGTCTCTTATCATTCGCACTGCCTCCAATGCCCGGATTATATAAGAAACGCTTGACAGGGTCAAACAAAAAACAGCCCGCCGCTTCGACGAGCCGTTTGGGTTTGCGGAAAAAATTTTTCAGAACATCATGTTGAGCAAGTTGCCCATGTTGGTGTAGTTCGCCATGTTGCGATAAGCTTTGCCGGTGTAAAGCGCGGCAGCGTCGAGTTGGTCGCCCAACATAGCCTGCGCGGTCGGGAACAGTTTATCGGCTTGCGCGTTGGCGAAACTGATATGCTCCTGCGCTTTGCCCGCGAGTCCGTCATTGCCCAGAGCACGCGAAACTTTGTTCGGGTCGTTGACAATCGCGTTTGCAAGCTTGGCTTCGTCAACGGTAAACGAGCCGTCGCTTGTGACGTTCAAGCCGATCTGCGCATAATTCGAGGCGCGATAGGTTGCGTCGCCGAAGACGCCCGCCATATTTTCCACGCGCTTGGAGACGGACGCGTTGTCCTTGAAAAATTTAATCGACGTGTTGTAATCGCTGACGAATTCCTTGACGGTGTCGAGCGCGCTTTGAAGTTCCTTGCTGTAAGTCGTCGTCGTTGTGACGTTGCCTTTTTCGTCGGTCGTGCGCGAAGTTGTAATCGCGTCGTCCGCTTTGACATTAAAGTTGTAACCCGCAACTTTTTCGGCGGAGGCACCGAGCGCGTCCATGTTTTCGCCGAGTTCGATGCGGAAAGCACTCTTGGCGTCTTCGTAGCTTGCCATGAGCGATTTGAGGTTGGCGTTGACTTCCTGCAAGCCCGCCAGCGCGCCCGTCGCGTTTTGTTGCGAAGCGGTGTAGTTGCTCCACAGCTTGGCAAGCGAATCCTGTTGCTTGTTGGTCGTCGTGCCCGGCGTGTTGAACAGCCATGAACTGTTGCCGATTGAGTTAATCCCTGCCATTTGTAATCACCCTTCCTTGAAGTCGAAACTGTCCTTGAATCGTTGATTGATTCTACAATATTCGGCGGCGGCACGCAAGAAATTTTTGCGGACGTTGCAGAAAACGGCAACTACCTGCTATAATCTGCCGAGAAAATTTTATCGCGGAGGGAATTCGTTATGAGTTGGAAAAAATTTTTGGGCGGAGTGTTGGCAGCGTCAATGATCTTTTCCGCCTCAACATTCTGCTCTGCGGCGGAAGAATCGGCCAACGCCAAACTGGTGCGAATCGAAATCGACACCTACGGCGCGGAGCAAAGCGGCGCAATCCTCGACAGAATCAGCGCGCTTGAAAAAAGTTTCAGCGGTCAAAATATGAGCGGCAACATGAACGCCCGAATCGAAGCGATTTACGATACCCTTTACAACAACAGCGCGGGTCCTGCGATTTTGGCGAAGATTAACGCGCTTGAGTGGAACGTCAACCACGAAGTGGCGAGCGGCGGCATCAACATGCGGCTAAGCGTCCTTGAAGATCAAATCTTCGGCAAGATGAACGAAGGCACTTTCAACGAACGGATTCGCGCTCTTGCAAAGGCGTCTTACGGCGAAGAGATTCTTCCGATTGCGCAGGTGCAAGTTCCCGCCAACATCTTGATAAAAGTCGAAACGACTGCGCCCGTCGGCTCCAAAGTCATGCAGGAAGGCGACGTCATTCCTATTCGCGTCATATCGGACGTGTTCGTCGACGACAGCTTGGTTTTCGCGCGCGGCTTGCCCGGCGAGGGCGTCGTAACGAGCGTCCGCCGCGCAAAAAATATTTTCAGCAACGGCAAAATCGAAATTGACTTCTGCCGCTTGCAAACCATTGACGGTCAGACCGCGCAGATTTTCACGGGCATTGAAGCGCAAGACGAAATGAACGCCAACGAAATGGCGCGCGGCTTGAGCTTAATCGGTCAGACTTTTTCGGGCAAAAACAAAAGCCTTGAAGAAATTTTCGTTCGCGGCAAGAATATCGATTTGCCGGCGGGCATTGAGCTTTACGTCCAGATAAAGACGCCGATTGTCGTTTACGGCGTGCGGACGACGGGCAACGCCGTTTTAGTCGCCGAGCCCGTTACACCCGTTGAGCCTGTTACCCCCGTGTCACAGCCCGCGCAGGTTGAATCGGGACTTCGTGACGACGAGCTTGGAACTTTGCCGCAAGAATCGGAGGTAGTAAGGACTGCGCCGCCTTCCGAAGTCGAGCCGCTTCCCGCCGAGGACAAAAATCTTGACGGCTACGACGGCGAAATGATCGAGATAGTTGACGAGGATTAATATGAAAAAATTTTTAGGCGTCGCCCTTGCCGCGCTGTGCGTCACGTCGACGGCAGAGGCGGTTTACGAATCGAGTTCGGACACGAGCACGCAAATCTTCGACTTCATAGAAAATCGGCGGCGCGAGGCACGCGAACAAAAACTTACCGAGGAACAACAGCAACTGCTTGACGACATCGCCGAGGCAAAGGAACAACTGCCCCACGAGCAAAAGGAAGGCGACCCTACGCCCGCCGTGTTCGAGGGCGACGATTTGGTTTACTATTCGGGCAGCGGCGAATTCATCGCCACGGGCAAAGTCGACATCATTCAGCTTGACGGCTACCGCTTTCAAAGCGACGAGGCAAAAGGCAACGTCAAACAGCAAGTCGTTCGCGTCGAAGACAAAGCACACGTCCTGCAACTCACGCCCGGCGCGCCGCGCGTCACCCTTGACGGCTACAAGACCGTTTACAACTACGGCACAAAGACCGGCACAATGGGCGAGGCTCACGGCAAGGCGGGAGAATACTACTTGACGGGTAAGCGTTTCGAGTTTTACCCCGACCATATCGTCGTTTACGACGGCACGCAGACCAAGTGCGGCGCGAAGACCCCCGATTATCACGTCAGCGCGGAACGCATGGAAATTTGGCCCGAACAGCTCATGAAAATGTACAACGTCAAGTTCTGGATTAAAAACAAAGTCGTCGGCACGCGCGAATATATGGAACGCAAATTCGAGGAGACCGAGAAAAACCACTTCCCGCGCGTCGGATACAATTCAGACCACGGTGCTTACATTCGCGATACTTTCGAGATTCCGATTGCAGATCATTTGAGCTTGGACATCAATGCTTACGTCGAGACCAAAAAGGGCATTCGCAGCAACGCCGAGCTTAAATACAAAAATCGCGACGTGCGCGGCTGGTTGAAATACGGCTTTTACGACGACAAAGACGCCCGTTGGCTTCAAAAGGAACCGTCGCTTGACATCTGGTACGGACGCCATATCGACGGCTTGCCGCTCGGGTACTCAATCGAGGCGGAAATCGGTCATTGGCGGCAAAAAGCCATTGCAAGCACTCATCAGGAATACGAATTCAAGTTGACGCACGACCCGATTATCATCGCGGACAGCTGGTTGCTTATGCTCAACGTCGGCTATCGAATCACCAAAGACAACGCGAAGAACGTCCCTCAGGGCGAAACGACGGTCAAAGGCTTCAACGGTAGCGTCATGGTCGGCAGGGAATTCAACGAACGCTTGGCGGCTTTCGCCGGCTACGCCTACAATAAAAACAACGCAACGAATTCGCTGTTTGATTTCGACACAGACGACTATTCGCGCAAAGTACAGGCGGGCGTCAGCTACTTCCTCACGCCCAAAGACCGCGTCGTCGTCGGCATAAAGTGGGACGCCGATAATCACAAATTGGACGACATCGATTATTATTGGTATCACGATTTGCATTGTTCGCAGGCGGTGCTTCGTTGGCGCGGCAAGCGCAAGAAATTGGAAGTGCATTGGGAGTTTACACCTTGGTAAATATAATTTATCTGTTAATCGTTTCATTGGTGTTATTTTTTTTCGGCAGTTGGTTGTTGCCGATAACCGACCCGACCGAAAGCGTCTACGCGCTGACGGCAAAGGAAATGCTTGAGGCGGGCGATTCGCTGTCGCCGCGCATCTACGGCAATTTTTGGTACGACAAGCCGATAATGTTTTACAGCGAGCTGATTACGGCGTACAAGCTCTTCGGCATAAACGAATTTGCCGCGCGATTTTTCCCGGCAGTTTTCGCAACGCTCGGCTTGTTCATAACGTATTTTTTTGGCACGAAACTCTACAACGCCCGCGTCGGCTTGGTGGCGGCGATAATGTTGGCGACTTCGCTGGAGTATTGGTATTTGTCGCACGCCGTCATAACCGATATGACGTTGCTCGTGATGTTCTCCGTTACGCTGATGAGTTTCTATCTCGGCTACCGCGCGGGGCGTCCGAAGTGGTATTTAATCTCGTTCGCGGCTTCGGGTGTCGCTGTCCTCACCAAAGGGCCGATAGGATTCTTTTTGCCGGGGCTGATAATTTTAATCTTCCTCGCGTGGCAGAGCGATTTGCGTCACTTGAAAAAACTTTTCCGCCCGATAAACTTGGCGGTGTTCGCGGCGATTGTCTCGCTGTGGTATTTGCCAATGACGCTGATTCACGGCATGGACTTCGTTGAAAACTTTTTGGGCGTGCACAACTTCTTGCGGGCGACGGTCTCCGAATACCCGAAGGCGGACGTCTGGTATTACTACCTGCTGATTTCGCTGATAGGTTTTTTCCCGTGGTCTGTCGTGATTATCGGTATCGCGATAAAAAATTTGCGCCGCCTGCCGAAATTCGACGTGCACGAGAAATTTTTAATCGTGTGGGCGTTGACGGTAGTGATCTTCTTTCAGTTGTGCGCGACGAAATACGTAACCTACACCCTGCCCGCAATGATACCCGCCGCGATTTTTTTTGCGCTTTACTTGGTTAATCGTTGGCGGCTGTTCGTCGGCGTGGCGGGCACGACGCTGATAATCTGCCCGTTGCTTACGTGCTTGGTGGCGTCGTCGGTGTGTGAAGACAATTCTGCGCGGCGCGCGGCTCAAATAATCGCTCCGCTTATCGACGATAAAACCTGCGTCGTAAGTCACGGAAAATATTCCACGTCGCTCGTTTTCTACACGGGCGCGAAAATTTATCGACTGGAGACGCAAGAGCAGTTCGAGAAACTCCGCCCGCAAAACATGACGTGGACGAGCAAAAACGTCATGCCGTTCATTTTGTTCGACGAACTGCCCGCCGATAAAAAAATCGTGGCGGTCGTAAGCAGCGGCTTGGTGGAAAATTTTTTTGATTGCGTGACGGGCGAATGGGAACTCGTCGGCGAAGTCGAAGGCGGCGCGCTTGAATCCCTTGCCGAAGATTTCGACGATCGCGAACGCCGCAAAATCAAAAGCAAAATTTATTGGAGGGATATTCATGGCGATAATCGTTAAGGCTTACACTTCGGCGGACGTTGACGCCGCGATAAACATTTGGAACGAAGTCGTCCGCGAGGGCGTCGCCTTCCCGCAAGAAGACGAACTGGACGCCGCGACGGGCGACATTTTTTTTCGGGCGCAATCGTTCACGGGCTTGGCGGTCGACGACGCAAGCGGCGAAATTTTGGCGTTGTACATCCTGCACCCCAACAACGTCGGTCGGTGCGCTCACATCAGCAACGCAAGCTATGCAGTTCGTTCGGACGTGCGCGGGCGGCATATCGGCAAAATCATCGTCAAGGACTGCATTGCCAAGGCGCGCGAACTCGGCTTCAGAATCCTGCAGTTCAACGCGGTCGTCGCCACGAACATTCACGCCCGCCATCTTTATCAACGGCTCGGCTTCACGGAGCTTGGCACGATACCCGGCGGCTTCCGTATGCCCGACGGCTCGTTTGTCGACATTGTTCCGCAATTCTTAAATATCACTTGCAGTTCCTAATTAAGATTTAAGGAAAATTTTTACCTGTAAATATTGCGCGATTTGATTGCAAAATATATAATGTTGGCGGCAACAAGGAAGTGTTTGGTTTTTTATGGAGAGGAGAGGATAACTAATGGCAACATTGAATGGAGAGTGGTCGCTCAAAACTACTAACACGGGTACGACGGCAAGTTACAAGATCGGCACCAAAGAGGTTGTGAAGCTCACCAATCTCAACAGCAATGTCAAAGTTGACGAAACCGACAAATCACTGCTTACCGGCGTAACCGTCACAGAAGACGACAGCGCAGGCAATAAGATTACCCTGTCCGAATCTGCGCTCGGCACGGCGAACATTGCGTTTACGAGCAGCACCTACAAACTCGAACTCGACGACGCTATTCCCCAAACTGTCGAAATTAAAAATCCCGAACTGACCGTTGCGAGCGGCAAAGCTACGGTCAAAGGCACGCTGACTAAGGCTTACACTCTTTCGGCAAACGGAAAGACTGTAACCTACTCGCCGCAAAAAGATAATCAGGAATTGGCGACGGTCACGGGGCTTGACACGACGAAAGCCTCTGCCGCCAACGTCGAACTCGGCGACGACACAATCACGCTGAAGGCAGACGCACTCAAACAGGGCAAGGCGACGCTCGCGCTCAAAAACGGCGCGGCTTATACGCTTGCTCTCGACGACGTTGCCCCGCCCACATCAACCGTCACCGCTGTGGACTACAAAAGCGGCACGGCGACGATTAAAGGCACCGTCGACACGGCGGGCTATTACGTTGCACCCGACGGCAAGTCTGTCAACTACGTGAAGAAAACTACTTCGGCAGGTACGCTTGCCACCGTCAAAGGGCTCAACGCCGAACTGGATAAAAGTGCCATAAGCACGGAGCAAGACGCCGACGGTAGCTACAACATCAACATTACCTCCGGCTTGCTCGTCGACCAAAAGGATGTCACGATAAGCAGCACCAACGGCTACAGGCTCAAGCTTGATTCCGCCGTCTCGAAACCGTCTGCGCAGAACGAGTGGGCTGTCAAAGGTACGGTTGCAACCTACAAGCAAGTTCAGCCCGCGTATTACGACGACTTGGGCACCAAAATCGCCTACGTCAAAGAAGCCGACGTTCAAACCTACGCGACTGTCAAAGGTCTTGCCAACAATCTCACGGCGGAAGGCACAAGCCTCAAAGACAGCAACGGCGCAGTCGCCACGCTCAGCGGCAAAACCATCACGCTAAAAAGCGGCGCGCTCACAACAACGAATGTCACGCTTGACGGCGACGGCTATTCGCTTAAGCTCGATCCTTCCGACACCAATATTACGCCTCCCAAAGTCGATACCTCTACTGCTCCGACGTGGTCTGTAAGCAAAACCACCGCAACCTACAAAGGCAAGACGACGGCAGGTTGGGGTCAGAAAGACGCTCAAACTATCGCCTATTCCAAAGCGGCGGGTTCAACCGTCCTCGCTACTGTCGACAATCTCGTAAGCGGTCTCAAACCTGCCGACCTCAACGATTCGGCAAAGGCAGAAACCTACATTGCCGTCAACAACTCGACAGGCGTAATCACGTTGCCTTCAGGTGTTCTCAACGGTCAGAGCGTCACGGTTACGCCCGGCGACGGCTTTAAGTACACGCCCGCACTCGGCACCGGTGTTGAGCAGGAAGCCAAAGAGGCTCATACTTGGGAAGAACCCGCCGAAGGAACGACAACTGCCAAACTTTACAAAGGCACCACGGATTACTACACCGTTTCGGGTCAGACTGCCGTCTATCACGCGGCGGATAAGGGCTCGAAAGTCGCGACGATTCAAAACCTCGCGGCAGACCTCACGGCTGAAGACCTCAACAACCACACCGAAGTCAATCTCGCCAACAAGGTTTACACCGTCACGTTGCTGTCCGAAGAATTGTTCGGCGGCAAAACCATCACGATTACCGGCACGGGTTACAACCTCAATGTTCCGGAGTGTTATGCGGTTCAGAAGGGTTTGACGACGTGGGAAAAAGACAACGATACCACGGCGACTTTCTATGAGTACAACTCGGAAGGCTATGCCCCCGACGCCAAAGGCACGCAAATCGTCTACACGCCCGCAAGAAAGGGCGCGACCCTCGGCACAGTCACGGGGCTCAAGAAGGGCTTCGTTGTTGCGGAAGACGGCACGATTGACGGTCTCGCAGGCTACGCGACAGAAACCGTTGTCTCCGAAGAAACCGTTGTCGACGAAGTGACGATTCCCGCCAAAGTGATTCCCGCCAAAACGATTGTGATTACCAAGCCCGTTGTCGGCAACGATCCCATTGTGCTCACCAGCAGTTACGGCTACAGTCTCGCTGTCGGCGAAGGTCTTGTTGATTCCACCAATCCGACACAGTCTTGGGAAGTCAAGAACAACGCGGCGGTTTACACGCTTACGACGCCCGCAGGCTACAGCCTCAGCGATAACGATACGGTCTTCACTCCCGCCAAGGCAAGCAAAGTCACGGTAACACTTTCGGGGCTCGGCACCACCGATGTCGAAGAAATAAAGGCGGGCATTGATGTCAATGACGCAGACAAAACCATGACGCTTAAAGCAGGCGTCCTCGGCACGTCAAATGTCACTGCCAAAGGCGATTACGATCTCGCGCTCGCCACCGACGTTTCCGCCCCCAGATTCGGCACCATGACTTGGAACATGACCAAAAAGGGTACGGCTGTTCTTAACGCTGCGGTTACGACGCCGGGTTACACGGCAGGCGGCAAAACTATCGCTTACACGGAAGCGGCTCCCGCCAAAGAACTTGCCACGGTAAGCGGGCTTACCAACGTTGCAAATGCTGATGCTACCGAAGTCAAAAATGACGGCAAGGCGGGTCTCAAGGCGTCGACGGACGGCACTATTACCGTCGGTCAGGCTGTCCTCGGCACGTCGAAAGTCTCCGTCAAGGGCGACGGCTACAGCCTCGCGCTCGGCAGCGATGTCCCGACTGGTTACGCAACCGCGGAAAACGAATGGATACTTAAAGGCACAACCGCTACCCTGCAGAGCTACAAAAAAGGTTTCTACACGATTGACGAAAAGACTGGCGCGATTGCCTTCACCAAAGACACCAAGGCTACAGTTCACGCGACGATCAGCGGTCTTGCCAAAATCACCGACGCCAACAAAGAAACCGTAGCGGCTTCCATTTCGCTTGAAGGCGACACAATCACGCTCGGCGCGGACGCCCTCGGCACTTCCACCGTCAAGCTCAAGAACGGCAAAGACAGCGAAGGCGTTGCCACTTCCTACAAGCTCGCGCTCGGCGGCGACGTCCCGACGGAAACCAAAAAGGTAACCGAATGGGTCTCCAACGGCACGAAGATTACTTACCAGAATTACGATAAGGGCTTCTACACGCCCAGCGGCAGTGATATTACCTTCACGAAGGACAAGAACGTTAAAGCCCTCTTGACGGTCAGCGGCAACGGGCTTGTCAGCGGTGCAACTGTCGCCCAATTCGACGAGGATAACGGACTCATCTACTTGGGCAAGGAACAGCTCGCCGACACCAAAAACAAGTCGACGGTCACGCTCAAGACAAGCACGGGCTACGAAAATTACAAGCTCGCTCTGGTCACTACGGGCAGCAATGCGGTTGAGACTCCCGACCCTGAAACTTCTACCAACTGGGAGACCAGTAACGATAACAAATCTGCAATTTATTCGCAGACCGTAGATGATGAACAATTCCTTTGCGACGGCACGACGATTACCTACTACAAGGAAGGTGCAGACGTAAAGCTCGCGACGCTCACCGGCTTGAACCCCGACGGAGCATATAACTTTGACAACGTCACGGTCGAAAACGGCGTTATCACTTTGACGGAAGACATTCTTCAAACGAGCGACTTTGCTTCCGCTAAGATTGCCGTCAAGGAAAAGGGCTACACGCTTGCCATTGACGACAGCGTCGCCACGCCCAAGCACGGAACACCCAAATGGGATCTCACAACCGTAAAAACCAAGGGCACTGCGACTTACAACGACACCGTAACGGAAGGCTATACGGTCAACGAGAAAGACAAAAGAAGCATTACCTATTCGGAGGAGAAGACGACCAACACCCTCACGACGCTCAGCGGCTTGAACAAAAATTACACCGTGAACACTGAAGCAACGCCTGCGGCACAGGCAACGGCTGCCGGCTTGTCGGTTGATGCCGAAACCGGCGTTATCACCCTGTCGAACAGAGATTTGCTCACCACGTCGAAAGTCACGCTCAAAAATGCGTCGGGACAAGACTACACGCTTGCTGTCAACGAATCTCTTGCGCCGACAGACCTTAAACCCGAAACGGCCGTTTGGACGCTCAAAGGTACGAAGGCGTCGCTCAATCTCGGCAAGTCGGCGGGTTATGAGCTTGACACGAAATCGAAGACCGCTACCACAGTCAACTATGTCAAGCAGGATGCGTCTACCGTTATCGCCACGCTGGAAGGGCTCGGCAAGAATGTCAAACTTCAAGACGGCAAGCTCGGCACCCTGACCAAGGTCGGCAAAACTCAAGAGTTCACGGAAGGCGTCTTCATGCGCGCAGGCAATGAAATCGCGTTGACGCAGGACGTGCTCGGCACGACGGATGTTAAGCTGACGAACACCGACGGTTATTCTTACACGATTGCCGACGAAAACTTTACGAAATCCACAACAGGCGATTTGATTTGGAGTAACGACCCGACCAAAGGCACGGCTACCTTGTCTCAAACGACGACGGAAGGTTGGGAACTCCAGAATGATAATACACTCTTGAAGTACACGGCGAACAAGGTCAACGCCACCATTGCGACGCTCAGCGGTCTCAACAAAGAATTCAAAGGCGACATCGACGAGGCTGTTTCTGTCGACGGCAACACCATCACTGTGAACAAAGCGGACTTGCTCGGCACGTCGAAAGTCACGATTAAAAATGCCGACAAGAACAACGAATATTTACTCGCGCTCACCGAAGACAAGGAAGAAATTCCGCAGGACGGTGACGAACGAACCGGTTGGCTTACCAGCGGCACGAAAGCCACTTACAAGACTTACAAACAGGCTTATTACTCAATCGACAAGGGCGCAATCGTCTACAACAAGGCTGTTGACGTAAAGAACTCGACCGTCGCCGAAGTCAGCGGCATAAAGAAAGACGTTGACATAAGCGGCTGCGTCGACGGTAACATCATTACATTGGGCGCAGGTCAGCTCGAAAACAAGAACGTCACGCTCAAGAATACGAAAGACTTAGGTAATTACACGCTTGCCCTCGGCTCCGACGCCGAAAAAGCCACGCTCGCCGATACGGCAAAGTGGACTACCAAGAGCGGCACTGCAAGCTTGGTTGGCTCCGTTTCGACAGGTTACACGGCAAGTTCGGACGGCTTAAAACTCACTTACTCCAACAAGGAAACGACCCCGGCTATCGCGATTATCAAAGGTCTCGAAACAGATCTCACGGGTGAAGTCTCCACTGCCGACACCACAATCACTTTGTCTAAATCCCAGCTCAAACCCAAAGTGACTGTCGACGGCAAAGAAACCTTCGATTTCGATTTCGACGCCGACTACAGCGGCACGATAACGGGCTCGGCGACTGCCGACACGATTACGGCGGGCGGCGACAATGTTTCAATCGGCACCGCGAAGGGCAACGACGTTATCACTGCAAACGGCGCGTCCGTCAGCATTTTGACGGGCGACGGCAACGACACAATCGACGTAACCGGCTCGGCGGCTTTTGTCAACGCGGGCAAAGGCGACGACTCGATTAAGAGCAGCGGTCAAGCCAATATCTTCTTCTATGCCAACGGCGACGGCAACGACGTTATCGCCAACTTCGCGCCGGCAAAGGACAAGATTAAAACAAACGGCACGCTCGTCAGCGTCAAACAAGAAGGCTCGGATGCTGTCATCACTATCGGCAAAACCAATGCCCTTGGCACCATTACTTTGACGGGCAAAGGTACCTCCGCAGATTCGATAATCATCATCGACAACAAAGACAACGAGATTGCTCATCCTTCGGCAAGTTCGGATGTCCTTTTGGCGGACGACAACTACAGCATGAACGCGGCAGCACTCACCGACATTACGGAGCCCTTCAAGGCGAGTTACACGCCTTACGACTTCGAGTCGAACTTGGATCTCGTCAAGAAGGACAGCTTCGCTTCTGCCGTTACTTACGCAAGCGACGACAAATGATTAAAGATTATCAAGCATAAAATACAAATCCCCGACGGTCGGAAGACTGCCGGGGATTTTTTTGCGTCAATTTCAGCGCGCGTTGTCAAAGAGATTCAAAAATCTTTCCAAGCAATAGATTTGCCATTTTTGATTGCCCGTGAATTTCGTCATGTCGAGGTTCTGTTTGAATTCGGGGCGCGTCGGTTGATAGTCGTTGAAGTAAAAATCGACGGGACGCGGCATCGGTATTTTGTTCGGCACGGGGAAATTCGGATATTTTTTCGCGAACAGCTCGCGAATCAGATACTTGGGCTCGCCGTTGCGGACGCGTTGCAAGTCAAGCGGCACGCCCGGCGTTAAATTTGCATACGGGTCGAAATAATCAATCTGCGCGGTCTTGAAAGCGTTCATATATGAGCTTGAACTTTCTATGGAAAAAACGTCGTCCATGAACTGCATGAAGTCAATCTTGTTGCCGCGACGATACCGTTCAAAAAGATAACTCATGTCGACGGGCTCGTTCAAGACTGAAGCAGGGTCGGTGAACGTGTACCGCTTGACAAAGTCGTCGAAGTCCCAATCTTGCGCCAAAAGCTTGTCCATGCCGCCGAAAATCAAATCGCTGCTCTCGCCGACAAGCAACATGTCCACACCGTTCGCCTTTGCCTGCTCCGCCGCGACGACAAGTTGAGGCTCGATTGAATGAACGGGCGCGCCCTTTGCCTTCATGACGGAATCGATATGCGACTCAATCGCCTGCCAATTTATGTCGACGTAATGAAGATTCAAGCCGTAAGTTTCGGCGTAATATTCCGCGCGCTTGAGTTCGTCGTCGTAAATCGTGCCGCCAAGGAAGCGGAACGTATAGGCGTCGGCTCCGCGCACGTAGGACGCGACTATCGCAGAATCCATGCCGCCCGACAGCATAACGCCGAATTTCTTGCCGCGCAAGGCGGAAAAATTGTTCTCAATCGCAGCGTCGATTTCATCTGCCGTGGAGACTTTGACGGTGTCTTTAACCGGCTTAATATTCTCGTGATGAAGTCCCTCGAAAAAATCCGTGTCGTCGCGCTCGATATAGCGGAACGCCAAATAGGAACTCATGCAAAAATTTTTGTCAATCATGCGCATCTGACTCCTTTAAAGTTGCTTGAGTGCGGCGGTCACATTTTTGAAAATAAATTCGCCTGCCGACATGCCGATATACTTCGGATAGTTCAAATATTCGTCGAAAACAGCTTTGCGCTCGGCGGCTTTGTCGTCGTCGCCGTCAATGAAAACTTTTTGTATCGCGGCGGCAATGGCGTCGAAATCTTTGCCGTCAACCGTATATGACGCCGCCAAAATTTTTTCGCCCAGCTCGTTGAAAGCGTCGCCCTCGCGAGTCAAGAAAATCATGGGCTTGTCGACGTATTGATACTCGGCTATAAAAGAGCTGTTGTCGTGAATCATGCCGTCACTCGTCCCGAAAAGCGATTGATAATAATTGCCGTTGTAAACCTGCGCGTTGGGCAATTCGTCCCAAGCCTTGAAGTAATTTTCCATGGCTGCCACGGACGGGAAGACTTTTTCCTCGACCGCCGAAAAGAACAGCGCGGGGTGCGGCTTGACGACCCAAGAGATTTCCGGGTGCGTCTTTGCGAATTCGTACATGAATTCATGATTCCTGTGGAAGGTGGCGCAGTTGGCACCGCCGTTTATCGACCAGTGCGGCGCGTAGATAATTTTTTTGGCGTCGGGGCGCGTCAACTTCCAGCTAAAGCTGAAGACGTGATTTTTGTCAAAGAACTCGTCCATTTTCGGATAGCCGCTGTAAATGCCGCGCGGCAGACCGACAGGGCTCATTTCGTCTTGCAAGCGCAATTCGATCTTCGACGAAAAGAACATCTTCCACATGACGGGGAAAAGCGCGCTGTCCAAAAAATCTTCGTGCTCGGAAACACTCAATGAATAGGGCATGTTAATCATCAAAGTTTTTGCCGTCAAGTTCGGCGTGCGAAAATTTTTCGGCAGTGTCGTCAAATATGGTGACATGAGGATAAGAATGTCTTGCGGCGGGACGTTGTCGTCTGCGCCGTTTGTCACGACGAGATTTAAGCCTTTGGTTTTGAAAGGCTCGACGCTTTGTTCAAATTCATCCTGAAGAAGCGTGCTTTTGAATTCGTCGGTATCGCGGCAGAGGAAAACGGTCGGCACGAAGCGGGCGTCGCCGGCGAAGAGCTTGTAAAGTTTGTCGCCGTACCACATTGAGGAATTGAATATCACGAAGCCGATTTTTATTTTATCCTTGCCGCCGAGTCTGCGCGCGGACGCCGCGAAGATTTCAGCCATTAAGTCGTTGTAATCGTCCTTGGAAAAATTTTGAGCGAGGTCTTTGTATTCGTCGTATGTCCTGTCGAAGAGAAATTTTTCCGGCAAGGCACTTTCTTCGGACGAATGTTTGACTTGTTCGGTGTGTATGTCGGTGAAGATTTGCGTAATGACGGCGTTGTAACTTTTCGGGAACGTCTTCGACAGCAGGTTAAAATAATCGCCGTTCATGTCGCAAATGTCTTGCGTCGAAACGATTTTCTTGGCATAGAGGCGCGCACCGAGAAAAGTACTCGCGGCGGCGGAACCTTTCAAGTTCAGATGGAACGGCGAATAAAAATATTTGTCGATAAGCTTAATGCCGGACAAGTCAGCCAAAAAGAAGTCCGAAGCCTTTTCGAGGTCGCGGAGCTTTTGGCGGAAGGTATCCAAAGTTTTTTCGTCGACGAAACTTTTAATTGTCGAAGGCAACGGCAAAAATACGACGACGGGCTTGGCACCGTGCGCGCGGCAAAGTTCGATGTATTCCTTCAGGCAGTTCAGATATTTATCGGCGTCGTCGGCAGTCAGGAATTTTGTTTTGCTTTGCGAGGCGAGCAACATTTTGTTGGGGAACAGGCTTTTGAAGTAAGCCTTCGTGTGTTCGTAATTCAAATCGGGTTTTTCGACGGAGGCGGCCGCAAGTTGTTCCTTGAATGTGTCGCCGAGCAATTCGGCGCGGCGCAGGGCTGAAAAATTCGGCGCAATGTTGAAAGCCAATTTGTATTGAAAATTTTTCGGGAAGACGGAAAAGCCGTCGAGGTCGTCGAAACTGAACGAAAACGGATCTATGCCAATTAAGACGAACTTGACGGAGCCGGGCGCGACGTGTTCAAAGACGTGCTTGGCGGTCAAGAAGCTCTGTTGCAAAGTTTGCCCGTAATCGGTGAGATTGACGCCCGAGTGCCCGCCGGGTATGTAATTGAAGTCCAGCCCGACTTCGCAGAGCGAGGTGCCCGTTGCAAAAAAATTTGCGCCGTTCTTTTCGACGTGGCGGAGGTTGGCGAGCCACGCGAAATTTATCTGCGCGGACAGTTCAAAATTTACGATATTGTCTTCGGGGACGCCGTCGACCGTCAAGCGTTCTTTAACGCGGCGAATGTCTTCAATGCCGTTCGGGCAACCGCAGATAAGCCACAAGGTTTTCGATTCGCGGCTTAAAATTTCTTTGACGGCGGAAAAATCGACGTGCAGGACGACTTGCCGGTTAATCACGAGCGGTTCGGAGTTGTCGACAGTTTCGGTCATGACGGCGACCAAATTAACGGCATCCGAATTCAAATTTGATACGGCATTATCAAGAAAACTTTGATCGGGCAAGACTAAAACGGTATCAAGTTGATTCAAGAGAACACCTCCCAAACGAGTTGTACACGGGACAATTATTATTGAAGACAGTTTAGCAGTTCGATTTTTGGCAGTCAAGTTGCGCGGCGGGCGGGCGGCGCGGCAAAAATTTTTTAGTGCAAAAGTTTCCGTCAGCTGATATAATCGCGTTAAAAATTTCAAGAGGTTTTGCGAATGCTAAACTACAGAAACGGACTCGACGATATGCCGTCCTATGACGGCGTGGAGAAAAATTATCGCGTCAAAGTCAACGCCAACGAATCGACGCTGTCACTGCCGCCCGTGGTGGAGGAACGCGTCATGAATCGGCTTGCGTTGCTTGCGCTCAATCGCTACCCCAATGAGGAATATTATTCGCTTGTCAATCAGATAGCTAAAAATTTTTCCGTCGACCCCGCGCAGGTTTTATTGGGCGGCGGCTCAAGCGAAATTATCGAAAAAGTTTTCCACGCGTTCGGCGGCGCGGGCAGGAAGATTGTCTACCCGCAACCGAGCTTTTCCATGTACAAAATCTACGCGAAGGCGGCAGAGGCTGACGGCGTGCCCTTCGACTTGAGCAGACGCTTCGACTTGGACGTTGACGCGTTCATCGAAAAAATTCGCTCCGTCGACGCAAGCCTTGCCGTCGTCTGCAACCCCAACAACCCTACAGGGAACGCCTTGACGCCCGAACAGGTCGAAAAGATTGCCGCGTCTATTGATTGCCCCTTCCTGCTCGACGAAGCTTACGTAGAATTTTACGGACGGTCGGCGGTCGCGCTCGTCGCGCAATATCCCAATTTGATTGTCGCACGCACGTTCTCCAAAGCCTACGGGCTGGCGGGCGCGCGCGTCGGTTACATGATTGCTCAAGCCGAAGTCACCCGAATGATTAATAAAACGTTCATGCCGTATCATTTGAACGTTTTAAGCTTGGCGGTGGCGGACATCGTCTGGCAAATGCGCGAAGAATTTATCCCGCGCATGAAAATGATAATCGACGAACGCGAACGCATGAAGACACGCCTTAAAGCCATCAGCGGCATCAAAGTTTTTCCGTCCGAAGCGAACTTCTTGCTGATTCGGCTCGCCCGCGCAGAGGAGCTGAAAGATTATCTTGAATCGCTGGGAATCGGCGTCCGTTATTTTTCGCCGACGGCTTTCGGGCTCAAGAATTGTCTGCGCATTTCAATCGGCACGCGCGACGAAAACAACGAAGTCTTTGCCGCGATAGAAAATTTCATGGAGGTCGGATAATGCGAATCGGCAAGATTAACCGCGCGACGAACGAGACGCGCATTGACGTTGAATTGAACTTGGACGGCGCGGGCAACGCGGACATTTCGTCGGGTATAGGTTTCTTTGACCACATGCTGAATCTTTTCGCGGCGCACGGGCAATTCGATTTGAAGGTCGCCTGCGCGGGTGATTTGGAAGTCGACGGGCACCACAGCGTTGAAGACATCGGAATCGCAATGGGCGCGGCGTTGAAGGCGGCTCTGGGCGACAAACGCGGTATCACGCGTTACGGGACGTTTTTCCTGCCAATGGACGAGACGCTTGCCCTTGTAAGCCTTGACATCAGCGGCCGCCCGTTTCTGGTTTGCGAAGTCGGTGAGCTTGCCCCGATGATCGGCGCGTTCGATACCGAGCTTGTCGAGGAATTTCTGCGCGCCTTCGCCTTCAACGCGGGCTTGACGTTGCATGTCAAAATTCTTTACGGCAAAAATTCTCACCACAAAGTTGAAGCGATTTTCAAGGCATTGGGTCACGCGCTCAGGACGGCGATCGCTTTCGACGACAAAGTTAAAGGTATCCCCTCGACGAAGGGCGCGCTGTGATTCGGAGGTGACATCGTGAAATTTTTTGTTATCGGCAACGGCGCAGTCAAGGCGGGACTTGATTTGAATTATCTGACGCCCGTCGACGCGCAAGCCGCCAACTTCGCCGGCAACGGACAAACTTTGCAACAGAGCCTGTCGATTGCCGAAGGTGTCTTTCAACTGGTCGGGCGCGGCGAAATTAATTTCGTGCTTATAGGTCTTACTTGCGACGTGCTGTTTCGCGACGCCGCTGACAACTTGACGCCCGACGCCTTCGACGACAACTTACAAGCTTTGAGCGACTGCATTGCGCTTTGTCACGCCAACGACGCCTTGCCCATAGCAGTGATTATGCCTGTCAAGCCTTCCGCCCGCGAACGTTACGACGAAGCTTTCATGACGCCGCTCACGGACATATTGACCGAACTGCAAAAATCTCTCGGCTTCGCGGTTGTGAACCTTTTCAATTTAAAAATTTCAAAAACCGCCTTCCGCAATGAAACTGTTTTGAATGACGGGGGCGCGATTATTGCGAGCGTCACGTCGGTGTTGAGGCTGTTCAATGCCAAAATTTTTTCGCCGGAAGATTTTTGCCGCTTGCCTTACGATTATTTCTATAAGCTGTCATTTTTGACGGACAAGGACTTTTTCAACGACCTCATGGCGCAAATTTTTTCAATCACCGTCGAAAAGCTCCGCCGCAAGAAAAAAATTAAAGTCGCCTTCGTTACGGATCACGCTGCCGTTTGGTGCGGCGATAAGCTTTACAATCTCTTCGCCGAGAATCCGCGCTTCGAGACGACGATTTTTGTTTGTCGCGGCGAAGAATCCGATTTGGAAGACACGCGCCGCGATGTCGAACAATTCGAGGCGGCGGGGCTCAACGTTGTCGGCGTTTACGATTTGCAGGAGGAGACACCGCCTCAAGACGTTGTATTTTTCTTGCGCCCGTATCATTACAATTTTTCTAAAAGCTTCCAATTCAACGCGCTGACGCCGCAAACTCTGCTGTGCTACATTCCCTACGCCACAGGGACGGTGCTGGTGAATTGGAACTTTAATTTCCCGATATTCCGCTTGGCGTGGAAAATTTTCTTCGACACCGAGATTGCCCGCGACGTTTTGGACAAAGGTTGCACAGTCGGCGTCCCGCGCAGTTTGGTCAGCGGCGTACCGAAATTGGATTCGCTTTTGGAGGACGCCGATAAATTTGCCTTCCCGTGGAAAATGACGCGCCCCGACGCCGTGAAAATCATTTGGGCACCGCATTGGTCGTTTGAATACGATACCCCGCCCGAAAATCACGCGACGTTCCCTTGGAATTGTCGATTCATGTACGAATTCGCAAAGGCTCACCCCGAAACGTCTTGGGTCGTCAAGCCGCATCCGCGCCTGCAAACGGCGGCAGTCAACAGCGGGCTTTTTTCTTCCGCCGAGGCTTTTGAAGAATATCTGCAGGCTTGGAACGACTTGCCTAACGCGCAAGTTTACACGGGCGGCTATTATCAGGCGATTTTCGCCACGAGCGACGGCATGATTCACGACAGTTGCTCTTTCATTGCCGAGTATCAGTTCACGCATAAGCCCATGATTTTTTTGTTCAACGACCCGGCGGAGCGATTCACTGAACTTGGAGAAAAAATCTTGGAAGTCACTTACATTGTCGACGGGAAAAATCACAAGCAAATCTCCGACGCCGTGCAAAAAATTTTTATCGAAGGCAACGACCCGTTGTTCGGCGAACGGTTGCGGGTATTCGACGCGTTATTGAATTGGCGCAAACGCAACGGCATTTCGGCGAGTGGATTCATTTACAACGCCGTCGCAAAAGAATTGCAAATCATTTAATCGGAAGGAGCAAATTTAATGGAAAAAACTTTGGTGCTTATCAAGCCGGACGCGTTCGGCAAAGGTCACGCGGGCGCGATTCTCAAAATCTACGAAGACGCGGGCTTCAAAATCTTGGCGGCGAAAGTCATGCGCATGACGCCCGAACTTGCCGCGAAACACTACGTCGAACACATCGGACGCCCCTACTATGCCGCGCTGGTTGACTTCATGACGAGCGCGCCGATTATGGCGGTGGTCTTGGCGGGCGACGACGTGATTAAAAAAGTCCGCGCTCTCAACGGCGCGACCAACCCCGCCGAAGCCGCCGAAGGCACAATTCGCAAGCTTTACGCCGAGGACAAAACAAAAAACGCCGTACACGCCTCCGACAGCAAGGAAAGCGCGGCGCGCGAAATTCCGATTTTCTTCGGCGCGTATGAAATTTTTGATTGAGTGGGAGGTTTTAAAATGTTGCACACGATTCAAAACGACGTGCTCAAAATCAAGGTTGCCGATCGCGGCGCGGAGCTCAAAGCAATAACCGCGTTGTCTGACGGTACCGAGTATCTGTTCGACAGCGACCCGACGTGGTGGCGTTATTCTTCGCCGATTCTCTTCCCGATTGTCGGCAAAGTGCGCGACGGCATGTATCGCGCCGAAGGCAGGAATTTCGCTTTGCCGCAACACGGCTTCGCTCGTACGAGTGATTTCTGGCTTGTCGACGCTACGAACAACACGCTGACTTTTGCTCTTGAATCAAATGCCGCCACGCTCAAAATGTATCCTTACAGGTTCCGCCTGGAAATTTCTTACGAGCTGGCGGGCAACGAAATCAAATTTATCTGGAAGGTCACCAACGTCGACGACAAGAAAATTTATTTCTCAATCGGTGCGCACCCCGCGATTTGTTGTCCCATTGCCTACAGAGAAAATTTCACCGACTGCTATCTGAAGTTCAACAAGCCCGAAAAATCTGCGCGGCTGTTGCTTACGGCAAACGGTCTGTCGCACGACAGAATCCCGACGCTTGACGGCACGGAGCTGAATTTGAATTACGACCTGTTCAAAGGCGACGCGCTTATCTTCGACGACCTGCAATCCGACGAAATTTCCGTTTGCTCGCGCAAAAGCCACAAGTCGCTTACCGTTCGCGCAAAGGGCTTCCCGTATTGGGGCATTTGGACGCCCGCGCAGGGCGGCGCGCCGTTTATCTGCGTTGAGCCTTGGCACGGGCACGCCGATTACGTTGACTTCAACGGCGAATTCAAAGACAAGGAAGGCGTTCATGCGCTCGGCGTCGGCGAAACCTTTGCGACCGAAATGAGCTTTATCGTCAACAACTGAATCGTTGCCGGTAAGTAAAAATCCCCCTGCGAATCTGCGCGGGGGGAAATTTTTTTTAAAGGTAATCCCACGGGCTGACGGGCTCGCCGCCGACGCGAACTTCAAAATGGCAGTGCGGTCCTGTTGAGTTGCCGGTTGAGCCGCAGTAAGCGACAACCTGCCCTTGACTGACTTGCTGACCGACGCCGACTGCAAGGCTTTCGTTGTGCCCGTAAAGCGTGACGATGCCGCCGCCGTGATCAATCATAATCGTGTTGCCGTAACCGCCAATCCAGCCCGCCTCAATGACGACGCCGCTTTGAGCCGCGTGAATCGGCATGCCGTAATCGCCGCCGATGTCAAGCCCGCTGTGGAAACGCGCGCTGCCAAAAATCGGATGCGTGCGCCAGCCGAATTCGGACGTTATCGGACCGCTGAGAGGCCAAATCATGCCGCCGCCGTAGCTTTGCATGGTGTAGCCGCCGTTGTCGTAGCTGTCTTCGCTGAATTCCACAATGTCGACGTTGCCGGATTGAGCCGCCGCCTGTCGTTGCGCCTCCAGTTCCGCTTGCCGACGCGCCGCTTCAGCCGCCTCCGCCGCCCGACGTCGTTCTTCTTCCTTTTCGAGAATCAGCCGCTGAACTTCCGCGCTTGACGCCATCATTTCGTCGTACTGCCGGTCGTAAACGTCTTTGTCGTTCTGCATTAAGTCAATAAGTGCTTGCTGTTTCGCGACTTTTTCAAGTTGAACGTCGCGCGCCTCCGCCGCCGAAGCCGCCAATTCGGTCTGGACTTTGCGATCAGCTTCAAGTTGCTTGCCTACTTCCTTGATTTCGGTTTGATAAGCCAACACGTCCGCCACCAGCTCCGAATCGCGGAGTATGACGCGCTTAAGCAAATCCATACGCGTCAGGAAGTCGCCGAAGTCTTGCGCGCCGAACAGCACGTCCAGATAAGAAATTTGTCCGTTGATGTAAATATCGCGCACGCGGGTTTCAAGGACTTGATGCTTCTCGTTGAGTTCTTCGGTGACTTCGGCGAGCTTGACTTCGTTTTCGTCAATGCGGTAAAGGGTTTCGTCGAGAGCGGCTTGACGTTCTTCGTAGACAGCCGTGGCCTCTGCCGCCGCCTCGTCGAGTTGCCGCTTGAATTCGGAGACAGAATCGATTTTCCCTTGAATGAGTTCGGCGGCTTGGCGGGCGCGTTCTGCCGCCTCTTCGTAGGACGCCTTTTCGACTTCAAGTTGTTCGATTTCGTCGTCATCGTCGTCGGCGAAAGTCGTGGCGTTGAACATAAACATTATCGCCGTCAACAGGATAAGAAATTTTTTCAAAGCCAATCAAACCTCCATGAAACGCTTGAGCGAAACGGTGCTGCCCAATATGCCGATAACAATGCCCGCGACGATTAATGCGATTGTCAGATACTGCATGAACGGATATTGCTCAATCATCGGGAAAAACGCAAGCGACTCGTAAATCTTGTCAATCATCGCCGCGTAAAAACTGCGCAACGCCAACGCGCTCAAGCCGCCGCCGATTGTGCCCAATGCCACGCCCTCCAAGATAAACGGCCAACGAATAAACCAATCCGTCGCGCCGACGTACTTCATGATTGCGATTTCCTTGCGCCGCGCGAAGACCGTCAGGCGTATCGTGTTGGAGATAATGAAAATCGTCGCGAACAAGAGCAACGCCATCAAAATCACGCCGAACAGCCGCATAAGGTGCGTCAGCTCAAAGAGATTCGCCGCAACGTCCTGCCCGTATTTCACTTCGTCGACGCCGTACAGGTCGGAAATAAGTGCCGCAGTTTTCTTCACGTCGTCGGCAGATTTCACCGTCACGAGGAAGGCGTTCGGCAACGGATTCGCCTCACCCAGCGCGTCAAGGATTTTTTTGTTTTCGCCGAGCCGTTCGCGCAAAATCTTCAACGCCTGTTCGCGCGGCACGTATTCAATCGCCGAAACGCTCTTCAAATCGCGCGTCATGCGTTCGATTTCCTTGCGCCCCTCTTCGGGCAGGTTGTCGTTTATGTACACGGAGATTTGAACTTGACTTTCCAGCGACGACGCCATTTTGTTCATGTTCATGACGAGAATCAAGAAGACGCCCAGCACGAACAGTGACACCGCAACCGTCCCGATTGACGCGGCGGTCATCCAGCGGTTGCGAATCATCGAAATCGCCACTTCGCGGAAATAATATTCTATCGTTTGCAACTTCATTGAACCACTCCCAAAAACTGCTTGCGGCGATTATAACACAAAAAATCCCCCGACGCAGTTGTCAAGGGATTTTTTTTAACGCGAAATTTTCAATCAACAAACTTCTTGAAGACGGCGCAAGCGTTGTGCCCGCCAAAGCCGAATGAATTTGAAATCGCGGCGTTGACTTCGTGAGCCTGCGCGGCGTTCGGGACGTAGTTCAAATCCAAGCCGTCGTCGGGCGTTTCGTAATTGGTCGTCGGGTGGACGATGCCCGTTTCAATCGCCATAATCGTCGCAACAGCCTCAACGCCGCCTGCCGCGCCCAACATGTGACCTGTCATTGATTTGGTCGACGACACGGGGATTTTGTAGGCGTGTTCGCCGAAAAGATTTTTAATCGCCTCGGTCTCGCCCTTGTCGTTGAATTGCGTCGAGGTGCCGTGCGCGTTGATATAATCAATGTCGGTCGGCTTAAGTCCCGCGTCGTCGAGCGCGAGCTTCATGCACTTTGCCTGCGTGATACCGCCGGGCGCGGGCGTCGTGATGTGATAAGCGTCGTCGTTACGTCCGTAGCCGACAACCTCCGCGTAAATATGCGCGCCGCGAGCTTTGGCGTGTTCCAAGCTTTCAAGCAGGACAATGCCCGCTCCTTCGCCCATGACAAAGCCGCTGCGATTCTTGTCGAACGGTCGCGACGCATGAGCCGGGTCGTCGTTATGGTCGGAACAAAGAGCTTTCATAGCCGCAAAGCCCGAAACGCCCGCCGGGGAAATCGCCGCCTCTGAACCGCCTGCAAACATCAAATCGGCGTCGCCGCGCTGAATCAGATGGAACGCGTCGCCAATGGCATTTGTGCCCGAAGCGCACGCCGTCACGGGGCAAGCACTCGGTCCGCGCAGTTTGTACGCAATGGCAACGTTGCCCGCCGCCATGTTGGCAATCATCATCGGGATAAAGAACGGGCTGATTCGATTCGCGCCCTTGGTGAAAAGTTTTTCGTATTGGTTGTGCAAAGTCTCCATGCCGCCGATACCCGAACCGATAAAGACGCCTGCGCGGTCGCCGTCGATTTTTTCAACGTCAAGTCCCGCGTCGTCAATGGCGAGTTTGGTCGCCGCCAACGCAAAATGCGTGTAGCGATCCATGCGCTTGAGTTCCTTTTTGTCAATGAAAAGCGCGGGGTCGAAGTCGGCAACTTCGCCCGCAATCTGCACGGTGTATCCCGTCGCGTCGAAGCGCGTGATTTTTCCGATACCGTTTTTGCCTGCTTTAAGAGCCGCCCAAAAATTATTCTTGCCCGTACCAATCGGCGTGACGACTCCAAGCCCGGTAATCACAACTCTTTTTCTTTCCGGCAAAATAATCAGCCTCCTTTTCCCGCGATTATAACGCCTGCGCAGCTTAAAGGCAACGCCCGTCATTAAGTGGTAAGTGTTGTCTTGTCACCGCGCCTTAAAGTTTGTATAATGCCTGAAAAAATGTGCGGAGGAACAGGGCAATGCGACGATACACGGTTTTTATCTTAACGGCGGTGATGCTGGCGGCGTCGGCGGTAGCGGGCTTCATGTTGCCGGCAGACGCGGACAAAAAAACTTTGGCCTCCCCGACGACGGAATTGACTGCCTACACGACTTTGCCGGCTGAAACGGCGGCTGTTTTATCGGAGGTGTACGAGCGCGAGAATCACGTCCGCGTTAATTTCGTGCCGATGAGTTCGCGAAAGATTTTGCAAAACATTCGCGACGACGCCGTAAGCGATCCGACGGTCGTCCGCACGGTCGACATAGTCCTTGCCGAAAGCGATATCCTGCGCGCGGCGGCCGATTTGAATTTGCTCAAGCCTTACACGTCCGAAACAAACGACGCTGTCAAAGACGTATTCAAGGACGCGCACGACCGCTGGACGGGCGTTTGGTACGACCCGATTGTTTTCTGCGCGAACAAGGATTACATGCGCACGACCGTCGATTTGCCCGATACTTGGGACAAGCTTGCAAAGGCGGGCAACATTCGCGTGGGCATTACCGATTTTCTTGCGGCGGACGCTTCGGAGAATCTGATGTTCCAGATGATTGGCAACTTCGGCGACGCGAAGACTTACGAGATTTTGAGCGGCTTGCACCCGAAAGTTGTTCAGTACGCAAAATTTTTATCCAACCCCGTCAGACAGGCGGGCATGGGCGAAGTCGACATATCCGTTGCCGTCGAGAGCGAGACTTTGCGCTATCTGCAGAACGGCTACCCGTTGAAGATAATTTATCCCGCCGACGGCACGAGTTGGCTTTTGACAGGCGTGGCGATAACGACGACCGACGCCGCGAAGAATCAGGTTGCCGCAAAGTTTGCAGACTGGTTGCTGGGCGACGAGGCGCAACTTTACCTGCAGACCAACGGTTTTTATTTTTTGCCGACGAATCCGCAGACGTTGGCTTACAAATCGTTCGCGGGCAAGAATCTTACGCTGTTCGACAATCGGCAGATGTTTTCGATAGATCAGCGTCAGGCGTTTCTGAATCGTTGGGTTAATGACGTGCGTTTAAAATAAGGAGGCTTATAAGTTGAAAGCAGGCTTTGTAAGCTTGGGCTGTGCAAAAAATCTTGTCGACACCGAAGTTATGTTGGGTATCATGCAGGCGCACGGTATTGAGTTGACACCGAATCCCGCCGACGCCGACATTTTAATCGTCAACACCTGCGCTTTTATCCTCTCGGCGAAGGAAGAATCTGTCACGACGATTTTGAACCTTGCCGAATACAAGCACGAACGTTGCCGGGCGTTGATTGTCGCGGGTTGCTTGGGACAACTTTACAAGCGCGACCTTTTGGACGAAATGCCCGAAGTCGACGCGGTTATCGGCACGGGTGCCTGGAATCGAATCATGGAGGCGATTGAAGAGGCTTTGTCGGGGCGGCGCGTGATTCTTATCGGCGAGAGCAGGATTATCTACGATGCGAAGACCCCGCGCCTGCGCACGACGCCCAACTACACCGCTTACGTCAAAATCGCCGAGGGTTGCAATAATCGCTGTTCGTTCTGTTCGATACCGTTGATTCGCGGGCGGCAGATTTCTCGTCCGATTGAAGACATTCGCGCCGAAGTGCAACGGTTGGCAAGTCTGGGCGTCAAGGAGATAAATTTAATCGCGCAGGACACCACGGCTTACGGCGTCGACCTTTACGGCAAGCCGAAACTTGTTGAGCTGTTGCGTGAGCTTGTCAAGACCGACGCGCATTGGATTAGGATTCTTTACGCCTACCCGCGCAGATTCACCGACGAGCTGATTGACTTGATTGCCGCCGAGCCGAAGATTTGCAGTTACGTTGACTTGCCGCTTCAGCACGCGAGCAACAAAATTTTAAAGCTGATGAATCGCCCCGACACCCGCGAATCGATTGAGGCGTTGCTGAGCAAAATCCGCGAGCGCATCCCCGGCGTCGTGATTCGTTCGACTTTTATAGTGGGCTTCCCCGGCGAGACCGACGAAGATTTTTTGGAGCTGAAAACTTTCCTGCAGACGCAGCGGCTTGACAAAGTGGGCGTCTTCACGTATTCGCGCGAGGAAAACACGGCGGCTTACGACTTCCCCGACCAAGTGACGGAACATGTCATGCAGGAGCGTTATCACGACTTGATGAGTATGCAAAGCTTAATTTCGCAGGAGCGCAACGAGGAGCTTGAAGGACGCGAGCTTGAAGTTTTGATTGAGAGCCGCGACGAAGAAGTTCCGCAAGTTGTGGCAGGGCGTTCCTATCGCGACGCGCCCGAAGTCGACGGGCTTGTTTATATTGAAAACGACGGACGCAGTGAGCCGGGCGACCTTGTCCGCGTGAAAGTGTTGGCAGGCTTCGTTTACGATGTAGCGGCTGAAAGGATTGACTGACGTGGAAAATTTTACACTTGCGATGGCTGAAAGTTGCACGGGCGGACTTGTGGCGAGTCGGCTGACTGATTTGGCGGGTGCGTCGAAATACTTCAAAGGCGGCGTCGTTGCCTACACGAACGAGATTAAGCGCGACATTCTGCACGTCAAGGCGGAGACGCTTGAACAGTTCGGCGCGGTGAGCCCTCAAACTGCCCTTGAGATGGCGACCAACATCCGCGAGCTTTTCAACGCGACGATAGGCTTGAGCACGACGGGCGTCGCCGGCCCTACTTCGAGCGAGGGCAAACCCGTCGGATTGGTTTACGCGGCAATTGTCGGCGAAGATTTTTCCGAAGTCAAGGAATTTCACTTCACGGGCAGTCGCACCGAGATTAAGTTTCAGGCGGCGGACGAGCTGTTTAATTTGCTGATGAGGTACACCGTTGCTGAATAGGCGGACGTTCGTTAAGGTTGCGGCTTTTGGCGTGGCGTCGTTGATTACGGGTTGCAAGCCCGAAAAAATTTTGCCCGCACCGCTTGAGGTGAAATTTCTGCGCCAAATCGTCACGAAAGACATTTCGGCTTCGCGTTGCGTGATGTGGCAAGTCGACGCGCCGCTTAAAAATCCCGCCGTCGAAGTCAAGTCGGGAGACGCCGTGAAAACTTTTCCCGCGCAGGATTCGACCTTCAGCGATGACGGCAAGCAAATCGTTCAGTACGCCGCGCAGATTGAACTTGGTGATGCCTACAGGATTGTCGACGGCGAGGCGGCGACCGATTGGCACGCGTTGAAGACCGCGGATGACTTCAAAGCGATAATTTTCCCCGATTCGCAATGCGGCAACGGTTACGACACGTGGGGGCAAGTGGCGCGGGCGGCTTTTGAACGCAACCCGGACGCCGCTTTTTTCGTGAACGTCGGCGATCTTGTCGACAACGGCGAAGACTCCGCGCAGTGGCAAGATTGGCTTACGCAGATTGAAGACTTCATGCCCGCCGTCCCGTTCGCGCCCGTCCTTGGCAACCACGAGACGTATTCGCGGGAGTGGAAGGTTCGCGCGCCAGTCGCGTATCTGAAATACTTCGCGCCGCCCGACAACGGCGTTGAAAAATTTTCGCGGCGATTTTATTCGTTCGACTGCGGCACGGCTCATTTCGTGATTCTCGACAGCCAATGGAGCGAACTCGGCTCCGACGTTATCGACGCGCAAAAATCTTGGCTCCGCGCAGATTTGGCGGCGACTTCAAAGCCGTGGAAGGTTGCCTTCATTCACAAGGACGTTTTGCAATATCGAATCAACGGGCGACCCGAACGGCGCGAGGGTTTTTCGGATGTCGGCGAACACTTCATGCCCGAATTTGAATCGCTCGGCGTCGACGCGGTGTTCACGGCGCACCTGCACACCTATCGCAATCGCGGGCGGCTGAAAAATTTTCGCGACGACGACACGGGCACGCTTTACATTCTGACGGGCTTGAGCGGCAACGTGCGCTACGGCGGGCTGTGGATTAATCACGCGCTCGATAAAGTCGTTGCGCCGCAACCCGAAATTGACAACTACTTGACGCTTGAGGTCGACACCAAAACTTTAACAGTCAAGTGTTTCCTGCCGAACGGTGAGCTGATTGATGAGACGACTTTACGAAAAGCTTGAGACTTTGAAATCCGAACGACGATTCCTCGGCAATATTGCGGCTTGCAAGCTTGTCGAAGGATTTTTTATTTTGCTCGGCGCGTCGTCGTTGGTGAAGTTCATTGCCGCGCCTTCGACGGAATTTTTATCGGCAACGTTCGGATTCTTCGCGGGCAGATTTTTTGTCGCGGGCTTGGCAGAACAATTATTTGCGCGACTGTCGGTCAAGGTGCAAACGTCCTTCCGCCGAAAAATTCACGCGCAACTGTTCAATCGGGAAATCGCAAGCGGAGAGCTGTTGACGCTGATATTCGACACGGTGCAAGCCTTGGACGAATTTTTTTTGAAAGTCGCGCCGCAGTTCGCCTCGGCGATAATTTTCCTGCCGATATTTTTAATCTGCGCGGCGTTCGTCGATTGGCTGACGGCTACGATTTTGCTGGTGACGTTGCCGATTGCTCCGGTGCTTTTGTGGCTGATCGGGAAGGCGACGGCGGACAGGAACGCGCGGGCTTGGGCGGAGCTGCAACGGCTCAACGGCGATTTCCGCGAATTGCTGACGGCGATAACGACGCTGAAGATGTTCGGGCGAATCGACGCGGGCGCAACGAAAATTCATGCGGCTTCGGAAAAATCTTCGGCGGCGACGCTGGACGTGTTAAAGTTGGCGTTCGTGTCATCGTTCGCGTTGGAGCTGATAACCACGCTGTCAATCGCGCTTGTCGCCGTGACGTTGGGCTTGCGGTTGGTTGCGGGCGGCGTCGACTTTCAAGCGGCGTTGTTCCTGCTTTTAATCGCGCCCGAAATTTTTTTGCCGATTCGCAAGTTCGGCGTGGCGTTTCACGTGATGATCTCGGCTCGTTCGTCGCTTGAGCGGCTGAAAAATTTTTTGCACGTTGCGGAAGTCAACGGCGGCTCGGTCGGAAAAATTTTAGTCCCGCCGTCAATTGCGCTCGTCGACGTGAGCTTTGTTTACCCGAAAAAAAAATTGCCCGTCCTGCGCGGCTTGAACTTGAAGTTCGCGGCGGGCAAGACCACGGCTTTGACGGGCGAATCGGGCGCGGGCAAGTCGACCGTACTGAAATTGTTGGCGGGCTTGCTCGAACCGACGACGGGCGAAATTTTCTGGAACGACGTGCCGACTTCGCGCATGGAAAAAAATTCTCGGCTGTCGAAGGTATCATACACACTGCAAGCCCCGCATCTGTTCGACGCGCCGCTAAGCGACAATTTCACAATCTTTGACACGCTCGACGACGCACGCTTGAAAAAATTTTTGTCCGCACTGAATTTGCCGCTCGACTTGGACGCTACGCAGAAACTCAGTCGCGGACAACTGCAACGGCTCGGCTTGATACGCGCCCTGCTCAAGGACACGCCAATACTTTTACTTGACGAACCGACGGCGGGGCTCGACGAAGCGACGGAGCGCAAAGTCCTCGCGCTGATTAAAGATTGCTCGTTGCGCAAGACGATCGTCATTGCGTCGCACAGGACGGCTGTTATCGAATTCGCCGACGAAGTTGTGCACGTTTAAGCTTAACTGTACGTGAAAATTTTTCGATACATTTTCGAGAGAGGTGAGGCAAACAATGACCAAAGCAACAAACATAATGTCAGTAGCACCAAATCAAACGTTGACGACGCGACGACTTTCGTCGAACATGCAACCGAAATACAAAACGCCTGCGCGGGCGGGCAAAGGAAATTTCGGCGCGGCACTCGACAAAGTTCAATCGAAACTCGACGAATTGAAACAGAATATTCAAGACTTGCAAGACACTTCCAAGAAACTCGCGCAGGTCGAAGGCGAACAACAACCGCCTGACACGGCGGCTGAAACACCGGCTCAAGGAAAGAGCGACACTCCGCAGGATGCTGAAAAGGCAATTAGGAATGAGGAATTAGGAATTAGGAATGATTCCGTAACTGTTGCCGACGACGTTCAGCCTGCGGATATTTTTTTCGGCAAGGTTCAAAACGTCGACGCGATTAAAATTTTCGATACAGACGCGCCGCAAAAAGTTTCAGCAGAAGTTGCGCCCGTCGTCAAAGATTTTATCAAGCCGACGACATTGCCGATTGAAGCGGCTCCCGTAAGCTTGAACAGTTCGGCGGATCTCGCCGACGAACAAGCCCCGACGAAATTCCTCGCGGCGAACAACCCGGCTTACATGTTCAACGCAAACACGGCGGCACTCCTCGAAACGAAGCCCGTCGCTCAAGCCGAAGTGCCAAAAGTTGACGGCTTGCAAAATCTGATGTCCGTCATGCCGCAAGCTGACAACTCCAAAGCACAATCGATGCTTAACATGCTCGGCGGCAGGGCGTGGCGGCAACGTGACGTTGCACAACCCGCAACGATTCAGCCGACTGTTCAAGCGCAAGCCGTTGACGTAAAGCCCGCGCAGATTCAGCCGACTGTTCAAGCACAGCCAATTGACGTGCAACCCGCGCAGATTCAGTCGTCAGTTCAAGCACAGCCCGCAAGCGTGACGCTTGACCCTGCATACGCGCCCGAACTCCCGACAATTCAAACAGTATCGCCGCGTTCGGAGGTTCCGCCCGTTCAAGCACAGTCAATCGACGTAAAGCCCGCGCAGATTCAGCCGACTGTTCAAGCGCAACCGATTGACGTAAAGTCCGCGCAGATTCAGCCGACTGTTCAAGCTCAGCCAATTGACGTGCAACCCGCGCAGATTCAGCCGACCGTTCAAGCGCAGCCGATAATTGACGTGCAACCCGCGCAGATTCAGCCGACCGTTCAAGCGCAGCCGATAATTGACGTGCAACCCGCGCAGATTCAGCCGACCGTTCAAGCTCAGCCCATCGACGCACAACCCGCGCAGATTCAGCCGACTGTTCAAGATCAGTCAATCGACGTAAAGCCCGCGCAAGCTCAGCCGCCTGTTCAAGCACAGTCAATCGACGTAAAGCCCGCGCAGATTCAGCCGACCGTTCAAGCTCAGCCCATCGACGCACAACCCGCGCAGATTCAGCCGTCAATTCAAACGCAACCGATTGACGTAAAGCCCGCGCAAGCTCAGCCGACTATTCAAGCGCAAGCCGTTAACGTGCAACTCGCGCAGATTCAGCCGACAGCTCAAGCACAGCCCGTTGACGTAAAGCTCGCGCAGATTCAACCGAATGCTCAAGCGCGACCCGTTGTTGACGTGCAACCCGCGCAGATTCAGCCGACTGTTCAAGATCAACCCGTTGACGTACAACTCGCGCAAGTTCAGCCGACAGCTCAAGCACAGCCCGTTGACGTAAAGCCCGCGCAGATTCAGCCGACTGTTCAAGCACAGCCAATTGACGTACAACCCGCGCAGATCCAGCCGACTGTTCAAGCTCAGCCGATTGACGTAAAGCCCGCGCAAGCTCAGCCGACCGTTCAAGCGCAACCCGTTGACGTGCAACCCGCGCAAGCTCAGCCAATGATTCAGGCTCAAGCGCAACCGGTCATCGCGCCGCAACGAGTCGACGAACGCCCCGTGCAACAAATCTTTTCTGAAATGTTCGGCGTGAACGTGCAGGTCGAAGACGCGCCGACAGCCGCGCCCGTCACCCCGCCGCAAGCACCGACGCAACAATTCAATCAGCAGCAACGCGACGCGCAACAGAACTTCCAAGGGCAACAACCTTTCCAAGCGACGCCCGACGCCGCAACTCAACCTCAAGCAGTCGCGACGGGCGGAGAAATTTTCATACCCAACGTGACGCCCGCAACCGACACGCCGCAAGCTCAGCAACCCGTACCCGCTCAAGCACCCGACGCGCTGCCGCTCATGCCTCAAGACGATTTCGACGTGCCCGCGCAGATTATCCGTCAAGCGCGACTGATTCGCACGACGGAGAATACCGAAATGGTTATCAAGCTCAATCCCGAACACCTCGGCGAATTGACGTTGCGCGTGTCCGTCAGCGCGAACGGCGCGATCAACGCAAGCTTCCACAGCGACAACGCCCAAGTCCGCACGATTATCGAAAATGCGCTTGTTCAGCTCCGTCAGGAACTCAACGACGCCGGGCTCAAGGTTGAACATGTCGACGTGTACGCGGGCTTAAGCGAAGGCGGCGGTCTGCTGAACGGTCAAGGCGGTCAGGCGTGGCAGCAAGGGCGTCAACAACGTCAGGGCAATCGTCAAACCGATTTGAACACCATTGAACGCGACGTCGACGCTGCCGCGCCCGTCAACGAAAGCACCACCGACGGCGTCGATTATTCCGTTTAAAAGTTTGGAGGGAACATTATGTCAAATCCGCTTAACACAATAACCGTCGACGGCGTGACATACAACGCCGACGCTTACGCCGCGTCCAACCCCAAGGAGACCAAAAAGAACGACGACCTCGGCAAGGACGCCTTCCTTCAACTGCTCGTCACGCAGCTCAAGAATCAAGACCCGCTCGACCCGCAGGACAACAGCAGTTACATCGCCGAACTCGCGCAATTCAGCTCGCTCGAACAAATGACCAACGTAGTCAGCAACCTCGAAGACCTCGGCAAAGTCGTCAGCAATATCGACACGTCCGTACTCGTCGGGCAACTCTCAAGCATGATCGGCAAGCAAGTCGATTGGACGGAGACCATTAACGAAGCTGACGCCGAAGGCAATCCGATAAGTCACGAAACAAGCTTGACGGGCATTGTCACCGGCGTGACGATTGTCGAAGGCACGCCCCGTATCGTCGTGGAGGCGGACGGCGAAAAGCATATCGTCGAAATCGCCAACATCGGTCACGTCTACGAATCGACGCCCGAAGACACGTCTGCGCAGACGCAGGGCAACGTTGCCGACCCGAATGTTGTTACCGACGCCGACGAAGAGACGCAAGCCGTTTCAGCCGCGACGGTTGAAGACACGCCCGCCGAAGAAGTCGCAACCAATCTCGACGCGGCGGAAGTCGTCGAATAAATTTCATATCGCGCAAGTTAAAGCCTCGACGCAAGCCGGGGCTTTTTGTTTACAAAAATTTTGCGGGCAGATATAATTATGCGGTTACAAAAGGAGGCAACGTGACGTTGCATCCTGATGTCGCGTTTGAGTTTTCGACAGCCGTAAATAAGTTGCCGCGCTCGAACGTGTAAACCATTTTGAGGGGTGAAACTTTTTGACAAACAACGTAATGATTATCAACGCCTTTGTGCTTTATATCGGCGTGATGATGGGTATCGGCGTCTACTACTACCGACGTACGCAGAACATGAGCGATTACTTCCTCGGCAACCGCAAGCTGGGCGCGTGGGTCACGTCGCTTAGCGCGGAGGCGTCCGACATGAGCGGCTGGATGCTTATGGGCGTGCCGGGTTTCGCGTACCTCGCCGGCTTGAATTCCGCGTGGATTGCAATCGGCATTTCAATCGGCACATGGGCGAACTGGTACTTCGTGGCGGCGCGCCTGCGTCAATACACCGAACTTGCGGGCAACGCCTTGACGCTCCCCGAATTTTTGCAGAATCGCTATCACGACACGAGCAACCTGTTGCGAATCGTCCCCGCGATTTTTATACTGATATTTTTTATCCTGTACACGTCAAGCGGCTTCGTGGCGGCGGGCAAGCTCTTTGAAACGGTCTTCGGTATGCCGTTCCAATACGCAATCGTTCTCGGCGCGGGCTCCGTCGTCTTTTACACGCTGATTGGCGGCTTCCTCGCTGTCAGTCGCACGGACTTCATTCAAGGCGTGATGATGTTCTTAGCGATACTTATCGTCCCAACCTGCGCGGCAATGAGCATGGGCGGCTTCGGCGACACGGTGGCAGCTATTGCGGCGTATAAAGAATCAATGTTCCAACCGCTTACGAAACCCGACGGCTCGTCGATGAGCCTTATCGAATTAATCTCGCTGTTGGCGTGGGGCATAGGCTATTTCGGTCAGCCGCACATCTTGGTAAGGTTCATGGCAATCAAGTCGACGAAGGAACTGCCGCAAGCGACGCGCATTGCAATGACATGGGTTATCTTGAGCTTGGCGGCGGCTGTGGCAATCGGCATGGTGGGCACGGTCTACTTGACGACGCCGCTTGAGGGCACCAACGCCGAAACGGTCTTCCTGGTCATGACGAATAAGCTGTTCCCGCCGATAGTCGCCGGCTTTTTGTTGAGTGCGGTTTTGGCGGCTATTATGTCAACGGCTTCGTCTCAACTGTTGGTCGCGGCTTCGGCGTTCGCGCAGGATTTCTACAAGACGCTACTTCGGCAAGACGCCAATCAAACGGAGCTTGTTTGGATCTCGCGGGCGTCTGTCTTGGTTATCGCGTCAATCGCGGTGTTCTTGGGCTTCAATCCCGACAGCTTTATCCTCGATATGGTTGCGTATGCATGGGCGGGCTTCGGCGCGGCGTTCGGTCCGGCGTTGCTTATGAGTTTGTTCTGGCGGCGGACGACACGGCGCGGCGTTATCGCGGGCATAATCGTCGGCGGCGTCACCGTGCTTGCTTGGAAACAATTTGAGTTGTTCGGGCTTTACGAGATTGTTCCGGGCTTCGTCTTCGCGCTGATGGCAATTTACGTCGTGAGCCTGTTCGACGAAGAGCCTAGTGCCGATATTGTCAAGACGTTCGACAAAGTGAAAGACAGCAGGATTTAAGTAATGAAAAAAATTTTACTCGCCGCGCTGATGTTGCTTTGCGTGACCTGCGCGGGCTGCTTTCAAGCGAAATTCGACATGATAATCACCGACGACGGCGAAGTCTTCGAGCACTGCAAATTCACGGGCAACGCGTTCGTGATTCGGCAAATCGAAGACTGGAAGGCGCAAAACGAACAATTTCATCCCGACCTGCGCGCCAAACCCGTCGTCGAAGGCGACTTGCGCGGCTACGAATTCGATTTGCGTTATCCTGACATTGAAACGTTCGCGAAGTCCGACGGCGACTTGCACAGAGCTCACGCGGGCAGGAACAAAGGCGTATCGCAACGCAAGGGCTGGTTCTTCGACGCGTACGACTTCGATTTTTACTTCACGACGCCGCCCGCCAAGCTCCCGCCCGAAGCCGAATTCGCAACGCAAGCCGCGTTCAACGGCGTGGTCTACGACGTGACGATTCAACTGCCCTACTCCGCCGACAGCCACGACGCCGACCGCTCAGACGTGACGAACAAATTTCTGACGTGGAATCTTGCTCCGACGCTGATTCACGGCGGCGAACGTTTCATGAACGTCCGATTCAAAATCTGGCACTTCGACAAGATCGCGTTGACGGCGGCTACTGAACTGTTGCTTTTGGCGGCGACGATATTTTTCTTCGTGAAAGCCCGCGCCGAAGGTTCGGAAAGTCTCGGCAAAGATTTGCGATTCAAGCGCAACGTGTTCGCGGGGCTGTTCGTCGCACTGACAATGGTTTCGGCGTACATATTGCTCGCGCCCGTCGCCTTCACTGATGCGGATATAATTTCCCTTGCAATTTAAATCGCGCTGTGATAAACTTCCACAGCTGTAAAAATTTTTCGCAAGGAGGTGCTACACTTGCCGAACATCAAATCTTCGATTAAAAGCATGAGAGTCGACGCGAAACGCCGCGCGCGCAACATTTTCGAGAAAACGCGCATGAAAAAAGCTCAAAAACAAGTCTTGGCGGCGATCGCGGCGGGCGACGCGGTAGAGGCTCAAAAACTTTTGCCGGCGGCGCACAAGGCAATCGATCAGGCGGCTGCCAACAACACGATTCACAAGAACGCAGCTGCTCGCAAAAAGTCCAAACTCACGCGCAAAGTCAACGCGGCTTCCGCGTAACGGCAATCAGAGGGTTCGTCTTCGACGGGCTCTATTTTTTTTGGGAGGCGACATCATGGCAAGCATTCACATTGCGGCGGAGGTCGGCGAGGTTGCAGAACGCGTTTTGTTGAAATTTAAGAAGCCGTGAATAACGGGACGATGGATGTTGCCGAACTTGCCCCTGCTCTTTTAGCCTTGAGCAAATTTATAGGCGAAGCAAATCAAATCAAATCAAATCCTAAACAATGACGGCTCAACAATAGAAGTGCGCGTATCGGCTCATTTTGAGCGTGGCTCTTTCGAGATGTTTTTGGAACTTTCTCGAACACGGGGTTGTTGGTAAATTAAAAGTGAATAACACAAGAAGCAAGTAAAACGAAATTCTCAAAGCAAAGAGCCAATTTGTCGAAGCGCGTGGCAACGTGACGGTAATTCTTGATTCGCTGAAAAAACCGCTCAACAATATTGGGCAGTGTCAAGCAGATTGTGTAAGTAGGAAAAATTAGCGGTCGAACTTGTCGAAGAGGGAAGCGAGGCGGTCGTTCAAGAGCAGTTGATTACGAACGAGCGACCAGTTGGCTACCGGGCGAGA